>Ga0209427_10001010_pt1 | contig 31664 bp, 28 predicted proteins | sample DeeMarSWOR136_30_FD_187465 | JGI IMG/M metagenome (GOLD analysis project Ga0209427, IMG submission 187465) | Marine sediment microbial communities from White Oak River estuary, North Carolina - WOR-1-36_30 (SPAdes) (version 2) | ecosystem: Environmental > Aquatic > Marine > Intertidal zone >...
CCTAAACCCCTCTTATCAAGCCATTCTATTGTCGCCGCCTTACGTCTCTTGTCCTCCTTTGTCAAGGCTGCAATCTCTTCGTAAAGGCTAGTAGTAAACCAAAACTGTGGTATTCCTCCAGGTATGATAAAGACTTTTGCTTTTCTTTTTCCATCCTTTTCAAAAAAAGATTCTTTCTGATTAACTGAGGAAAAATCTATCTCTCTGGTAGATAAGCCAAATCCCTCAGCAATGCTTTGATAAGATCTGATATCCAATGGATTAAAAAATCCCCCCGTTTTACGTTGGATGAAGAGCATTACATCCTCTCCTCCTGAGTAACTGATAGAACATAGGGAAATGTGGGAGATAATTAAAGATATTATAAGAACCAGTCTATTATTTCTTGTCATCTCTCTCTTCTCATCGGAGGTTTAACAAGCATATTGCCTTCTTCGATAATTTACGAAAACATTATTGATGGGAGGCAAAGCATATCGGCATTATTTGTTTGTGGTTGTAATATACACATTTTTCTTAAAATAGGGAACAGTATATTTCAGGAATTAACACACGCGATGCAGTTGAAATTTCATCGTCCCTCGATGGCCCAATATCTTGCCACTATATGTACCTTCCAGACGGTTTTGATATCGAAAAGAAATCATAACCGCAGTTTCATTACGTTTATTACCGTTTGAAATGTTGTACGAAGAAAAGAGCTTGAAAAATCACGAGTACAGGAAGAAGTTGATAGGAGCTTAAATAATGTCCTTTAGGTTAAACGTTTACTGGAACGAAAGGATTTTCGGCGAAATGGCCGAAAAATCACAGCCCAGCAAAGGGTAAGGCCAACACGTTGGGGGCAATTGAAAGTTTCATATCCCCTGGATGAATAATATATCCTTTTTCGGCCTTCTTCGGGAAATCCTTTCTAAAGGCGAGAATTCCGGGGGCGATGGTCGGCCTGGGGGTGGCTGAAAGTTTGGCCTCGATCGGGATCAGTTTCCCGCCCTGTTCAACAATGAAATCCACCTCCGAGCCATGGCTTGTTCATAGCAAATTCTACAGTGTGTGTAATTATGCATTCTGATTGCATAATTGCACAGAGGTGTTAATCGATATGTTGGCATAGTCGGGTTGAACGTGTTGATGAGCGTGGTTGAAGTCGGCTTCGAGTCGTACCAACTTTTCCAGAACGGTGAGGCGGAGATTATGTTCGAGAGTCCATTTTTCGCTTCAGGGAAATAGCCAAATCCGCTCTATCGGTAATGATACCGTCGACCCTCTCGTCCTGAAGCATTTTCCAGATCTTCTTCTCATCGTTCACGGTCCAGACAAATACAGGTCTATTCTCTCTTTTGGCTCTATCCAGGAATCCAAACCATAGGAGTCTCCAGTGGGGCACCAAAAAATCTGCTTTTGCCTCCAGACATCTTTTATGAGGAAAGAATTCCGAAAGTCTGGTGAGGATGAAACTCTTGGGTTTTGATGTCCCTAAGATTAATCCTGTCTTGATGTCTGGATAATCGTCTTTGACTTTCCTTATACAAGAATCATAAAAAGAAGTCATGACAAATTGGTCTTTCTTGAAGTACTTCAATAATAATTCTACGATTTCTTTCTCATAACCTTCTTCTTTTATTTCCACATCCAGTTTCATCTTTCCGCTTGTGTGTTTCAAAACCTCTTCAAAGGTGGGAATGGAAAAACCCTGCCCCGTGGTCATCTTGGAAATCTCATCATAGGTCAAATCTCTAACCGGTTTCCCCTGCACGAGTTCGTCATGATGGACAATCAGAGCTTGATCCTTGGTCCTCCTGACATCGAACTCGATCATATCGGCACCGAGAGCGATAGCCCTTGTAAATGAGTCCATCGTATTTTCCCTTGCATAGCTGGGCGCACCCCGGTGAGCAATGATCATAGTCTTTTTCATTTTGATCTTCTCAGGATATCTAGGCCTATCTGAACAGGAAATCATTAAGATCGCCACGAAGGTTAATGGAATAGAAAGGCTTAACCGTAGGCTCATCTTATACTCTCTCCGGATGACCAAGAGGGTTCACTTTTTGTGGGGAGACGAAGGTCCTACCTATTTTTTTTCATAACCCTCCGGGTTGGTTTCCTCAACGAAGAAAGGCGTAGAGAGTACTCCGAGACTCATCTTTTTAACCCACACCCTGACCATATTGACCGTTTTTCCATCCAGGTTCACAATGCTAGGGAGCTTTTCCGCATAGGTAATATCAGTGCGATTGAATTCGTAATAAAAGGGGTTGCTGCTATAGGGATCTGGAACCAAGATCACTTTTTTAGGATCATAGGGATGTTTTAGAGGGGACCCGGAATAAGGGACATGGGTCTTTCTCAATTCCTTCAACTTCTTTGGCTTCTCATAGGCCTCGATTTCAAACTTTTTGATCTCCTGGGGAAAGTTTTCAATCATCATCCTGCTTTCTCCTTTAAAGATGTCCTTATAAAATTATCACTCTCCTATCTTAAATTGCAACTCTCCATTGCACCCAAGTGATTTACCTCATCCGGCCTCTTGAAAGGGAGGGAAAAATACCAACCACGCAGAGAATCGTAAAAATCGCGAAGATAACATTCAGGCTTCTTAGAAAGAGGGGATAATGGGGTGATGTGATCTGAGCCCGTCCGATGTAAATCGCAAAGATCATCATCGTTATCCCCATGCTGAGCATCGTGCCGGTTGACCTCATGGTGCTGAGAGTTCCTGACGCCACGCCATAATACTTGTTCTCTACAGAACCCATCACAGCATTCGTATTGGGCGAAGAGAAAAGGGCGAACCCAAAACCGAGAAGAACAAGAGTACCGACGATATGAGAAAGGGCCGTCTCTTGATTTAAGAAGGTAAAAAGGAAAAGTCCAACCGCCGTCAATGCCATTCCTATGGAAGCGACCATCCGAGGTTCGATTCGGTCCGATAGCCTGCCAGCCACAGGGGAAAAGACAGCCTGTACCAACGGCTGAGCGATGAGAACCGTGCCTGCTTCCTGAGGGGATAGTCCCTTAATAAACTGAAGGTAGAGGCTCATCAAAAAACTGATAGCGAAAGTAGCGCTATAATTGATCAACGCGGCAAGATTTGAGTATGCAAAGACTTTGTTCTTTCTAAAGAGATCCATATTAAAAAGTGGGGTTTCTGTCCTCATTTCCCATTTTACGAAGATGAGCATACCTAAAAGACCCAAGAGAACGAAAGAGAACCCCCCCATTTTAGGCAACGTGGAAAAACCGTACATGATCGCCACAAGAGTCATTCCAAAGAGAACGGAGCCGAAAAGATCAAATTTTTCGCCCTTTGCTTCTGCCCATTCTCCCTTCAACTTCCAGATAATTAGGAGGACCATCAAGGTCCCTAAAGGGAGGTTGATCAGAAAGATGCTTCTCCAGCCGAAATGGTGGGTCAGAAGCCCTCCAAAAAAAGGGCCGAAGGAGAGTCCAGAATAGACCGCTGCTATATTAATCCCAATGACCCTTCCTCTCTCACCCGGGGGAAAGACGGATGTAAGAATGGCCATTCCAATGCTGAAAATCATAGAAGCTCCGATGCCGTTTAGTACCCGAAAGGAGATAAGGGAAAGAGCGGACGTTGACATGGCACAAAACAGGGACGAAATGGTGTAAATCATGAACCCGGAGACGAAAACTTTCTTTCTCCCATGAATATCCCCTATTCTTCCAAAGGGAATTAGAAATATAGTTGACGAGAGAAGATAGGAAATCGTTATCCAGGGCAACAGGACGGCGTTCATTTCAAATTCTTTCCCGATCGAGGGCAGGGCGATATTAATAGAAGAACCCATGAATGGGACCAAAAAGGCACCAACCGTTGTAACCAGAAGGGCGGGTTTTCGATAGTCCATTTTTTACGAATAGTACGAATGACAACGAATTGAACGAATCCTATTCGATGGAATCGCTAACATTCGTTCTTTTCGTTCGTTCATTCACGGGCGCCTCAGTTCTTGCCAGAATGATCACCGCCAGGATGATCATGAGGCCACCAAGGATACGCATGATTGAAATCGTTTCACCAAGAATCAATGCAGCCAGGGCGACGGTGACAACGGGCTCGACCGTGGAGAGCGTAGAGGCATTCGTCGCTCCCACACGTCCAAGACCTGCAAAGAAGGTCATGATGGCTAATATCGTTGAAATAAGGGCAATGGCAATGACGGATACCCAGCCGGAAGTTGTTGCTGGAAATGCGGGTCCCTGAATTGCCACGAGACCACCGGAGACAATGGCTGCCGAGACAATGACCACTGAAGAAGATTGGATCGCGGTAACCTGCTTTGTGATCTTACTTCCAACGAGGATATAGACGGAATAGATAAAAGCTGCGGAGAGTCCAAAGACGATCCCCAAGAACTGTCCACCTCCAGCCGGCCCGATGGTCAACACAGTCCCTCCTAGGGCGAACAGGAGGGCTATCATCTTCCACTTCGAGAGGGTTTCTTTGAAGATGATTACAGCGAGAAGGGTGACAATAGCAGGATAGAGATAGAGCAGGAGAGCCACCAGGCCCGCAGGAATCAGGGTGAGGGCCGTGAAGTAGGAGAGGGCTTGCCCTACATATCCGATCCCTCCCATCAAGGCCAAGCCTAACAAGAGATATCCACGAGGAAATGGAACGCCTTTGATCAGGATTACTAGAAGCATGCAGAGGGAAGCAATCCCGAATCTCAGGAAGAGAAGAGTAATCGGTGTGACTCCGTCCTCATAAGCAAGTCGGGCAAAGATGGCGAGGGTACCGAAGGAACTGCCTGAAATAAGGATGAGAAAAACGCCGAAAAGATAGTGCATGGGGCAAATGAGATCCAGAACCTGGTTCGGGATCTCGGTTTTGATTTCAGATAGGGTTTTTTAGGTACTTGCTTGGATTCTTCATGAAATTCCTGTAAATCTTGTAGTGCTCTGTCTCTTCGTAGGGAATGGACTTTATTGGAATGTGATCGAAACTATAGATCACAGACCCTGGACAGGATAGAAGGATTGGAGAATGGGTGGCGATGATGAATTGGGCATGACCTAACCTCCCCATTTCCTGAAGAAGTTTAAGAAGTCCTACCTGGGTCTTGGGTGAGAGGGCAGTTTCTGGTTCGTCTAAGAGATAGAGCCCTTTGATTTTATAACGGGATTTAAAAAAGGACATGATGGATTGGCCGTGAGATTGGGTTAACAAGGATTTTCCCCCGAAATAGTCAATCTGTCCAGGATTGTCTGCTTCCCATTCATCCACGAGTTGGGCAAAATTGCGAAAGATTTGGGAGGAAAAGAAAGATCCAGGCACTATTCCATCCGTCCACTCCGCTTCGAGATAGAAAAAAAGCCGTTCTTCATAATGATTAATCACAGCACGGGTTCGCCCCTCTCCGCACCAGATATAAATTTGACATTTTCTAGCCAGAGCCTCTAAGAGAGTCGATTTGCCTGATCCATTCTCTCCAATGAAAAAAGTGACAGGTGATGAGAATCTTATTTTGGAAGTCTTGCGTAGCACGTCAAGATTGAAGGGGTAGTAGTCTCTTGTCGGGAATTGGTCTGATAACAACCTGATTTCCTTTAGGTGCAACATCAAAGTCTCCTCATGGCTCGATGTTAGACCTATCACATCTCAGCATGCTTTTCAAGTTCGTCCTTCATTTAAGTGAGTATAGGGGAGCCATTTGACAAACTAGACTAAAGAAGATAATTTGGGGACGATGAAAGAGATTGTTGAAGTGGCCATTGGGCTTCCTGTTTCGAAGACCTTCCATTATCGTATTCCTGAGAAGATGAGAGGTTCCCTTCAGGTGGGGATGAGGGTCCTTGTTCCTTTCAAGGGGCGAAAGGTCACTGGGTTTGCAATTGACCTTTTAGATCACCCCCCCAAGGAGATCGCGGAAAAGTTGCGGGAAGTTGAAGACCTTCTTGATGAGACTCCATTGATCGACGCCCAGTTGCTCCGTTTCTATCGCTGGATCTCAAATTACTATCTTTATCCGTTAGGAGAGGTGATTAAAACTGGTCTTCCACCAGGGCTTGACCTGAGAAGTGAACTTATCCTGAGCCTTACCCAGGAGGGGATAGAGGGTTTGAACAAAGGGGGTTTGGAACCGATCCAGGGAAAGATTCTTAGTGAAATCAGAAGATTCGGGAAGGTCACGTTAAAGAAGATCATGAAGGTTTTTCCAGAAGGAGTTTCAAGGTCCCAACTCTATCTCTGGAAGAAGAAGGGCCTTCTGAATATTGATGCCGAAGTGGAAGACAAAGAGGTGAAACCAAAATTTGAAAGGGTGGTCCAATATCGAGGAGGCGAGCCTGTTCAGTCCCTTTCAAAAAAACAAACAGAGATTCTGAAATGGCTTGAAGAAAAAGGGGAGCTTCCTTATTCGGAACTGAATAAAAAATTTAAGTCTCCTTCGAAGGCCATCCAATCTCTCCATGCTTCGGGGCTGATTGCCATTTCTTATAAAGAAGTTCTTCGAGACCTTTCTGCCAGACCTGAATTGAAGGCCTATCCGAAACCGGAACTGACTTTGAATCAAGAAACTGTTCTTCAGGAGATTCTGAAAGGGATTCATTCAAAGGGATTCTCTCCTTTTCTTCTCCATGGAGTGACAGGGAGTGGAAAAACAGAGATCTACCTCCGAGCCATCGAAGAGGTACTGAATCAGGGAAGGGAGGCCATTGTCCTTGTCCCGGAGATCTCTTTGACGCCTCAGCTCCTTTCCAGATTCAAAGATCGATTCGGGGAAAACCTCAGCCTCCTTCACAGTGGTCTTGGCAGGGGAGAGCGTTATGACCAATGGAGGAGGATCTGGAAGGGAAAGGTGAAGATTGCCTTGGGTGCCCGTTCAGCTATCTTTGCCCCTTTTAAAAAGGTTGGAATCATCGTAGTGGATGAGGAACAAGAGCCCTCTTATAAACAGGAAGAGAAATTGAAGTATCATGCCAGGGACATCGCCGTGGTTCGGGCAAAGCAAGAGGAGGCGACCCTCGTTCTGGGAACTGCGACCCCTTCCCTGGAATCGTTCTATAATGGCGAAAGAGGGAGGTTCCAGCTGCTTTCCCTTCCAGAGAGGATCGAAGGAAAACCTCTGCCACGGGTGGAGGTAGTGGACATGAAGGGAGAAGGGACTCTCCTTTCAGAAAAGGTTAAAACGGCACTCCAAAAAAGTATGGGAGAGAAAAAGCAAAGCCTACTCTTTCTCAATCGGAGGGGGTTTGCTCATTTTATTCTCTGCCCGGATTGTGGTTTCACCTTCAAATGTCCCAACTGCAGTGTAACCCTCACTTACCATCTAAGAGATCTTTCTCTCCAGTGCCATTATTGTGATTATCACATTTCAGCCCCGGGGAGCTGTCCTCAATGCCAGAGCCATCGTCTTAGGGGAATGGGGATCGGGACAGAGCGCCTGGAGCAGGAGATCTGTACCTTATTCCCCAAAGCCCAGGTGGAAAGAATGGATCGCGATACCACTTCCCGGAGGCGTGCCCATCAACAGATTCTGAAAAGGCTGGAGTCTGGGAAGATTGATATCCTGGTGGGAACACAGATGATCGTGAAAGGCCATGACTTTCCGAATGTGACTTTTGTGGGTGTCGTTTCTGCGGATACCTCTCTCCACTTTCCCGATTTTCGCTCAAGCGAGAGAACCTTTCAGCTGCTCACACAGGTGGCTGGTCGAGCAGGCAGGGGAGAAGCCTTTGGAGAGGTGATCATTCAAACCTTTAACCCAGATCACTATAGTATTTTAAAGGCAAAGGATCACGATTTCATCGGGTTTTATCAGGAGGAGTGCCAGTTCCGAAGGGCCCTTGATTATCCTCCTTTCTCTCGGCTCATCAATTTCAGACTAACTGGAAACAGTGAAAGGCGGACAAAGGCTGCGGCTGAAGAGTTGGGAAGCGTTGGTCGGTGGTTATTAAAGGAGAAGTATCAGAAAGGAATCGAGATCCTAGGTCCGAGCGCTGCCCCTTTTACCAAAATGAGGGGTAAGTTCCGATGGCAGATGCTCTTAAAGGGGAAATCCTCTCAATGGCTTCATCAATTCGCTCAGGAGTTGGCTTCTCATATGGAGGTTCAAACGAAAGCGAAGGGGGCCCATCTTGATATTGATGTGGATCCTCTATTCATCCTATAATGGACGGACTTTAATCCCCCCCAACCCCCCTTTCGTAAAGGGGGGAAAGGGGGAATTTAGGGGGAATGAACGATGATCGATCGGGGACACGGTTATTTTGGTAGGGAAAAGGAGAGGATGTCCAAAAGAAAGAGAGAGGCCTATCTGAAGGAACGGCTGTCCGAGATCCTTCGCCATGGATATCGCCATTCGAAGTTAATTCGATCAAGGTTTGATGCATTGGGGTTAAGGCCTGAAGAGATCAAGGATATCAGAGATCTGGAGAGGGTGCCCATTACCAAGAAAGCAGATTTGGTCTCCGCTCAAAAAGGGAATCCTCCTTTTGGAGGATTTGAGATCATTCCTAAGAAAGGGTTGAGAAGAATCTACATGTCCCCCGGACCGGTATTTGAACCTGGAGAGTGGGATTACAAGGACACCCGCTGGGCTCAGGCCCTTTATGCCTGTGGTCTGAGAGAGGGAGATATCGTTCTGAATACCTTCAATTATCATTTGACTCCCTTTGCCTTTATGCTCGATGAGTCGCTCCGGATGCTTGGAGCAACGGTGGTCCCTGCGGGTCCGGGAAATGTCTCGATGCAGATCAATCTAATGCGACAACTCCATGTGACAGGATTCTTGGGAACACCCAGTTTCCTTATGGCCGTTACCGAAGCAGCCGAAGGGATGCGCCTCCATCTCAGAGAGGATTTTTTTCTTGAGGCTGCCTTTGTCGCTGCAGAAATGTTCCCAGAATCGCTTCGGCAAAAGTTGGAAGGAAAGCTCGATATTCTTGTCCGCCAGGCCTATGGCACGGTGGATGTGGGTTGTCTCGGATACGAATGTCCGGAAAAGAAGGGGATGCATATTCCCGAGGACGTGATCGTGGAGATCGTGGATACAGAGACCGGGAAACAGTTAGAGACCGGTGCCACTGGAGAAATTGTCGCCACCCCGTTCAGTAAAACCTTCCCAATGATTCGTTTTGCCACAGGCGATCTTTCCTACTTGTCGGAAGACCCTTGTCCTTGTGGTCGCACCTCGATGCGTCTTGGAAAGATTATGGGCCGTACGGATCAGGTGACCAAGGTTTTTGGGATTTTCATTCACCCCTGGCAGGTGGATGACGTGATGGCGAAATTTCCAATGGTGGCCAACTACCAAATTGTGGTAACAAGAAAAGACTATCGTGATGAGATGGCAATTTATATCGAACTGAAGGAGGAGGTGGCCGACAGGATCAGCCTGAAGAGGGGAGTTGAGAAGGAGGTCCAGGAGGTTCTCAAGGTGAAGGGGGAAGTGGTCTTTACGGTGAAGGGGGGCATTCCGGACCGAGCCAAAAAGATAGATGACCGGAGGATTTGGGAGTAGACCCCGTTAGAAATATGTCATTAATGGGAACTCCTTGCATAATGGAAAATTTCTAACGGGTCAAACAGCGGGGCTTTCTAACGGGGTAAAAGGGATGGGGAGCGAAGGGAAGATTAAAGTGGGTGGGATCATGGCCAGCACAGGCCTGGCAACGGTGAGCATCCTTTCACTGCCGGATCGACCGGATGTGACAGGGACGATCCTTGATGCCATGGGGAAAGAGAATATCAACATTGAATTTATCGTTCTTACCGCAGACATCGAAGGAAGCGGAAACATGACCTTCTGCATTGATCAGAAGTATTTGGAGGAAGCCATAGAAGTGTTGGAAAAAGTTAAACCCTTGATCGAGGCAAAGGGCATCTCCTACCAACCGAATGTGGGGATGATCAGCGTTTTCGGGCCCCATTTTAGAGAAAGACCGATGATCTCGGGCTTGATGTTCCATGCCCTGGGGTTAGCAGGGATCAATGTCCTGGCAATCAGCACATCCATCTCTAGCTGTTGCTGCTTAATCCAAGCGGATGAAATAGAGGATGCCATGAGGGTTCTGCACGAAACCTTTGAGGCTCCCCATCAGGTTACGAAGTTTGCACCCTGATGAGCAAGAAAGAAAAATCCGAAATTCTAAGCACCTGCCTGCGCGAAGCCGCTTCGGCGAAGGCAGGCGAAATTCGAAACAAGCACGAAGTCCAAAATACAAGTATTCCAAACGAACAAAGGTTTATTAGATTTTAAAGTTGGAGTTTCGGATTGGTCCGAAACGGACGCTTCGCCTGATATTCGAATTTCGGATTTGCTTTTATGGGGATGGAGACTCGGCACTGTGAAGTTTGCGGTACTGTCCTGGATCCGCACTTCTTTGAATTCTGTCATGGTTGCAGAAAATATCTCTGTTTCGATCTTACCGGTAAAGAGGCGGCTTGTGCCAAATCCCATCCCAACCATATTGGGTATTATTATTGCTCTGCTTGTCTAGATGATCTCTTTCTCTGCAGAGGGTGTGGCCAATACAGGACGAGAAGAGGCCGTTTTCCCCTCAAGGATCATCTGTGCGAAGAATGTGGAAAAAGACTTTAAGTTCGAAGCACAAAAGCCCTGCCTACCGGCAGGCAGGCGAAATTCGAAACAAAGATGTCAAACTCTAAACTCGAAACCCTAAACTCTAGACAAATTCAAATGTCCAAAGGACTAAACTCAAAACCGATCATCGAGAAATCCAAATTACCTTTTGAAATTTATATTTTGGATTTGATTAGGATTTAGAGTTTAGTGTTTAGAGTTTAAACAACCTCGGATTTCGACATTCGGATTTCGGACTTTTGACAGGAGTGATTATGGAAAAGGCGCTTGAAAAACTGGCTGAACAGCTCCTTGGCTTTGATGAAGCCTCTCTGGCTCATCTGAGAGAAAAATATCGATTGAGGATTGAACAATTTGATGGAACGAAGGAGTGGGAGAAGGCGGTCGTCATCTATTGTATGATCAATGCGATCAGTCTGAAAAATACCCTTTTCAATGAGAACGTTCTGAAAAGGAAGAAGGGAAAAGAAAAAACCTCCCCTTCTTCAGGACGTCCCCGATTGAAGCGAGTCAAGTGAGGGGAGAGGGGCGATGGATCTCGTGAGGATGGCCCTCAAGCTCGGAGCGAAAGCTGCAGGGACTACTACCATTAAGAATTTAGTCGATCATCAATCGGTAGATCCAGATATTTTACCCTCCGCAAAGACCGCTGTGGTGATCGCCTGCGGTCATAGCCGGGCCGCCCTGGAATCAGAGAATCTTCAAGTTAAACAGAACGACGCCCTTGCCACTTATGAAAAAGTAAGAACCATTTGTAAAGAACTGGCTATGACCCTCGAGGGTAGAGGATTCAAGGCAGTGGCCATTCCTGCCTTTCTGCCGATCGATATATCCGATGGAAAGGAAGGAATGGTTGGACCCATGGATCTGAGAAGGGCTGCTGTGGAGGCAGGCGTCGGGCGTTATGGAAAGAGCGGCCTCATTCTCGTTGAAGGATATGGTCCCCGTGTGAGATTGGGTGCTGTGCTTACCTCTGCCTCTCTCAAACCGACAAAAAAGAAGCCTAAGGCTCCTTGTCCCTACGAATGTAAGATCTGTTTATACGGCTGTCCGGGGAAAGCCCTCCTTGGAGAGGGAAAAGTGGATAAGAAGGCTTGTGGACGGGTCATCTTTCAATTTGGTCTTCGAGGGATGATGAAATTTGTGGGAGAAATGGCCAATGCCTCTCCAGAAGGACGGGCTCAGATGTTGAGGAGCTATTCTTTCCGTGAACTCTGGCAGACCCTGGTCAGTGGCAACTACTATTACTGTTTCGAGTGTCAAGCTCTCTGTCCCATTGGAAAAGAGGGGAAGGGGAAGAGATGACACTTCTTCCTCTTTTCGTCTTCTGGGGGCTCTGGTACCTCAGCTTTTCCACACGGACCATCTTCTCCCCAATCCTCCCTTTGATTGAAGATGCTCTTTCCCTTTCTCATGGGGAGGCCGGAGGGCTCTTCACCTCCTGCTCCATTGGCTACAGCCTAACGCTCTTGATTGCGGGTCACTTTGCCTCAGTCTGGGGTTACAAAAGGACTGTCGTTTTTGGATTCATGGGCGCTGGCCTTGTCTTCATTGGGCTCCAATGGGCCCAAACCTATCTGGCTTTCCACATACTCTTCTTTCTTCTCGGCGTTGCCACGGGAACTTATCTTCCATCCATCCTGCCTATCATTACAGAGATGTATGATCACAGGCATTGGGGCAAAGCCTTTGGAATTCATGACTCTGCAGCGAGCGTTTCCATCTTCTCCATTCCTGTTCTCGTGGCTTTTGGCCTTCATTTCCTCTCTTGGAAAAAACTTCTCCTCATTTTGGGTTTCATCTCTTTCCTCTTACCCATCTTTTTCTGGAAAGTTTCCATCGAGCCAAAGAAGGAGACGTCTCATCAGAAAGGAGGCCGTATTGTTGACCTCTTTAAAAGAAGACCGCTATGGATTATTGCATTTCTGACGATATTCTCCTCGGCGTGCACTCTTGGAATCTATCTCATTCTTCCCCTCTACCTTATCAAAGAGCGGGGAGTTGACTTTGATATTGCCAACAATCTCCTCGGAATTTCCCGTGTGGGTGGTATCTTCATCTCCATCCTCAGCGGTTTTCTGATAGATCGTTACGGATACCGGACTATACTCATGTGGAGTCTTGCTGCCGGAGGACTAAGCACCGTATGCCTCTCCCTCTCCTCAAGCCTAACCCCGATTCTGATCAGCCTAGTCCTTCAAGGTACTCTCCTCATTGCCTACTTTCCTGCTAGTTTCGCCGCTATTTCAAATTTAACGCCTCTCTCGGAACGATCGATGGCCATTGGGGTGACTGCCTTCCTTGGAGTGATTCTTGGAGTGGGAGGTACCCCTTTTATTTTGGGTTTGATTGCAGACCGCTTCAGCTTCCAGGTTGGGATCCTATGGCTTGGAATCTTGACGACTTTCTCATCCTTGACTGTCAGGCTCTTGGGGAAGGAGTAGGGGTGAAATATCCAATCATTTTGAAAACTTCCAATCAGTGAACATTTCTACTGCGCCCCTTGGAAACGTGACTATATGCGAAAGCCTCGTCCATACCAAGAGAAAGCTCTTTGATGTTAGTTTCTACGCACTCCTGCCTGTCCCCTACTAAAGGTTGGACCTAATCTTTTTTCCACCACTACCTATTGTGGAATAGCTTGACAAAGGGTAGGCACTAGTGTTAAATTAGTGCTACCCGTATTAATGGGCTGGATGACCGTAACTAAGGAGGCTGGAATATGGAACTAAATGAACCGTTTATAGGGGAGGAGCACCCTCCTCATCCCCCGGAAAACAAAAAATCAAGGTTTCTCCTCCCTCGGGTTTTCAAAGCTATTCTCTTCCTCGCCATCTTCGTTTTCTCCTTCCACGTTCCCCCACTCCATTTTAGCTCATCAAAGAGGCAAGAAATGATCAAGGAGATTCTTGCCGTTCTTGAGAGGCATCCTACAGGACTGGCAAATGTGACGAAGGAGGAACTGGCGGAGGTCATCTACGAAGAGGCTACCCGGCACAACCAAGACCCCAAATTCATATTGGCTGTCATTGCCATTGAAAGTGAATTTAAGACGTGGGCGGTCTCCGAAAAAGGTGCAAAGGGGTTAATGCAGATTATGCCGCACGTAGGACAGTTCCTTGCTCAAGAAATGGGAATTGAATGGCGCGGGGATCGAACCCTCTTCAATCCTTTTTTAAATATCAGGATGGGGGTCTATTATTTCTCCCAATTGAAAGATAATTTTAACGATCCACTAATCGCTCTAACGGCTTATAATTATGGGCCTACTTATGTTCAGAACCGGATCGACCGGAAACAGAGGCTTCCTGCCAACTACTACCGTCGAATTCTCTCTGTCTATCATACTCTTTAAATCTCCTCTGCTCAATTTCATAAAGAATCCTTTTTGCCTCACAGGATAAGGGCCTGATAAGGGGACGAGGTGGAATCCACTCTATGCCTACTCGTAGCCTGCTTGCACTGAAGCTTCAGCGGAAGCAAGCCGCTTCGGCGGAGGCAGGGCGCGCATGCGTGTCTCCCTATCCCCGTCTTTGTGGAAGGCGCGGGACCCCCCGGAGAATAAAACTTCACAAAATTTTATGATAGTTTATAATTGGGAAAAGATGATTTCTATTTGGGAAAGAAAATAGATGCCTTTTGTTCCTTCTTATATCGATCTTTTCGAAAAAGGGGAATTGGGTAAGAGAGTCCAAATCCTACAGGGGTTCCTTAGGGAGTGTCGGCTCTGTCCGAGAGAATGTCGGGTCAACCGTCAGGAAGGGGAAATCGGATATTGCGGCGCTCGATTCGAGCTGATGGTCTCCAGCGCCTTCCCCCATTTTGGTGAAGAGCCTCCTTTGGTCGGATATCAGGGCTCGGGAACCATCTTCCTGACCCACTGTAACCTCCGTTGTATATTCTGTCAGAACTACGACATCAGCCATCAGGGAAGAGGGGAACAGATCACCTCTTTCGATATGGCACGGGCCATGGTTAAACTCCAGGAGATGGGGTGTCATAATATCAACTTCGTTACGCCTACTCACTATGCTTCTCAGATCGTCGCCTCCCTTCCCAAAGCGATTGAAATGGGTCTTCATCTTCCCATCGTTTACAACTGTTCTGGATACGAATCAATCGAGGTGATTCAACTTCTGGATGGAATTGTGGACATTTATATGCCCGATATAAAATTCATGGACGAAAAATATTCAAACCGTTACTCCAATGCTCTGGACTATCCCGAGGTGGTCAAGAAAGTCCTTAAGGAGATGCACCGCCAGGTTGGGGATCTCAGGACCAATTCGAAGGGGGTAGCTGAAAGGGGGCTTTTGATTCGCCACCTGGTAATGCCCGGAGGCGTTGCCTCCTCCAAAGCCGTTCTGAAGTTCATTGCGGAAGAGCTCTCCGTTCATTCCTATGTCAACATCATGGACCAGTATCGTCCTGAGTACCGGGCTTATGAGTACCCTGAGATCAGCCGCCGGATAACCCATAAGGAGTATTTGGAAGCCGTTCAGTTGGCCAAGGGTTTCCGCCTCTATCGGGGATTTTGAGTGGAATCAGAAAAAATCCTCAAAGAGCTCCAATCTCTCAAGAAGCAAGTTCGACGCCTCTCCAAAGAGATCGAAACTCTGAAGGCCTTATCTGTGGAAGATCCCTTCTCTGTAGAAGGAATGCTCAAGATGAGGGGGATCAGAATTTTCCGAAAGAATCCCACAGATCGTCTCTTCTTTCCTCCGGACCTTCCTCTTTCTTACAAAAATCAATTCTACGAAATGATGAAAAAATACTCCTTCCGTCTTCTCCTCAGGGATATTATCAAACACCAAGATCGATTTCGCATTCAGGATCTGACCCACTACTGTTCTCCAAAGGTAGCCCAGGGATACTGCGACATCCTCCATAGGATGGGGGTAATTCAAAAAGATAGAGGAGGGAGATATCGAACACGGATCTCTCCCCTCTACAGTTTCGGGCCGACCCTTGAGTGGTTTATTGCCGAGATGTTCAAAAGGGAATTTGCCTCTCCTGCGATCCATGGAGTGAGTGTGAAGGAGACCCCCTCCGGTGGTGATTACGATGTCATCGCCTGCTGGAACAGAAGATTGGTCTATGTGGAGGTGAAATCTTCGCCACCGAAGGGCGTGGAATCGAGCGAGGTGAAAACCTTCTTCTCCCGAATCCATGATCTTTTGCCGGAAGTGGCGGTCCTCTTCAATGATACACAGTTGAGGATGAAGGATAAACTGGTCGTGATGTTTGAGGAGGAATTGGAAAGGAGGTATGGTAGGCAATCGAAAACGCTCTATCCTGTAGAGAGGCTGGTGGAGGAACTCTTCCATGTTCACCATCGGATCTTCATTGTAAATAGCAAAAAGGATGTGGAAGAGAACTTCCACATCTGTCTTAAAGACCATCTTCAATACGGAGGTGGGCAACCATGAAGAACAAAGAATTAGCAGATCTCTTCAGTAAGATGGCTGACATCCTGGAATTCAGGAATGAAAATCCTTTTAAGATAAGCGCCTACCGAAAGGCCTCGCGCGTTCTCGGGGACCTCACACAGGATATCCAGGAGATTGCAGAGAGTGGAGAACTAAAGAAGGTCCCGGGGATCGGCGAAGGGATGGCTCAGAAGGTTGAAGAGTATCTTAAGACGGGAAAGATCTCCAAATATGAGGAGGCTAAGAAAGGAGTCTCGGATGAACTGATTGCTATGATGGAAATTCCGGGGATGGGACCGAAGACCCTCGCGATGATCCACAAAGAGAAAGGGATCAGTAATCTCTCTCAGCTGGAAAAGGCGTTAGAGGATGGGTCTTTGATCGGCCTCCCAGGAATGGGTGAGAAGAAGGCTGAGAATATCAAAAGAGGAATAGACCTCCTAAGACAGAGTAAAGGCCGCATGAACCTCGGAGTTGCCTATCCGTTGGCGAAGAGGATTGTGGAGATTCTAAGGGAGAAGGCAGGATCGAAAAAGATCGAATGGGCAGGCTCCCTTCGAAGGATGCGGGAGAATATAGGAGACATCGATATCCTTGCTACGGGTCCTAATCACCAGAAGATTTTCCATGCCTTTACTCATCTCCCCGAGGTCAAAGAGGTTCTGGCCTCTGGAGAAACGAAAGCCTCTGTCATTGTGGAGGGAGGAGTACAGATTGACCTCCGGGTCGTAGAAGAAGACTCCTATGGTGCTGCCCTCCAGTACTTCACAGGATCGAAGGGTCACAATGTCCATCTGAGAGGAATTGCAAAGGCAAAAGGGATCAAGATCAATGAATATGGAATCTTTAAAGGTGAGAAGAAAATTGGAGGGAAGGAAGAGAGGGATATTTATCAGGTTCTGAAAATGGATTGGATCGAGCCCGAGCTCCGCGAGGACCGAGGAGAGATCGAAGCAGCCCAGAAGAAACACCTTCCTAAGCTGGTTCAGGAACCTGAGATCAAGGGAGACCTCCATACCCACTCGAAATGGAGTGACGGCACTGCTCCAATCGAGGAGATTGCAAAGGCAGCTCAGAAGAGAGGCTATCAGTATGTAGCCGTTTGTGATCACTCAAAGTCCCTGAAGATCGCCCATGGGCTTGATGAATCGAGATTGCTAAAACAGATGGAAGAGATCGATCGCATCAATGAGAAGTTAAAGGGTTTTCAGATCCTCAAAGGAACTGAAGTCGACATCCTCGCGGATGGAAAGTTAGATCTCTCTGATAAGGTATTGGAGAAGTTAGACTTTGTTGTGGCAGCGATCCACAGTGGATTCAAACAAGAGAAAGAGAAGATGACGAAGAGAATTGTTCGAGCTTTAGAAAATCCTTATCTCCACTGCCTCGCTCACCCTTCGGGAAGATTACTGGGAGCAAGGGCTCCTTACGAAGTTGATCTCGATCAGGTAATGGAGGCTGCCAAGAAGTATGGGAAAGCCTTGGAGATCAATGCGACCCTTGAGCGCCTCGATCTCGATGATATTCACAGCCGAAAGGCAAAGGAGATGGGAATTAAGCTGGCCATCGGCACCGATGCTCACCATCTGGACCAGTTGTGGATGATCAGTTTAGGAGTGGGGGTCGCAAGAAGGGGTTGGCTCGAAACTCCGGACCTTCTGAATACCTTTTCTCTTAAAGAAATCTTAAAATGGTGCCACGCTCGGAGATAAACCAGGGCATAGCGCAAAGGGCATGGCGCGTAGCCTCAAAAATTCCCTGCCTACCGGCAGGCAAATCACAAATTCCCTGCCCGCACCAGACAGATGACCCCAATAAGCTGCAAATTCTAATTCTAAATGACCAAACAGATTCTATTTGAAAATTGGGTGACTGCGTTTTATTTCAGATTTGGTGCCTGGGATTTGGCGCTTCCATAGGGCTATGTCCTATGCGCTTTAGAACCAAGGAAGGAGCTGTTTGATCTCTTTGGCAATTGAGACAAATGTGTGGAAGTCAGTATTTGACTATACAAATATTGTCAATTCTGATGGTGAGGTCTTCCTGAAGTCGAGAAGCTAAAACTCTCGTTGTTGACTTAGTATTTCAAATAGAAATACACGATCCTCTCCTTGAAAATCCAATGATAAAATTGCATACAGAAAAAGGTTTTGTAACTTCATTAGGGGCTACCTCATGATAGCAGATCGTTTTAAATGGGCTAGGAAAGGCTCCTGGTGGCGGATGCCTGGACTTTTCTTCGTTCTGATGGGTCCTGGCATTATCACCTCCAATGTCGATAATGATGCGGGTGGCATTACAACCTACTCATTAGCCGGCACCGAGTTTGGCCTCCGGCTCATCTGGTCTCTGATTCCGATCATGATTGTCTTAATTGTTATTCAAGAGATGTGCGCCCGCATGGGGGTGGTGACGGGCAAGGGACTCTCAGACTTGATTCGTGAAAAATTCGGTGCCAAAACTACCTTCTATCTGATGATAGGCCTTTTCTTGACCAACATGGGCAACACCCTCTCTGAATTCGCGGGAGTGGCTTCCGGGATGGAGGTCTTTGGGGTCAACAAATTTATTTCTGTCCCTGCAAGCGCCTTCTTCGTCTGGTGGATGGTGGTTAAGGGGACTTATAAGTCTGTAGAAAAGGCCTTCCTGGCGGCCTGTGTGTTCTACGTCGCTTATATCATCACAGGCATCCTGGTAAAACCCGATTGGGGTCATGTTCTTGAACAAGTTTCACATCCCCAGCTGAGTCTTCATCCCGCTGAAATAACTATGGTTATCGGCTTGGTAGGAACGACGATTGCCCCCTGGATGCAGTTTTACCTTCAGGCTTCAATTGTTGAGAAGGGGATCAAAATAGAAGATTATAAATTCGCCCGATTTGATGTGTTCGTGGGATCCGTCATGGTCCATATCGTTGCCTTCTTCATCATCCTAGTCTGCGCGGAAACCCTTTATAAAAACGGTGTCCGGATCGAAACCGCGGAAGACGCTGCCCTTGCTCTCTACCCCTTAGCGGGAAAATACTGCACCTATCTTTTCGCCTTTGGTTTAGTCAATGCCTCCCTTTTCGCGGCTTCAATCCTTCCCCTATCGACAACTTACCTTATCTGCGAAGGGTTGGGTTGGGAAACCGGAATTGATAAGAAGTTCGTCGAGGCACCACACTTCTACGGGATTTACTCTGTGATGATTTTCTTAGGGGCGGGCGTCATCCTTTACCCGGATCTTCCTCTGATCCAGATCATGTATATCTCTCAAGTCATCAATGGAATGGTCCTCCCTTTTATCCTCGTTTTCATGCTTCTAATCGTCAACGACAAAAGCTTGATGATGGACCACACGAATGGTCCGATCTACAATATCATCGCCTCGATGACCTCGATCATGCTGGTTGTTCTAACCTTACTTGCTTTCATTCAAATGCTCTGAGCTTGATCGTTAGGCTCACTTTCGAATCATAATCTTGGATTCTTGACAGGAGTTGCTAGTAACGGCTTGTAGGTATAACATGCAAGAATTGTTATCTTGGCACTGTCCGTCAACTCAAATGCTGGTCGGGGAAAAAAATGACTATCCGAGGTTATCGAGCTCCTTTTCATACTTCTCGACCCAGCCGTCGGCGCCGCATTCTCTGAAGATTTCGATGGCTTTGCCGAGATTCTCCCGGGCTTTTGATCGATCTCCTTTTCGTTTGAGCAACTCTCCATAGACGACGTAATCTTTCCCCATGTGAAACATCATCCGGTTTCTTTGGTCAGCTTCGATGGCCTTCTGAATCCAATGCTCTGCCTCAGAAAAGTGCTGATCATCAATGTTCAGCAGAATCTCTCCTATATGTCTTTGAATCCAGCCTTCAACTAATTTTGACCTATTATTTCGAAAATGAGAATACAAACATTCTAAGTCCACATCCCTTTCTTTATTCATCACTTTTGATCTTGCTAAACCTACTTTTCCAAGACCAACCCAGGAAGGAAGCAATCTATTATTCTCAAGAACCAAACTTGCTTTTTCGTAATTTTCTTTAGCGCCCGAAAAATCCCCCGTTTCAAAGTAGATTTCTCCCAAGTGATGTCGGGCACACCCATGCCAAGAATTAAAATTAATCCTTTCACAAAATTCGATCCCCTTCAGCAGGTGTTTTTCCGCCTCTTCCATCAATCCCTTTCCGTAGCACGCAATTCCGTGGCCTACGGACGCAATCGCATTAGAATAAATATCCCCGCTTTCTTCGGAAATGCGGAGAGCCTCATCGGTAGTCCTGAATTGCAGGTCTATTTTCCCATGGTGGTAGTAGGAAAAATAGGCCAGGGAGCTTTTCGCTGCCGCAATCGTCCAAAGATTCTTAGAGGCCAAATTAAGATCAAGGGCTCTTTGGAAATAGTTTATTGATTTTTCAAATTCACAATCCCAAGCTAAAGCGGCCCCAAACCAAAAGCTTGCTAAAACTGAGGTAAGAGTATCGTTTACTTCCTCCGATGTCTTTAGAGCTTTTCCCAGAGCCCTGGATGCCTCCGCATAATTTTCTTCAACAAAAAAATGGTAAGTTCCGAGGATGGAATATATCTGGCAAAGTCTTTTCTTGTAATTGTACTTGATGGCCAAATTAATAATCGGGTCAATGGCTTCTTTTGCCTCAACGTTATAGTTCATTTGAGCCATGTAGAGCCCGAATACAGTCCTAGCATCTATAATCTGTTTTTGAATATCATCTGTCCGGGTCAATCGTTCGAGAGAGGTCACCCTTTTCTTTGAGTGGGTAATCGCATCATTTAGCGAAGCTGTCTTTTCAGCTTTCCTGCTTGCCAGTCTTGAATACTCAGCGCTTTTCGAATAATTTTCACTCAAAAAATAGTGCTCCGATAAAACTTCATAATATTCACCTATATTATCCTTATACCATTCTTCGATAGCGTTTCCGATCTCTTCGTGAAGTTTTTTCTTTTTTTTGGCTAAAATCGAGTCATAGACTACTTCACGCGTCAGGGTGTGTTTAAAGATGTAATTCGATTGGGGGTATATCCCTCTCTCGTAGAGAAGTTCTGAATCCCTTAAGACTGAAAGAGCCGAAAGTAAGTCTTCTTCCGGGAGATTCATAATACGCTTAATCAATGGATAACTGAACTCCCTCTCGATAACAGACCCTGCCTGAAGCACTTCTTTTGTCCCACCAGGAAGTGAATCAACTCTGGCCATAATTACATCTTGGATTGATGAAGGAAGGGTTAGTTGGTGGAAGTCTTTTGACAGATGATATTCGTTTTCTTTTCTTTCTACGATCTTTAGTTCTTTAAGCGATTTCACAAACTCTTCGATAAAAAATGGGACACCTTCTGTCTTTTCAAGAATCAACTCCTCAAGTGGCCTTTCTATCTCTTTTGTGCCCAAAAGGTGTGTTACCATCTCAAGGCTTTCCCGGTTGGAGAGTCGGTGCAAAGTCAGCTGATTGTGATACGATTTAGCACCCCAGGTGTGAAGAAACTCAGGACGATAGGTGAATATCAACAAAACCCTTGATCCCGGTATACTCTCTAAAAGATTTCTTGCCACATCCTCTGAACTCCTATCCACCCAGTGTAAATCTTCAAGGGCTATGATAAGAGGCCGCATCTCTGAACCTTTAAGGGTAGTCCTTTTTAACGCGTCAATGATTCTATCCTTCCTTGCTTCAGGACTCATTGGGATCTGATCAAGTCCACTCTCTTTAACTGATAGAAGTTCAAGAAAATAAGGAAGCGTGGAAGCTTCATCGAGTCCTATTATTCCTAGACCTCTTTTGACTTTCTCCCTAATCTCTAGATCCCCTTCTTCCTCCTGTATATTGAAGTTTGACTTCAAGATCTCTATGAATGGACGGTAGGCTACACCTCTGCTGTAAGAGAAGCACCTCCCCTCCAAGAATGTGACATTCTCGTTTGTTATTGCCTTTCTAAATTCATATAAGAGCCTGGATTTGCCCATTCCAGCTTCGGATATGATGGAAAAGGCCTGCCCCTTACCTAACTTGGCTCGCTGGAATCCATCCAGTAGAAGCTCGAGTTCACGCTCCCTTCCAATAAAAGGAGTCAAACCTCGCTCGGCACTGACATCAAATCTTGTCCTTCTTGTGCTTGGGGCGATCACCCGGTAGACCCTGACTGGCTCTTTTTTGCCCTTAACCTGTTTCTCTCCCAAAGCCTCAAACCGGAAGAATCCTTCCGTGAGCTTAAAGGTCTCCTCGGTCACATAGGTCGTCCCAGGCTCTGCTAATGACTCCATCCTCGAAGCCAGGTTCACCGTGTCCCCTACGGCTTTAAACTCAACCCGAAGATCATTACCTAGTGTTCCCACAACCACAGGACCTGTATGTATACCCATCCGCATCTTGATGGATGGAATTCTACTTTCCTTCTTTATCTTATCGCTGAATTTGCTCATCTCCCTATGGATGGATAAGGCGGACCGGATGGCCCGTTGAGGAGCATCCTCCAACGCGATGGGGGCCCCAAAAAGGGCTATAATTCCGTCACCGGTCAGTTCATTGACTGTGCCTTCATAGTCGTGGACTTTGCGGATGAGAATTTCATAGACCTGATCCATCAAGGAGTAAATTTCTTCTGAACCAATTCTTTCGGTTAGTGTGGTGAACCCCGCCATGTCGCAGAACATTACGGTGACATTCCTGCGCTCACCTTCGATTTCGCCTTTTTGTGCCAGAATCTTCTCGGTCAGGTCCTTCGAGAGATATCTTTGAATCTTTGCAAGTTTTTCATCAGAAGAGAGGCCTTTAGGAGGTTGTTTCGGAGAAATGATTGTTATTTCATGTCCACATTCATTACAAAACTTACTGCTCAGAGGATTCATCTTTCCGCATGCAGAGCAGGTCGTTTCCAATTTATTGCCGCATTCGCTGCAAAACTTGGCACTCTCTGGATTTTCGAATTGGCATTTCGGGCATTTCATTTCTAATAGCCTTGAATAAATCTATGTTCGTTTTAACTTGATCAAGATGATACACCTAACAGAATACTGCCCAGTCAGGAGCGAGGTAGGCACATTTTGGTGGGGTTATTCCTCATGTAACCCAGTTCTAATTACTTATTGGTGGCCTTCTCAGCACTCCGAAGGTATTTACAAAGGGCGATCAGGATTTTTCTCTGTAAACCTGGAATCTTATTAAGCAAATGGTCAAAGGACGTTTTGTTCACGACCAATAAGGTCATATCGGTGTCAGAGATAACCGTTGCTGTCCGGGGCTCTCCGTCAATGAGAGATATTTCCCCGAAAAAGTCGCCCTCCGAAAGTTGCCGGATGATTTTCCCGTCCTTCTCGACTCGAGCCTTCCCGTCTACGATAAAAATGAATTCCCATCCTTTCTTCTCCTGCTGAGCCAACACCGTTTTTGCCTCCACCTTCACCTGATCTGCGTGTTTACCGATTTCCCCCAGATGGCGGTGGCTGAGATTGCTAAACATAGGGACCTGCTTAAGAAGATCGATCTTCTGCGAACTGCGGCGGAGTAACATTGTTTCCTCCTTTATGATAGAAATTCTTTTTAGTTAGAAGGTGTTAAGAAGGGACGTAAATACGCTAAGATTGTATTAAAATCTATTCAAAAAAGTCAACAAGAGTATTTAGCCCGATGAGAAACGAAACCTGTGGACAATATGAATTTGGCGCCGAATCTTATTTAGAACCAGCCTAAAACCTGCTTCATCTCTTCGGCGAACTGGGGAAAGGGTGAAGGGGTGAAGGAGAGAAAGAAGAAGAGAAAAGCGATCCCTCCCATTAACTTTCTTTTTCCATCCAAGGGTGTTTGGTCATCTAATGGCGCTGGATGGCGAAGACCGAAGAGGATGAAGAGGATGAGGAGGAGAATCCAACCAGGGTTGTAGAAGATGGTGATGAAGGCCATGACTACGATGGCAATGAAGAAGATGATTCGACTTCTTCTTCCAAAAAGAGCATAGGCAATGTGGCCTCCATCTAGCTGCCCGACCGGAAGGAGGTTGAGGGCGGTGACAAAGAGCCCGACCCATCCCGCATATCCAATGGGATGAAGGAGAATATCATGATTCTCTGGAACCCCGCTCATCACCAACTGCTGGATGAAGGTGAAGAGGAGGGGTGCTGCGATTATCCCCTCTCTAGAAATGGGTGGAGGAACCACTTCAGAAAGTCTTAAACCGATTATGATGGCAGGAATGCTGAGAAAAAGACTGGTGAAAGGTCCTGCGACGCCTGTGTCGAAAAGAGCCTTTCGAGACGCGACAATGCCCTCCATGCGGATGACAGCGCCCAGTGTCCCGAAGGGTGGAAGCGGAAATGGTAAGAAAAAAGGCAATGTCGCCTTTATCCCATAACTCTGGGACATGAAATAGTGGGCCATTTCATGTCCCAAAAGGATGAGGATGATGGCAATAGAATAAGCGGGGCCTCCAACAAACAATGTGGAGGCCACCGTCAAAATGAAAAGGAGAATATGTATCCAGATTCGACGCATCAAGGAACCTTATTTCTTTTTCTTGTGACGATCCCTGTCCAGTTGCTTTTTGTGTTTGTGCTTTCGCATCTTCTTCCTTCTCTTCTTCACGACGCTTCCCATGTCATCACCCCTTTCTCTTTTTCTAATCCCCCTTTGTCCCCCCTGCCTGCCGGCAGGCAGGCTTTAGAAAAGGGAGATAATATGTTCTCCTCCCTTTGTCAAAGGGAGGTTGGGAGGGATTTTTGGATTCGTCAATCGACAATCACATTAGTTTGCGTCCTCAGAACACCGGAGAGTCCCTGAATCTTGGTGACAATGAAGTCTCCAAGGATATTAATATCCGGGGCCTCCACCAAAGCGATGACATCATAAGGACCAGTCGTTGCATTGGCCCGCTTCACTCCCTGTATTTTGCCAGCTTCTTTGGCCACATCCCTGGCCGCCCCTGCCGTGCACTCGATAAAGACATAAGCTGAAATCGGCATAACACCACCCCCTTTGAAAAATAAATTATCTCAAACCCCATCCGATTTCAAGTTTAAAATAACGCAAGAGTATCCTTTGCTCTCGCTCATACCGAACTTGGTTCGGGATCTAAGAAACAGATCACTCGGGAGATCCAGAGGGAAAGTTCAGAAATTGATGTGATCATGAAGAGGACTGTAATGGGAACGATGAGAAATGTGAGGTAGTCTATTTTACCTTGCTCAATTCTTTCTCATCGATATGGAAGCTATGTTGGTCTGTCGGAAATGTCCCCTTCAACACCTCCTCTGTGTAAGTCTCAAAGGCTTTGAGTATCATTTCGCTCAGATTCACATACCGTTTGGCAAATTTAGGGGTGAAACGATCGAAGAGCCCCAGCAAGTCATGGACCACTAAGACCTGGCCGTCGCAGTGGACGCCCGCACCGATTCCAATCGTGGGAACCTTCAGACGTTCTGTCACTCTCTTTGCGATGGGAGCGGGAACAGCCTCAAGGAGAACTGAAAAAGCTCCGGCATCTTCAAGGAGGAGAGCATCATCAATGATCCTCTGAGCCGTCTCGGCATCTTTGCCCTGCACTTTGAATCCCCCCAGCATGGAGATGGTCTGAGGGGTGAGTCCAATATGGCCCATAACCGGGATCCCAGCCTTCACAATGGTCCTCACAATCTCTTTGACGCTGGCACCCCCTTCCAGTTTCACAGCATCAGCTCCCCCTTCTTTCATGAAACGGCCAGCATTGAGAATGGCCTCCCGCTCCGAAGTGTTATAGGACATAAAGGGCATGTCCCCGATGATCAGGGCATATTTTGCACCACGGGTGACTGCCTTTGTGTGGTGGATCATCTCTTCCATAGTAACGGGGATTGTGTTTTCGTAACCCAATACCGTCATCCCCACGGAATCGCCGACCAGGATGATATCGATTCCTGCTCTGTCCTCTAGGAGGGCTAATGGATAGTCATAGGCCGTTAGCATGGTAATCTTCTTTCCTTCATTCTTCATGGCCTGAATATCGACAGGTGTGATTTTCTTGCGATCCATTCTTTTTCCCCTCTATCATCCCCCTCTTTCCCCCTTTAGCGTCTTTTTCCTGCTGAAGGCAGGCAAAGGGGGATGTAAGGGGGATTTTGTTAGAAGTTTTTTTCAATCACTTTAATTAGGTCTGTAATCATTTGATTATAGGGTACGGCGATCCCCAACCGTTCTGCTTCTCGAACCACAGCCCCATTGATGGCATCGATTTCGGTTTTTCTTCGATGATCGATATCCTGGCCCATGGAACAGCGATTCTCTCTCGTCGCCTCTGCAACGGCTTTAACCTTCTCTAAGGGATCCCCCTCGATCGGAATTCCCTTTTTTCTGGCCACGGCAATCGCCTCAGTCACCAAAGTCTCCATGAGCCTTAAGGTTTCAGCATGATCCAGGAGTCCTCCATTCTTTAATCCCGTTACGGCGGCTATGGGGTTAATGCCTACATTAATAAAGAGTTTATTCCAAACAAGGCTTTGGATATTCGAAGAGACTTCGGTTTCAATCCTTGCTTTAGTAAATAACTGGGCAATCTTAGTCACGCGAAAGGTCTCCTTTCCATCTAACTCACCGATATAAGTCTTTCCCCATCCCGCGTGTCGAATGTGGCCCGGCCCTAAAAAGGTTGCCCCATGGTTTGTGACTCCCAGCATTACCTTCCCTGGATCCACCCGTTTACTAATCGCCTCTTCATTTCCAAGGCCATTCTGGAGCGTCAGGAACACCGTATCCTCTTTTTGAAGCACCAGAGCATCGGAGACGGCCTTCTCTGTATGATAGGCTTTCACAAAAAGGAGAATGAGGTCGGCTTTTCCAATCGAAGCCACCTCTGTTGTGGCATGAACAGGAATGGTCAGTATTTTTCCTCCCTCTTCCACGGTCAGGCCCCCAGAAACCAACGCATGGATATGGTCCTCCCGAATGTCGACTAAACAGACGTCCTCTCCGGACAGGGTGAGGAATCCGCCAAAAAGGCTACCCATGGCTCCTGATCCCATGATGACGGTCTTCATTGGTTCCTCTTTCTGATGATGAATCGGCGGGAATAGATCGACAAACTAACACAGGTGACCAGAAAAATCAAGGTACGCTCCCCAACAGGGAAGTTTCGGCAAATGTAAAAAATTTGGTATAATTAAAACATTTTTAGTATAAATAAAAAAGTATTGACAGGGTCCTCAAAAGGATTTATAAGAGGATTGTGGTCTCCGATGATATCAAACATGAGGTAAAAAAGCTCCATATTGGAAAGAAGATTCGTGAACTCCGGAAGAAGTCAGGCCTTATCCTTCAAGACCTCTCGGATCGGACAGGCCTCTCCAAACCTCTTCTCTCCCAGATTGAGAAGGAATTCGTTTCTCCCCCTATAGCCACTCTGCTTAAGATTTCAAAGGCCTTAGATATCGGTATCGGTTTTTTCTTCCAGGATAACTACCCTGAAGAAAAAGTGGTCCTCGTGAAAAGAGATGAAAGTAAGGTGATCGACTCACGATATTTTGGAAGGGAGGAGAGCGGGTATTATTATGAAGCCCTAGCCTATAAGAAGTCGAAAAAATATATGGAGCCTTTCTTGGTGGAGTTTAAAAGGAAGAGAGCGGAGAAATTATCCTATTTCAGCCACGATGGAGAAGAGTTCATCTATCTCTTAGAAGGGGTGTTAGAATTCAGGACAGAAAACCAACAGTACATCCTCTATCCAGGGGATTCTCTTTACTTTGAATCGTCTATCCCCCACGCTTATAGAGCGTTGGAAAGGAAGAACGCAAGGGCATTGACGGTGGTCTATCCGACTCGATAAGAAATAAGCGGTCTAAGTTAGGGTTATGAGATAATGGTCCAACGGTGAGGATGCTCGTATCGAAGCAAGAGGTTCGCTCAAAAAGAAACTCGAACGTCAAGTGTCATTAAACGAACATCGATACGAGATTCGACAACGAAAAACGTTAATTCCTTTGAAATGAGGACATCCCTTCGAGGTACGTAATGATTGAAGTTCGATTTCATGGCAGAGGGGGACAGGGGGCTCAAGTGGCATCGAAAGTTCTGGCTGTCGCTTTTTTCCATGAGGGACTCTTTGTACAGTCCTTTCCTGCCTTTGGGGTGGAGAGGAGAGGCGCGCCGGTGATGGCTTTTCTGAGGGTGGATAAACAGCCCATCCAGTTGAGGGTCAACATCTATGAACCTGACCATATTGTGATCCTGGATCCAACATTGATTGGAGCCATTGATGTGACGTCAGGACTCAAAAAGAAGGGGTGGATCCTGGTTAATTCAGGCCACCCCCCTGAAACCTTTCAACACATGAAGGATTTTCAAATCGCGACGGTCGATGCCACAGGAATTGCAATTCGGAATGGGTTGGGGTCACGGACAAACCCAATTGTCAATACTGCTATATTGGGAGCTTTTTCAAAAGTGACCGGGCTGGTAGGGATTGACTCCATAGCGCTGTCGATACGCGAAGAGGTACCGGGTAAGAAGGACGAAAATGCTCGAGCTGCAAGAGAAGCCTACCAAGAGGTAAGGGTTAAAGGTCAGGGTTAGGACGCCCGTTTCGTTAAAAGGGTTAAGTTGTTAGTATCTATAATCATTTGGACGTAACCCCTTAGCGATATACCGAACGGGCTTCGTAGCCTTAACCCAAAGACTATGCACTTTGCGAATCCAAAGGATTGATGAGATGGTAAAACAATTAACTTTCAAGAATGCTTCTGAGATGCCAGAGATTGCTGTTTCCATAGGCTCCATGGACTGGAACAAGACGGGTGCATGGAGGACTCAGAGGCCTTTTTTTGAGGATAAGACAGCGCCTTGCAATGCAGCCTGTCCAGCAGGGAACGATATCGTTTCCTTCATCCAAAAGATAAGTCAGGGCGATGTGGAAGGGGCCTGGAGTTTGATCCAGGAGGAAAACCCTTTTCCCGGGGTCTGTGGTCGGGTCTGTTTTCATCCCTGCGAATCGAAGTGCAACCGTGGACGGTTTGATGAACCGATTGCAATCCATGCCTTGGAGCGATTCGTCGCTGATTTTGTCTCTCAAAGGCCTAAGAAGATCAAGAAGATTTCACCTCAAGGGGAAGAAAAGATCGCGATCATTGGATCTGGACCGGCAGGGATGAGTTGTGCTTACCACCTTGCCAGACTCCATTATTCTGTCACTGTGTTTGAATCCTATTCCCTTGCGGGCGGGATGTTAAGGATCGGAATCCCCTCTTACCGTTTGCCCAAGGATATCTTGGATCGAGAGATCTCAGACATTGAAGCCTTAGGAGTGGAGGTTCGTACGGGCGTCCCGATTGGTGAGAAGATTCAGATCGAGGATTTGAAGGATTACCAGGCAGTTTTCATTGCTACCGGAGCACATTTGAGCAGGAGTCTCAAGATCCCCGGAGAGAAAGGACGAGTGGTCCAAAGCGGGCTTGACCTTCTCAAGAAAGTCAATCTAACTGGGAAAGCAAAGGTTGGTGAAAGGGTTGCCATCGTTGGTGGAGGAAATACAGCGATGGATGTGGCCCGTTCCGTGGTCCGCGTGGGGAAGAAAGCAACCATTCTGTACCGTCGTTCAAGGGAGGAGATGCCGGCCTTTGAAGAGGAAATTGTTGAAGCCCTCGAAGAAGGGGTGAAGATAAGGTATCTTGTCAACCCCATTGGAATCAAAGAAAAGGATGGACGAAAAAGGCTGGAATGCCTCCGGATGAAGTTGGGAGAAGAAGATGAGAGTGGACGGAGAAAACCGGAACCCATTCCGAACTCGAACTTTTTCCTAGAAGCAGATAGCATCATCGTCGCCGCGGGGGAAGAGATTGACACATCCTTCCTTCCAAAGGGAATCGGGAAGAGAGAGGGAATCGTTCTTACTCAGATGGACGGAAGGACAGCCATAGAGGGCATCTTTGCAGGAGGAGATGTTGCAACGACCCAGCGCACCGTGGCCTATGCCATCGGTTCGGGTAAGAAAGCTGCCCTGGCGATTGATTGTTACTTGAAAGGTAAGAATTCTGAGGAGGCAATTCGGCAACTTCTTATCGGGGACGGCCCCTCCCTATCGATCTTCAGGTATGTCCATCCGGGAGAGCGACCCAGGGCTCCCCATGTCGTCGATTTTGAGGAATTAAACATGGACTATTTTGAGACCTCAAAGAGAGAGAAGGAAGAGAAGAGACCTCTTCGAGAACGGAAGAAAGGATTTGGCGAGGTGGCCTTAACGTTTACGGAGGCGTCTGCCCAAAGGGAAGGGGAACGATGTTTCAGTTGCGGAACATGTAATGAATGTGGAAATTGCTACATCTTCTGTCCCGATGCCTCTATACTAAAAAGAAGGGAAGAGATGACTCACCAGGTCGATTACGATTATTGTAAGGGCTGTGGGATCTGTTTCGTCGAATGTCCCCGGATGGCCATTTCGCTGGAAGAGGAGGCGCGATGAAAAAGGTCATCACGGGAAATCAAGCAGTGGCCTACGGAGTGATCTTGAGCCGTGTGGACATCGTCTCCGCCTACCCGATCACGCCACAGACAACGATCGTGGAAGAGTTATCAGAACTCATTGCGAGCGGCCGTTTGAAAACAAAATTCTTGAAGGTGGAGTCAGAACATTCCGCGATGGCTGCCTTGATCGGAGCCTCCACAGGAGGGGTCCGATGTTTCACGGCCACCTCCTCACACGGGTTGGCATACATGCACGAGATGCTCCACTGGGCTTCTGGAGCAAGGCTTCCCATTGTGATGGTCAATGTCAATCGGGCTATCGGTCCGCCATGGAACATATGGAGCGATCAGAGTGATTCCCTTGCCCAAAGGGATACGGGATGGATTCAACTCTATTGTGAGAATAACCAGGAGGTTCTGGATACCATCCTTCGGGCCTATCGCATCGCAGAATCGGTCAAGCTTCCTGTCATGGTCGTCCTCGATGCGTTTGTCCTCTCCCATACCTCTGAGGCCGTAGAAGTTCCTACGATGGAGGAAGTTGATCAATTCCTGCCGCCCTGTTGTCTGGAGTATTCGATCGACACCCGGGAACCCGCGGCCTTTTCGGTCATCACCACTCCCGAATATTTTCTTGAGTTCCGATATAAGATTCAAAAGGCGATGGAAAAAGTTCCTGAAATTGCAAGAGAAGTGGATGATCAATTCCGATCGAGGTTCGGTCGCGGTTACGGTAGCATCGAACGATACGGGGAAGAGGGAGCAGAGGTTCTTCTTCTGACCTCGGGGACGGTGACCAGCACTTCAAGGATCGTTGTCCGGAAACTGAAGGAGAAGGGACAGAACGTTGCCGGATTAAAGATCAGAAGATTTCGGCCCTTCCCTTCCGAAGAAGTTTATGAAGCCATCCAAGGGGCAAAGAAGGTGGCCGTCATTGACAGAAATTTGTCCCCGGGCGTTGGGGGAATCTTTGCTCAGGAATTGAGGGCTTGTCTTTACTCCAGAGAAGAGAGGCCTCAGGTCTTTGGATTCATCTCAGGACTGGGGGGAAGGGATATTACTCCTGATTTGATTGAGGAAGCCGTTCAATATACCTGGGAACACTCCCGGCCCGAGGATGAGATTCTGTGGTTGGGGTTGAAAAGATAAATTCGAAGCACGAAATCCCTGCCTACCGGCAGGCAGGCGAAATCCGAAACAAGCACGAATTTTCGAAATACGAATTACATAAACAGATTGTTTGGGATTTTG
>Ga0209427_10001011_pt1 | contig 31647 bp, 24 predicted proteins | sample DeeMarSWOR136_30_FD_187465 | JGI IMG/M metagenome (GOLD analysis project Ga0209427, IMG submission 187465) | Marine sediment microbial communities from White Oak River estuary, North Carolina - WOR-1-36_30 (SPAdes) (version 2) | ecosystem: Environmental > Aquatic > Marine > Intertidal zone >...
TTGCCTCTTTTACTGAGCCATCTTTTTTGCAACACTGATTCGCTACACTGACGGTCTCTTCCTTAATGAGCGTGTACTCTGCTGTCGTTCCACCCGCACATTCCTTTTGAAACCAGACTGGAATGAGTGCAATTTCATACCATCTCCCCACATAGCGATTCAAATCAACCTGTTCGATAACCCGCAGTTCAGAAAGCCTTTTATCAGAATCAGCACTCGCACTGGTAGTTGCCCACATACAACATGTGAGAATGAGTATAAGGATGAAGTGTATCATAAGCACCTCCTCTATAAAAGTATTCTTGGTTTTTGTTAGGTTTAATCCTCTTACTACCGGGGCTCACTACCTGAAATGCAACCCCGTTTTTTTCCTTAGTGTATGAAACTTCGCCAGAATACTCTGTGCTGTGCACGGGAATGAATGGCTAAATTTTAGGGAGTGTGGGGGACAATATTCCCCCAAATACAATAAAATTAAACTTGATGTCCCGCCTTGTAGGCGGGAAGCTTCACTTAAAATTACCAATTTCTATAGATGTTGTAAAGGGGAGTTTTGTTGAAGGGTTGCAGAAAAGGAGCAAGTAGTGATTAGGTGAGTAGAGAGTATGTCAAAAAGTTATTCAACTTAGTCAACAACGTCCCCTTAAACCACTGAGGTACTACAAACATCACCTAGAGTTAAACTTAAAAAATTCTTATAAAGTTTTATGTTTTCTCAGCGATTATTTATCTGTATTAGTTAATACATTTTAATATTTATTAGAAATAATATATATTATACACAGAAAGGAATAATTCATGGAATATTTTTATAAAAGATGCGTAGTCAAGAACGAAATTCATTTTGATCCCAAATATTGGTTTAATAACTATGAGAAGAGAAATATATACGTCATTTCTAAAGAGTAAGATTGCTTTTAGAATATTCTTCCTTTTTATCGCATGTGCTATTCTTCCGATTGCAGTGCTCTCCTACATTTCCTTTCAAACTATTTCCAATGAACTCAACAAACGGGCCCGAAAAGAATTGCATCAAATGTGTAAAACGAGGGCTCTAGATATTTATAACAATATTTTAATTTTAGAATCAAAGCTTAGTCTTATAGGTTCCTTTGCTGAAACTGAAAAAAACATTTTTCCCACTCACGTCTCCCAAAAATATAATGATTACTTTGAGCGTGTAACTCTTTTTAATGAGAGAAAATCCATTTCACTTACAGCAGGAGAAGTCTTTCCCTTTTCCTCATTAACTGGAGATGAACGACATCACATCGATTCTGAGAAAGTACTTATTTTCATTCATGATGCGAAGATATTTATGATTAAAAAAATAGCAAGTGGAATGATCATAGCTGAAATTAAAAAAGATTTTCTTTTTATGGGAGAATCTCAATTTTACGTTTTAGACGCTAATCATGCGTTTCTTTCTGAAAATTCTCCACCTTTTAATATTAGTGAAAGGAAAAATGATTTTTCAAATGAGTTTGAATACGCTGATAATGGAGAAACATACATTGCAAGCTGTTGGCCTATGTTCTTGCGTAGCAGATTTCTGGCCCCTAACTGGATACTTGTAATGAGTAGATCTACATCTGATATTTTACAGCCTTTGCAGCAATTTAAACGTATTTTTATACTTTTTTCACTGCTAACATTTTTGACTGTCCTATATCTCAGTATTATTCAAATTAGAAGGAGTCTTGTACCTATTGAAACACTAAAACAAGGAACTCTAAATATTGCAGCTGGGGATTTTAAAAGTCACATTATAATCAAGAGCGGTGACGAATTTGAGGAATTGGGAGCGTCATTTAATAAAATGAGTAACGAACTTGAAAGAATGCAAGCCATGTTAATTCAAACAGAAAAAATGAAGACCATCGGCCAAATGTCCGCAGCCATTGTTCATGAAATCAATCAACCTCTTACAGCGATCAAGGGATATATAGAATCAGTGCTAAACCTTGACGGCGTTTCTGAAAAAGCTAAAAAATATCTTGAAATCACTAATAAATCAGTAGATAGGCTCTCTGACATTGCAGGGAAGTTTAAAAGATTTTCAAGAAGCTCTGCTAGGGAACCCCTCTCTAAACTTTCTCTCAATGATTCCTTGAAAAGCCTCTATGAGGTTCTTGAACACCAATTAGTTAAGAAAGAAATTGAGCTTATTCTCAAACTTGAAGAAGACCTGCCATGTATAATGGGCAATGACAATAACCTGCAGCAGGTTTTTATGAATTTAGTGATAAATGCCCTAGATGCTATTGAGGAAGAAAATGCTAACAAGGAAAATACTAAGAAACCTCTCATTAAGATTAGCACCTATTCGAATAATAATCATGTTATTGCAACTGTGGAAGATAATGGACCAGGAATCCCCATGGAAATTCGCACGCAAATTTTTGAACCTTTTTATACCACTAAACGTGAGGGAAGAGGAACAGGTCTTGGTTTAGCAGTGATCCAATCCATCATTAATAATCACAAAGGAAAAATTGAAATTAAGAGTGAATGCGGTATGGGATCCACCTTCATTCTCACTTTCCCTAGTGCTCAATAGCAGAACGAAAGGAGGATCATTAGCCATGAATAGGATTATTGAATGTAATGGTAAAGGACATAACGGATTTTCACTTATCGAGTTAATGGTTGTAGTTGCTATTATAGGAATACTTGCTGTTATTGGTAATCTCATGTTGCAATCATTTACTGAAAAAGCAAAAGTTAAAAGAGCGATCTCAGAAATATCAAGTATACAACTTAAAATTAAGGGATTCGATGCTCTTAGTGACTTTCTACCGCACTCTCTTGCAGATATAGAAGGTGGTAATGTGCTAGATCCCTGGGGAAATCCTTACCGATACACCAATTTTGATACCGCTCCTGAGGGGCAATGGAGAAAAGACAGAAATCTTGTACCTCTCAACACAGATTATGACCTTTGGAGCATGGGTAAGGATGGGAAAAGTAAGCCACCACTAACAGCCGAGGAAAGCCATGATGATATTATCCGTGCTAATGATGGTGCGTATATTGGTAGAGCATCGGAGTATTAATGTCTTCCGTATTCTATTCACTCACAAGAGGTATCTGTAGCTTGAAAAATAACTTCTAGAATTTTGAGACATATTATTGGAAGATTCTCTAGGGGAGGCGGTTCTTATCAATAGAATGTAACCCAGGTGCAAATTGATTCTTAAGAGAAGAGTAAGGAGTTTTAAAGGCAACTTCAAGACTCTCAAAACGCATTGCTGTAGGTAGCAAAGATGTCCTCTTGAGGGCAACCAAGCACTGTTATTGTCCACGAGCTCAATAATCCTCTCACAGGTGTTTTATTCAAATAAATTAGGTAAATGAACAAAGTTAGTTGTGCTATTTCTTATGCTATAACAAGACAGCATAGGGGAGGAATTGATGTAAAGAGTGATGAAGGTAAGGCTACAACTTTTAAGTTAGTATTGCCAACACTTAAGGAGGTGTGAGTTATTAAAGATGTATGAGATGAAGAGCGCAGATTTGAATATCTTGATAGTAGATGACGAAGAAGATGTAAGAATGCTGCTTAAGGATGTTTTAACATTGCCTGGCTATAATGTCTGGACTGCAAGTGGCGGTTTGGAGGCTATAAATATGATGCAAGATGTAGACTTTAGTATAGTTATTACAGATATCTGGATGCCAGGCGTGGATGGTGTGCAGATAACACGAAAGTTTAAGGAGGTAAATTCCGATACCACAGTTATTGTCGTTACAGGTCACGCCTCTATTCAGTCGGCATTGGCGGTGTTGAAAGAGGGTGCCTATGATTATATTGCTAAACCCTTCGATATCAGTGAGGTTAGGTTGATAGTAAAGAGGGCCGCCGAGCGTTATAGGTTGCTTAATGAAGTAAAGGAAAAGGAGATTTATAAGCAGCTGGCGATACTCGATGGTCTCACGGAGACCTATAATCGCCACTATTTCAACCAAACACTACCTAGGGAGTTAGAGAGAGCAAAAAGATATAAAAATCCTTTATCTTTTTTGATGGTGGATATTGACTATTTTAAAAAATTCAATGATATTCACGGTCACTTGGCAGGAGATTGGGCACTGAAGAAGGCTTCTCAGGTGATTGTTGGAAGTGTGAGGATTCCAGATATGGTCTTTCGTTATGGTGGCGAGGAATTCGCGGTAGTCCTTCCTGAGACATATAAGCCAGACGCAATTACTGTTGCCAAACGCATAAAAGCAAACGTGTCTTTAACGCGATTTCTGGATTCTAAAATTATGCCTACCCAGCATCTTACAATAAGTATAGGAGCTTGCACCTTTCCCGTTGATGCCCAGAATTTTCAGGAGCTTATAGAAAATGCTGATAAATATCTTTATTCTGCCAAGCGTTTAGGTAGAGATAGAATTTGTTTTTCAAGTGAGGGAAAAGAGATAGAGATCCGCTGATGCCTGAAAAGCTGTAAATTATATTCTTAGGTAGTACATGAACATTCCACTTTCTTCTATGAGTTTTCTTTATCCAATATTATGGACATCACCTTTCCATTCTAAATTAGTATCCTGCATCCTGTATCATTCATCATTTTTATTTTGTGGACTGTTTCTAAGTTGTTTCAGAATCCACGTTCTCCTTTATACGATGAGCCTTTGGTAACTGCTCTATTCTTCTTCAAAGGGGCTCACATCTCCTTTCCCCTTTCTCAAGAGCACTGGTTGGTCTCCAGTAAAATCAATGATACTGGAATGATCTGCGATGATGAGTCCACCATCGACTACCAAATTCAGAGACTTGCCGAATAACTGGTCGATTTCTTCAGGATGGTTGTAGAGACTTTCATCGGGTTTGGTGATACTGGTGGTAATAATGGGATGTTCTAATTCCCGTACGAAGGCGATGGGTATCTTATGATCAGGGACCCTGATTCCTATTGACTTTTGGTTAGTGAGCATAATCTTGGGTACCAGTTTAGTAGCTTGAAAAATAAAGGTATAAGGACCAGGGATAAGTTTTTTCATGATTCTATATGCATAATTAGGTATATGGGCGTATTTGCTTATATCTTTAAAATCTGCACAAATGATACTCAAGCGTTTACTTTTTGGATGTTTCTTTAAGTGACGAATCCGTTGGTGACCCTCCTTTTGATACAGATCGCAACCCAAAGCATAGATAGTATCAGTGGGATAGGCAATAACACCTCCTTCCTGTAGTACCTCTGCTACCTTCATGATCAGTCTGGGTTGAGGATTGTCTGGGTTAATCTTGAGGATCATGTAAACTCCTTACGAAGAAAAAGGGATTTATTTAGAGGCAAAGGGGGACGCAGGTGCAGAAACTGCATAAAATCTAATTTTCGAAACGAGACTTTAGATCAAACCTTCTCCTGACGTACCTTCTAGTCAATAAAAGCAAAGAGCAAAAAGCAAAAATAACAGACAGAGATCAGGGGTCAGAATATAGTTGTTGGTTCACAGGTAAGAAAATTTAAGGATTCTTTGAAAGTAATTCTTTCTTTCATTATAATGAATGGTTGAATATAAAACAAGAAGAATTTTCACCAAACAATTATCAAATGAATATAATAGGGAGACGTACCTAAAATAGTGACTTATATTCTGAAAGTTTTTTTGCGTGTTGTCTTATCAGAGTCTGTTCTCGATCAGCTTCGCGAGCTGTATCAATCCTCCCTTGCTATTTAAAATGCCAATAATTTCTTAAAACGATATGCCATATTATTTGCCACTTCACTATCCTCGGAAAAGGATTTTCTTGGTTAAATTACCTTTTCTTTTAAGGGCTCAATCAGCTCGGACAGATCAAGTTTTTTGAGAGCTTCCTTTTTAGGAAACCCGGTAGATACATCCCACCCTCGCAGCTGATAGTACTCCTCTTTCATCTTTTCAAATTTTTCCCTCTCAACTACCGCTCCTACTCTATAGGTTATTCCCCCCTTTTTTCCTGGTAAGGAATTTTTAGGGTTAAGACCGGGTTGTGAGGGTAAAGGTACCGTGTGGTCGGACTCCGGGAGTTTATCGTCTTCTCTCCCTTTGTGTCCTTCCCTGAGGAGGATGGCTCGCTGAAGATTAAAGACCCTCTCACCAACCCTGTCAAGTTCCTCCATATCCATCTCCCTTCCTGTGACTGCAGCAAAGACCTTGCTTGGCAGGGTGGGATCACCCACATGGTCCTGTGTATGTTTTACATCCATCATGGGCCAGGAGAAATCACAGAGGTTAAGGCATTCTTTGACATATACCCGGTCTTGGATCTTCTTTGCTGCCAGTGCTTTTCCTTCGTAGGTGGAGAAATCGAGCGCACTCTCACCTCCAAAGAATTTCCTGGAAATAGAGCGGATCACCTCATTTGAGACATAGGCACCCTCTATTTTATTAGACCAATCCCACCAGAGATGGACTGGAAAAACTACTTCATGGAGCTGGGGCATAGGAAGCCTGGGTTCGGTGATGAATGATAGTCCTGTGATAATATACACTCTGGGCTCGTAGGGATAGGGTGTCCCTGTACGATAGTAAATCCAGTTCTTTAATTGCTCTTGTGCTTTACTTCCCAGCTCATCCGCCGCTTTAGTGATTCCCTGAGCAAGTATATCCCCAAATCCTTCTCTTAATGATATCTTTTTAGCTAAGGCTTCTATAAACTCAATGCTCCCCATTTTTGAGATGGGGATGCCCACTTTTTCATCGGTGAGGATTCCTGCGTGGTAACACTTTTGAAGCCAGCCAATGATTGCCGCCATTGAAAACACATCAAGGCCATACTCGTTGCACATTCTGCTCGCATGGAAGTGAACATCGTTCCATTCTCCCATTTTTTTAGAGGGATCGGCATAGAACACCGAAGCAACACATAGATATTTCCCCCTCTCGCCATTGTCTGCTTCATAGGTTGCCCTTATACAGCCACTTATACAGCCATAGCAGATGAATTTTTTTAGTTTTGAATTTAATTTTAGGTTTTCTGGAATATACGATGACCACATGCGGTGGGGTCCTGAAAAAACAAATCGTGAATCTTTCTTCAATTCCCGAAGGTGTTTTACCAGTTCTTGAAGTCTCTCTGGATTTGCCGCTGTTGCTCTTTTTTCAGTGGTTCCTACCGCAATAGCCTTCAGTTTCTTAGAACCCATCACTGCACCAAAGCCACATGAACCAGAGGAGTCATCATCAGCAATAACGTTAGCCATCACCGCCATGTTATCACCGGCGGGGCCAATCGCAGCCACTCTTATACCCTTCCCAAGTGTTTCCTTTAATATTTCACGTGTCTCAATTGCTCCTTTGCCCCAGAGGAGGGAAGCGTCTTTTATCTCAGCACTACCATCTTGGATTATCAGATACACAGGCTTATCTGATTTTCCCTCTATGATTACTGCGTCATAACCGGCAAACTTGAGCCAGGCCCCCCAGCTTCCCCCTAAATTAGCATAGGAAAAGAATTCAGGAATAATAGAGGGAGATTTGCCACACACCTGCCATCTAGAGCCGGCCAATCCACCAAACCCTGCGAGTGGTCCGTTAGCGAATATCAATTGGTTGTGCGGATCGAAGGCCTTAGTCTCGGGCGAAACTCCATCCCAATAGATTTTAGCCGCAAACCCTCTTCCCCCTATAAATCGTTTGGCATACTCCATGGTAGGTATGTCGACCATACTTCCTTGGGATAAATCTACCCTGAGAATGCTTCCCGCGTATCCATATTCATTCGCCACTTTTGATACCTCCTTTTTTTTGACAGCAATTGCCTGCTAAAAAAGAAATAAACTGATCAAGTCTACCTTTGTGAGGAGAGACTCCCGTGCAGAAAATGTACAAATTAATGCATGTATAGGGTCAAGTTTTAGGAAAATTTAAGTCTAATATTTTAATCGAGTAGCAACATTAAACATTTCAACAAAATTGATTGGACAACTCAAAAAATACTTATTAACCTTCTCCATAGTATCCATCTCTCCACATCGCATCAGTGAAATACTTTTCGAAGTCATTACCAAACATCATACGCCCCAGTAGCACAGCGTAATCATAATCAAGAAGGATTTGAATAAACTCATCTGTTCCGTCTTTAGTGCCCTGAATTAAGCTATCATCATTCTCAGGTTCTAAACGTGCCAAACTGATTAAATATGCATCTAAAAATAGTGTAAAAGCCCCATGTGCTGCATTAAGATAAGTCTTCCTTTCTGCTTCAACTGCACTATAAGGTAATTCAATCTCAATACGGTAATTACTCTTATAGGGATCAAGATGACGGGTATATTTACCTCTATCTTTACCAGTCCTTTGAAAGTCTTTGACTAGTTCGAGTGCTTGATTGATTTTTGTGATTTGATCACCAAAAAAGGTATCTATATCGATAGATCCGTTATTAACATTGTAGAAATCCATTTCGAAAGAAGCATTCATGCCTCCTATTGGATTAGCAGCATCCCCACTAAAATAAGGTGCCCTCAAATTGGCATTTGGTCTCACTACAAAGGCACAATCCCAGAAAGTAGAAGAACTGGGAGGTGCTTCGAATTGGCTGAAGCTCGCAGTTGCCATATGATCACTATTATAGGGAAAAACGTAGACTTGCAGCTGTGGTTCTCCTCCAAAAGCAAAAGAAATCAGGCCTAGATTTATAATATAATTATTAAAATAGTTAGCAATATCAATTCTTTGTGAAATTCCTGGCATTTCTTGAAATTTCTCAATTAGATTTTGGCCCATTTCATATAAAAATTGACCTTCTTCTGGGGTCGGGGTAGTGCACGATGAAAGAAATAGTGTAAATAATGAAATCATGATAATGATGGATAACGTGTTGTTCGTTTTCATAGCTACTCCTCTTTTATATTATAATTACAAAATATCTATATTGTTACAGTATACTCATGCTACAAATTGTTGTTTAATGCTTTCTCCCACCAGTTATGAGCATTCCCTCAAGACATATATTCAGTAGGTCGAAGAGTTCATGGGAAGTAATAAGGTGAGTTTTTATAAAATAACCAATGCCGGAAAGAGTAAACATGCCCTCCAGTATGTTTGCAAGCTTTAGGGCAGGTACATCATTGCGTATCTCTCCCTCCCCATGTCCTTTCTTGAGAATGAGAGAGAGGGTACTTCTTAATCCTTTGAAAAACACGCCATCATATTGGAGATTAGAAAAAATGGAAAAGTTTTTAATCAACATCGCCCGAGAAATAGATACCTCTTTTAGGTTAGCCCCTCTTTGGTTTGAATATAATGATTGGTTTTACATCTGACGAGTAGATAAATCCTTCTGTCTCCATTGTATCTCCATATCTTGCTATTAGATCATTGATTGGACCGGAATCAAGCGCTCGCATTGGGCATGATTCTACACAAATAGGTTTTTTACCCTCAGCTAACCTATCTAAACAAAAATGGCACTTCTGCATTTTCGCTCCCGATTCTTCCCCAAACTGTGGGGCACTGTAAGGGCATGCATCCTTACATAACATAGCACACTTACTATTTCCAAGACATGCCTCCCTGTCAACTATCACAATGCCGTCCTGTTTCCGTTTGAATATTGCATTAACCGGACAAACTGGGATGCAGTTGGGTTGTTCACAGTGTAAACAAGAGAGTGAGAGATAAGCTACGAAAGGATTAGGATAGGTACCCTTCTCAATAGCACTTATCCACCGCCAGCTAACTGGACCAGCTGCAATGTCATGCCAATCCTTACACGCAACCACACATGTGTAGCACCCAACACATCGAGTTTGATCAAAGTAAAATCCAAGTTGCATAGCTACTATTATTATTTCTAGACTTTCTCGACCTGTACCAAGGTTGTATTGAAACAAAATGCTCCCGCGGGAGAAGTTTCATCTTTTGTTAATACGTTGGCACATCCACCTTGGTCTAACGCATCCACGTCCGGGGAGTACCACGCTCCCTGTGGAATATCAACTACTCCGGGCATGATCCTCTCGGTTGCTTTAGCTGTAATAACCATCTCCCCCCTCTCATTGAACACCCTCACCGTATCACCACTATAAATACCTCTCAATTGGGCATCAGCAGCATTGATCAGTATCGCCTGAGTATCAATTTCCCTAAGGAGGGGGATGTTTTCAAATTGGCTGTGCGCTCGCCTTTTTGCATGGGTAGTAATGAGTTGGAGAGGATATTTCTTTGAAAGAGGATCATTACAGTTCTCCCAGGTCTCAATGTATTTGGGGATAGGTGGTATCTTTGGATTATTGAGATCAGCTATTTCATGAGAGTGTATTTCAATCTTCCCCGAAGGGGTAGGGAAGGGGTGATTCACAAGATCATTGATTTGTGCTTCAAAGCACACAAAAGGTTTGGTAAGCGTGACTTTATGAATACCTTCGTTTTTGAAGGTATCATACTCGGGAAGATCCTTGCAGTCTCGAACTATTTCTCTCAACCACTCTTCCTCCGTCTTATTACTAAAATCAGGAATACCTAATCTAGAGGCAAGTTCTGTGACGATTTCAAGATGAGATTTTGATTCACCTAGTGAATTAATTGCCCTATTCATGTATCCATAAAAAGGACCTATACCTCCTGTGGTTACATCATTTCTCTCCATGAAGGTATTGGTAGGAAGCACCACATCAGCAAACTTGGCAGTGGGAGTCATGAACTGTTCTTGCACCACAATAAATTCTAACTTTTTTAAGGCTTGTACAATTTTGTTAGTGTTAGACATTTGATTTACATAGTTAATGTTTACCAAGTAAAGCAACTTATAGTCAGCAGGATAGCCACCCCTACGTCCTTTAAGAATAGCATCAGCTATGTGAGTACGGTGCACCCTTGATTGGCTTGACCCCATATAGAATCCTAATCTTCCTAGTCTAGAAGCAACAATAGCATTTTTCCTTGTTGGCGCTGCTAGATCAACCGGGTTATCACCGCCCTTCATCCGCAAAGCTGCGAATTGACCAAGCGATAGTGGTAGTAGCATGTCGCCCATTGCAGCACATCCTCCTGGTGCACTCCCTCCAGGAATACCAATATTACCAGTCATTGCTGCCAAGGTAATCGCTGCACGGTGAAATTGCTCACCGTAAGCAGTGCGTCCTACGGCAAAGCCATCAATTAACGCTGCAGGTTTTTTTGAAGCAAAGTCTCTCGCGAGAGTAATGATGGTATGTGAGGGTACTCCGGTAATCTCTTCAGCCCAATTGGGATCTTTTGGTACACCATCTTCCTTACCCATAATATACTTTTTAAACTCCTCAAAACCTACAGTATAGTTATTGAGAAATGTGTGATCATGTAGATTCTTCGTGATAAGTACGTAGGCCATGGCTAATAACATGGCAGTGTCAGTACCTGGTCTGATAGGTATCCACTGCTGTGCAAAAACTGCGGCTGAATCAGTATGTCGTGGATCAACAGCTATAATTTTGACTCCGGCTTCTCTAGCTTTAGCGAGATACAATCTGGTATTTCCAAAATTACAAGAGACTGCTGGGTTCCATCCCCATAAGATTATTAATCTGGAATTGAGAAAATCCTCACGGCTATTTCCCATGCCAGGCATACCGTAACTCGTCATCATTGCGAAAAGACCTCCCTCACCAGAAGCAGAGCCCCAGGAACCTGAATAGCCACCAGCTCTAATAAGTAACTCCTCAACTAACGCTGCATTATGAAGCCAGGCAACATCACCTAGAGAGCCCAAAAAGAGAATTGCAGATGTTCCATAATTTTCCTTGACCCGTTTGAGCTCAGAGATAACAATATCCAGAGCTTCGTCCCAAGAAATTTTTTTATATTCTCCTTTCCCTCGTTCTCCGATTCTTTTCAGCGGAGATGTGAGCCGGTCAGAGGAATACACTCTGTGGCGATACGCACGTCCTCTTGCACAAGCTCTGTACTGTGGTTCTTCTCCATCATCAGTTTCAATTCTGGTAATTATTCCACCATGTACATGTACTTTGAGTGGGCATGAACCTCCGCAATGGCTATTGCAAATAGTCGTGACAACCTCACCATATCTATTTTTGCGATCAGTGGCCATTTTTATCTTTGAGGTAATTGTGATTGCTTACTACTATTTTTTAAATAGGCTTTTACCTGTTCGTAGATACATTATTAGGTGGTAAAGGAATGTAATATTTTCATTAATACTAAAGAGCTTGATTCATGCGAGTATTTTATAGATGGGTGAGGAAATGCACATATGTTTCATTAATTAATGAGTTGAAAGTAATCCTAACCAGAAAAGGTGATTTTATTTATTTTTATCAATGGTAAATGCTCCTTGTGCAGTCATCTCGTGAATTCCCTCTATCTTTTGGAAGAGTTCTGGTTTTTCTTTTTGAATACGTTCTCTACGCTGAAAAATAGAATCCCATAGCATTTTGGGAATTTTATACTGATTGATTGTTCCCGCAAAGTTCTCACCTGCTACCAGATTAAAAAGGTAGTCAATTTCCTCATCTTCGTAGTAGGGATTGATGGCAAAACCCTGTGCGACACGATGGATTTCTGGGTTATTAAATTCGAATGATTGTTGCCACCAATTGATATAGTCTGTGATACCGTCTTTACCTTCCAACTCCTTGAGGAGTGCGTGCGCCGCGTGGTAACCGCACATTAAGGCACCTTGATTCTCTACTTCAACAAAAGCAGCTGCATCACCTATAGATATGACATTTCCCAACAATGGTTTTACCAAAGGCATCATAGGCTTTACTGTGACAGCCATCTTATAAATAACTTTCACCTTTGTAAACCATTTGGAGAAAAGACTTTTTTTCATAATAATGTTGAGATCCTTTTCTGGATTTCCAGGCGCAGGTCTAATAGCACCCAACTTATGTAAACTTTCACCATGGACTGTCTGTAGAAAATGTGGAGGAGCAAAAGGAGAGATTGATTTACCGTAAAATTGTACCCAGCTATTAGGGTAGGGGTTCTCAACTCCCTCCATGATGTATTGCACTACTTTGAAGGTTCCCATAGGAGGTCTTTCCTTATTTAAACCAATACTCTCAGTGATTTGAGAGTTAACTCCATCAGCTGCGATTACCTTTTTGGCTTCAAGCCAACTATCTTTGCCTTTACTCTTTATGAGTACCTTTGCACCTTTTTTAGTATTTTCTGCCTTAATGCCTGGGGTTCCCGTGAATAGAGTTACTCCTAGTTTTTCAACTTCATGCACTAAATCCCTCAAAAGTATTCCTTTATCAAAAACAGCAGCAATGGGTTGTTCACTGCTAAAGTCTATTCGATGTCCTCCAGGTGACAATGTTCTCCAGTTGTAAAGGGGATAAAGTCCGCCTGAATATTTAACCTCAAATCCGTTTCTGGGAAAGATAACTTTTCCAACCTCAACCTTGAGATCTTCTTTCAGAAAATCTCCTTCTAGACCATAGAACATCATACAGTCTGCTCTCGTCCACTTAGTGACATCTTTCCTCCTCTCAATTAAGGCAACGTTCAAATTTTTTTCAGCTGCTGTTTTGGCTGCCATAAGCCCTGCTGGCCCAGCACCAACAACAATAATGTCATAGATTTTATTCATGATAACCTCCTAGTGAATCAATAAAGTTTACTGGCGTACCAAAAACTATTATTTTTAAGTTAGTATTCTCACGTAATAGTAATACTATAATGATACTAATATTTGTCAAGTGTAAAAATGTGATTGTGGTATTATTTTATCTATTGCACACTATTTTTATGCTATAAATTTAGTAATTTATTAGTTTTTGCGTACGTGCTCCTTTTTCTGCTGACGATAGTGCCAACTTAAATCCAATAAAAAGTAATTTTTTTTACTAAATAAACCCTTATAAAAGCAATGCTTAAGATTGAAAAGCTAAAAGTTATCTTGACTTTCCTGATGAAAGCACCCTCGCCCTTGCTACTGCATTTTTTTTAAGATGTGGATATGTGATTGCTAAGCACTCGCAGCCAGTATCCGTAGAAAAGATTACTTTTGCACCCTTGGGAAGGAGAACAATATCGCCTTTTCGAGCTATATAAATTTTTCCCTTATGTGAGTACTTAAAGGATCCCTTCAGTATGTACTCAATTTCTTCAACACTCATGGTTCCTTCAACGGAAAACCCTGGATCTACCTTGAATATAATGGCACTCATATGCACAGTTTCATTAGGAGTAAGTACAAATGCAGCAGTGAATCCCTCGTAAGGTTCCCAGGCAGAAACTTTACTAAATTTGAATGCTTTTCTTTTAACGATTTTGAGTTTCATATCCCATATCCTTTCCTTCTAAATACGAGAGGTGTAATCAGCTCATGTAAAAAATACTCTATTACTAGAAATGTGTGATTCAAAACCATATTTCTTTTGGATAAAGAATGTGCACCATGCCACTATTAGGCAATAAAACCACCATCTTGAACAATGATTGAACCTGTTACGTAACTTGAAGCATCTGAGGCCAGATAGACGGCGAGTCCCTTAATTTCGCGTGGCTCTCCTAATCTTTTCATGGGGATGTACTTAATGATTTTGTCATATATTTTTTCTTTTTCTTCTTGTGAAATCGAAGGAGGCCACGTAAGGTGAGGACCAGGCGCGATGGCATTTATCCGAATTCCATCCTTGGCATAGGCTACCGCTGCATGTCTTGTAAGGCCGATAACGCCATGTTTAGCTACGCCGTAAGGTGAGACATTTGGCAAAGAATGCTCCTCACCACCAGCCATCAAACCGATAACAGATGCAGTATTAATAATAGAACCTCTCTTCTGTTTGAGCATCACCGGTAAAACTGCCCGCATCACTAAGAACATGCCTCTCAAATTAACATCCATAAGTCTGTCCCAATCTTCAATTGATAATTCATGTAGTCTTACCGGAGGATTGCGAATCCCCGCGTTATTGAAGAGGATATCAATGGTACCAAAATTGCGTACCGTGTGCTCTACCATACGCTCAACCTGCTCTGGTTTTGATACATCTGCCTCGATAGAGATAGTACGATGACCAAATTTCTCTATTGAGTGAGCGACTTCTCGTGCCCTTTCCATATCAATATCACTACAGGTTACATCGGCTCCAAATTCTGCCATTGCTTCGCAAAATTCTCTACCAAAACCGTGACCTCCCGCAGTTATCAAAGCAACTTTCCCAGTGAGATCAAATACACCTCTATCAGCCATTTTCCCCCCTTCAACTTTTTCACATATAGAATTACCTATGGGGATAGAAATACCTAAATTAATACCTCACTATCCTCATCTTGTGCAGAAGAGCAGGTAAAAGATAAATCATAAAAGCATTTATGAAGATACTACAGCTCATCAACACCTTGACAGCAAAGGGAGTCATATGAATCTAACAGTTAGTTAGTTCACTATACGAAAAGTGAACTAAGCAAGGCCTGTGAGTTTGGCACAGTGACCCCATAATTTTTGTGCAAGTTGTTCATCATGTGCACGCGTGGCAGATCTAGCTTCTCTACAATTTACAAAGTATTTACCGCTTACTCCTTCCACCTCAGGTGAAGAAGCCAGATAGATTGAGGTAGCTGCCCCTTTCTTGGGAGATTTAAAGATAAGGTTTGCAATTAAACGAACAAACCATGGCTTTTCCCTCGTAATCGCAGTTGCAGTCTTACCAGGGTGTAGACAATTAACGGTCACCCCTGTGTCCTTAAGTATTCTGGCAAGTTCATAGGTCAACAGAACTATCCCAAGCTTTGTTTGATTATATACTGGATGAGTCGCATATCGTTTCTCAGCCTGAAGATTACTGAAATCTATTTTAGCGAATCTATGCATAGCTGAGGTAACATTTATAATGCGGGCAGGGGCACTGGCTTTTAACATGCCAAGCAATAGATTTGTCAACAAAAAAGGTGCAAGCAGATTAACCGCACACTGAAGTTCTAGTCCATCAGGCGTTACAATGCGTTTTTGGGGAAGTACTGCTGCATTATTTATAAGAACATGCAGTTTATTATACTTTTTTTCAAATTCCTGCACTAGTTGATATATTGATTGCTGCAGGGACAGATCGCAAAAAAGTACGTCTACATTGTTGTTGTGAGAGATTTTTTTGATTTCAATCTGAGTATCTAACGGTGATGGTTCTCCTGGTGCGCTTTTTCGAGTAACCATAACTACGGTTGCTCCCATCTTGGCTAATTCTAAGGCGGTGACTTTTCCTATCCCTGTATTACTGCCAGTAATCATACACACTTTTTCAGTCATCACACGTGATGCTAAAGCCATTTTATTTTTTCTTTCGTATGTGGTGTGTTTGAATGATTTAACTCGCTTTTTGCTAAGGGTAGAGTGAAGTGAAAATGTGAATTCATGAAAAAAATGCCACCCCTTTTATTGTGCTGTTTTTATCCATGGTACTCCATGCACCAGCACCATAAAGGGAAATATCTTTACACATTTTATTTTCCTTAGATGTAACCTTATTTTTCACATGTGATCTAAGCCTAGGAATTCCCTGTAATCGTCAGCTGTACCTACCTTTCGACCCAAAGCCTCCACCATCGCTACAACTTTTTTTACCACAGATGCGTTACCCTCTATCATTTCATCCTTGTGTGGATACATATAAAGGGCATCTTCCATTCCTACCCTCGCACCTATTAAACCTAATATAAGAGCTACAGCAACCAGAAAGAGTGAAGCCCTCCCTGCCATATCAATCATTATGACACAATCTGGGGCAATTGATTTTAACTCCCTTACCATAAAGCTTACACATTGAAACATTGAATCGGAATCTTCGATATAACCCCACCCTGGATTCCCCACAGCAAGACGGAAGTAATACGGTTTCTTGGCAACCCCCGTGTCTATAAGCCAGCGTTTCATCAGGGAAATGTCACCCAAATTATGGAGGACGAGTTCAGGTTTGCATCCTATTTCTTGCATGAGACCCACATGGGCTTTAGCGATTTCGGGTGTTTGCACTACAGAAAAATCACCTGCTAAATTGACGGCGGTTACAGAAACCGGAGCAGTTTCTAGAATATCTTGGAACTCAATTATAGGGCGAAGGGAATCCGCAACAGTCACACCTCCTTCTGGACACCCACACGCAACAACATTGCGTCCGTACTTCTCCTTCACGGGATCGATTATCTTGTGATATAAATTAATATCTAATGTATTTCTGCCTCGACTATCCCTCGCATGTGCGTGAAAAGAACACGCACCAGCTTCTATAGATTCTACAATTTCGTTTCTGATTTCTTCTGTTGTATATTTCTGATAGGGATTGTCTTCTTTCATGATAAAAGCTCCGACTGGAGCAACCTTGATAACAAATGCTTCTGGGATATCCCATCTCCGCTGCTCAACCCATGTCTTCTTAGGAGCAAATACGGACTCAAGCGGTGTTGAATATATACCCTTCATGTCTTTATACTTTGCCAGCTTACTTTCATATTGATTATTAACCATAACTCACTCCATGTTGGATAAAGGTAGTTACTATGTAGTGTAATTTCTGCTTTTATAATAAAAGGCCATTAGAAGATGTGAGAAAAGAGGTAAAGCTCGTTCTTTCAATGATTACCCTCCAGCAAGCCGTAACTTCATTGCCATAAGTGTATCTATCTCAAGACATTGAGCAGTAATGTCTAAAAGGAAACCCTGCCCGAATACATCCTCCAAAGATTTTCTCTAAAGGAATTGAACGCATTTGAGTAAGTTTTTGAGTAATAACAGGACGTTCTTTGGCAATAACGGGCATAACTTCAGCCAGTGCACCACCAATGAGCTTTGGGGTTTCATAGGGATCAAAGATGCTGGGAAGAGGTTTTTTAATAAGACTGAATATAAAATCAATTTCATCCGGTATAAGAACAAAGGGGAGGACAGCGTTTCGCATCAAATCTCTGTAGTCATATTTACTAATAACTTCCTTACTCCACCACTCAAGGTATAAGGAGACTCCTTCTCTAGCAATTCCCCCCTTAGTTAAAGCATAGGTTACCGCATTAGCTGCCTTCCAGCCGCAAATAACTGCTCCTGTCATCTCAGCCTCTTGACACCATGCGGCATCTGAGATAAGAAGAACCTGGTCCTTATAACCGTTTTTGCAGCCATAAGTCCTGCGGGACCTGCTCCCACGACTATAAGATCGTAGTGAGTTGCCATCTGATCATATCTTTCATGAATTGTAATGATCTTGTACAATAGGAATATTTCATGAGGCAAGTAAAGACTCTGACAATGGGTAATTATATGCCACGCATTTTTTATAACCACATGATCTCTTTCACTGAGCCATGAAATATCCTATCCATATCCGATTGGTATAGTTATTAATAATGCTATCCCTTACTTTTCCAATTGATGAACTTTCTGAAATTGTCTCCCATGAGTTTATGCTTGAACTCTGTGGTGAGAGGCATGTTCATTATATTGTCTATCATAGCTCTATATACAGGTAATGTGAGTGGGAAGTCTGTACCATAGAAAACCTTATCTGGCATAAAAAACTCCAGAAAGCGCATGTGCTCGAGATCCCAATAATATTTAAAATACATCAGTGTTGGGTGCGGAACAGTTATATCTGTGTACATATTGTCAAACTTCATGACATTCCAGAGACCCTGCATGGGATTATTAAAGAGGCCGCAATGAAGCTGCAAAATCTTAAGTTGGGGAAAATCCATGGCAACATCATCAAGATAGACGGGATCCTGGTACTTGGCTCTCGTTCCGGGGAGCTCTTCTTGTCCAGTATGTACTTGGAGATGCATGCCTAGTTCTACCATTTTCTCATATGACGGATACATGTCGGGATTGTTCGGATACCCGGAAGTTGGTGTATGGAACTTGCAGCCTGGAAATCCGCACTCATGGGCAGAGATGACCATTTCAACTGCTGCCTGTTTCCCATAGCGGGCATGTATCCCACCAACAGCTATAAAGCGACCTGGGAAGGCATCAATAAACTCTTTTTTTACATACTCGTTTGGAACATAAAACTTCCATCCGTTTGGATATCCCGGAAATGGGTCGGTAACGCCATGAATGCATTGTAAGCACATGGCTTCAACGTTGTTATCATCCATCATTTTTATAAATGTCTCAGGACTAAATTCCGGGCACTCTTCTGGCGTAGTTATAATTTTTGTTGGGTTTGGGTCACCGAGGCAGGCACGAGCCCCCATCATACTTCTGGCAACAACTGTACTGCCACACCAAAAATCAAGCAGCCCTGGTCTTTCAGTGATACCTTTCTTCTCAAGACCAGGGTGTGCATGACTGTCAAAAATTTTGAATGGTTTTTTAAGCAGCATTTTTTCAATAGTTACTTGTTCTTCAGACATAGTGTACCTCCTTTTTTATTTATTCGACTTATGAGTACATAATAAACAACTCTCTCTAATCGAGTAAGTGTGGTCAATAATCTTCAGTAATTCAATAATAAAGAACAAATGATGAGGCAGTTCTTTTTATTTTATCTATTCGGAAATCCCCTTTTAATAGAAGCATCCATCAGTCTTGTAAGGTCATCTGTTCTAAATCTTTTAAGTTTGCGAATTATTTCTGGCTTTTCTTTATTAATGAGAGGCATTACCTTTTCCATCCCCTTTGACATGATTTGACGCATAGTGAATGGATTACAGGAAAAAGACAAAGGTTCCTTAAACAAACTGAATAAATAGCAAAGCTCCTGATTACTAAGAATGGCCCCTAAATTCCCCCTTAAGGGGTAAGGAACTGTATAATCACATTTACAATATCTTTCTCGCCACCAGTTGAGATAGTCTTGTATCCCTTCTCTATTGATAGTGTTATCAAGAAACGCTTTACTCACTACATTTCCTGCCTTCCAGCCACATACCAGTGCACCTATATTATTAACCTGTAAAGTATTGGCAGCATCGCTCACTATAAGAACGTTGTCTTTGAAGGGCTCATAAATGGGTGAGTAAATATTCACTACGATAGAAAAACTTTTTAATATTTTCGAATCTTTGAACCACGGTGAAAATAGGCTTTTGTTCATTATGTATTCTGTCCAGGATCGCAAATCCACCTTCGAATTCAATCCACTTAAAAAATTGGTTACAGAAATAAAGCACTCATCCTCCACCGCCCGTGGATTGATGGAAAATTCTATACCAACTTCTTGACCACCTTGAATGTGAATATGGGTATCTGCTGTTGGCAGCTTAACTCCCTTTATATTCCATGCTAACCCTCTTAATGTACCATAAAACGTTCTTGTTTTATTAAAACCTAAACAGTTGGCTACTCGAGAATTTACGCCATCTGCTGCGATAATGAATATCCCCTCATACGTTTTCCCTTCACTGGAGTTCACTTTAAGACTCGCTTTCTTTTTCTCTAGGGAAATTATATTAGTATCTGTAAATATACAAACACTATTCTTTTTAGCTTCCCGGAGAAGTTCTTTCAATAAAACCTCTTTCTCAAATGCCATCTGAGTAGGTAACTTAACATGCCTTTTTATACCAACAGTGTTGAGAAAACGAATACAGTTGCAATCCATAGAGTATATCGAAAATGCTCCAATGTCTTTAAATCTACCGTCATAGTTGACAGAAAAACTACTTTTCAAAAAAAGGAGCTTATGATTTTTTACATTATAAATCACATACTCACCATAAATATCTTCATTCAAGATTAATATTTCACTGCATGGTTTTGTAGTGTTGCTCGGATTACTCCTTCTTTCTAACAATGCTACTTTTAATCCCTTCTCAGCAGCCGTTTTGGCTGCCATAAGACCTGCGGGCCCTCCACCAATCACTATCACATCGTACTTCTTTTCCATTTCACCACATCCTTTGGTACATCAGATCACGTGGAAGTTACTTTATAGATTTACCATCTGATACAGAAGCTAGGAATTTTGTATTTGTTAATTTTCTTTCCCATTGATTAGCTTTATGGAGGATTGAGATGTAGCATAAGGTTTGAATTGAAATGAGAAGATAATTGGTAAAAAACTAACAGATTGTTTTTTTTAAGATGACTGTTTAAAGAACGTAAACTGCTGGGTAACTTGATGGCTTCTAACGCCCGTATTTCTGCAAATATTTGATTGTAAATGTCTCAGGAGGAATTTCAATGCCGATTTGACTATCAGAAGTACCCACGGTTGCGTGTATTCTTTGGTGATCTATCATACTTGAATTACAAAAGAAGTAGATATCCTGCTCTTTATATCCCTTATAAACACCCTGAGATTCTTCATACGACTTCCAGTATCTTCCATATTTATCATATTTATCAGCAAAAATGATTTGCCACGATTCAGGGTCAACATACCATGTATTTTTTTTGTAAATGTACCCAGGATCTTTACACACTGCCTCAACAACCCACGCATTTATCCTTTCTTTACGACGACCATCAATAAGACAATCTCCTTCCATGTGTTCTAAGAGTTTTACGTCCTGGTGTCGTGCAGAAAGAATTTCCTTTCTTCCTATAAGTTTGTAACTATTTCTGGTTATGGTTCCATCCCAGCCGTAATTATCATCGTAGCAAAGATCCTGTCCACCAACCGTATCCACTCTTTGTGCAGTCGAAACCCGACGGATCCTCCGAATGGAAGCAACCCAGGTCCACGTATCGTATGGTAACAAGAAGTCTTTATAGGTCATCATAAGAGTCAAAAACCCTTTCATCTCTGAAGGTTCTGAAAATTCAGCAAAAGCAGCCCGATAAATTTTCTTTGGATTGGGTACTACCTCTGGCGTAGGTGAGACATCACGTCTTCCACTAAAAAATGTTACCCAGGTTTTGAAAGCAATATGACGGTCAGATTTCCTTCTGCCATCAACGATATATGCCGGCGCATAAGTAAGTTGGGTATCACCTCTTGTTTGAGAGTAAAAATTCCAGGCTATTTCTATTCCCATCTTAGGCTCAGGAAAAGGATAACCGGCTACCCAATTGAGCAACTCCTCCTGTTCGCCAATCCTACAGTCGGGTGAGTACTTTTTGGTGGCCTCGATGGTACCGGCAGTCATCTTATATTCACGGTAGGGAACGATCTCAAACCAGCTCTCACCCCACTTTCCAGTGTCCTTGGTGAGGGTATATAAGGTCTCTGGCAAAAATTCTTTCACCTCATCCACATTGCTGCTATCAATCCTTTTTCCCACCCACTTTTTCTCCCACTCCCTCACCTTTTCCAGTTCTTTCCCCTCATAGCAGGGAATAGGATACCGTACCTCCTCAGAATACACAGAAGTAGATAGAGTTACAAATAAAAGTGCAGTTATTGTAAAGTAGTAGTTGATCATTAGTCTTCTTATCATTGTTCTTACTCCTCCATTTATTAGGACGTTGTTATTTATTAAAGCTGACTAAAACTCATACCTCATAGAAAAAATTACCTGATCATTAAGCCTCCCTGGTTCTCCCTCCTCGTTTACCTGTTGATAGATGACCATCCACCTCCAGTGGTCTCCCGGTGCATAGCGTAGAGCCCCCACAACGGTAGTGCCCCCATTGAAATCATAGGCAAAGTTAAATACGGGATAGATGGTATCGTAGAGAAACCCGGTTTCCACACCCAATGTCAGCTTATTCCAGGTGGAATCCTTCTTTCCTGATTCCCAATTGATAAACTCACCCGTGTGCTTGTTGTACTTGTGTCCCAACAGCCGGTAGTGGTACCAAGTGAGTGTGGTCTGCACCGATCGGGAACGGTTCCAGTAAGAGAGCCAGGGAACCATGTTTGCCCGATCCCAACTGATAGCGCAGGTGAGAAGATCAGCCTTCTTCTTCCTGTATTGACCGTATTGGTAGTACTTGTTTGAATTGAGCACAATCTCTCCCCTGATAGTTGATTTCAGCCAATCCCAAGGCCTGGAAAAGGTAAAAGCACTGGAGTTGTAGTGAGGGTAAGTAAATATCTCGTCTCTCACCGGAAGCCCCAACATCATGTTCATTAATTGCCTAAATCCCTTCGTTCCATCTATGATGGGGGCATCAACCCTGGTATAAAAATGAGAGAGGGTCCAGTCGGTAAACCAAGTATACCCTCTGATCCTTAGGCCAATCTCTGTATTGCTCCAGTTGTTGGGAGGTCTGTCGTGCTCCATCTTATGCAGCATTTTGCCAAACATACCTTCCGGCATCTGGGGAGTGCCAAAGTATAACCCGGAACCTGCAGAAGGTAATCGCTGCCATTGGAAATCAGGTGGAATCACAATCAGTTCAAAAGAGAGGCTTTGCCAAAAGTTCTTAGGGGTATAGAAAAACCTCCCCATCCAGAGGCCTACCTTAAAGTCTTCCCAATCGGGAAAGGCGATGATATTGTTCAGATCAAGGGGATTGATCAGATCTGCCACTCGGGACTCAGCCGTCTCCCCCCAGGATACGAGCTGCTTTCCCAGACGACACTGAAGATCTCCCCTCTCTATCTCCAGGTAGAACTCCCTTACAATTTCCTCCTCACAGTTAGGCCTTCTCAGTTCCTTTACTCCACTGGAGCTTCCATCTTCATACTTTACTGCTCGTCTCAGATTCGCCTCTACATCAACTCCCCCATCATACCAGTAATTGAAGAGTCCATATAACTTCACATCCCATTTGTCAGTGGTTACCACATCATAGAGCCCCTCGATTCTGAAGGTGGTCCTAAAGCTAGAGATCGCAACATCCCTCACATCCCGGTGGGTACGGTAATTCATGGTTTGCTGGATACTCCCCTTACCTTCATGCAGTCTGCCACCGAATAGTTCAAAGCTAACAGCGTTACTGGCCGGATAAATGGTGAAAACTATGAGCGCAGCTATTCCGAATACACTTAATCTCTTCATGTTATCCCCTCCTTTTTAAGAATATTATAAATTAAAAAAGCAGAGCTATTGGTTAGAAATTTTTGACTGGTGTATAGCTGTGAGAGTGTGTATTTTAAGTTATGGGGGTTTTGCGGATTATATATCATAGTGCGTGCATGATAAGTAGAATTGTAAAAAATGTGTTTGTACTTATCACTTCTAAACAGCGAAAACTGATTACGCCGGACGCATGGAAAATTCAGTATAAATCTAAATGGTAATACTTTTATATGCTATTACTACAATAAATATAATATGTCAAGAAAAAAACAGAAAAAGAAAGAGTAGTGAATAAAATGTGGCATACGCATATAGCACAACATAACAGCGTAAGAGGTAAAAGCTCACTTCCTCTTTTTATCGTGGAATTTATCCTGTAGGGAAAATCGTGAAATCTATAAAAGAGAGCTCTAAATCAGAGATACACTGGATAGCATTCATGAAAGACACTTAAAGACACTTAAAACTTGACAAAAAAATATATATAAATTATGTTAAAAATATAACTATATTAAAAGGAATTATTACATAAAAGTAATACTGTGAAGAGTTAATTATGCCCAATAAAAGAAAGGTAAAAAAAATTAGTAAGAAAATTCAAAATGCTGTCATAAGCAAGCAAATTCATAGACTACATGTTGATCTTAAAAGAGGTCTTTTTCCCTATGTTATTCTTTTTTTCGTAAAATTAAGACCTCATTACTCTCTCGAAATATTTAGAAAAATTTCTCATATAGATGATGGACGATTTAATATACGACAAACAATCATCTATCAAAATTTAAAGAAGTTTGAAGCAAAGGGGATAGTTGCGAGCTATTTAGAGAAGTCTACGATTGGCGCAAAAAGAAAGTACTATTATTTAACACCGTTAGGAAATCGAATATTCAATGAGATTGTGATAAAAAGGTTAGACCCACTTTTGTTTATGTTTTCAATCATCATGGAAAAAATGAACTTGGGCATTAAAGTGAAACGTAATATTTCCAAAAAGGAGTTAGAAAGGATACAAAGACATATTCAAGAGGAGATAAGTACGTGAAAAGGAAACACTAAGGAATAAAGGAGGCGCATAATCAAAATCAACCTTTTTTCTAATACCATATGAAGTAAAAAAAAAGATAAATCTTATAATTAAACAATTTTAAAAATATTATTTATTAAGCTATGTTCTTTCTGAGTGAAGAAAAAAGATGGTTAAATTTTATTGCGCTGCTAATTTTAGCCATACCAAGCTGTAGAGAAACTCCTCCCATTGAAGGAAACCAACCATCCTTATCCATCATTACCCCAAATCACTTATTGGGCGTTACATCACCGGCTAAAGATCATATTTGGATCGTAGGTCTCAACTCAACAATACTCCACTCGAATAATGGGGGGCGCAATTGGCTTTACCAGAAGAGCCCAATTGAGATAGATCTCTATGACGTGTTCTTTATAGATTTAGAGAATGGATGGGCAGTGGGGAAGCATGGAACAATTTTAAGAACAGAAAACGGTGGCAAAGAGTGGATTAAGGTAGATACCTTAACTGATCAGAGACTGTTTGATGTTCACTTTGTAAATGCTAGAGCAGGATGGACTGTAGGAAGCTGGGGTATCATTCTCCACACCAAGGATGGAGGAAAGAGCTGGGAAAAGCAGGGATCAGGAGAGGACAAAATTTACAATGGCCTCTGGTTTGTAGATAATAGAGAGGGATGGATAGTAGGAGAATATGGTACCATACTTCACACAGAAGATGGGGGAATGCATTGGGTGAGGCAGCAGTGCAATGATATAATTCCCGTCGTAAAAGAGGACGAGTGGGAAACCCCAACACCTTCTCTCTATGGGGTATATTTTCAGAATCCAAGGAGAGGGTGGGCAGTAGGTCTTGACGGTATCATCATTTATACCGAAGATGGTGGAAACTACTGGAGAAAGTTGGAAAGTCCAGCTGAATTCACCTTATATAAGATCATGGTCATCAACCATAATGGTTGGGCAGTGGGATCAAGAGGGGGCTATGTTTCCTCAACCGATGGGGGTTACACCTGGATATTAAAGGAGGGTGTAATAAAAACAAGGTTCTGGCTAAGGGACTTAGCCTTTAGCGATAAGCTCCATGGCTGGGTAGTAGGTTCAAGCGGGACTATTACTACAACTGCGAATAGTGGGGGTACCTGGCGACTAGTCTCTGGGATTCCCGTAGGTTAAGATTGGCACGATGATTAGGAAAGAAACAGATAGTGATGAAAAGATTTGCTGAATTTGTTATCAAAAGAAGACTTTTAATAGTAGCACTTATCACTGTAGCTACCGTTTACTTCGGTTATCAAATAATTACAAAGCTGAAGGTTAAAACTGATTTTTCTGAACTACTACCTCAAACCCATCCCTATATCAAAGTACACAATGAGTTCCGTCGACTCTTTGGAGGAGCTAACTTTCTGGTTATTATGGTAAAGGTAAAGGAAGGAGATATTTTCAATATAGAGACTTTGGGAAAGGTAAAATACATTACCGAAGAGCTTGAAAAGATACCAGGAGTAGATCGTTATAAGATCGTCTCGATTGCATCTCATAAGCTTAAAGATCACCGCGTTTCCTCCTGGGGGATGGAAGCGGTACCTCTAATGTATCCACATCTTCCCCAAAATGAAGATGAAATGGCAGTACTAAAGAATGCCATTTTCTCCAATGAAATGTACTATGGTACCTATGTATCTTTTGACTTAAAAAAAACCTTGATCTTCGCAGATTTCTTTGAAGAAGAAATGGACTATAGAACAGTTTATAAAGAGTTGGTAAAGATCAGAGATTGCAAAGAAGATGATAATACTATGATCTGTATGGTAGGCCATCCCATGCACCTAGGTGTTGTGGCTAATATGATTAGGATAATGAATTATATTATGGCAGCAACTCTTATGATATTTCTAATATTACTCTATTTATGTTACCGATCTATTTGGGGAATGATGCTTATTCCTTTATCGGGTGTCATATCTTTAATATGGGGACTTGGATTCACGGCTCTTATGGGCTACAATCTCGATCCCCTCATCTTTGTAATGCCTTTCCTGATTGCCCTTATGGCTTTTCGTCATTCCCTTCAACTTTATAACAGATATTATGAAGAGTATTTAAAGAAAGGGGATAGTGTGTCAGCTTGTAATGTAATCATCGAGCGGATGTTTCTAGCAGGATTAACCAGTATTGTAACTGATGCTTTTGGAATCGCTATAATAGCCATTGTTCCCATTGCTCTATTACAAAACATTTCAATAGTTTGTGCTTTTAGCAGTATAGTTACAGTGATCATCGGTCTCATACTTACGCCCATTTTGTTGAGTTATGTTCCTATATCTTCTAAGTTTATTATGCATATGGAAAAGGAAAGGCAAAGAGATAGGGAACGTAAAGGTTTAGCTAATCATTTTGCAGATTGGCTAGGACCGTGGCTTATTGCACGTCATGGTCGATATACCGTATTTGCGGTAGTTCTGGTTATTTTAGGTTTTTCATACTACTGGTCGGAACGAATTATCATTGGGGATGCACATGTAGGTTCAAATTTACTCTGGCCGAATTCTCGATATAATCTAGATGCTGGGGAAATAAATAGAAACTTACCTTTAATAAATCCCTTGTACATTGTGGCAGCCGGTGAAGACAGGAATGCCATAAAGGATGTACAGGTGCTAAAGGACATTGATAAATTTTCTCTATATATGGCAATGAAATCAGGGGCAGCGGGTACCCAGACAATCATCGGCCCTATTAAGGCTATGGGACAAAAATTACACGAGGATGACCCTAAGTGGATGGGCTTTCCAGATACTCGTGAGGAGGTAGAGACATTTTTCAGCATGATAACTACCAGTGGAGATCCTGGAGATATGGATAAATTCATTGACTACCATGACAAATTTACTAATATAGTAGTCTTTTTTATGGATAAGACAGGACCAACAATAAAAAATGCAATTTCTATAGCCAAAGAATATATAGAAACCAAAGCTGATCCAGGAGAAGGGGTGAAATATAAACTAGCCGCAGGTGTTATAGGGATAGAAGCAGCCATCAACGAAGTTGTTACAGAGAAGCAGGTGCAGACATTGGTTCTGGCTCTTCTAGGTGTTTTCATTTTTTGTAGTGTCCATTTCCGTTCATTTAAAGCTGGTCTGATTCTGATGATTCCCCTATGCATATCTAATATAATGGCTTTTGCTTACATGGCCATAAATCAGATTGGCCTTTCTCTCTCTACGCTGCCTGTTTCAGCAGCAGGAATAGGGATGGGAGTAGACTATGGGATTTATCTACTGGCAAGATTAGAAGAGGAAAAGAGAAAGAATTCCTCAATATCTCTTGAAATGGCACTTAACCGAACCATTCAAACTTACGGAAAGTCTATTATCTATATTGCAGGAACACTAGTAATCGGCCTTTTAATGTGGGTTATATCAGGGCTTAGGTTTCAGGCAGAGATGGGTTTGATGCTAGCTATTATCCTTTTTTTAAACTGTTTAGGGGCAGTGTTTTTAGTTCCTGTATTAGTGCTTTTATTTAAACCACGATTCCCTAAAGGTGCTATTTATAATAAATAAGTAAGATCGATGATAGAATTAATTGTCAAATAAATGGGGTAGACATTTTATAATTTTAACACAAAGTTATGAAATACATAAAAGATAAGAAGTCAAAGAATAGAGTAGAGGTAAGAAAGAATAGAATAAGCTACCTTGTAAAATCAAGTGGTTGTGTAATTAATGTCTATTTGAATAATGTAGGAAATATACTAAATTCATTATTAACACTACTGTAACATAACAGATGATATAAAAATCCGAGAGAGGGGAAGAGGATGTTTGATTACGATGTAATTGTAGTGGGATGTGGGCCTGCAGGGCTTATGGCGGTTGCTGAACTCAAGGGGAAAGGTATCAATGTACTTGGAGTAGATAAGAAACCAAGACTTGATAAAAATATACGAACAGCTTCTGGTTTTTTCATCGATGGTCATGAGATGAATGGAGAATATATTCAACTTGAATCTCTGAATGGGAAAACTAAGATTAATTACACTAGATGTGGCTTTTCTATTGAATACTCAGGTTCGATGGAAGCAATCCACCACACCCATATTATTGCTAATTCGGGAAAACACCTCCAAGCAACCTCTCGGAAGAAGCCACTTTATCATACTTTTAACCCAACTACCTGGCTCTCTGATCGATATAAAAGAGCTAAAGATTTAGATGTTCCCTTTATGACTAATACGCTCGTCTTAAGAGCTAAGGAGATAGAAGGTGGAGTTGAGGTAATGTTAAGGACAAGAGGGAAGGTAATCAGCAAAACATGTAGGATGCTAATTGCAGCAGATGGACTTCAATCAACAATTGCTAGAACACTAGGGTTGAATAGGAATCGTGTGTGGTTTGGTAAAGGACCTACAATTGAATATGAAATCATTAATGTTGAGTGTCCGCTCGACCGTGGCGATATCTACATCTTCGGTGAGAATAATGTAGGTAGACAAGGGGGTGTTATTGCAGTACCGAGCCCTCGTGGAAAAGACGCTTATCGATATGAAACTATTTCAGGAATGCCTGGAAATACCTCTTATCACATCATTGAATTTTTTATTAATAAGAGCCCTTTTGCTGAATGGTTTAAAAATGCTGAGGTTGTTGAGAAGAGCGGTGTAATAGTCGAAATGTTCACCCCTATCAGAACTCCCTACCTTGGAAATATCCTCTTGATAAGTGATGCAGCGTGCTTTGCTGAGTGTCTGTATCAAGGTGCTACAATGTGTGGTTACATGGCGGCTCACGCGGTAGAAAACGAACTTAAAGGTAAGAACGGTTTTAAGGAGTATACAGATTGGTGGAACTCTACCTTTGAATGGAACAGAGATCCCAAGAGGATGGCTGATTACTTGAAAAGGCTTATGTTCCCTCTTTTCTTTACTCCTGATGAAATTGATTTCCTTTTCGTTCTCTCACAAAAGTATCCCATTGTAAGTGATGAAATGACTGCAGGTGTTTATGATTATGCTAATGTTTTAATGGATTACTTCTTGGGCCTTCCGGAGGTGCCGAATCAAGTAAAAGAAAAATTAAGAATGGTTAAAGAAGCAGATATAGGTAAGTTGGCAACCTTATTCGCTGTATTTTAGAAGAGGGATCATAGAAAAAAGACCTCTGCATTGCTACTTATAAAGTGTTGTTGAGAATAATAGAAATATTTTTTCGCTATTTCCTCAAATCAGATGATAACTGTCATTAGTACATATGTTGTAGAAATAGTTATAGTATATCAGTAAAAGTTAAAGAATACTTGATAAATTATAAATCAGTTGCGATTGATGTATTTTTAATACCTAGTAAGGAACTCAGCCCATGAAAGGAGGAACTATGAATACGCACATTGTCGCTGACATGATAACTGAAAAGTTGAAAAAAGAGATAGGAATGATTACTAAACCTTTCCCAGAAGAATTAAAGATGCTAGAAGCTGAAGTTCCTCGCGAATTGGTTCCAACTGGAGGAAAAGTGCGAATGGAAGCTTCATTATATCAAGCTGAGAAAATAAAAAAATTAACTTTTCTCAAGAACAAAATGGGAGAAATCTCCGCAGGCAGTGTTGTGATGATTGCCCCCGATGATGAATATGAACTTCCCTTTATTATAGTTGATGTTACCTTTTGGTCACTTGAAAAAGATAAGATATTTACAGAATTTGATGCTAATCCTCTCATCAAGGATGATAAGAGTATGAAAGAGTATAGCGAATTCCATAAATGGCGAGAAGAAATAAGTAAGCTTCCGTCAGAGCCAATAACTGGTCTACCAGAACCTGGGGAATTTCTTAAGGCTTGCTTATCAACAATCAATTATCTGGGTTTCATTCCTGGTGATTATAGTAATGAGGTGCTCAATTTGACAAACAAATTTTTTGATATTTTTATTAATTTCTATCTAAGGGCACGACCTGTTGAGGATATCGAAAGGAGAAAGAAGATGGACGCGTTCCGTTCAGAGTACAATCAGCATGTCTTAGATGAAGATCCTTCTGGGTTAATGCTTATCAATGCCTTTGGGCGTGAAAAGGCACAACTTTTCTATGAACATCTTGTCAATCTATAGAGAAGAACGTTGCTTTAGATCAAGAAAATCATAAGTGGATAGCACTATAATGCGTGCGTAAAGTGATGATTCAGGAAGTAGTTATTTTTAATATATTGCTTAAATAGAAAATTTATTAATTGTGACAATAAATTTAGAGCTTTTGATTACTTAGCTTCTAAATAGTATCACCTGAAAATTATTGTTAAGGTTTAGTATGACAAAAAAATATGATGTAGTAATTGTGGGGGCTGGTCCCGGTGGGACCATGGCGGCTAAGACTGCTGGTGAAAATGGATTAAAAACTGCAATTCTAGAGAGGAAAGCCAATCCAGCTAATATTACTAGAGGCGATTCCATGATGTTTGCCATTGAGAGCGGCTATTACTTTGCAGAAAGGATGTATTATAACGAAAAGAATAAGAAAATGATTTTCCCTGTTAATGGGTTTAGTGTGGACTACGATGGACCTAAACGCAACTACTACGCATGGCATTTCTATGCTCCGGATGGAAAAACACGATTGGAGTTTGGGAATTATGAGGAGAGTATCAAAAAAGGAGAGAAGGGAAGACTCTCTTTTGTGTTCGATAAGGGGAAACTCCTTGAAGGGTTAATGAGAGATGTGGTGAAAAATGGTGTGGATGTGTTTACCAGAGTGAATGTTAGTAGAGTTGAGAAGACAGCAGAAGGGGTGAAAGTCACTGCAAATGGTGATACCTTTGAGGGAACTTTT
>Ga0209427_10001013_pt1 | contig 31624 bp, 29 predicted proteins | sample DeeMarSWOR136_30_FD_187465 | JGI IMG/M metagenome (GOLD analysis project Ga0209427, IMG submission 187465) | Marine sediment microbial communities from White Oak River estuary, North Carolina - WOR-1-36_30 (SPAdes) (version 2) | ecosystem: Environmental > Aquatic > Marine > Intertidal zone >...
CTCAGCCAATGCCGTCAAGGTGTCCGAAAGCATCGATAATGAGGAGATACTGTTCGTTCCCGACCAGTATCTGGGGCACTATGTGTCAACCAAGGTAAATAAAAAGTTTCACCTCTGGCCGGGCTACTGCCCGACGCATGTCCGCATCCAAGCTCAGGACATCTTACAGCTCAAGAAGGAAAACCCCCGGGCAAAGGCGGTGGTACACCCCGAATGTCGCCCTGACGTTACTGCTGTGGCGGATGAGGTCATGAGCACCGGCGGCATGATACGCTACGCCCAGCGGGATGACGTTCAGGAACTAATCATTGGCACTGAACTGGGCATCATCCACCGACTGAAAAAGGAAAACCCGGGCAAAAAGTTTATCCCGGTCTCGGAACAGGCCATCTGCCCCAACATGAAACTCATCACCCTGGAGAAAGTCCTCTGGGCGCTAGAGGAAATGAGACCGGTGGTAAAGGTACCAGAGGCCACCAGACTCAAAGCCAAGACTGCGGTGGACAAAATGCTGGCCATCGTCTGAGGCGGGTTAATGGAAGCGACCCGGTACATCGTCGTCCTGATTACCAGCGAAAGCGTTGAAGAGGCAGACCACATCGCCAGGGTGCTCCTCGAAAAGAAGAAGGTGGCCTGCGTCAATATCATACGCGGGATTGACTCTTATTTCTGGTGGGAAGGCAAGCCCGATTCGGCCCGGGAGAACCTGCTCATTGCCAAGACCAAGTCAGCACTGCTCCCAGAAATCATCGCTCTGGTCAGCAAGTTACACAGCTATGATGTACCCGAGGTCCTCGCTCTGCCCATTACCGGCGGCAACCAGGACTACCTGGACTGGATTGAACAGAGCGTCGCCTAGAGTATGCCCAGTTCGTCGAGCAGTTTCAGTACGCGCAGCCCTTCGGCAAAACCAGTAGTGCCACTCATCGCTACATTGACACTGATGGTTTCCAGAATTTCTTCCCTAGTCGCCCCCTGCTCAAGCGCGAGCTTCGTCTGCCCCAGAATGCAGTTAGTGCAGCCGAGACGAAGGGCTATCGCCAGCGCCATTAACCTCTTTACCTTGACACTGAGCGCGCCGTCCTTATACACCGCCTCGATAACACCACGCTCTGCAGCATATGTCTCCGGCAGATTCTGCTTGAATTTTTCAAGTAATTCAATGCGTTCCTCGTTCAGTTCTACCTGGCTTTCCATGGCATCTTCCTCCTCCTTGTTATTTCAGCTCCTTTATTGAAGCATAAAGGATATCCAGCATCTCGTCCGCTTCTCTCTGTGTGGTAATAATCGGCGGGTTGAACCGCACCCGGGTGTAGTCTTTGGCCAGAGCCATGCGGACGTACAGGCCGCGCTCCAGCACTTTTCGCACCCACTGCTGCATTGCTGCACTGTCGAAAGGCATCATAGTTTTTTTATCCTTTACCACCTCCACCCCCAGCATCAGTCCCAGGCCGCTGCAATCAGTGACACCGGGCAGGTCTTTGAACTCCCGGTTCAACCGCTCCAGAACATAAGCGCCCACCTTTTCCGCATTCTCTACCATCTTATCCCGGAAAATAATTTTCAGTGCAGCGCTGGCTGCCGCGGCGCAGATGGGGTTGCCATGCTGGGTAAAGCCATGCCAGACCATTGTGCCCTTCAACCCCTCGAAAACTCGATCGCTGAGCAGAGTAGCGCCAAAGGGGAGATAGCAGCCGTTAATCGCCTTGGCCACCGTCATTATATCCCAGCTTACCGGCCAGTGGTTCTGGCCCCACAGTTTCCCTGTCCTCCCAAAAGCGGTCTGTACCTCATCGCAAATCATAAACACATCGTGTTCGTCGCATATCTGCCGCACGATGGGGAAATACTCGGGTGGCGGAGCCACGTTGCCCGCAGCACCCATCACCGGCTCGGCCACATAGGCAGCGACGCTGTCCGCTCCCTCCGCCCTTATGACCTTTTCCACGTAGCGGGCACATAGAACATCACAGGACGGGTATTTCAGATTGAAGGCACACCGGTTGCAGTAAAAGGTGGGAGCCTGAATGAAGCCAGCGGCTAACGGCGCATACCCAGTCCAGAACGCACCGCTCCCGGCACGTGTCGCCGCCGCCGAGCCCATTCCAGCCCCATGAAAGCCATCCTGCAAGCTTATGATTTTATATTTTGGCCTCCCGTGAACATGCCAGTACAGACGTGCCATTTTGAAGGACGTCTCCACCGCCTCCGTACCGCCATTGGTGAAGAAAAAGTGGGCCATTCCCGAGGGAACCACTTTGGCCAGCTCTGCCGCATACTCGATAATGGGCACGTTCGACTGTCTGGCAAGGAGATGGGCAAATTGCAGTTTTCGCGCCTGCTCACAGATAGCATCAATGATTTCCTTCTGACCATGTCCCAACGTGTTGCTCGTCTGCTGAGAGGCAGCATCGTAGTAAGCCTTCCCTTCGGTATCCCAGCACTTCACCCCCTCCGCCCTCTCGATAATCGGCCACTCATCTTCGCTGCCCACCACAGCAAAACCATGTACCAGATGCTTCCGGTCCAGTGCCAGGAGCTCTTCAGTACGCTTGCTCACCATCTCACCCTCCTCTTTTCTGATTTTTAAAAAGCCTTAATGTACCTGCCATTATACAACAGGCCAGCGTTTTCACGCTGGCCCGATTGTATCCTTACAAGACCGCCACTGGGCGTCGGCCCCTATTTTACGAAGCGCACCGTTACCGAACCAAGCCGGTCAAACAGAGCACGATAGCTGCACGGCTCTTCCACAAAGAGCGCGGCATGCAAAGAGCCGGAGATAATGAACTCGCCCTTGCCGATTCTCATGCCATAACCGGCCAGTTTGTTGGCCAGGCTGGCGACCGCCTGTGCCGGATTGCCCAATACCGCCGCGCCAGCGCCGGTAGCTACCACCTCGCCATCTCTGTCCAGCACCATGCCGATGAGCCGCAGGTCAATGCCGTCAACCGGTGTCAGCTGGCCGCCGAGCACCACCCCGCAGGCCCCGGAATCATCGGAAATCCCGTCCGGTGCCTTCTTCCTCTGCTCCTTATAGCGGTTGCCCGCGATTTCAAAGGCGGGCAATACACCAGCAGTCGCTGCCAGAACCTTAGCGACGTCCACACCCGGGCCCTTCAACTCCTCTTTCAGGACAAAACAGATTTCAGCCTCAATAACCGGCTTCGCCAGTTTACTCAGAGAAACCGGCTCACCCTCGGGAACAACCATGGTATCGAAGATGTGCCCGTAGATGGGTTCGTCAACGCCGAACATTATCTGGTTAGCTTTGGCACAGAGCCCTATCTTGCGACCCACGATGGTCTCACCGCTCTTCAGCCTCTCCTGGACCAGTTTCATCTGAATGTCATAGGCCTCAGCAACGGTTACATCGGGAAACCTATCGGTAAGATTCGTGATAGGTTTTTGCGCCTTCTGCGCTTCCAGGATTTCCTTGGCCATCTGTTCCTTCTGCTTTTCGTCTAAAGCCATCAATAACCTCCTTTTTACTTAATAGGGCTTTCTTAGACATGCTCACAAGCAGTTGATACGGCTATATTAATTCCCCTCAACCCCGATGTCAAGTCCGCGCCTTTTCGATTTCAGCCACTTCTGTTTCTGGCTAACCCGAACCTGCTCATCAGTTGGTGCGTAGCGCGACCAGAACTCCTCGCGCAAACGAGAAAAAGTGCCACCAGTCACTGCCATCCGCATTTTCTCCATCAGGTTGTGTATGAAATACAGGTTGTGTATCGTCGCCAGACGGTATGCCAGCAGCTCTCCACTTTTGAAAAGGTGATGGATATACGCCGCCGAAAAGGTACGACAGGTATAGCATCCACAGTCAGCAACGATGGGCTGCTCCACACGGCTGAAATCGGCGTTCCTGATATTGCAGCGCCCCTCCCAGGTGAAGAGGGCACCATTGCGAGCGACACGGGTGGGCAGGGCGCTGTCAAAAATATCAATGCCCCGCGCCACCCCCTCGATGATGTCCTCCGGGGAACCCACGCCCATCAGGTATCTCGGCTTTTTCTCAGGCAACTGCGCTGCTGTCTGTGCCACCGTTTCAAAGGTCAGCTTTTTCGGCTCGCCAACGCTCAACCCGCCGAGCGCGTAACCATCAAAATCAAGATTGGTAAGGAACTCGACCGACCGCCGCCTCAGCTCAGGGAAGACACCGCCCTGCACAATGGCAAATAACGCCTGGCTCTGATTTCTTCGTGCTTTCTGACACCTCTCTGCCCAGCGATGGGTGAGCTCCATGGATTGCTGCACCTTCTCAAAGCTATCGTCATAGGCCGAGCAAACGTCCAGCACCATTATGATATCTGCACCCAGCCTTGACTGGTACTCAACGGTCAACTCAGGAGTGAAAAAATGCTCGCTGCCATCAATATGAGAGCGGAAGGTTACCCCCTCCTCACTGACTTTGCAGAGGGGAGCCAGACTGAAGACCTGATAGCCACCGCTGTCGGTCAGTATGGCACCATCCCAGGCCATCATTTTATGTAAACCATCCAGCCTCTCCACCATGTCAATGCCCGGCCTCAGGTAAAGATGATAGGTATTGGCCAATATCATGCCATAGCCGATGCCTTTCACCTCTTCCGGAGTCAGTGCCTTGACCGTGCCCTGGCTGCCCACCGGCATAAAAACCGGGGTTGGCACCACACCGCGAGGAGTTATCAATTCCCCTGCCCGGGCACCTGTACAAACCTTGATTAAACGAAAGTCGCTCTTCATTTACTGGCTAGGTGTAGTATAGCCCAAGAAGCAGTGATTTGTCTTGACGGCGAAATAACGATAATATAACAACAGTGAAAGAAAAATTAAAACAAATACTTGCCCGACGAGAGAAGCGGCGTATCGCTGACCCGGAGCAAATACCAGCCGCTATTCTGGTGCCCATCTACGAGAAGAATGGACAGCACCACATCCTGTTCATCAAGCGCACTGAGTGGGTGGAAAAGCACAAGGGTGAGATATCATTTCCCGGCGGCACCTATGAAGCTCAGGATAAAACGCTGCTTGACACCGCGCTGCGCGAAAGCGCCGAGGAAATCAGCCTGAATCCCGATGACGTTGAGATTCTCGGCGAGCTGGCAGACGTGTCCAGCGTCAAGACCAACTACGCCATCACACCATTCCTGGCTGTCATCCCATGGCCCTATGAGCTCAAAGTTGATGGCCATGAAACCGAGGAGATAATCGAAGCACCAATTGCAACGTTGATGAACATCGGACGCTCGCGCCAGGAACTGCGAGGCAGAGAAACGGTCACCGTATACCAATACGATTACCAGGGTCGTGTAATCTGGGGGGCAACGGCCCGCATTCTGGCCGAATTCCTGGACATCTTCGCCCAGGCCATGCAACCCTGACCACTCCCACTTGCAGTCAGGGAAATCAAACGTGTTTCAATATACCCGATTATCATTCTATATAATTAACATTGGTTTATTAACTTTTATTATATATTTTTATTGATTTTATTTAACTTGTGTTGTACAATTAATTCAGAGGTGTAGCACATCTATGGCCAAGAAAAATTACTATGAAACTCTCGGAGTCAACCGTAACGCCAGCGAGCAGGAGATAAAGAAAGCCTACCGCCGGCTGGCACGGCAGCATCATCCTGATTTAAACTCCGGCGACAAGTCGGCTGAGGCCAAATTCAAGGAAATCAACGAGGCTTATGAGGTCCTCTCCAGCAAGGAGAACCGGAAGAAATACGACAAATATGGGGACCAGTGGCAATACGCCGAGCAGTTTGAAAAAGCACGTCAACAGCAGGCGCCCCGCTGGGACTTCGGTGGAGCCGACGGTGCCACCAGCTTCCACTTTGAAGGCGAGGACATGGGAAGCTTGTTCGATGAAATACTTTTTGGCGGCAGTCGTGCCCGCACCTACACCCGGCGCACCCGACCGATGCGCGGGCAGAGCATTGAGACGCCGATTGAGGTAACGCTCGAAGAAGCCTTCCATGGCACCACCCGTACCATCAGCCTCCAGTCGGAAGAGCCCTGCCCTGCCTGCCATGGCACCGGCTTTATCCAGAACGTTCCCTGCTCAAGCTGCCAAGGTGCCGGAATGGTGCCCCGCATAAAACGACTTGAAGTCAAGATACCTGCCGGTGTCAATACCGGCTCGCGAGTGCGCATCGCCGGCAAGGGCTCCCCTGGCTATAGTGGCGGCACCAGTGGCGACCTTTACCTGCTGGTATCGGTGAGAGCGCACCGTCAATTTGAACGGCGCGGCGACGATTTGCATTTGGAAGTGCCGGTGCCACTTACGATTGCGGTGCTGGGTGGGGAGGTACAGGTGCCCACCATGAAAGGAAAGCTGGCGCTGAAAATCCCCGCGGAGACACAGAACGGACGCTCTTTCCGCCTCGCCGGACAGGGAATGCCCCATCTGGGCAATTCGTCGCGCGGCGATTTATTCGCCAGAGTGAACGTTGTCCTGCCCACAAAATTATCGGACAGGGAAAAGGACCTGTTTAAACAGCTAAACGAGCTCCGCTCTACTTAAAGGAGGTCAGTTATACATGGAACAAAACGATGAACCAAGATATGTGATAAGTATTGCCGCCCGAATTCTGGGCACGCAGACCTATACACTGCGCTACTACGAAAGAATCGGCCTGGTAGAGCCGAAACGCTCGCAGGGCAACATTCGCCTTTACTCAGATAGAGATATTGACCTGCTCCGTCGGGTCAGGACACTTGTCGAAGACATGGGGGTGAATCTGGCCGGGGTGGAGGTCATCCTGCGCCTGATGCAGCGGATGGGCGAGATGCATGATGAAATGGCAAAGCTTGAATCAGAGGTGGAAAGGTTAGGAGGTAAGTAGCCATGAAACAGGAGAGATTTACAGAACTGGCTCAGGAAGCACTGGCAGCTTCTCAGAGGCTTGTACAGGAGTATCAGCACAACCAGTGGGACGTGGAACACGTATTGCTGGCATTGCTACAGCAGGAGAGAGGACTGGTCGGCGACGTATTAAATGAGCTGAAGGTCAACTCCATAGAGGTAAAACGGTCAGTAGAATCAGCACTGGACAAAGTGCCCAAGGTCACCTATACCACGGGGCAGATATACGCCACCCCACGAATCGCGCAGCTTATCAAGCTGGCTGAAGAAGAGGCAAATCGACTAAAAGACGAGTACATCAGCACCGAGCACCTGCTCATCGCCATCGTCACCGAAGGCGGACAGGCCGCCTCTATTCTGAAACGGCTCGGTGTTGACCAGGAAAAAGTTTACGGTGCTTTGCAGAAGCTCCGCGGTGGGCACCGGGTTGACGATGCCAGAGCGGAGAGTCGTTATCGCTCGCTGCAAAAATACGGACGCGACCTTACCGAGTTCGCCCGACAGGGTAAGCTCGACCCGGTCATCGGCCGCGAGGATGAAATCAAACGAGTCATGCAGGTGCTTACCCGGCGTACCAAGAACAACCCGGTAGTCGTCGGTGAGGCCGGCGTGGGCAAGACCGCCATCGCCGAGGGGCTGGCCCAAAAAATCGCCGCCGATGATGTACCCGATTCCCTCAAAGGACGTCGCGTAGTCGCCCTTGACATGGGTGCCCTGGTGGCGGGCAGCAAGTTCCGCGGCGAATTCGAAGAGCGACTCAAGGCAGTCATGGATGAAGTCCGCCAGGCCGAGGGCGAGGTAATTCTTTTTATCGATGAGATTCACACCGTGGTTGGCGCCGGGGGTGCCGAGGGTGCCATTGACGCCAGCAACATGTTGAAACCGGCGCTGGCTCACGGCGAATTGCAGTGCGTCGGTGCCACAACTCTAGATGAATACCGCAAGTTCATCGAGAAAGACAAGGCGCTGGAGCGGCGCCTGCAACCGGTATTTCTGAGTGAACCAACGGTTGACGCTACCATAGAGATACTGAAAGGTCTGAGGCCACGGTATGAAGCGCACCACAAAATAAAAATATCCGATGAAGCCTTGGAGGCCGCCGCCCACCTCAGCCAGAGATATCTTTCAGACAGACATTTACCGGACAAGGCGATTGACCTCGTCGACGAGGCGGCAAGCAAGATTCGCATCGATACAGAAAGCGCCACCCCGGAAATACGGTCGCTTGAGCAGCAATTGAAACAACTGACCAATGAAGAGGAAGCCGCCTCTCAAAGACAGGACTATGAGCAGTCAGCCCATTTCAGAGCGGAAAGGCTCAAGCTTGAACAGGAATACAATCAGGCCAAGAGCGAGTGGCAAAAACAGGAAAAAATCAGCGAAACGGTGAACGAAGAACACATCGCCCAGCTAATCTCCAGCTGGACCGGCATACCGGTTTCCCAAATGCTGGAGGGCGAGGCGGAGAAACTGCTTCACATGGAAGACAGAATCCACGAAAGACTGATTAACCAGGAAGAGGCCGTCACTGCCGTCTCCGAAGCTATTCGCCGCAGCCGTGCCGGGCTGAAAGACCCGAGGCGTCCAATCGGCAGTTTCATCTTCCTGGGGCCGACCGGCGTCGGCAAGACCGAGCTTGTCCGTACCCTTGCCTGGTTCCTCTTCGACGATGAGAACGCCATGGTCCGCCTTGATATGTCCGAGTACCAGGAACGGCATACGGTTTCCCGACTCATCGGTGCCCCTCCGGGCTATATCGGCTATGAGGAAGGCGGCCAGCTTACCGAGGCCGTGCGACGGCGTCCTTATCGCGTCATCCTTCTTGACGAGATAGAGAAGGCGCATCCCGAGGTCTTCAACAGCCTGCTCCAGCTTCTGGATGACGGGCGCCTGACCGATGGTCACGGCCGGACGGTCGATTTCAAAAACTGCGTTATCATCATGACCAGCAACGCCGGCGTCGAACATATCAAGCGCGAGTCAGTGTTCGGCTTCACCCCGACCAAAGACGAATCCAAGACAGAAAAGCAGAGATACGAAGCAATGAAAGAAAAGGTTATGGCCGAAGTGAAAAAGACCTTCCGCCCTGAGTTCCTGAACCGCCTCGATGAGATAATCGTCTTCCACGAACTGGCTGAGGAACAATTGAGAAGCATTGTCGACCTGATGGTCAAAGACCTGCAAAAGCGCCTGGCAGAGCGAAAGCTGGACATCGAGCTCACGAAAAAGGCGAAATCATGGCTGGCCAAGGAAGGCCACGACCCGGTCTTCGGTGCCAGGCCCCTAAGGCGGGTTATTGAGCGCTATATAGAAAACCCCCTGTCCTCCAAGCTGCTCAGGGGAGAATTCAAAGAGGGCGACACGGTGAAAATTGACCTTGGCGACGAAGGCCTGACCTTCGTCGCCAGAGCCCCAGCCAAAGCAACCGCCTGAGGAACACTACGCCCCCGAGGCCCCTTCTTGTATTGCCATAAGGTACGAGTTAATGTAGAATAATTGCACATGACAGAACAGAAACCGGGAAAGAAGATCTCCACCAAGGCAGCCTATGCTCTGGGCATCTTCGGTATCGTGGCAACTCTGCTCATGGCGGCGGCTGTCGTTTATTATTGGGAGTGGGTGCGGGGTCTCGGGGCATACGGGTATCTGGGTGCATTCCTCATCAGCATCCTTGGTGGGGCAACAATTATCGTACCGGTACCAATGCTGGCAGTCGTCTTCGCCCTGGGCAGGGTGATGGAATACACCTGGCTGGTTGGCATCGCCAATGGTCTGGGTGAAACCGTCGGGGCGCTGACCATATATATGACTGGCTACGGCGGCGGCTCTGCAATCTACAGCCGCACACACGGCAGGCTCCAAACCGCCTATGAGAAATTGATGCAATTGATGGAGCGAAGGGGCTGGCTCATCCTCTTCGTGCTGGCGGCAGTACTAAATCCCTTCTTTTACCCCGCAGCCCTAGCCGCCGGGGCACTGCGCTTTGGCGCCAAGAGATATATCCTCATAACCTGTGTTGGCAAGATAATCAAGGGCATGACCGTAGCCTATGCAGGTTACTGGGGGCTGCGCAGCCTGTTCAGAATGCTCGGGGCACCAATTTAATCACTTTTCTTCAATGGTAATCCGCAGTATTTTATCGCCTGTAAACTGCGGGTTCTTACTCGGGTCTCTGGGCGTTAAGCTTTCAAGAACATCCATCCCTTCAATCAGCTGGCCGAAAACAGAGTGTTTGTTGTCAAGCCCATGCTGCGGCGTAAACGTGATGAAGAACTGAGCGCTGTTGGTATTCGGTCCCGAATTGGCCATAGAAAGCGTCCCGGCTTCGTGCTTGTGTTCGGTAAACTCGTCATCAAAGCGATAACCAGCGTTACCCATCCCGGTGCCGGTCGGGTCGCCACCCTGAGCCATAAAGCCCGGTATGACCCGGTGAAAAGTTGAGCCATCATAGAAGCCTTCCCGCGCCAGAAAGACGAAGTTATTCACCGTCTTTGGGACATCTTTGGCGAACAGTTCCACCACCATATTCCCTTTTTCCGTCTCAATGGTAGCCGTATACTGCTTGCTGGTATCGATAGTCATCGGTGGTGGTGATGACCACGATTTTAGACTGGCCTCGGGTGCCTGTTCTGGCGCTTCTTCACCACAGGAGATTACAGCTAGCGACATCAGAAGAACAACCGCAACCAGATATACTACTTTCTTCATCGTTACCTCCCCTCTTAACTTAGAGAACGATTTTCATCTGTGATTGTAGCTGATTTATCCACCAAAGACAACCATCCTACTGAAGTTGCCAACGAGGCTGCTTTGTGCTAAATTATATTCGTAAATAAGGGGCTGTAGCTCAATTGGGAGAGCGTTTGACTGGCAGTCAAAAGGTAGGGGGTTCGAATCCCCCCAGCTCCATTTTATTACTATTTTTGTGCTACCATTGTGCTAATTTTCAGCACATTCTATTACACTCCAGCCTTAGGGATGATACCTAGAACTCCCCCTAAGATACGAATAGCTGCATCCTTATCATCCATTCTTCTTCCTATGCTATTATTTCATCTGTGATGGGGATAAGCGGAATCTACTTACTTGCTGGAGAGCATTCTACGTTCTTAATATAACCAATGGGGATAAACAAAATGGAATATACAAGAAGTAATAGGTACGATATAAATCTCGTTCGTGAAAAAAGCATGGGGCCAAACCCTATCAAACTGGAAGAAGAACTTCTTGCAGATCATCGGATTCCAAAAGGCGCTACGGTGATGGATCTCGGCAGTGGTCAAGGCTTGACATCTGTTTTTCTTGTAAAAGAATATGGCTTCCGCGTATTTGCGGCCGACCTATGGAGCAACCCAACGGAAAATAAACGATTCTTCGACCAAATAGGACTTACCACAGAGCAAATTATTCCAATCCATGCGGACGCAAATAACCTTCCTTTTGCCGAGGAATTCTTTGATGCTGTGATAAGCATAGACTCTTATCATTATTTTGGCCGTGATCCGGAATACCTCGGAAAACATCTGCTTCCGTTTGTAAAGCACGGTGGTTATCTGTACATTGCCGTTCCGGGAATGAAAAAGGACTGTCACGACAATCTTCCGGCAGAGTTACTGCTCTCATGGATGCCGGATCAGCTTGATTACATCCACGATACTATTTATTGGACTAACATTATTTGTCAGTCAGAAGGTATCGAAATCCTTTCAATTCATGAGATGGAAAGTAACGAAGAAGTGTGGAACGATTGGCTCGCATGCGACAATGAATATGCGCGGGGTGATCGGAAATCAATTGAAGCCGGTGGAGGAAGATATCTTAACTTCGTAGCCATAGTGCTAAAGAGAAAGTAAGAATTCGGTACGGCGATGCGGTTTTACGCCTCCTGAAATGTATTACTTTCTCTTGAAGGCAACATACCCCAGCGTGAGGATCTAAACTGAAAGCCAACTTGAAAGTTTTGGCTTTGTCTACCGTCCAGTGTCCACGTTTACTGGACTTGAAATTTCCAACGCTATATACTGAGAGCGAAGGTGAAGTTGAAGTCCTTGACGGTACTACCTATTGATACCCCAGCTCCATCAGAGAGGACAATACCTAGAAGTCTCCGCAATCGTAACCGTCCGTTCCCAGAGAGAGCTTTCTCAGTAACCTTCCCATGGGCAGCCTAGAAATGTGACCGGCAATACTTTCAGCTCGCCTGCGTCATTCATCCTCGGTTCCACTTCTAATTGTTCTCACGTCGCGAAGCTTCAATTTTCGTTGCAAATCATATGTGATGTTCAACAGGGCATAAAACAATCCAATGTTATACTTTCCCGACAGACAATACTGGAAAAAGTGGCGTGCTTGAATAATTAAATATTAAATTATTCTCGTATCGGCGCCTCAACGATTACGCGGGTACCCTTGCCTGACTCTGTTCGAACCTCCAGGCTGCCGCTCAGCAAGCGGGCCCTTTCCTGCATTCCAGCCAGACCAAGCTTACCGTAGCCAGCCAGATCTGCGAACTCCTCCGGGGGCTCAAAGCCGACTCCATTATCATAAACTGTTAAGGTAATCTTGTCCTGCCTAAATTCCAGCTCCACCCCCGCTTTCGAGGCCCTGGAATGCCGCCTGACGTTCGATAAGGCTTCTTGAACAATACGAAAGAGCAATAACTGAACCTCTTCCGGCAATTCACACGGCTCCCCCTCTACTATGAACCGCGCGTCAATATCATAATTTTTATGTAAATCTTCTGCCACCCATTCCAGAGCGGGAATGAGTCCTAAATCGTCCAGTATGCGCGGTCTTAGATGTTGAGCAGAGCGTCGCAATCCCTCGAGCGACTCGACAGCCTGGTTACGCAGGTCCTCTAATTTTTCTCTAAGTGTCGCGAATTTTTTCTGACTCAGTGATGACACGATTGTATCCAAGCGCTGGACAAGGAGCAGTAAAGGTTGAGAAGCATCATCATGTAACTCCCTGGCAATGCGTTTTCTTTCTCCCTCCTGTGCCCTGGTGATTTGTTGAACGTAGTAACGCAGACTCTCCGCTAATTGCCGTTCCCTGGTTACATCCCTGGCTACATGCTGGATTCCAGCAACCTCTTTGTCTATGACAACCAAACTGGCGGCTGTCATCAATATACGCGTCGTCCCATCTTTTCTAATCAGTTTCTTCTCATACGGTTGCTTGAAATCCTCGCCTTCAAACAATTTATGCCTGACCTCTCTAGATACATCCAGGGATTCTGTAGTGAATAATCTCATCATATTCATACCAATTAACTCTTCTTGGGTGTACCCGGTAAGTTCTTCGCACGCTTTGTTTGCAGCTAATATCTCTCCATCCGTGTTATGTACCCACATGGCGTCGCTGGCATTGTCAAACATGTAACGGTAATTCTCTTCAGTAAGTCTGAATCTCGATTTCATTGCCTTCCTGGTCATTCACGGAGAGTATCTTCAAGTATGATATAACCTTCTTTTATCCCCTTGACTATGGCATCAGTACGGCACTTAACCCCCATCTTGTTAAAAATATTGGTAAAGTGGGCTTTCACGGTGCGCACACTCACAAATAATACCTTAGCGATGTCTCGGGTGCTTACCCCATTGGCTGCCAATCTAAGAATCTCGGCTTCTCTCTGACTAAGCTGTTCCCTAGCATCATATTCACCAGTTCTCTTAGAGGCACCTATTACTCGTTCTATAAGCTTGCGGGTTACTACCGGGTCCAGCACTGATTCGCCAGATTGCACAGCACGTATAGCGCCTTTTATCTCGCTCACACGGTCGTGCTTCAGGAGGTAGCCACAGGCTCCAGCTTCCAAGAGACCCAGGATATAGGCTGTATCATCATAGGCAGTCAGTATTAATACACTAGTTGCCGGGCTAGTCCGTTTAATCCGTTTCGTTGCCTCAATACCATTTAGCGTGGGCATAACAATGTCCATCAAGACCACATCTGGTTTCAGTTTGGATACAATCTCAACGGCTTCTTCTCCATCGCTGGCTTCACCAACCACTTCAAAATCCTTATCGTTTTCGAGTAGTTTACGCATACCCTCTCTCAAAACTGTGTGGTCATCAACTAATAATATCTTAATCTTCATGACATGTTCTTCACTGCTTCAACTTAAACGATTTATAAGTTCATTCTAATGTAGGGAGTGACTATTTTCAATTACCTGAGGGAGGAGATATTTCGCTGCCAGACCGTGAGCTTGTAAGGGTCGTTTAGGTAAAAAGGTCTAGTACTTCACGCCAAGCCAGATATGCCCTGCAGGGAACAAAAAATGGTCTTTAGCCCAATGTGGTGTCGCACGCCTCATTATAGACTTAATGTGGAATGTGAAGAGGAGGTGCACAAATGAGTCAAGTCACGGCGAGGAAATCGAAAACTCCTGAAATCACCTATGCGCTCGCCCCGGAGGAAAGGATTAAAAGAAGAGGGGCCATACTGGAAGTGCTGGCCAGGGCTGCCGAGGACAGCGAGTTCTTGGCTAGGCTCGCGGAGAACCCCGAAGAGGCGCTGGCTGGATACTATACGCTAACACAGGAAGAGGTGGCAGCACTTATCAGCGGCGACATCAAGAAGATTGAAAGCTGGCTGGGAAAGCTGGATAAAAAACATGCCACCTGGCTATGGTGTCGGCTGCAGCAGGAGAAATGGTAATCAAAGCGAGGTGTCATATGGAGATTTCTCAACCAACCAAGACGCCGGAAATCGTTCGGGAACAGAAAGAAATATTATTAAGTCAAATAGATGAGATCCTGGAACTGTATCGGGGGGAGAAGTCTGAGCTGATACCAGTATTACAGGAAGTCCAGCAGAGGCTTGGCTACCTGCCGGAGGTGGGGTTAAAGCAGATAGCCCGGTATATAGGTGTGCCAGAAAGCACGGTCTTTGGCGTCGCCACTTTTTATGCTCAATTCAAGTTAGTGCCTACGGGACGAAACATCATCAGAGTCTGCCGGGGTACAGGCTGTTATGTGCGCGGGGCGACCAGGATTCTCGAAGCACTGGAAAGCGTATTGGGTATCAAAGCCGGGGAAACCACGCCTGACCTGGAATATACGTTGGAAACAGTTGCCTGCTTCGGTTCCTGCGCCCTGGCCCCGGTCGTGGTCGTTAACGACCGGGTATACGGCAGAATGACGGCAGAAAAAGTGAAAAAGATAATTGCCTGCAAAGAGGAAGCCTGATGCCATTTAAAGATATAAAAAAGGAAGCAATAGCGCAGTGGGAAGCCACCCAGAATAGCCCCAATCCTCGCATCCTGCTTGGAATGGGCACCTGTGGCATCGCCGCTGGGGCGGGGGATATACTCGAAGCCCTTAAACTGGAACTGGAAAAAGCGGGAATACAGGCTGAAATCATCCAGGTGGGCTGTATTGGCCTCTGCTATGCCGAACCGCTGATGGAGGTAGTGAAACCGGGCATGCCAAGCGTTTTCTACGGGAACCAGCAACCTGAACTTATCCCGGATATTGTTCAGGACTATCTGGTGGGGAATAATCCACGACCGGACCTGGCTCTAGGTACGCGCGGCGAGAACACTTTGGAGGGAGTCCCGCAGCTTTTTGAACTACCAGTATTGAAGCCTCAGGTTCGTATTGCTTTGCGCAATTGTGGCAATATAGACCCCACCAGCATCCACCAGTATATCGCCAACGGCGGTTACCAGGGTCTGATTAACGCGCTCAAGATAAAGCCCCAGGAAGTCATTGATGAGGTGAAGAGCTCCGGCCTGCGTGGGCGGGGTGGTGCCGGCTTCCCGACAGGTATCAAGTGGCAATTCTGTCACGATGCCCCTGGGAAAACCAAATATATCATTTGCAATGCCGATGAAGGAGACCCTGGTGCTTTTATGGACAGAGCTTTGCTGGAAGGCGACCCGCATGCTGTCCTGGAAGGGTTTCTCATCGGTGCCTACGCCATCGGTGCTTCAGAAGGTTACATCTATATACGAGCGGAGTATCCTCTGGCCATTCATCGACTCAAAGTTGCACTGCAGCAGATGCGCGAGTGTGGACTGCTTGGCGAGAGAATCATGGACTCTTCTTTCAAATTTGATATCAAGATTAAGGAAGGTGCGGGTGCTTTCGTTTGTGGCGAGGAGACCGCCATGATAGCCTCCATTGAAGGCAACCGTGGCATGCCCAGACCCCGCCCTCCGTTCCCTGCTCAATCAGGCCTGTGGGGTAAACCCACCAACATAAACAATGTGGAGACCTGGGCCAATGTTTCAGCCATACTCCAGCGAGGAGCTGACTGGTATGCCGGTTATGGAACGGAAAAGAGCAAGGGGACCAAGACCTTTTCCTTGGTGGGGAAGGTAGAACGAACCGGGCTAATCGAGGTCCCAATGGGCATAACCCTCCGTGAAATCATTTATGGCATTGGTGGGGGCGTTGCTGAAGGTAAGGACTTCAAAGCGGTGCAAACCGGAGGTCCCTCCGGGGGCTGCCTCCCCGCCAGCTTGCTGGATACACCGGTTGACTATGAGTCTTTAACCGCGGCCGGCGCCATTATGGGTTCCGGTGGCATGGTGGTGATGGATGACAGCACCTGCATGGTCGATGTGGCCCGATACTTTCTGACATTTACCCAGGTGGAGTCCTGTGGCAAGTGCATAATGTGCCGATTGGGCACCAAGCAGATGCTGGATATCCTGGAGGACATCACCAGCGGCAGGGGCAAAGATGGAGACATCGAATTGCTGCTGGAACTGGGTGGGGCAGTGAAAGACGGCTCTCTGTGTGCCCTGGGTGGAACCTCGCCCAATCCGGTGCTTACTACTATCCGCTACTTCCGTGAAGAATATGAGGCACACATCTCGGAAAGATACTGTCCGGCACTATCGTGCAAGTCGCTTGTGACTTACCGGATTGACCCGGAGAAGTGCAAAGGGTGCGGCATCTGCGCCCGGGCCTGCCCTGCCGCAGCAATTCAGGGCGGTAAGCGTGAGGTGCACGTCATAGACCAGAGCCAGTGTACCCGATGCGGGACCTGCCTTAACGTCTGTCCTCCCAAATTCGGCGCGGTTACAGTGGCTTCTGGAAAGCCTGCCGGAATACTCTCAGAGACCGTTGTGGCAGGTGAAAAGGTATAAATGTACTAAGCGAGTACAACGCTGGTTGAAAAAGGAGTAAGCCGATGGCATCAACTGTAACCACTGTTGTTGAAGAGGAAAAGGTTGGCACTATTGCCATGACCATTGATGGCAAGGAAGTCCAGGCAACAAAGGGGAGCACAGTGCTGGAAGCAGCCCTAGCTGCGGGAGTATATATACCCACGCTTTGCTACGACCCTGACCTGACGCCATACGGGGCCTGTCGTTTATGCATAGTTGAGATTGAGGGTATGCGTGGTCTGCCAACTTCATGTACCACAGTCGCGACAGATGGGATGGTGGTGCATACCGAGACGCCGGCCGTAAACCAGGCACGGCGCGTGGCGATGGAACTTATCATGGCGAATCATCATGGCGACTGTTTGACCTGCGCCAAAAACCAGCAATGCGAACTGCAGAAGATAGCTCGTTACCTCAATATAGAGCAGGAACACTTCGACCGCCTGCGCAAAAGCACACAGTTTTTACCAGTTGACACCGGCCACCCCGCCTTTATCCGCGACCCCAACAAATGCATCCTCTGCGGGAAATGCGTGCGCGCCTGTCATGAAATAGCCGGCGTCGGCGCCATTGACATCGCCTTTCGGGGCTACGCGGCCAAGGTCAGTACTATGGGAGACAAGCCCATTGTTGAATCCATGTGCGAGTCCTGCGGGGAGTGCCTCGCCCGGTGTCCCACCGGCTCCCTGCTGCCCAAACGTACCATACAGCCAACGCGCGAGGTCAAGACTATATGTCCCTATTGCGGTGTCGGTTGCTCCGTGTATCTGGGCATTCGCGGCAACGAAATCGTTAGTGTAAGGGGAGATGAAGAGAGCCCGGTAAACCAAGGGGGGCTCTGCGTCAAAGGGCGATTCGGCTTTGACTTCATTAACCATCCCAATCGGTTAACCAAGCCTCTTATCAGAGAAGATGGTTATGGCAAGAATATTGAAGTTGATGGCAACTTCAGGGAAGTGTTCCGCGAAGCCAGCTGGGACGAGGCTCTGGAACTGGTAGCCAGTAAACTCACTCACATAAAAGAAAGCTACGGCCCGGATAGCCTTGGGGTGCTGAGTTCAGCCAAGTTCACCAACGAGGAAAATTTTGTGGTGCAGAAGTTCGCCCGCGCTGTACTGGGCACCAATAATGTGGACCACTGCGCTCGCCTCTGCCATGCCTCTACCGTGGTTGCTGCTCTGGCCGCCTTCGGCGACGGGGCAATGAGCAACTCGATTGCCGACTTTGCCAAAGCCGACCTGCTCTTCGTTATCGGTTCCAATACCACGGAATGCCACCCTATCATCGGGCGCATCATCCGTCAGAAGATGGAAAGCGGAGAGACTACGCTGATCGTAGCTGACCCTCGTAATATTGACCTCGCCAGACGAGCTATGGTTCATCTGAGGCACAAACCCGGTACAGATGTTGCCCTGCTGAACGCCATAATGCACGTAATCATTGAAGAGGGACTACATGATAAAGAATTTATTGCGAAGCGCACGGAAGGATTCGAGGAACTGGCGGCAACCGTCAAGCGTTACACACCGAAGATGGCAGAGAAAATAACAGGGGTCCCGCAGGCCGATATCGTGAGAGCAGCCCGCCTGTTCGCTAAAGCTGACCGGGCGGCCATTCTCTATGGCATGGGTATAACGCAGCATACCACCGGCACTGACAACGTGAAGAGCCTGGCCAACCTGCTAATGCTGACGGGCAACATCGGTCGAGAGGGCACCGGCTTCAGTCCTCTGCGGGGACAGAATAACGTTCAGGGTGCCTGCGACATGGGCGCCCTGCCCAACGTCTATCCCGGATATCAACGGGTGAACGTCGCTGAAAACAGGGCTAAGTTTGAGTCTGCCTGGGGCACAACTTTGAGTGAAACGCCAGGGATAACGGTTACGGAAATGGTAGATGCGGTACATAAGGGAAAAATCAAGGCCATGTATATGATTGGCGAGAACCCTATAATGAGCGAACCATATATGAGCCACGTAAAGCAGGCATTACAGCAGCTTGAATTTTTGGTGGTTCAGGACATATTTCCCACCGAGACCGCGTTTCTCGCCGATGTCATCCTGCCCGCGGCCGCCTTTGCCGAAAAAGACGGCACCTACACCAATACCGAGAGGCGAGTTCAAAAAATGTGCCAAGCGGTTGAACCGCCGGGCGAGGCCAGGCCAGACTGGCAGATTATATCCGAACTCTCGGGGAAAATGGGGTACCCTTTGGGTTACCAGAACACGGCTGAGATAATGGAAGAGATAGCCTCTCTCACCCCTATATACGGTGGCATTCATCATGACCGGCTGGATAGCTACGGATTGCAGTGGCCTTGTTATGATGAGCTTGACCCCGGCACTCCAATGCTCCATGTGGACAAATTTACTCGTGGTCTTGGCAAATTCCATGCTGTAGAATACCAACCGCCGGCAGAATCGGTATCCGAATCGTATCCATTAATCCTCACCACTGGCCGTGTGCTGGAGCACTGGCATACCGGAACCATGAGTCGAAGGTCAGAGGTCTTGGACAAACTCAATCCCAATGGTGTTATAGACATACATCCCGAAGACGCTTTCAAACTTGGCATCACCGATGGCGACCTTATAACCATAGCCTCTGAAAGGGGAAAAATAGAAGCGCCGGTTCGTGTAACAGATAAATCATCTCCCGGGCTGGCTTTCATGGCTTTTCACTGGCATGAATCTCCGGCAAATGCCCTGACAAACCCGGTGCTGGACCCGGTAGCCAAAATTCCTGAATTTAAAGTCTCAGCAGTGAGGGCAGTACTATCGGTATTAGACAGGGCATCACAGGATAATGAATTTTTCGCTAAACTGGCAGAAAATCCCGCAGAAGCATTGAAGGAGTATAAATTATCCGATGAGGAGAAAGCAGCCATAATGAGCGGTGATGTACGCAAGATTGAATCCTGGGTGGGCAAGCTGGATAACAGGTTAAAGGAATGGCTAATTGCCAGGTTATCTCAAGAAAAATGGTAGCCCTATATAAATAATAATTAATATTACCAGAAAATTTACTTCATTAGGAGGTAAAAGATGTCTGAAAGAATACTTATTCCGCTGGACGGATCAAAACTGGGTGAAGCAGCGCTGCACTATGTTGAAGATATGGTCTCTAGAATGTCATCAGAGAAAATGGCTGAAATTACTCTTTTACAGGTAATTACCACGCTGAGGCACGATGTTCATATCAATGGAGGTGGAGCGGGCACCATTACAGTACCATATAACGAAAGTGAGCTAGAGGGAATCAAAACCAATGCTTTGAAATATCTTGATAATGTTGGAGCGAACCTCAAAAACAAGGGCATCGCCGTTTCTTCTAAAGTAGTCACAGGTCAAGACCCAGCCGATGAGATTATTAAAGTCGAACAAGAAGTCAATGCAGACCTGGTGGCCATGTCAACGCACGGACGGGCTGGTATCAGTCGCTGGGCTTTCGGTAGTGTTACGGATAGAGTGTTGCGAGGTGGTCAGGTACCCGTTCTGATGGTGAGAGCAGTTGCCTGAATAACTAAGCACAATATTTTTACTATTGTTCTGGAAGAAATTCAACGCCGGGACAGGTTGAAGCTGACCTCAAAAGTTCTGCCTGTGATAACCACGGCTCCACTTTCGAGGCCAACTGGACTCGTTGATTTCTCTTAATGCCCCTCCGCCCAAGGCCTCTCCTATTCTAAAATCGTTAAACCATCCTTATAATCTTTATTCACTCACGCAAAACCTTTATCTGGGCAAATTCCTCCAGGATTTGAAACACGGCTTCATCATCCAATTCGCCCAAGCCGCGAGATTCTGCCCACTGATATAATTGGCACGCAATACTGGAAACAGGCAATGGTGACTTTAACGCCATTCCCGTATTCATGATAGTTCGTGTATCTTTTACCAGAATATTCAGGGCTCCCCCCGCGTGCAGGTCATTGTTAAGGATTCTTGGAACTCTCGTTCTCCAGACACGGCTGTCGCCATCGCTATTGGATATAACTTCCAGTAACAACGATAAATCCAGATCCAGTTTTCTTGCCAGTATTAAAGCTTCGGCGACCGACACAATATTTGCCGCCACAAGAAGCTGGTTAATCATTTTAAAAGCTTGCCCGTGACCCACCTCTCCAACATGATAAATATTCTTGCCCATAGCCTTCAGAACATCGCCTTGATTTTCAACAACTTTTGCATCCCCACCAACTATGATAGTAAGTGTGCCATCCTGAGCACCTTTGCGCCCGCCACTTACCGGTGCATCAATGACGGAAACGCCACTCTCTCTTGCCACTTCCTCTAACTCTTTTATTTCCAGCGGTGAAATGGAACTCATGACTACGAGTGTAGAACCGCCGCGCATACCACTCAATACTCCTTCGGGCGGGAAAATTACTTGCCTGATTTGTGGATAGGTGCGAACCATCACCACCACGACATCAGCGTCCTTTCCCAAATCTAAAGCACGCTCAGACACTTCAGCTCTAAGCTCTCTCATCTCTGCCAGGGATTCCTCTCTTATGTCATACACAGTTAGTGGAAAATCTGCCTTCATGATATTAAGGGCCATAGGTTTGCCCATCGCGCCAACACCAACAAAGCCAACTCTCTTTTTCTTAATTGTTCTCATATCAGCCTCCTGCTTAATTATCATCTCTAATGTTACTTATCAATAAAGCCATTTTAGCACACATCAAGTCTCAACCTTTTCTCTCTTCCTGAAAATTGATAGAATCAATTATATAATATGGGAAGAAGAGGTAACATGAAAAGAATATGTTTATTACTGGTCATCTTATTTGCGATACTTGTGCCCCTTGGCTGTTCCAGTACCTCTACCGTGACAGGAACCATAACTTATGCAGAAAAAATAACGCTGCCAGAAGAGGGCGTAGTAGTTACTGTCAAAATTGAGGATGTATCCCGGGCCGATGCCCCTGCCGTTACCATTGGCCAGCAAGTCATTGAAAATCCAAATCAAGTCCCCATACCTTTTGAAATCGAATATAACCCTGCGGATATAGATGAGCGCTATGTTTATGCATTACGTGCCAGAATAGAGGTCGAAGGAAAACTCTGGTTTATTAACACCAGTCGCTATGCAGTTATTACCAGGGGTAATCCCACCAGTAATATCGAGGTCACGGTGCAAAAACAGGGCTGATGTTCACTGTATAATAAAAACCAGCCCTCATCAGTCGACTGCGCACGTTTTCCTCAATCGACCTCTCACCATTTTTGACGGCATCCGAGAAAAGTCATTATAATGGCAATCAGCAAGTCTTTTGTTTTGCTTCTTCACTTATCCCCAGTCTGACCGGGAAATTCTCAGAAATTATCGCAATGAAACATAAGAGGAACAGCTAATGAGTTCAGATAAAGATTTAAGTGATTTTATCCGGCGCCAGCGAGCTAATGGAGAAAGCAGCAAACTGCCTCTTAAAAATATTCGAGTAATTGACATGGGTACCGTGATAGCGGCTCCTTTTACCGCAACCCTGTTGGGGGACTTCGGAGCCGAGGTTATCAAAATTGAGAACAATAATTCGCCCGATGCCATCCGGGCATGGGGGGTACTCGAAGGGGGCTTCCAGCCTTGGTGGTCAGTTGTCAGCCGCAACAAGCTGCCGGTAACCCTGAATCTAAGAACGACGGAAGGGGCTGAGATTTTTGCTGGATTGGTAAAGAAGTCAGACGTACTCCTGGAGAATTTTCGTGCCGGAGTTCTTACCCGTCTGGGATTTCCTACTGAGCGACTTCTGGAGCTTAATAAAGGGCTGGTCATCGGTCGCATTTCAGGCTACGGACAGACGGGGCCTTATTCTTCCAGGCCTGGCTTTGGCACCTTGGCGGAGGGCTTCAGCGGTCTTACTTTTCTGAATGCCCAGCCTGATGGCCCACCGTTGAGCCCGCCATTACCCCTAGCGGATATGGTTGCTGGGCTGCACCTGGCTTTTTCCACCATGATTGCACTGAGAAGCACCAGGAGAGGGGAATACGGTGGCCAGGAGATTGACGTGTCACTCTACGAGCCCCTGCTTGGTATGCTTGGCGCCACCTTCCTTGAATACTGGCTGAGCGGGGAAACCCCTCAGCCGTTCGGCAGTGAGATGAGCAACGCTGCACCTCGCAACAATTACCAGACAAAAGACCACTGCTGGCTGGCGCTTTCTGCCACGGCGCAGGTACCTTTTGAAAGGTTGATGGACGCCATAGGCAAACCTGAATACAAAACAGACCCCCGGTTCAGTACCAATGAAGCTCGCATCAAGAAAGAGAGTCGGATGGAACTCAACCGGGTAATCGCTGACTGGTTTGCCGGTATGACTTTGGCGGAAGCCCTCAAAGCCTGCGAAAAACACGAGATAACCGCAGGCATCATCGCCAGCATGCGCGACATTGCCGAAAATCCCCATGTGCAGGAAAGAAAGACCCTTCTTAATATCGACGACCCGGTAACAGGCAAGACACTCAGGATGCCTGATGTACCTATCAGGTTGCTGGACTCTCCGGGCAAGATTAGATTCTCCGGACTACCTATGGGAGCTGCGAATGAAGTGGTCTACCAGGACCTGCTCGGTTATTCATCGGCACAACTGGAGGAACTGAAGCTCAAGAAGGTGATATAGTATTGAATCCAGCCGAAGTGATATTCAAGGTGTGAGGAGAGTTCTGATGCTGATACTGCGAACGCTTTTATTTGTGCCCGCCAATCAGGAAAGAAGATTGGAAAAGGCCCGCCAGATACCTGCCGATGCCCTCATACTCGACCTTGAAGACTCGGTGCCCGCTTCAGAGAAAGACGCCGCCCGTAAAATGGCTGCCACCTCAATAGCCGGGCTGGCTTCAACCGGGAAAGATATCTTCGTACGCATCAACGCGCTGACGACCAGGTACGCCGTAGCGGACATACAGGCGGTCGCCACCAGAGGACTCAGGGGCATCTGCCTGCCCAAGAGCGAGTCGAAAGACGATATAAGCAGGGCTGAAGCTCTGCTCGCCGACGCTGAGAAGAAGTCGGGTCTTGAAGCAGGCTCACTAGCCATTCTGGCACTCCTTGAGACCCCGAAGGGCATCATAAATGCTTACGAGGTTACCAGCGCGTCTCCTCGCATTATCGGCGCTGCCATTGGCGGCGAAGACTTCGCTATGGAGATGGGCATAAATCGCACCAAAGAAGGCTCTGAAATCTATTATCCCCGAGCGGTGGTGGCTGTTGCCTGCCACGCCGCCAATATTCTGGCCATCGATTCCGTATACACCGATGTACGAGATACGGAGGGACTAATCAAGGAAACAAAAGCGGTTGCCCAGCTGGGCTTCCAGGGAAAAGCGGTAATCCACCCCGACCAGGTTGGTCCGGTGAATCAGGTCTTCACTCCTTCCGATGATGATGTAGACAGGGCACGCCGGGTAGTGCAGGCCTTTGAAGATGCCGTAGAACAAGGCAAAGCGTCGGTCGCCCTTGACGGCAAGATGGTGGATGCCCCCGTTGCGGAAAGGGCCAGAAAATTCCTCGCCCTAGCTGATGCCGTTGCGGAGAAAGAGCGCGCCTCTTCTGGACGCCAATAGCGCAACTTCACCAGACTTCTTAGACGGTAACCAGCTGGCAGAACCCTTTCATGCTTGGCTCTTGCTCCAGCGCCCGCACCTGCGTTACCAGTCTTCGCCGTCTCTTAGTAGAGTAAATGGCCGAGGTCAGGTCGTCAAACTTGCTGATAAGTTCTTCCCAGGTAAGCGGGTTTTCCGGGTCTCCTTTGGGATAATCAACCCTGGTCGAGAACCTGCGTCCGTCTTCAGTCACCAGCTCCACACTGGCTGGCCACTGTTTGGGGAAGACTTTTTCCAGTTCGGCATTTTCCACGCAGGAAACTCGCCTCATCATCTCTTTTACTTTGGCCGACTCTATGTTCTGCAGAGTGTATTCGCTCAAGGAAGCCCTGCCATAAATCATCGCCACCACGGCGCCAAAGGGCATGCTGAACTGGGCATCAACCAGCGTCTTGGGGTTGTATTTCAGTTCCGCAGGCTCAGCTACTATGGGAAACCCCGATTTCAATATACCCAGGGTTACCTGCTTTACCTCTTCCGGTTTCAGGTTGTTCTCCCTCATGACATTCAGAATACCGTCTATCGAGCCCTGCTTATAGCGACAGCAGGCATGGGACTTGATACTCGTCTTCGTGATTTCAAAAGGCTTCCCCAAATCCGTCACCACCCTATCAGGGACAGCGCCGCCGGAATACGAATGCAGGAAACCGAATCTACCTTCGATTATCGTGGCTGGCCCGGTGAACCCTTTCTCCGCCAGCATAGCCGCGATTATGCCGCTGTGGGCAGCCCACCCGGCGTGCAGTCGCTTGGTCCAGGAACCATCGGTCAGGAATTCCATAGAGCCCGCCGCCTGGCTGCCAGCGATGCCCAGAGCATTAATCGTCCGTTCTACGTCCAGTCCCAGTATTTTGGCGGCAGCAGCTGCCGCGCCAAAGACCCCACATATGCCAGTGGGATGAAATCCCCGCGCATAGTGATTGCCCGGGTTCAAAGCCTTGCCCAGTCTGGTCATGACCTCGTAACCTACCGTTACTCCTTCGATAAACCGCTTTCCATCGCAGTCGCTGATTGCGCCGGCCGCCAGGGCTGCCGGGAATACCGCAACCGAAGGATGGAGAGAGGATTCATTATGCAGGTCGTCCAGCTCCAGTGAGTGGGCTGCGGCGCCATTAGCCAGAGCGGCATATTCAGGGGCGGCCCTCATATCCGTCCCGATAATCACCGCGCCTTCTGAACTCAGGCCAATATCCCGGATGAGACTGTGTACGGTCTGGCTCGACTCAACCAGGGAACCCCGGCTGGCGATACCAACGAAATCCAGAAAATGATACTTGACTCTATCGACCACCTCTGGAGAAAGGTTTTCATACTTAACGCCGTCGCAGAACTCTACTAGCTCCCTGGTAATGCCCATATTCCATCGACCTCCATCGTAAAAAGCGCTATTTAACGGTATTCCTTCCTGACTCCCACTTCCTGACCAACGTCCATGGGGAGAGCGGCTCTCGTCTTCCTGTCCATACGGAGGGCAGTGATATCCCCTCCCTCCCTGAGCAGAACGGCTTTTACCTTATGTGTCCAGGCACCGATTATTTCGACTGTCTCCCCCTCCGATACTTCCAGTTCCGCCATCGCCTCGCCGCTCATAGCGGCAACACCGCTTCCCTCTATATCCTTGCCCACGGTGAGGGTAATCTCCTTGCCATACTGTGGAGCAGCGTAAGTCCTGCCCTCTACCTTCTTATAAAATACATCATGCATGGTCGATTACCCTCAATAAACTTTCAAATATTTTCAGCTATCAAGTCCACTATATCCATAATCCTGAAGCCGTCACCACCCCCGACGCTATCTCTGAGGTTATGTTCACACCACGGGCAGGCAGATACGAGCACGGAACAACCGGTGTCCCTGGCCTGCCTGATTCTTTCTTGCCCGATGGCTACTGCCAGGTCGTTATTGATTAACTTTACACCACCGCCGGCACCGCAGCAGAACGATTCGGCTCCGGCCTTCACCATTTCACTAAGCTCAATTCCTCCGACAGCGCCAATAACATCTCGCGGTGCCTGATAAAGCCCGCAATCTCTCCCCAGACGACAAGGGTCATGGTATGTTACCCTGGTCTCCGGCATCTTCCTGCTGATAACGCCCAACTTATCCCTGGACTCGGCGATGACCTGTGAAATATGTTTGACCTCAGGCATCTCCATGCCCGCCAGGTACTTTGGATAATCCAGGGTAAAAACCCGATAACATTCGGCACAGCCGGTGATGACTGTCTTTGCTCCTCTCTTCTGGAATCTGAGAGCAACGTCCCGAGCACTTTCCCTGAACCCATTCTCATCCCCCATGTTCAAGAGCGGAGAACTGCAACACGGCTCATCTTCAGCATAGTAGGCAACCTCAATCCCCAGTTTTCTCAACAGAGCTACTGCCTTTTTCAGAGTGCCGCCCGACTCGAAGGATGAGAGACACCCGGCAAAGAACACCGTGTCCCCGCTCCTGGGTAAGTCCAGCCCTTCCGCCCAGCGCCACTTCTCCTCCTTCCCGAAGGGGTTGGACTTCCGCTTAATGTTTTCCTTCACCTCTTTTACCGCCTGAGGAATCTCCTCTTCTCTGAGGAACAACGTCCTGAGCTGTCGTATAGCCTTTTCTGGAATATTAATTCCCTGTGAGCATACTTCCGTGCAGGCGCCACATTGAGTGCAATTAAACAGCCCGTGCTGGGCAGCCTCGGCCACCCTCTTCGCGGTATCCAGAGGGTTAAAGGTGGATTTCGCCAGGTGCACCTGGTACATCGGGCCAGCAAAAGTCTCCCAGCCTTCCTTAATCACCGGGCATGCCGCCAGGCAGGCCAGGCAACCAAGACATTGTGACATCTCCCGGGCAGGTAATACCTCGGACTGAGACGCTTTCATCTCTATCTTCGAGATATCATCGTCGCGATTCAGCCACAGCCTTAGTTCCTGAAATCGCCTCTCGGCAATATCCCGGTCAACCACCAAATCCTTGGTCACCGGAAAATAGGGCAAGGGCTCAAGGACCATGCCATTCTCCACCGGCGCTTTACAGGCTAAAGTGGGCTTTCCATTAGCCATTATAGTGCAGATGCCGCACAGGAACTCCCGACAGGATAATCGTGAAGCTATGTTTGCCCCGTGTTTCAGATTGACATCATCTATGGCATGCCATATTCTCATGCCTTCATAGTGGTCAACGGAGTACTCCTCATAGTGAGGAATGTCATTATTCAGTCGGGAATCATAGCGAAGCACTTTTATCGAGAACTGGTCGCTCACGAGACTACCCTCAAAACTTTAACCATAGTCTTCTCTGAAATTAACATTATTTCTCAATCTTTCCCGACACCGGGAACACCGGAAGTTCCACCTCGTCTGGGTCAAGACGCGTTTTCACAATGGGGGTCTTGGTCAGAGCGTATTGACCATCCTTGTCCCGACGAATCACTATGTTCAGCGTCCAGTCCTTGTCCGGTAGAGGGTAGTCTTCCCGGAAATGGCCACATCTGCTTTCGGTCCTCATCAACGCTGCCCTTGCCATAACTTCCGTAGATACAACCATACTGCGAACGTCCATGGCTTCTATAAAGTTCGTGTTGTAAGCCCCGCTACCGTTTCCAATTCGTGGCAAACGGTCATTCTTGATATCATCAAGGGTATCGAGGGCGTGCTTGAGCTTTTCTTCACTCCGGGCAATGCCTACGCAGTCCCAGGATAGCTCTTTTATCTCGTTTCTGATGGTTATGGGATTTATCCCGTTATCTGTACCCACAACATCCGATATCTCCCCCTCAACCCTGGCAAGCTCCCCACCAAAGTTGGCTTCATTAATGCTGCTGTACTTCCCTGACAGTGCCGCCCGGGCAGCCGCCTCACCGGCAATCTTCCCCGCCACCAGCAAATCCGGCAACGAATTGGAGCCAAGCCTATTGCCTCCATGTACCCCACCAGCACTCTCGCCACAGACATATAGATTCCTGACCTTGGTCGACTCCCAGTTAGTATCCACCACGACGCCACCATCCTGATAATGAGAAGAGGGATAGACAATGACCGGCTCTTTCCTGATATCCAGACCGTCGTTAAGCCCTCTCATCAACACGGTGTCCAGCCTCTCCTCGATAATGCTGGGTGGCAGGTGGGTCACACTCAGGTAAACGCCGCCATGCTCGGTGCCCCTTCCCTCCTGTACCTCAAAATAAATGCACCGCGAGGTAAAATCCCGGCAGGCGAGCTCCAGCTGCTGCGGGTTGTACCTTGCCATGAAACGTTCACCATGTTTGTTAAAAAGCCTGCCGCCTTCACCCCGCACCGCCTCGGTTATCAGATGTCCGGCCATAGACTCGGGATCGATGTAACCGGTGGGGTGGAACTGGAAGACCTCCATATCCACCAGTTCGGCTCCAGCTTCCAGAGCCATCCTGTTGCCATCGCCAGCTTTCCCGTAGGGGGCAATGCAATACTTGAATATCTGACCGCTCCCGCCGCAGGCAAGGACTACGGATTTGGCCTTGAATACCAGAAAGCTTCCCTTTCTCATATCATAGGCAACGCAGCCAACGACCCTTTTATCCTCCACGAGCAGTTTTAACGCCATGCAGTCGTTGATGACATTGATTTGCCTTCTGAGCACCTCGCAGCAGAGCCCGCGTATCATCTCCCCGCCAGTCCGGTCGCCGCTGATACAGGTCCTGGGATAGCGGTGTCCCCCGAGCTGTCGCTGAAAATACCTCTGATTATCATCCCGGTCGAACAGAGAACCGTAACTTTCCAGCTCCTTGAATCGGTCCGGGGCGTTGCGGCACAGGATTTCCACCAGCTTCTGGTTGTTCAGCAAGCCCCCGCCGATACAGGTATCCCGGAAATGGTCCTCCCAGTTGTCTCTAGGATCAACGTTGCCGAAGACGGCGGCATAGCCTCCCATGGCTATCGGCGTACAGCCGCTGTAGCCAAAGAGCCCCTTCACCACCATATGGGCCTTGGCCCCCATCGCATCTGCGGCGATGGCAGACCTGGCAGCAGCACCACCACCGCCAACTATCAGCACATCGGTCTCTATAACCGGAGCGTTCCTTATCAGCATTGTCTCAACCCAAGCGATTCGCCGGAACTCTCATCACTTCCGGATTTGTTTGTTCTTATCCCCCAACCTCTTTATCCCCAGCAAGTCACGCGTTTCATCCGGAGTGGCTATCTTCCGTCCGAGGTCCGTGCCTATCCTGACTATTCTGGTAACGTATTCGGCGTTGCTCTTGGCCAGAACTCCCCGGCTGTAATATATATTGTCCTCAAAGCCGACCCGGGCATGTCCGCCCAGAAGAATTGACTGGACTACTGCCGGTGTCTGGTCAGCACCAACGGCAAGGGTCATGAACATCGAGTCTTCAGGAAGCTGGTCTACCAGGTGCATCAGAGTCCTCGGCGTATAGGGGGTTGCATTCTGCGCCGTCCTCTGCATCCCCAGAGGAAAGTCAATCCAGTAAGGTTTGGGGAGCGGAACATTCTCGATATAATATTTGACATCTACGGCGATACTGCTCAATCCGCCATGCAGTTCAAACTCGGGTTTGATATCCTTTTCCAGCAACGCGTTGAGCATTCTTTCGCCGAAGGAACGCGTCCAGGGCCTGAGTTGTTCCTTTCCGGCGCGCATGAAGACAGCGACTCCGACGTTGAAGGACACCAGTTCTGGACTAGCCTCAAGGACTCTGAACCCATCTTCAATACTCGCGCCCTCTTCACGTCCCGGAGAAGTGCTGAACTCAAGAACAATATCACAATTCCTGCCTCTTATCAGGCGGGTTATTTCGTTAAAGACTTCAGGGTCGGTAGTGGCCAGACCCTCTTTATTTCGGGCGTGAATATGGGCCATAGAAGCGCCTTCATTCCAGGAGCGGTATACTTCTTCGGCAATCTCCTCAGGGCTGGTCGGTATGTTTGGATTTGCATCCTTGCCCAAAAAACTGCCACAGACCGCAGCACACACAATGAGTTTATCGGTGGTTATCATGGTCTCCTCCTTCTCTAATATAGAATATCTTTGTTAAAGCTTTATCCATTTATAATGAGCACCGCTATACGAACCTGCTTCACGCTGTTCCCAGGAACTCAGGCTGAAATTTCACCATCCCACCCCTTCCCGCCAATGCCCCCTCCCGAAGCTCCACCACCATAAAAGCTTCCTCAGGCACTTCAAGTTCACAGATTATGCCCTTTGGCTTAGCCGGCACAAAGCCGAATCGCGGGTAATAAGTTGGGTGCCCCAGGACCACAACAACTTCGTAGCCAAGATTCCAACACTCCTCAAGACCGGCGCGGACCAGTTGTCCGCCGATATCCTGTCTTTGATATGCCGGCAAAACGGCCATTGGGGCCAGAACGACCGCCTCAAAGCTCAAAGATTCCGATTCTACCATCGCCGGGCTGAATGCAATATGGCCCACGACTTTATCTTTTTGAACCGTCACCAGGGATACGGTCAGTGCCGCCCGGTGGCGCAGTTTATCCACAATTTCCGCCTCTTCCGCTTGCCCAAACGCCTGCTCATTGACGTAGCGAATGGAAACAATGCCTTCAGGTGTCTCCGGTCGAACGGCCAGCACGGGCGAAATCATCCTCCACATATACAGTACCGGCGCGAAGGAGGCAGACGATGCGCCATAGGCTATTCTACCAAATAGCACGGTCAAAAACCAACCAAAAGTCACAACCACTAAAGGCACTCCACAATCATGCAGCGGCGCTTGACAAACCGCTGAAAATCGTTGATGATACCGTGAGTGCCAGGTATCTCAAGCGGCGCTTTGTGCTGAGCCTCTGAAATTTTACCGATAAAAGATTGACCCTGCTTGAGACACCATAGCAGGCTGGTCAATAAGCTATCATTTTAGTAAGGTGAACTATGAATCCATTCCAATACTCAGGCGATGGGCTGCGCGCCAATATGAAACTGATGCAGACGCACCGTCAATGGGCACGTTATACAGTCCGCTATCCCACTGCCCGCCCGACGCGCTATGAAAAGAACAATAATGTATCAGCCGAGTATTTCCGGCCGCTGGATGCCCTCGGTG
>Ga0209427_10001014_pt1 | contig 31599 bp, 32 predicted proteins | sample DeeMarSWOR136_30_FD_187465 | JGI IMG/M metagenome (GOLD analysis project Ga0209427, IMG submission 187465) | Marine sediment microbial communities from White Oak River estuary, North Carolina - WOR-1-36_30 (SPAdes) (version 2) | ecosystem: Environmental > Aquatic > Marine > Intertidal zone >...
GACTGTTCGGCTGGTGAAGCGAGAATATTCGCGGGCGAAATACCTTTTGAGGTACAAGAGATTGAGCTAAAGGAAATTCCGGAAACAATCACAAAGGTCTTGGTGAATATTGGCAGCCCTGATGAGGCTTTGCACATTAGTCAACTGCCCTCTCAGGGTAGTTCTCTTGTTCGCATCGAATTCGTTGTAACAAGCGCAGAATTGCATCCTGTTTTTGCTTTGAGAGCTGACCAGCTTGGTCCTGAAAGATGGGCCGATGATGTTAAGAAAAAATACCCGCTAATCACCTCTCTGACTGACGAGTATATCAAAAGGTTAAAGACCGGTGTAGCAATAATCGCTGGAGCATTCAAACCACGCAAGATTATCGTACGATTCTCAGATTTCAAAACAAACGAGTATGCCTCTCTTCCTGGGGCAACATATTATGACATAAGCTGCAAGTGTGGCAAAAGTATATCTCTGAAACCACAAGAAAAATGTCCTATCTGCAATTCGCCAAACATAGAAATCAAGAAGGTCGAACTTGAGTTCCAAGAAAACAATCCGATGATTGGCTTTAGAGGCGCTTCAAGATACATTGATGACTTTTTCTGCGAGGCGTATGCGTTAGAACTTGAAGCTTTTACAGAAGTACACAAGCTAGGTTTGACAAACGCAATTCCAATGGTTCCTTTCATCAGGACAACTGTTGAGGCAGAAAAAGTAACCGAACTAATCAAAAATGCTTTTCAGAAAAAGGGCTTAAAGATACCTGACATCATCTTCATGGCTGAAGTTCCTAGTGTCTGTATCATTCCAAAAATATTTTCTAGGTACTGTGATGGTTTCAGCATAGGAAGTAATGACCTCACTCAGTTAACCCTTGGAATAGATCGTGACAGCGAAAAAATCGCTTGGGAGTTCGATGAATCTGATCCTGCCGTAACTAAATCCATTGAAATGCTGTGTGAAGGGGCTCATTCTATGAATCCGGAAAGAACTGTGGGAATATGTGGTCAGGCACCAAGTGATCTGGGAAGAGATTTCCTGAAGTTCTTGACTATGCATCTGGATTCGATTGGTGTCAATCCTGACAAGGTTGTTGAAACTTTGCTCTCGGTAAAAGAGATAGAGACTGAATTAATCGAAGTTATTACGAGAAACAACAAAGATTACGTCAAAATAGCTGAGGAACTAGGAATAACAGAGGGAAATTCCAAGTATTTGATCAAAAAATTTGCATCAGCAGCTTGAAGATTAAATAAACATGATTAACCTGTTTTATGATGTGGTGCGAAAAGTAATCTTTGGATTGCGCCTGATACAATACCCAGTAGATGAAAATAATGTCCTTTGATCTTGAAGAGAAGAGACTGAAGAGAGAAATAAAGAAACGAAAGCCTAAAATCGTGTTCTTGCAGCTTCCGGAAGGACTAAAACCCGAGGCTCCTCACCTAGCCTCTATTGTTGAGGAAGCCGGAGCTCTACCAATCGTCTCAACCGATCCATGTTACGGCGCATGCGACCTAGCTATTTCTGAAGCAAAACTGTTGGGTGCAGACCTAATAGTTCATTATGGGCATACTCCCATGACTGTACATGCTGATGTGCCAATCGTTTATGTGGAGGCAAGGGCGAAAATCAGCGTCAAAGAAGCCTTAGCGAAAGCTGTGCCTTATCTTGAATCTTGGAACAAAATTGGTTTGGTTACAACGGTTCAGCATGTCCACCAACTCGACGAAGCAAAAAGTATGCTTGAGACTGCCGGAAAAACCGTTTTGGTGGGGGATGCTGGCCACGTTAAGTATCCTGGACAGTTGATCGGATGCGATTTTAGCAACGCCCAAACTGTTTCAGAAAATGTTGAAGCATATGTTTTTGTTGGCGGTGGCAGATTTCACGCCATGGGTGTAGCTTTAGCCACAGGAAAGCCCACGATAATTGCTGATCCTTACGAAAAAATAGCGTATCCTATCCAAGATCAAGTTAGACGGATCATCATGCAACGTTGGGGTAACATATCTGAAGCAAAGGATGCAAAGAGCTTTGGCGTCTTAATAAGCTTGAAAAGTGGACAAATGAGGCTAAGGGACGCGATGAGCATCAAAGAAAAACTTGAACAAAATAGACTAAAAGCTACATTACTTGCCCTCAGAGAAGTTACATCCAGTGCCCTGATGCAGTTTCCCGGAATAGACGCGTTTGTAAATACCGCTTGTCCTCGCCTTTCCTTAGATGATGCACAGAGTTTTCGTAAACCTCTTTTGTATCTTAACGAAGTACTTGTTATGTTGGGAGAAATGAAATGGGAGGAACTGCTCAGAAGAGGCTGGTTCGGAAACGCGACCTAGAACGAGCGCTGTCAGAGATTGAAGACCATCCGCTGCCCAACGCTTACCTTGAGCAATACACCACGCCCTCAAAAGTGGCAGCAGAGATACTCTACTTAACAGCGTATGTTTACGATGATATTATCGATAAAACTGTGATGGATTTAGGTTGCGGCACAGGGAGGCTAGCCATAGGCGCCGCTCTGTTAGGTGCAAGAGAAGTCTTCGGCGTCGATGTGGATTGGGTTGCGGTGAGGGTGGCGCAAAAAAATGCGGAAATAATGAGTGTGAAAGAAAAGACCCATTGGATTGTAGCAGACATCGGTGTTGTTAAAGGAACTTTTGACACTGTCCTGCAGAATCCTCCCTTCGGGGTTCAACGAAAAAGAGCGGATAGACGGTTCATCACGAAGTCGCTAGAGTTAAGTAGCACGATCTACTCGTTTCACAAAGGCGGAGAAAGTAACCGAGAATTTATCAAAAGGTTTATTGAGGGGCACGGAGGAAGAGTAACTAACATATTTCCTCTGAAAATGGAAATTCCGAGGATGTTTAAGTTTCACACAAAGAGAAAACGAAGTATCCAAGTTGATCTGTATAGAATAGAAGGAAAAAGTTCATGAATGGATCTGAAAGAAAGAGTGGACTCTTCGTTGTTCCCGGAGACCATTTAGGCGTCATAGAAGAGTTTACGTCTGGACCCGGAACCTACGTGGAAGGCGGAATTATCCACTCAAAAGTAACTGGGCGAACTCTGCTAGACATGTTGAACAAACAGGTCTCAGTGTATCCTATTATTCAGACAGTAAGCGTCCCGCAGGTTGGAAGCATAGTCACCGGATTGGTTTTAGAGGTGAGGAACAAGAACGCAGTTTTACGCATTTTTCAGATTGGAGACAAAATGCTTTCCGGCTTTTTCAAGGGCATGTTGCACATCTCTGGTGTGAGTCACGGCTATGTAGACAACATGTTTAATGTCTGTAAAGAAGGTGACATCATGAGGGCGAAAGTGATCAGTACCGAAAACAGGTCTTTCTTTTTGTCGACAGCGGATAAAGATTTGGGGGTAGTCTATGCTCTCTGTTCGAGATGTGGATATGTGTTGCAACCGGGAAATCGTGGGATGGGATGCTCCAAATGCGGAAACGTTGAGAGGCGAAAAATGTCTCCTGATTATGGAAAAGATATAACTCGCGAGGGGGAGCAAAATGAAAGTTAAGGTTCTGAAAATAACAGACAATGAACTGAAGATCGAAGTAGAGGGAGAGGGGCACTCCCTTCTAAATGTGCTACAAAAGACGCTTTTGGAAGACGACAGCATCGAGATGGCTGGCTATGACGTCCCACACCCCCTCTTTGACCGCGGGATACTATATGTTCACACAAAAGAACAACAAAATCCGGAAGCCGTTGTAAAAGAAGCAACGAAAAAAGTTCTTAGTCTCAGCAAAGAATTCCAAAAGTCTTTCAAGAAAGCATCTAAGGCGTATAAACGGAAATAAGCAAGTCGCTGATTGTTTCATAGTTCAAGCTTGCTCTTTGCAGTTAGGAGAAGGAAGCTGAATGCTTCAATCATATCTTCGTTTTGCTCTAGGATTTCCAGTGCTTCTTCCATCGTCATTGAACCCCGTATCCAAGCGTATACAATCAAGGCTTCAGCAGCATCCGCCTTTTTGTGACGGTCGATCCTTGAGGGCAGAAATTTTCTCAACCCCGCTTTTTTGAAGGCCTTCGCGAGCAAGCGACCTTCAACCTTAGTCCCAGCGGGTTCTCCCTTCTTCTTAGATAACGCCAGAGAATAAAGAAAATTCACGTAGGCGTCTCCCAATGAGGCTAGTTTCTGATCCATCAAAACTTCGCTGAGGCTTTCGTATTGTGGTATAAAGGCAAACATGCGGCTCCCTTCTAACACTCTGTCTAACTTGTGACTTAGTAAAGGGGTGAATAAAATTTAAAGGCTAAGTAAGATGAATTAGAAGATGGATAGTTTTGGTTCCTAAAAGATTTCGTTCCATAAAACCTGAGATTCGAGTGTTGGGTATTGACGATGGAGAATTTGTTCCCCGCACTAAGGGAACCGTAGATGTTGTGGGGGTCGTCTATCGGGGAGGTTACTGGTTTGAAGGAGTTATGCGAGCAGAGATAACTATTGATGGGGTGGATGCTACAGAAAAAATAGCTGCAATGATCGAAAGTTCTCCCTACTACAGGGAACTTCGGATTGCAGTCCTAGATGGCGTCACCTTCGCCGGCTTCAATGTGGTAGACATCAGTAAGCTCTCCCGCAGGGTAGAATTGCCCGTTATCTCAGTGGTGAGAAAAAAACCTGAATTGGAGGAAATAAGAAGCGCTCTTAAGAATCTCTCGGATTTTGAGATTAGATGGCGAGCTATGGAGAATGCTGGAAAAATATTCGAAGTTGAGACTCGAAAGGGGGAGAACCCCATTTACATGCACATAGCAGGAATTTTGCGGGAGGATGCCGAAAAGATTATGAAAAAAACATCTACGCGCAGTCTCATTCCCGAGGCTTTGCGAGTAGCGCATGTCATAGCTTCTGGATTAACTCGTTCAAGAGAAAAGATTTAAAAGAGTAAATTGCAACCGAATTGGCGCAGAAAATGCGGTGAGCGATATGGAATTCTGTCCGAAATGTGGAACGCGGCTGGTTTCAAGTCGCGAAAAAAAGGCAAAAAAAGCCGTTTTTCATCTTGTATGCCCAAAATGTGGCTATAAAAAACAGACGGGAGATAAGCCACCTGTTGCCCCCAAAGCCATAGAACGTTCTCCCCAAGAATCCATAGCCATTATCGGAAAAGAGGAACAAAAACTGCGCACTTTACCCACCGTCAGGATAGAATGCCCCAAATGCGGAAACAACTTAGCATATGCTTGGCAAGTTCAAACCAGAGGAACCGACGAGTCATCAACACAGTTTTTCCGATGCACAAAATGCAACTACACCTTCCGCGAATACAGCTGAAATATCATCTCTTCCTAAACACAGCGGTTAAAAATAGGCTCTCCCCCCTGTGGCTGTCTGAGGAATCAAACACTTAAATGGAGGTAGATTAAACATAAATGCTAACGGAGGTTTGTTGATGTTCAAGGTTAAAATGGCTGATGCAAAGTTTTTGAAGGATATGATGGGCGCTATTTCAATACTCGTCGACGAAGCCACCTTTGATCTCACTCCCGAAGGGATCAAACTTCGTGCCATGGACCCCTCACGGGTCGCCATGGTCGATTTCGAGTGGCCGAAAACAGTGTTCGATGAGTATGCTTGCGGTGAACCTATGAAGATGTGCATCAACATAAGCGAAATGCTGAAGTTGTTGAGGAGAACAGGAAAAGACGAATCTGTTGAGTTGTCTCTAGATGAAAAGACCGGGAAACTGAAAATTGCGATCAGAGGAAATTATTCTCGCACCTTCAATATGCCTACTTTGGAGGCCATGGAGGAAGAGGTTCCCACTCCCAAAGTCAAATTCAATGTGAGCGCGAAGACTACGACACAGGGATTACGGGAGGCTATAGAGGATGCCTCTCTGGTAAGCGATCATGTTCGAATCGAGGCGGATAACGAAAAAATGGTTATGAACGCCACAGGCGATATTATGGGGGCTACGATCGAATTTAAGGCAGGAGACGATGTGCTCTTGGAGATGGCGGCGAAGGAGGCTTCTAAGGCTACTTTCAGCTTAAGTTACCTTTCGGAGATAGTCAAGGCAGCTGTGCCGACATCAGAAATTGTTGTCATAGAGTTTTCAACAGATATGCCCATTAAACTGGACTTCCAGCAGGAAAAAGAGGGAAAATTAAAATTTTACTTGGCTCCTCGAATAGAAGTAGAGTAGTCAAAGGTAAGGGGAGGTTAAGCAGGTACTTACTGCTTACGACCGGGCAAAATATCCCTTCATGAAAGAGGCTGCTGAGCACGTAAGAGAAGTGGGTCTAGACATCAACGAGTTAGAAAGTGACTTTTTTGTTCCATTCTTGGACCGTGCAGAGGAGCGCGTTAGAAATGCCTTAATCGACGTATCTGCTTACGCGAATAGTCAACCACGGGATGAACCGCGGGAGAACGAAATTGAGATATTCTCTTTTCCAATAGCGGTTATGTTGGTTGCTGCCACAGAGGATTCTCTTATCAAAAGTAGATATTCGTTAGCTGAGGCAAAACGGGCTTCTGAGCTACTAAAAGCGGAGGATAAAGAGAAACTGTCTGAGGTTGCCAATAACTTCAACTGGGACTTAAGACTGGTCAACGATGTCAGTCTACGGCCTTATGTTTTTGCGCTTCGTTTTCCGGTTTTCTTGAAGAATGCAACGGGCTTTCATGACAAGAATTGGAAGCTCGTTAATCACCTTCTGATTAACGGGGAAGTTTACCTTACAGAAAGGGAAGTAAGCCGCCTGCTAGAAGAGGAGGTGCGGAAATATATTGAAGGGAAACTCGACACGAAGATAAAGTCTCTTCCCCCAAATATCATAGCTAGAGTAACACAATTGAGGCAACTGGCTGCAGAGAAACGAGAACAGATCCAGTTTGAAGAGATGCCGCAGCGCGTAGTGATGGAAGCCTTTCCTTCATGTATTAAGGGCGTGTATGACCGGGTTGCGGCTGGTCGCCCCGCTTCTCACATTGGTCGCTTCGCGTTAACTTCTTTTCTGTTAAGCGTTGGGATGAGTGTAGAGGATGTTTTCCAGTTTTTCCGTTCCGTCTCTGACTTCAACGAACGAATGACCCGCTATCAGGTGGAACACATCGCTGGAACCAGAGGGTCAGGGACAAAATATACTCCCCCAAATTGTTCTACGTTACGCACTCACGGCATCTGCATCTCACCAGAAGACGAATGCAGTGGAGCGGTGAATCCTTTGGTTTGCTATAAAAGAAAACTACAAAATTTGCCTGAAGAGAAGCCAACTGATGAGAACTGAGCTTTTTGTATAGCCCACTTTAACTTTGGCTAATTTTTATTTCTAGCACCTGACAGAACTATTGATCAACGTGGCAGTTTAATCTTCTTCATATTCGCTTTTTGCTAGTTCTACTGATTGAGTATCTTCATGTTCTCTTCTTTCCAGCCCGAGCTTCTTTTTCTTTCTAACTTTTTCTCTCCCCAACATGAAACTGTATTCAGCTTCCGTTATCTCGTCGTTCTCCAGCATCTCTTCTAGCTGTTTCTCGTCATAAATATCCGTGGTCTCAGTTTCTTCTTCCTTTTCTTCGCGAATATTTTCCCTTTTTTCTTTTCTCATCTTTCACTCAAAAGTAATAATTTTTGTGTTTCATATAAGGCATCCGATAAACAGTAATCGTTTCGCTTTACCACGTAAAACCAACATTCCTAAAAAAGGACTCGCTGAAGACCCTTTTGGTTCAAGTTCACTGTGACATTAATCGATTTAAATATTGTTTTCGATCTAATATATCCAAACAGCATAAAGAATATTGGCGGAATAGTACATGTCCTCTTTGTCGCAGAGTTTTATCCGAGACAAATTTGCTGATTACTATAAACAGCATTCCGCATCTATTCTGCCTCCCTCCTCTCTCGAAAGGCGGGAGTTTGGTTTTCTCCTCCTTGACAAGAGAGTTATGCTTAGGCACAAGGGCTTCAGAGACGCGGACAGTCTCAGATCCTCGTTAGTAACTATCGTACCTTCAGATGTTTACTATTCAAGCGCATATTATGAACGCCCCGAGGAAGAGATGAAGGCAAAAGGATGGTTGGGAGCGGACCTGATTTTTGACATCGACGCAGATCACATCCCGACCCCATGTGCCACGGTTCACGACATCTGGGTCTGCACTCGGTGTGGCGCTTCTGGTAAGGGCGTGTCTCCCCAGAAATGTCCCGCTTGTGGCGGAATAAAATTTAAAGAAAAGAGTTGGCCTTGCGAAGTTTGTTTAGAAGCTGCCAAGGCTGAAGCGATTAAACTTATAGATGTCTTGACAGAGGATTTTGGTTTTTCCTCAGAAGTGTTAACTGTTGCATTTTCAGGGCACAGGGGATACCACGTTCATGCGGAGAGTGAAGCGGTTCGAGGGTTGGATTCGTTGGCTCGTAAAGAGATTGTTGACTACGTCATGGGAATAGGGTTAGAGGCCGAATTTCATGGTTTGGGGAAAAGCGCTACGCCTGAAAGAAGGGTTTCTGGTCCAGACCTAAATGATAGAGGATGGAGGGGACGAGTAGCTAAGGGAACCTACGACTTCCTACTAACAGCTTCTAAAGAAGAATTAATAAAAACAGGTCTAAAGACTCAACACATAAATCCATTAATTAAGCACAGAGAAGCGCTTCTGAAGAGCTGGAACCTAAAAGGTCCTTGGGGAGTCGTTAAGGGTATAAGCCCAGAAACTTGGAAAAAGATAGCTCAATACGGAGTAGAAAAACAGTCTGTGAAAATCGATACTGTGGTCACCCCTGACATCAACCGTCTGATAAGGCTCCCTAATTCATTACATGGAAAAACCGGATTAAAAAAAATCGAATTCCCTATCACAGACATCGAAAATTTTGATCCTCTCAAGAGCGCAGTAGCCTTTAAGGAGGGGGCGGTAACGGTTAATGTTTCAGAGGCTCCTCAATTCAGGGTGGAGGACAAAACCTATGGTCCGTTTGAAAGGCAGAAAGTTGAACTTCCCACTGCGGCAGCATTGATGCTGCTATGTAAGGGTGTGGCAAAGGTTGTGCAGTAAACTTGTATGATGAACTCTATGAAGTGTGGAAAAAGGAAAAAGAAACTCTGGAGATTCAGCGGCTCCCCAAGAACTTCTACGCCAAAATTGCTGCTTATATCAAAAAAATGAAGGAGGAAAATCGGATGTTAGACAAAAAAACAACAAAAGCCAAGCTGCTGGATAGCGAGTTCGAAAATGTCAAGATTATTGTTGGCGAACTTCTTCAAAGTCGCTATAAGAAATTCCTGAAAAAAGCTTTGGCTAGAGAAACCGTTGCCAGAGACGCCTTAACTGAGGAGGAAAATAAGTTGTATGGAGAAGTTTTGCCACTACCCGAAGCTTATGGAGCGTTCTCCAAAGATATTCTCCGCGGGCATTTATCAAACATCGAAAAGGATTCGAAACAAACGATGGTGGTTTTACGTTTCGTTCAGGAAATTCCAGCCTTAGTTGGGTCTGATATGAAAACTTACGGTCCCTTTGCGCCAGAGGACATAGCAACCCTGCCTCCCGAAAATGCTCGAATCCTCATTAAACAAGGGGTAGCCGTAGAAGTAGATTCAAACTAACCGACAGAATAGGTTAACGCTGTATAATTAGCGATGCAATCTTGCGAAATGTCTAGTTGCAATTTTTGCACTCTTTATTTAAAGAGCCTGATCTGCATTCGTGATTTGTTTATCTTTCCATCAAGCTGAGGTACGAAAATCGGCAAAAATGTATCGAAATGAACAGTGGATCATCATTCCCTTTTAAAGAAGCGGGTAAAGAATGCATCAAACTTTTAAAGGACTTAGCACAAATTATTGTGTTATGAAACCGCAAAAGCTCCTTAGATTAGTAAGTGAGATGCTGAAAAATTCCAAGAAAAGCGACAGAGAATTAGCCGGCATCTTAGGAGTCTCGCAGCCCACTGTATCCAGAACTCGCGCTAGAATCGAAAAAGAATACATAAAAACCTACACTATAATTCCAGACTTTGAGAAACTTGGTTACCAAATAATGGCTTTTACCTTCGCAAAAACGAAAGCTTACCCCGACGTATCTGCAGAAATATCACGAAAGTCCAAGGAATGGGTATCCAAACGCCCTAACGTCATCTTCGGTGCTGGCGGCGAAGGTCTTGGAAAAGACTTGGTTCTGATATCTTTTCATAAGAAATATTCAGCATACGCTGAGTTCATGCGATCATTCGCCATGGATTGGGGTAATTACATGGATAACTTCGAATCGTTCCTCGTCAGCATAGGGGCAGGATACAAGTTAAGAGATTTCGATCTGAAATATCTGGCAGACGACATATAAGCATCTTTGAGATCGCCTATCTGTGCGCGACTTCCAAAGCATGATTTTCATAGCAGCGCATTTAAATTCTTTAACATAGAGAAAGCGTCCTCGACAGTTTTACGGTGGTCAAAGGCGATCTCCAGATTTTTAGTTTCTGCCTCAGAGAAGCTCTTGACTTCATCAACCTTTGCTTCTGGTTTGTTTTCTCCATCCACGATCTTACACAAAAACGCGATATTTATGACATGTTCCCTAGGGTTCCTCTCTGGGTCATCATAAATTCCAACAAGGCTTTCCTTTAATGAAGGATAGAAAAGCTCGACTTTAAGATTGGTTTTTGCAAAGGCTACTCTCTTCAGGGTGGTTTCAAAAGTTTCCTTAAACTGTACCCTTCCTCCGGGCAGGTGCCATTTTCCTCCCCCGACAATGTCTTTTATTCTTTTGGCGAGAATTATTTTGCCTTCTGAAGTTACTATAACCGGATTAGCATCCACATACGCATTCTTCTGGGCGGTCATTTTGATCAGAAATAAAATAAGCTATGTTTACAGTTAAAAGATTCCATTTCGTCAAACTCAAAAACCCTGTAGCCTATTTTCCATAGGCTTGGAAAGCTGGCTACTTTTTTTTAGTGCGGATTCAGGTTTCTTTCCAGAAACAGATAAATAGTAATTAAGGGGGCTGTTTTATACCTAACTAGTCAGTGATCGCGATGAACGCACCAAAAGAAATCACCACATACTGCCCCAAGTGTCAGTCTCATCAAGTTCACACTGTTTCCTTGTATAAGGCAGGGAAGAGGAGAGCCTTAGCCAAGGGAGAGAGGCACCATGAACTGCGGGAAAAGAAGGGGTATGGTGGACAGAAGTTTCCTCGGCAAAGAAAGTTTGCAAAGACGACTAAAAAGCAGACGCTGAGGCTCAAGTGTAAGAGCTGCGGCTATATGCGGCATAAGAAAGGGATTCGTCTTAAAAAGTTGATCATAGCCTAAAATGGGGTGAAGAAAATTGAGTGAATGGGATAAAGTTATACCGAAACCTAAAAGCAGTTTCTATCGAATAAAATGCCCTGACTGTGGAAACGAACAGTTCGTCTTCAGCCACGCTACGACGTTTGTCCACTGCAACGTGTGTGGGGCGATCTTGGCAGAGCCTTCTGGTGGAAAGACAAAAGTCAAGGGAGAAATCACCGCCATCCTAGAATAAAAAGAAAAAGGAAACAGAAAAAAATGGGGTTGAGGAGACCTGAATGGCCTGAAGTAGGCGATTTGGTAATAGCTACTGTTGTGAACATAACCGACTATGGTGCCTACGTTAAATTGGATGAATACAACAAGGAGGGTCTCCTACACGTTTCTGAGGTTGCTTCTCGGTGGGTAAGAAATATCCGAGATTATGTTCGTGAAGGACAGAAGGTTGTGCTTAAAGTTCTGCGGGTTCATCCGGAAAAGGGGCAGGTTGACCTCTCGCGCAGAAGGGTTACAAAACGAGATAAAAAGGAGAAGCTTTTGTCTTGGAAGAAGGATCGGAAAGCGGAGAGTCTACTGCGGACTGCCTCTGAAAAATTGAATATTTCTTTTGAAGAAGCTTACGAGAAGGCGGGGGCGTTAATAGAGAAGGCTTTTGGGGAGCTTCATGAGGGTCTGGAGAAGACTGCGAAAGACGGAGTAGATGTTCTGCTGAAGTTGGGAATCGAGAAAGATCTTGCAGTTACCCTAGAGGCGATTGCTAAGGAAAAGATTCAGATATCCTTGGTGAATGTGAAGGGAATCCTAGAGCTTCAGAACCCGAAACCGAATGGAGTGCTCATCATCAAAGAGATCCTGAAAACCGTTAAAGAAGTCGGAGAATCAGAGGGAGCAGATGTGACAGTGTATCTGGTTTCACCCCCCAAATATCGTATCGTGGTTTCGGCTGAGGACTACAAAAGTGCGGAGAGTGCCTTGGAGAAAACCACTAAATCTGCATTGAAAACTATCGCAAAGAGTGGAGGAACAGGCTCCTTCAAAAGAGAGAAATAAATTCCCTTCAAAACCTGCTTTTCTGGATAAAGCCCAGCATTTTTCAGAAAAAAGTACTGTTTTCAACAAAGTATTATTAGTCTCCTAATAGATCAAGAAAAAGGAGGATGTCGTGGGGGATGTCTCCACTTTTGGGGGAAAATTAGATATAAGCAGCCTTTCAACCAAGAAAGGTCAATAAGGCGCCCGCATACTTGTTGGAAACGTAAATAGGTGTGGTCGCACAAATAGGTGTGAACGTCCAAAAACAATATGGGAAAACGGTTGAAACGGGTGGGAATGATGGTTTGGCTGCTTAGAAAATGTGTGAAGTGCGGAAAGTATACGTTGAACCATGAAAGCTGTCCCTATTGTGGAGGTAACTTGCGTATTCCGCATCCTGCTAAATTCTCGCCTGAAGACAGGTATGCAAAATATCGACGAGCAATGAGAGGTTTAGGTCAGAATGAAAACAACAGTCATTAAGGAACTAGTGAACGTTGAGCTGAAGAATCCGATTCTGGTGGAAGGATTTCCTGGATTAGGTATGGTGGGAAGCATAGCCACCAAATACCTTGCAAGACAATTAAAAGCAAAAAAATTGGCAATCTTATATTCCCCTCACTTTCCCTACCATGTTCTTGTCGACAAGAAAGGAAGCGCTAGGCTTCTCCGCGGGCAATTTTATTTCTGGAAAAACGAGACCGGAGAAAACGACTTCATCCTCTTAACTGGGGACAGCCAAGCCCAGACAATTGAGGGACAGTTTGAGGTAGCCAACAGCATCCTTGACTTCGCTGAAAAGAAAAAGGTGAAAATGATCATAACTCTTGGCGGATACAGAAACGAAATTGAAGGCACCCCGAAAGTAGTTGCAGTATCCACAAATCCCGCTCTCTTTGAAAGGGCTCTGAAAGCTAGGGCGATATCCAGCGACGCAGGAACTCCCATTGTCGGTACAGCTGGTTTGCTTCTAGGGTTGGCGAAATTCAGGAAGATAGATGCTATTTGTCTCTTGGGGGAGACTCGCGGCTATTTGCCCGATCCGAAGACGGCGAAGAGTGTTATCGAGATTCTGCAAGGAATCCTTAATGTTAATGTTGATTTGAAGGGATTGGATGAGGAGATAAAGCGGTCTAAAGAGATAGTGGGTAGAATGCGAGACATTGAGAAGAGACGAGTTAAGTATATGCAGAAGATGCGCAGGGTAGAAGAGGAGCGAATCACCTACATTTCTTGAGGCATACACTTAATCATAAATGACTTTGTAGACACATACCATTGGCGCAAAGTATCCCTGTGAATCTTGGAACCATGTGGTTTGTGAGAAATATGCTTCCTCGAAGTGTTCTAATTGGATCTCTGAATAGCCCTGAAGAACCCTGTCCCTTGCGTAATGCATCAGTTTGTATAGGACAGTGCTGTTTCCCATCTCGTTCATTACTGTCTCGTCAGTGCCTACTTGGTTATCCTCATTTGTATCTATCCAATCCAGTCCTAAAGTGTAGTTTCCGTATTTAGTGTCGTCCAATCCGGGAATCCGCGCCATCCATCTCCATTTGCCTTCATCGCCATATACTGAATCACTTCCGTCTTGTCTGAAGCTTTGGTAGATCACAACGTATGTGACATCGTAGTCTTTCAGGAATTTGATGGCCTCAGTTTCGTTTGACATGAACATTTTTCCAATCAAGCTTATCTGAGTACTATTTACTGTGCCGTTATCCGCAAGAGTTGTTTTATTGGCGATAGCTGTGATCCAGTAGCCATAGTCCCACCAACTACACACCACATCAGTTTGTTCAAGATTAACCCGCATCCAGTTGAGAGAATCTAACCAGTCTCTAACTGGTTCCTGCGGTTTAAGAGGCAAACTCGAAGCGGCAATGGTTGTAGGCGAATATGCACGATCTATGACTCTTGGAAACGTTGAGCCCGCGCTTGGTAATACAAAGGTAACAGTCAACAACAGAAACATCAAAATAATAAATGCCGCGCTGAATTCCTTGCCCACACGACTCCTGAAATGTGTTTTACGCCTAGGAATTCTGGGGCTTTCCCTCAGAATGGTGACAAAGGGTCTAATCAATTGAACCAAAGCTAATGCCCATAAGATGCTGAAGGCTGGAGCCAAGAGCAAATTTAACCGAGCCATTGACCCTGCAAAGTAGATGGCTGTCAAACCGAAGATTGTGAGGAAAAGGTTGCGGTTTGTGGGATTCTGCACAGCGAAATACAAACCGACAGGCACGAAGAGGATTCCTACGCCTACGTCAAAATAAAAGGATCCCCAACTGGCAGGTCTGTGTTCCTGCACAGACTGCACAAGTTGTTGTATAGTACCTTCACCCAGACGTTCAGAGGGAAATATAACTGACATGAACTTGTCTTGTAATGTCCCAACTAACCCGAGCCTATCAAGCGCAAAGAACACGACTACAATAAGCGCTAAGAAACCAACTACAAAAAGCAGTTTACTCCTAGTGGTTTTGATGCGCCGAGAAACTTCAATTATGCCCAACAACAGGAACATTCCAGCCACTGCCAACACTGTGGGCTCTTTTAGAAACGTGAGACCTAGCTTTGGTACATTTACAGCTATTAAAAGTGACACGGCAAAGGTTGTGCTGTAGGAAACCAAGAGACGAGTTGAATATCGCCGTAGCAAGATCATAACAAGTACGAAAATCAATGTAATTCCGAGGGGATATCGTGCTGCTCCCCACGATGCAAAGAGATAACCCAAAGATAATCCTCCAGCGACTGCATAGGCAACGCTGTTTCTGAGAGGTCTTTCAGGGTCAATGGATCTTAGGAAGAAGAAGATGAACAAGATGATGCCGAAGATTCCGACGTTTTCATCGTCAAAAAATCCAAGGGAGGTACGGCTAATATACGATGAACTTAGGGCTAAAAAGAAAGCTGAAAAAAGACCCACCTCTTTGCCGCCAATGTCTTTTCCCAAAAAGTAGACAACCAAAACGGTCAACGTCGCCATAATCACTGGAAAGATTATGCAGAAATTGAAAATGGGGTCGGCAGTTAGAGGATGGTAGAGGTCTGAACTGAGAATCGGCGCCGGAGCAAGATTCAGCGCATTGGCTATCTGATAGAAGAATGCTGCTGTTGCTGCTAGACCCGGAAATATTGCGCTTGAAATGTCGTATCCTTGTGGATACCAGCTCATAGTGTCTGTCCATGATGCCCAAGCGAAGAATCCGTTTTCAACCATGTGTTTGGTTAAACGGTAATGCATGTGGGGATCAAATTCTGAGAGCTGGAAACCCCAACGGAGAGGAAGCAATCTGACCGTGGCGGCTATAACAAGAATGATGAGAAGTAGAGATATGTGCATCAGAGAAGAATGAGATATTTGAAAGCGGAGAGCTCCAACGCTCATTAAGGCATTAACCGCTTTATCTTTACTAAACAAATTACTGATCTTCACTGCAATCCCTTCTCTCGTCAATGAAAACAATAAAACCCTTTATTTCTCTTGTGGTCTCCACTTTTGTTATGCTCCTTTTTAGAGAGAAGAAATGTTTTAACTTTTCACTATGCGTTCAAAAAGACGTAAAGGATAGCAACTTGAATACAAAAGGCCTAATTTGGAAGGTCCTGCCGCCCCCATCAATTTTCTATTTGACCTATTTCCGTTTGATAACCTCCGGAACGTAGATAACACAGCCTCCACACATAGGGCACTGCCTAGGCTCCACTTTACTTTCATCAACCCATTTATATCCACACTTCAAGCATACCCACTCTGCCACGCTTCATCACTTCCTTCAAATCTCGGTATCTACATTGAAGCACTTAATTTTTTCCATCACAATGAAGCATTTGTTGAAAAAAGCCTTCTGAAACTGGAGCCTTCAGTGCCTTCTATCTGTTTGGTCGGCAGATTTAACCACAACTTTTTTCGGCACGAAGGATATTTTTTTGCCGCATTTGGGGCATTTGCCATCGTTAGTCTGAATTATCTCGTCTGGGGGTTTCAATTCTGAGCCTTCGTAGAGAATAAAACCGCATTTTTCGCAAATTACCTTTTGAGGCAAGGTCTCACAGCCGTTGTAGACCGAAATACAATCGTTACAAGCTATTTATATATTACGACGAAGCGCAGAAGCGCGTTAGAGTGGCTTTCCATATTTGCTGGCACATCAGCGGGACCTCAGCTAAGCCTCCTTCTTTGTTCGATCACCAGAGAATCCATTCCGATTGTTTATGATGTTGCCTTTTTGTGAACTGTAAATAGTTTTTGTTCGTAAATCATTTATACAGTTTTAAGTGTCTGAAGGAAAATGGAATGGGTGCGCCGATGGGAAAATACGCCCTGATAATCACCGAAAAACCGGATGCCGCAAAAAGAATAGCCGAGGCACTTGATAGGCAGGGGAAACCCAAGAAGCTTAAGGAAAACGGCGTACCCTATTTTGTCGCCCAAAGAGACCGAGAACTCGTTGTTGTTCCCGCCATCGGGCACCTCTACACCATCGTTCACGAAAGAGGAAAAAGAAACTACTATCCGGTCTTCAACTTCAGGTGGGTACCGCGACACTTGGCAGAGCGAGGCGCGAAAGGGATTCGCAATTGGGTTGAAACGTTTTCGAAGCTGTCCCATGATGCTGACGAGTTTGTGTCGGCTTGCGACTACGATATTGAAGGAAGCCTCATCGGCTACTGTATACTGAAGTTCGCCTGCGGCGACAAGGAAACTTCAGCGAAAAGGATGAAATTTTCTACCCTCATGAAAAGCGAGTTGGAGAAAGCTTACGAAAAGCCTCTTCCCCACCTCGATTTTTCCCTAATAGAAGCCGGAAGAACTAGACATGAAGTGGACTGGCTATATGGCATAAATCTTTCACGAGCATTAACTTTGGCAGCGCGTCGCTGGAGCGGCAGATACTCCACCTTGAGCACAGGAAGAGTGCAGGGACCAACCCTCCAGTTTCTGGCTACAAGAGAGAAGGCAATCCGCAGCTTTGTGCCCACCCCATACTGGGAAATAACCGCTGAGGCTGAAATCTTAAACTCTGTAATTGAGGCAGAATATGAAAGAAAACGAATCGAAACAAAAGCAGAAGCAGACGCTGTTGTGCGAGCCTGCGCAGGCAAAACTGGGGAAGTCATGAAAGTTGATGTGAGAAATGTTCATCAGAAGCCTCCTATCCCCTTCGACGTAGGCACTTTACAGCGGGAAGCCTACAGCCTCTTCGGCTACACTCCCCGACGCACCTTAGGAATCGCTCAGCGTTTATATCTTGACGCGTTGATCTCCTACCCTAGAACAAGCAGCCAGAAACTTCCTCCCATAATCGACTACAGAAAAATCCTTAACTCCCTTAAACGGAAACCTGCATACAAAAAACTAGCCTCAAAACTTCTGGAAAAGAAAGCGTTGACGCCGAGAGAGGGCGCTAAAGAAGACCCCGCCCATCCGGCTGTATATCCCACAGGAAACCTACCGGAAAAGCCCTTGGGAATACCCGAGAAGAGGGTTTGGGACCTCATTGTTAGGCGGTTTATGGCTGTTTTCGGGGAGGAGGCGCTTAAGGAGAGCCTGAAGGTTCGTCTAGACGTGAATGGTCACAGCTTCTTTTTGAGGGGGAGACGGATCTTGAAGGAAGGCTGGATGGAATTCTACAAGCCTTACGTCAGGGTCGAAGAGGTGCTCTTGCCCCACATAGAGGAAGGCGATAAGGTTCGGCTAAGGCGGGTCATACGGGAAGACAAGTTTACCTGTCCAGAGTCTCGTTATAATCCAGGCAGTCTCCTGAAGAAGATGGAAGAGCTTGGAATCGGAACAAAGGCGACCAGAGCAGACATCATTCAGACTCTCTACAATCGTGGATACGTCAGGGACGAACGAATCGTGGTAACTGAGCTGGGCTTCGATGTCATCGAGATTCTCGGCAAGTATGCTACTATGGTAACCTCGGCGAAACTCACTCAAGAACTTGAGGGTAAAATGGAGCAAATCCAAAACAATAAGATGAAGAGAGAAAATGTTCTCGCAGAAGTTGTTGAACAGCTGAAACCCCAGCTGGAGCAGTTCAAAGAAAACGAAGAGCCTATAGGTGAAGCCTTGACCAAAGCCATCAAGAGAGCGCAAATACAGGAACGAATCGTGGGAAAATGCCCAAACTGTGGCACAGGCAACCTGACGATTATCTATTCGCGAAAGACCAGAAAGCGCTTCATAGGCTGCAGCAACTACTTCAAGGGCGTCTGCAGAACATCCTTTCCTCTTCCTCAACGTGGAACCGTCAAACCCACCGGAAGCAACTGTAAAGCTTGTGGATGGCCCCATGTGCTGGTGGGGATCAGAGGCAGGAAGCCTTGGAACTTGTGTTTTAATCCTGACTGTTCCCTTAAAGCGACGAGGAGACGAAAATAGTGAAGTGTATAGTTTGTGACAGAGAAGCTTTGGAGAAATATTGCAAGTTCCACGAAGAAGCTTATCGAAATGTTGTTCAGAAATTTGAGGATTGGAAAAGGGCTACAGGCATTTCTTGGAAGGAATATTTAAAAGAGCTTGTTGAGAATGCATACACTGGATATTGGGCAAAAGAAGTTGCAGAGAGTTTATTGAAGAATACGGATGGATGAACTATGTCGAAGTGGTTTAGTAAACGAATGTCCTCCTTTGCTTTTTCGTTGCAAAAAACCTACGAGAGAATAATAACTGCTAAGCCCTCCTTATTCCTTGTCGGCGTCTCAGCTGTTGCCGTTTCCTTTTTTCTGCTGAGCGGAGGAATCTACGACGTCCTGATCAAGCCCATCGTAGCATACTTTGCTTCGGGTGGGCAGATGCTTGTTTTTTATCCCTCCCTAGGTGAACAGTTTCTTTTAGAGAGTATAATTATCATGGTCTTCTATGCCATAGGGTTCGCGGGCTTTCTAATAGCATATCGAAGCACCAAGTACGCTTATAACCCCCGCCAAGCATACCGATTCCTTCTGGTTGGCTGTGTTCTACTCATTATAGGTCTTGTTCTCATCGAAAATGGTCTGCTGTCCAAATTCGGTCTAGCCTAGCATCCTACAGCTGCTACAAGCCAAAGCCACGCAGCGTCACCTGTTTTTTCCTTTGTTTTTCATATTCAAAAGAGCAGCCCCCAAGTTTGTCATCAAGTGTATCGGGATTGTTATCAGAAGGATTATCAGAGCCGCTGGCAAAGAGGGGGGCGAAACTGGAATGGAAAAGAGGAATGCTCCTAATATGAAGTCGGTCTGATCCGCTACTGGAAGGGAGCTCCCGGGAGAACGGTTTAACCGCCGCTTAATGAAAGATTCTATTAGGTCACCTGTCAATGCTCCTAGAGACAACGCAAATCCAAGAATTATACTGTATCGGAACTGAGTGCCATATTGAAAAAGAACATGCTCAAAAAGAAGCGTTTGCACTAAACCAACTAACGTTCCCACAATAAGACCCGCCAAGAAGCCTCTAACTGTCTTGTGGGGCCCAAGTAATGGTTTACCGTCCAAGAAACTCTTGCCGAAGTCTATTGGTTGGCCACCGCCGAAGATCACAGGGGCTGCATTGGCGCAGTAAGCTGGGAAAATAAACCATATGGCAGCGGCTATGCCAATCATTATTTCCGTCATGTTCTTTCATCCCTTATTCTTACTGGAAGAAAATAACTCTAGCGTCTGTAATCGTTTATTCCTGTGCTCTCTATCTTGATGTAAATGAATCCTGTCCCTTTGATTGATGGATGTTTTTCACGGAGAACCTTTATGACCCGTGTTTGCCCTGTTTGCTTCATGTCCAGTATGATGTCTGACCAATAGTTTAGAACCCGTGTTGCCACAGGTTTCATTTCAACCGTTTCTCCAAAAGGAACGCTTCTCACCTGACTAATAATAAGGGCTGCCACTCCACAAGTTTTGACGATTTGGGTCAAAACCGCCAGTTGCCTGTTCAACTCACGGTTCGCAGCATACGTTTCTTCTGTGTCATCAAGTTCAACGCGGTATAATGATGTGACGGTGTCGACGACAATTAACCCAAATTTGTTGGTTATAACCTTTTCAAGCTGATCTATTGCTCTGGACTGTTCCTGAAATGTTGTTGGTCTCATTATGATCATAAGGGGCGAAATTTTCTCATAATCGTACTCAGCTATCTGTGACAGGCGCTCATAAGAAAAGGTTCCATCCGTGTCTATGAAAAGGGACTTGATGCCTCTCCGCGCGCAATTAACTGCGCACTGAACAGCGAGAGAGGTTTTGCCTGTTTCCGCCTCTCCATAGATGAGGGAGACACGTTCAGCAGGGAACCCTCCTCCCAACAATTTGTCAAGCGAAATGCAACCCGTTGGAATGAGACTCTGCAATGCCTACACACAAGAAGCGAAATATAAACTCAGGAATTATAAGCCTTCTCTCTGCTGCCTGTTTTAGTGAAGAATCTTTCGTAACATATTTAAGCGGAAAAGAAAGACAGGAGAGACACACAGGGTTCAAAGTCATGCATACACACAACTCTCCATTTTCTAATCGGTCGTTTCTTTTGCGTGGAACATGGAAAGTGTAATCACATGAAGGCGAAAATAGCTGTTGCAACTGTTTCTGGAAGAGCCTATTACAAACTTGTGACAGAACTGAATAGAAAGGGGTTGCCCTTCTTGAGTCTGAAGCCATGGGACCCTGTTCCATTAGATATCAAAGTGGTTATAACCACTAGAGACGAAAGCCATCAGATTTCACACCCTCAGATTCTATGTTTCGAGCAGGGATCAAACCCTGAATCTGTTGTAGACGAGGCAATTCTGATGGTTCAAGGAAAACAAGGCTACGAAAAAGTTGTTGTCGGAGTGGACCCCGGTAAAACCTATGGCATAGCCATTCTGGGCGACAACAAAGTCCTAGAAACCCTGGCAGCTTCAAACATAGAAGAGGCTTCTCACCTCGTTGTAGACAGCTTAAAGAGGTTTCCAGCCGAAGTCCGAGTGGTGCGGGTGGGTAACGGTCCTCCTGAATACACAGAAACATTACTCAATTCACTGGATGAAAATCTCCCCGAAGAAACCTTGATGGAGATAGTCAGTGAAGCCGGAACAAGTCGGCTCACGAACAAGTCTGCGAACCGCAGAGTGCTAAGGGACGCTGTTTCCGCAATAAAAATCGCTGGAAGAAAAGGTCGAGTTTTTTCGAGGAAGAATGTTTAATGAAGCATATTATCGATGAAGGAAAGACTTTGCTGGTTGATGGACCCGCTTCCGTGAGCCTTCTCTCCGGAAAGATAAGCGTTCTGGGGGCGCCTCTTCACATCAGCGAGAAGCTCATAGTCAGGGAAGGGAAACGGTTGCCCTTATGGGTGAAAAAACGGGTTACTCTTGAATTGATGCTGGGGGAAGGAGCTGCTGTCAACGAAGTTGACGAGGGAACTGTTCCTTCCTCATGGGAGGACGCCGCAAAGGAGATTTTGTCCCTTAAGAAACCTGTAACTGTCATGGTTGTAGGCGGCATGGACTCGGGCAAGACAAGTTTCTGCACCTTTCTTGTGAATGAAGCGGTGATGAAGAATTGGAGAACAAGCGTTATCGATGCTGATTTGGGGCAGTCTGATGTGGGTCCGCCTTCAACTGTGGGGTTCAATTTCGTAACTGAGCCAGTGAAGGATCTCTTCGATATTGATGCCCGAAATGCGGTTTTTGTGGGCTCAACGAGTCCAAGCGGGGCAATAAACAAGGTAATTGAGGGTTTGACACAGCTGAAAGATAGAGTGATGGAGGCAGGCGTGGATTTTCTTATCATAAACACTGACGGTTGGGTTGAAGGAGAAGAAGCAGCCGAATATAAAGTTCGGTTGGCGGAAAAAGTTAGTCCAAGCGCTGTCGTGGGAATGCAACGAGGAAACGAGTTAACCAACATTTTGAATGAGTTGCATGGCGTCAAGGTTTTTGTTATAGACTCTCCACAGCTGATTCAGCCAAGGAGTAGAGAGAAAAGGAAGCTTTTGCGGGAGCTTAGTTATAAGAAGTATCTGAAAAGAGCCAAGATGCACTCCCTTTCTCTTAACTGGGTCAAAGTTAAAGATTCTCTTTTTGGAGCCGGGGGTCCATTACCTCATAAACGTTTGGAAACCTTGAAGAATCTGCTGGGAACGAGACCCATCTACTCCGAAGAAACCGTTACTGCCATCCTTGTTGTTTTAAGTAAAAGCAAAGCAGTTACTGAAGAGCAGATTAAAGACGTCGAGGAGTACTTCGGAAAAAGGGTTAAAGTGATACGGGAGGGAGATGAGGAGGGCTTGCTTGTGGGGCTGAAAGATGAAGAGGATAACTTTTTGGGAATCGGCATCCTACATGAAGTTGACTACAAACGAAGAGCCCTGAAAGTCTATACTCCTGTGAGCAAGAAAGTGTCTATTCTGTGTTTCGGTCAGATAAAACTGGACAAAAACTGCAGAGAAATCGGTTTAAGCACAGTCTGCTCCAGCTATCTCCTGTAAAAACTTCTCGTTACCTAATCTTCTGCTCGTCCGGAAGGGCACAAAGCGTTGACTGGACAAATCTTGCAAAGAGGCTTTCCTCCAAGTTTTGTTTGAAAATACTAAATAGAAGGTTAACCAAGCTATTAATAGACACGGAGAGTCGCGGTTGTCACGAGCCAAGATTGTTAAAGAAGAGATAGTTGAAAGAGACACGACTTTTTTCGCCGTTTACATCGAAACAAAAAACGCGAACCAACTATTTTTGAGTGAGGGCGAAGATAAGCTAGGCACCTTGGCTATAGCTATACCTCAACCGCAGAAACTGGTTGGACCACCTCTCTCCTCAATCCTGCTCGGAGACAGGAACCTGATGATTGCCCGCGTTCTAGCTGAACTCCTCGCCCGAAACACGAAAAAGATCGCTTTAGTCTCAGTTTTCACCAAAACCGTTAGCGAAAATGAAGCTGCCCCCATCCTCCGGAAACTCATGGAAAAGACTCTCAGAAAAGAAGAAAACAAGAGCTGAACATCTGAATTTTTCTTGAGAAAACAAAATTGCCGAAATAGTTATGTTAACCTGAAGTTTATGGCTTGCTTTTTTCAACATATTTGCCTCTTTTAGGTTTTTGTTTCCTCAGCCAACACATATATTGCACCTATTCTATGTAGTTTTGGATTTCAGGAGGAATCCTGTTGAATTTCGACGTCATAATAGTGGGCGCTGGTCCGGCTGGAATATTCTCCGCGCTTGAACTAGCTGACAAAACAGACCTGAGCATTCTTATGCTAGATAAAGGGCCAGCCATCGATCAGCGTAAGTGTCCAGCAAGCAGAGGTCTGGGCTGCGTAAACTGTGATCCTTGCTCCCTGTTGGCCGGTTGGGGAGGCGCTGGCGCCTTCAGTGACGGAAAGCTTACTTTATCCACTGAGGTTGGTGGATGGCTCAACGAATATTGCACTGAAGAACAACTTTGGGATCTCTTGAAATATGTTGACAGCATTTATCTGAAGTTTGGGGCGACCAAGCATCTCTATGGCGCGAGTCCAGAAAAATTTGATGAGATCGAGCGTAAAGCTTCCTTTGCTGGGTTGAAGCTTGTTCACCAGAAAGTGCGGCATATGGGCACTGAAAAATGTGCTGAGACTCTTCGTAAGATGCGTGATCATCTTGAAGGCAGGGTTGACATTCGGACCAGAACAGACGTGAAGAGCCTGTTGGTCAAGGACGGCAAGGTTGAAGGTGTTGAAACCACCAAGGGTGAAAAGTTCTGCGGAAAATATGTGATTGTGGCGCCGGGACGAATCGGAGCCGAATGGTTGAAGACTGAGGCAGAAATTTTAGGTCTAAAAACCTTGAACAACCCTGTGGACGTGGGCGTCCGCGTGGAGGTTCAAGCCGCTATCATGGAGGAACTCACGAAAACCCTGTATGAACCCAAGCTGATTTACCATTCCAAGTCCTTTGACGATCAGGTGAGAACCTTCTGTGTTGCGCCTCTAGGAGAGGTAATCACTGAATCCTATGATGGCGTCTTAACCGTGAACGGTCAAAGTTACGCTGAACGGAAAACAAAAAACACAAACTTTGCCATCTTAGTGAGCACCTCCTTCACAGAGCCCTTCAGAGAACCCATAGCCTACGGAAAATACATCGCAAGGCTCTCAAACCTGCTCAGTGGAGGGGTTATAATTCAGAGGCTAGGCGACCTAAATGCTGGACGCCGCTCAACAGAGGAACGTATAAAACGAAGCTTATGTGTTCCAACCCTCAAGAACGCCACGCCTGGAGACCTCAGCTTTGTTCTACCGTACCGATATTTGGCTGATATCAAAGAGATGCTTCAGGCATTGGATAAAGTGGCTCCAGGGATATACTCGAATGACACGTTACTCTATGGCATCGAAGTAAAATTCTATTCTTCAAGGCTTGAGTTGGCTGATCATCTGGAAACAAAGATTCAGAACATGTTTACGATCGGTGACGGAGCTGGAGTAAGCCGAGGGCTAATTCAAGCGTCTGCCTCAGGAGTTATAGTTGCCGAAGAGATCGCGAAGAGATCAAAGAAGTAGGTCAGCTTCATTCTTTAGGCTACATTTTCTATTAATTACCTTTTAGTGTAACTTCTGATGTTTTGGTGGGGCCGCCCGGATTTGAACCGGGGTCCCGAACGTCCGAGGCTCAGAGCCTAGACCATGCTAGCCGACGGCCCCTTCAAGGATTCTTTCATGCAGTAGGTTTTACATAAGGATTCTCTTAGGATGTTTTCTTGAAATTGTAAACTCGTGAATGTGCATGCAGTTTGGGTTTTGGGAATCTGAAATTTTTAGGGAAATAAAGAAGGTTTTTATAGTTTGACCATGTTTTCTGGGTATGCACCTGCTGTTTGAATTTCCCCAAAATTGGGTTATCCTCTTCTTTGCTTTCTTGTTGATATGGGCGGTTCTGTTGGTTAGCAGAAAAAAGAATGGAAGAAATGAGGTTAAAGAGCAGGTTTACTTGGTTATGGCGGGTTTGTTCGCTTTATTCCTTATGGAGGTCTTCGCCACCCAGTCTAACCTGTGGCATTACATTCCAGGAGATTGGCCAGTGATCTTGTGGCCCACATATGTCGCCGCTATATTATTTGGATATCAATTGCTACGATTTATCGAAGAAAACCTAATAGTGAAAAGCGTGGATATACGCTAGAAGCCTATTTGGTGAATTTGCTTCGATTTCTTTTGAATTTCTTTTTGCATTTAACGCTGCAGAAATAATATGTTTCTCCATCGTGAGTGATTTTATATTTAGCTGTCTTTTCGTTCAGAATTACGCCGCAGACCGGATCTCTAGGCATCGATTTATCCTTCACCTTACCAATAATGAACGCCATTGATAAGGTCTTTGCTTATTATCGTCAATTTTAGAACTATTTTTGTAATTTGTTTTAATTCGGGTCCCGGAAAAGTGAAACGAGTTTATGTGCATTTTACTCCAATTTTTAGTTTTCTTCTCCTTACGTGGCTGATTTTCAGGAAAAACGTTGATTTCTGGACTAAATGCTTTGTGCGGGTAACGTTTAATAGTTACGTTTTCTTATCAAGAAGAAGTTATGTGTCATAATTGAATGTGGTTGCTGTTTTGAGATCACGCTTAGCCTGTTTAGGGAGGAAATGCTGATAACAAAAATTAAGGTTGGAGATAGAATGAAGATTCCAGTGCACAGCGTGTTCCATCAGGAAGCGGGGCACTTCGGTAAAGTCGTGTATATAAGCGAAGATGGAAAAACTGTAACTGTGAAATGTGACCGGAAGCATAGCAGCAAAACAGTTGCTTTTAATGTGGCAATCGATTCTGTGGAATAAGCTATACGAATCTTATGTGCCTGCTTTTTTGATGCAGATTTGAAAGGTAAAAGACAGCTAGAATTGTTTGAACTGTTAAACCTGCATGTTGAAGCAAATGTGGGAGCTCTAGAACCGAAGGAAGAAAAAAGACGAATCAGAGAAAGACCGAGATTTCGAGCAACACGAAATAAAGCAATTGAATAGAACTATCCAACTCAATTTTTTCGTAATAAGAACATGAGACTTAACGGATTATTCTCAACTTTCGCGCTACTCGGTATGGCAGAGTTTTCCTTATTCGCTGAAGCTTGTTATGCAAATTTATGCTATAATCTTCGAGGACGCGACATTGTCTTTGCAGACTTAATCTTTTCCGATTCAACTCATTTTTCTTCAAAGTAGACTTTGAAAGAGTTCTTTTTCCCAAGCGATATATGTTTCGAGGTCCCACAGGATAATCAACGACGCCTTTTTCTTCAACGGCCAAACCTGCAAAGTTAATGAAGTCTTTAAGGGTGTCTTCGGCAAAACAATTTACTATGCTTGCTTCTTCAAAGAGGATGCTGTCTTTATCTGAAACAATAATATCAAATACAAAAAAGCCATCTTTCTTCATATATCTTGAAACATTGGAGAAAGCAATTGAGCAATCTGGGTATAAATGCTTAAATGTTAATGATGAGATGCCGACATCAAATTTCTCTGGCAATTCTAATAAATCTACGTTTTGACAGAGCACAACAACTCCCGGGTCATTTTTGTATTTTCGCTTTAAATCCTCGCTTCGTTTAGGACTTATTTCCACCATGTACCACTTTTTAAAAGAGAACTTCTCGCTGAAAGTGTCAAAAATTCGTCCATACCCAGCACCTATTTCACAGACAATATCGTTTTCATCAATTTTGGAACCTGTTTTCAAAAATGCTTCATAAAATTGTGTTCCATCTATAGCCATTCCCCATGTTAATCCTTCATGTTCTTCCTTGGTGCGCCATCGTTTGTACCAATTGCTTGATGATGAAGTCATTGAAGTGTTCTCCTTACGGTGGAAACAATTTACTGTTAATGAATGTATAAATAACGATGTTATTAATTTTCGCTAACATTCTCGTGCACGTACTGTGTCATATGATTATGATGTTCTCATTTCCCGTGGATGTTTAAAGGTATTGAATTCACTGGTAGCTAACTTATTTTTCGGGGCTTCCTTCCTTTACAATTGGTTCAAATTCTGCTGTTATTGGGCTTAACGTATGATTGTCGGAGGGTGTTCAAGGGTTTTTTCTTCTGGCTTCTGTTATGAGTTCTGTTAGGGCTGCGAAGGCTTTGCTTACGTCTTCCATGGCTAACACGATTATCGTTTCTGTGTAGCAGCTCATGGTCTCCTCTATGTTGATGTGGCGTCTCGAAACTGCGTTATAGAATGCTTGTACGCATCCGGGAGTGTCTATTATATCGTCTGGGCTGCGGATAATGACCGTTGCCAGATTCTGTTTCTGGTCTATCACATCGTTTTTGGCGAAAATGGCGCTGATTTTGTTGAAGGAGTTAAGGTCAGAGATTAGGGTAACTACGGAGTTTCCTTCTATAACCTGAAGAAACTCCCCTGAAAAAACCGCCAAAGTTTTCCTTATCTTCTCCAGATTCTTTCTTGTTTTATCAACAGAAACTTTAGCCATGTCAGTTCGGATGTTTAGGACGCTACCCGCAACAACTCGTGTTATCTTACCCTGCAAAATCGTATAGTTCGCCTTAGCCCGCTTAACCGAAGTTATCACGCTCTCAAGATTAACATCATGGTTCACTGCCTCCTTGACCTTAGGCAACAGCATTCTGGCTATCGCACTGTAGTTTCCGTAGTCCCTCTGCAGGGCATCCTGTAGGGAGAGGTCTTCGTCTATGAGGGTTTGCACGGTTTTCGAGATAGAATTGACCATTTTCGGTCACTTATACCCAATTTCTCAAGTTATTGACCAAAATCTATATAAGCTTTCCTGAATTAAAAACGCTGAAAACGGGAAACACAATGAAAGACACGATCATATTAGCCTACTCCGGCGGACTGGACACATCCGTCCTAATAAAATGGCTACAAGAAAAATACGATGTAGACCTCATAACAGTTACAATAGAGTTGGGACAACAGACCAACCTAAAAAAAGTCAAAGAAAAAGCCCACAACCTAGGCGTCAAAAAACACTACTCAATAGACGCCGAAAAAGAATTCGTAACAAAACACGTCTTTCCAGCCATAAAAGCAAACGCCCTCTACGAAGAAAAATACTCGATGGCAACAGCCCTAGGACGCCCACTAATCGTGAAAAAACTGGTTGAGATCGCAGAAAAGGAAGGAGCCATAGCAATCGCGCACGGCTGCACAGGAAAAGGCAACGATCAGGTGCGCTTCGACGTTACCATCAAGTCCCTTGCCCCGAACCTAAAAGTGATGGCTCCAGTTAGAGAGTGGGGACTATCCAGAAAAGAAGAAATAAAATATGCCAAAGAGAAGGGCATCTCAATACCCCACCTATCCGACCCCTACAGCATAGACCAAAACATCTGGGGACGCTCCATAGAATGCGGACACCTAGAAAATCCGGAACAGGAACCTCTGGAAGAAATTTACGAGTGGACAGTTTCTCCCGAAAAGGCACCTGACAAACCTGAATACGTCACCATAAAATTTGAAGACGGCGTACCAATCGCCCTGAACGGAGAACAACTCGATCCAGTAACCTTGATCAAAAAACTGAACAAGATCGCAGGAAAACACGGGGTTGGACGCGTCGACCACATTGAGGATAGGCTGGTAGGCATAAAATCACGAGAAATCTACGAATCTCCAGCCGCCACAGTTCTGGTTGAAGCCCACAAAGACCTAGAGAAACTGGTTCTAACACGCCACGAACTCGAATTCAAGAAACAGATAGACGACAAGTGGACGTTCCTAGTTTACACTGGCTTGTGGATAGACCCACTACGAGAAGCCCTAGAAGCCTTCATCAACAAGACTCAGGAACGCGTCTGCGGCGAAGTAAAAATGAAGCTGTATAAGGGAGGCTGCTGGGTTGCGGGACGCTCCTCCCCAATGTCTCTGTATGACAAGAATTTGGCAACATACGATGTGGAAACCTCGTTTAACCAAGCACATGCTGAAGGCTTCATAGAACTGTGGGGATTACCCACCAAAGTAGCTAACCTCCTGAAAAAGAGGATGAAAGAGGAAAAGAAATGTTAACGGAATTGGACGGTTTCGGCTGTCCATTCCAATAAAAACTGTTGAGTGTGAAAAAATTGTCAAAGTTGTTGCGTGGAGGAAGAATAGGCTCTGTTCGAGAAGATGTTACTGCGTTCACTTCATCCATAAAAAGCGACAAGAAACTACTGAAAGCAGTAATCAAAATCAACGAAGCACACGTAGCCATGCTGATGGAACAAAAAATCATCAATCAGCAACATGGCGCCAAGCTTCTCCAAGCCCTAACCGAACTAGACCCCGAAATGAAGCTTGCCCCATCTATTGAGGACGTTCATTTAGCCATCGAAGAGGAAGTCAACAAGAAAGTTGGTTTAGAAACTGGCGGAAACCTGCACATCGCCAAGAGCAGGAACGACCAAGTGGCAACAGCCATCAGGATGGAGCTTCGGGAAAACCTGCTGGACCTAATGAATTATGTGACAGAGTTACAGAATGCCCTAATAGAACTTGCTGAGAAACACACAGAAACATTAGTTCCCGGCTATACACACCTGCATCCAGCCCAACCCGTAACCTTCGCCCACATCCTACTCGCCTACGTAGACGGGCTGGAGAGGAGCCTGAAACGGTTAGAGGAGACTTTTCCCCGAGTCAACATGTGTCCCATGGGCGCAGGAGCCATAGCAACCACAAGCTTCCCGATAAACAGGGACAGAACCGCTGAACTGCTAGGCTTCGACAAAGTGCTAGAGAATTCCATAGACGCGGTTGGCAGCCGCGACTTCATCCTAGAAACATTGGCTAACCTCACGTTATTAGCCATTGACATCAGCAGAATGGTTGAAGACCTGATCATCTGGAGTTCCCCCGATTTCGGAATAATCGATCTTCCCGAAAGCTTCTCGTCCACAAGCAGCATAATGCCCCAGAAAAAGAATCCAGACGTTCTAGAGGTCATCAGGGCGCGGATGAGTCAGGTTCTCGGCAACTTTTTAGCGTCCGCAACTACAATGAAGGCGCTGCCCTCAGGCTATAATCTGGACTTCCAAGAGATTACCCCAAAACTTTGGGAGTCACTTGAAACAGTTGCAGGTTCAGTGAGTATGCTTTCGAAACTTGTCAAAGAATTGAAAGTCTCCAAGAACATTTTCAGTAAACCCGTTCTCAAATTCGCAACCACAACTGAACTAGCCAACATGCTCGTAAAGAAGTATAATGTCCCCTTCAGGATGTCGCACAGGATAGTTGGTTCACTAGTCAAAAACTTGTTAGATAATGAAATGACACTTTCTGATCTGACACCTGAATTGCTACAGAAGGCTGCTCAAGATTCTGCGGGTCTCACCCTGAATGTTAAAGAGGCGGATATCCAAGAATCCATTGACCCATCGAAATTCGTTGAAAGCCACAAAGCCAAAGGCGGTCCATCTCCAACAGAAGTTAAGAGAATGCTCAAAAACCGAAAACAGTTGACGGCACAGTCAAAATCGAATTTGTCAAAGAAAGAAAACAAGTTAGAGGAAGCTGACAGCCAGCTAAAATCTGTAGTTCAGCGTTACTCCTCTTCAGACACGAAAAACGATAACCTTAAAAGCAAAGAATTGTGAGGTAGGTCAGGGCTGTGAAGACACAAAAATATCCCTTGGAAACTGGGAAGGCCGTTCTAGTTTTAGAAGATGGCTCACCCTTTTTCGGTCACGGCTTCGGCTCACCAAAGAAGGTTTCTGGCGAAATCGTTTTTTCCACCTCCATGGTTGGATACCCCGAATCTTTGACTGACCCATCTTACAAGGGTCAAATCTTAACGTTCACTTATCCTCTTGTTGGAAACTATGGTGTTCCGTCCTACGAGCTAGAGAATGGCATTCCTCGATATTTTGAATCTGAAAGCATCAAAGCGAGGGGCTTAGTTATCCACGAATTGTGCAAGAATCCTTTTCATTGGGCATCCACCAGAACTCTGGACGAGTGGCTCAAAGACGAAGACGTTCCAGGCATATCTGGAATCGACACCCGAAAGCTCACAAAGAAACTTAGAGTCAAAGGCGTGATGCTGGGAATTTTGCAGGTGTGCGAAGAGGGAGAGGAACCTAACCTCGAAAAACTTCTGAAAGAAGTGAAGACGATTCAAGACCCAAACTCTACAAACCTAGTGAAGGAAGTAACGATAAAAGAACCTGTTCGCTACGACGTCGGAGCAAACAAGGTAGCCGTCCTAATAGACTGCGGCATCAAATATGGTATCCTCCGCACCCTCCTGAACCAAGGCGTGGATGTAATAAGGGTACCCTACGACTTTTCGGCAGAAGAGATTCTGGAATACAAACCTGACGG
>Ga0209427_10001016_pt1 | contig 31574 bp, 30 predicted proteins | sample DeeMarSWOR136_30_FD_187465 | JGI IMG/M metagenome (GOLD analysis project Ga0209427, IMG submission 187465) | Marine sediment microbial communities from White Oak River estuary, North Carolina - WOR-1-36_30 (SPAdes) (version 2) | ecosystem: Environmental > Aquatic > Marine > Intertidal zone >...
CGATAGAGACGCCCGCCACTCCCCAACCATGCGGAACAAAGGAGTGGGGGCTTATTTGACGAAGTGGGCTGGTCTTTTGTCGAATACCTGTTTACAGCGTTCAGCACAAAAGTAGTAGGTTTTGCCTTTGTACTCGCTCGTCCACTTAGCTGTCTTCTCATCGACATTCATCCCGCACACAAGATCCTTAGCCACCATACCGCCTCCTATGTCATGTATAGTACAGTGGGCATCTTAATTAAAATTTGGACACGCAGTAGGGCCTTGACTGGTCTACGAGATATGGATACTTTTTGGGTCTTCCCCAGGTCGAAGATAGGACTTGTGAACGGAACCATTTTAAACGGTATCCGTATCTCTCTGTTTGAGGCATCGTCTTGAGTGAACGATTGTATCGCGTGAATGAGCGGGACGAAGTGCTGGGAAGCGTGAGTAGAGCTGAGGCCCACGCAAAGGGGCTTCTTCATCGAAGTGGCATGGTCTTTGTCGTCAACAGCCGAGGGCGAATCCTCATCAATAAGCGGAGTTCAGAAAAAGAGACTTTTCCTGCCTATTATGATTCTTCCGCCTCGTTTCATGTGACGTATGGGGAGTCGTATGAGGAGTCCGCAAAAAGAGAGCTTCTTGAAGAGATACGTATTGACGCTCCCGTGCAGTACCTTGGCAAATTTATCCACAACGACCTCCCCGAATATCAAATCGTCTCCGTTTTTCTCTGTAACTCGGATGCTACACCTGTTCTAGATCCACAAGAATACTCCAAGCACCATTTTTACTCGATCCCTGAAGTGGAACGTCTCATGAAAACCGCTAAGATTACACCGTGGCTCAGGGATGGCTGGAAAGTCTTTTTTAATCATGTTGCGAGCCACTAGCGGCACCTCGTTCCTCTGCCCTAACCATGATGCTATCCAGCTACGTGTCTTTTCTCATTAATCAAAGCTGACGCGCGAATCCGTGAAATACGTACTTGGGATAGCCGGCTTCACGCTACTATTGGTGGTTTGAGGGTCGATTTAAGCCAGCTAGCTAGTTAACGAAGGCAGAACCAGAGAGTTTAATTAATTTCACAGCGTACTAAATATCGTGGTGAAAAAGATGAGTGAAAACATTGACCGGCTTAGCCGGACTATCGAGGCGCTCGCCGGCAAGGGATCGGACCTGGTGTTGACTTTCGAAGACCTGACCCTCGCGGTCATCCGCGGCGAAGCGGAGAAGCCACGCGTACGCCTCACGGTCTCGGGCAGTATTCGGCTGGATGTCGTGTATGTCAAAGAGTGAGTACGTGGTCTGTGACGCTCGTGAACCTTCGTCCTGAGCGGCTGATCCCTGCGCTGAAGCGGTTAACGAGCGGAAGCCTCAGCCTCAAGGCGAGGGACACCGCCATCGTGACCGTCAGCGCTGCGGCGAACGAGATCATCATGGATCTTCAAAACCTTGAGGTCGTGAAGGAGCTTCTGGAGCCCTTCGGAACCCCAGGCATCCTCTCGGCTCTGGGGGCCGAGGAGATGTCCGTGGTGGACAAGCTGACGAGGATCAAAGGCTTTGCTGAGGCCCTCAGAGCGGAACGTATGACGATCAGCCTACGACGACGGGGCGAACCGATCGTAGTGCTTGGAGAACGCGCCAACCCCCGGCTGTCCCGGCTGGTTCTGGGAAGCAGCATTCAAGCCGATATCCTACAGATCCTGTCGACGATGAGAGCCCTGCGATAATATCAAATACACCCTAGCTCTAGTGAGTTCAATAGGGTATTTTCTTTTTATCGGTCCATTGGGTATTTGAGCTATTATAAGAATCGAAGCAATCATTCTCAGTTATTCATTATCACAAACACCTGAAACTGTTGATTAAAAACTTAAGCAAAGTTATTGGGCCTTCTGTTCAAATTGTGGAATAAAATGAAGTGATAAGGTCCGTCCTGAATGTGGAAAACAACTCAGTGACTAAAATGTGATCGTTAGATCTTCTTAAAATCCGGTTTATCCTTTAGTATGTGTGTTTTTCTGCAAAGAGCTAGCTAGCTAACGTATACTTTTCTGAATGAAAATTAGTGAGAAAGCATTACTCCAGCTAACTAAAATAACATCATGCAAAACGTAGACTGCCTTTTCCTTCTGGTGTTCAAATAATTGTCATTCATGATGCTTATGCTGATAACAGTTGTTAGGTTTTTCAGAGAGTAAACCACTTAAACTAGCTAGCTAGCAAATGATTGAGGGGCCGTCCCGCCTTCTTTCTCCTCGTCTTCTACATCATACCTGTCTTCAGTCTTCGCCTAAACAACGGCTACTGCCGCCTGCTTCCGTCGCTCCACCGAGTAATCAATAGTCTTTTATGTGTTCAGTAACAAGTATTCCAGCTAGCCCACAGAGAGTGGTTCACTCCGAGGGATAGCCATGAAGATTACCGACATAAAGGTCTTATTCTTGGAAGGTGGCCCCACGCCGCCTGAGGGTCGTTTCGAGGACAATCCTCCCATCAATGGGTTTGGGGGACGAAAAGCGGAAGTCCCTGGCAACATGGTGCAACCCTATGTGCAGATCTTGACGGATGAGGGCATTACCGGGCTGTCCCCAGGCTTTCCGTCGAGAATCGCCCCCTTTATCATCCGCGATCTCTTGAAGCCGGTGCTAATTGGGAAGGACCCTCAGGAATACGAGGCTCTATGGCTTCACATGCGTAATAATGTCCGACATGGGCGAAGAGGCGTCGGGATGCTCGCGGTCGCTGCCGTGGATTTAGCCGTCTGGGACATCCTTGGAAAACTCCGAAACGAGTCTGTCTACCGTCTCTTAGGGGGGCCGGTGCAACCGAGGCTGCGAACGTATCTCGCCATGCTGGGCTTAAACACGGCGCCCGAGTCCGTGGCCAGACGCTCCCGTGAAGGCGTTGAACGGGGCTTCACCGCCTTCAAGTGGTATCTTCATTATGGTCCCAGCTCCGGTAACGAAGGTCTCAAGGCCAACGTTCACCTCGCCAAAACCTTTCGCGATGCGGTGGGATACGACGTCGATCTGATGGTGGACTGCTCGCGGCTGATGAGCCTGCACTACATGCTCAAGCTAAGTAAGCGGCTGGAGAGATATGAGCTCGCTTGGCTCGAAGAGCCCTTCCGCGATGAGGACTTAACGAGTTACGTGACCCTCGCCAAATCCACCAGCATACCCATCGCAGGCATCGAGCATGTCTATGATCGATGGAGAATCAAGGAAATCATCGAGCGGGAAGCCTGCTCCATTCTCCAACCTGATATCGGGTGGGCAGGCGGTATCACGGAGCTGCTGAAGATCTGTCACCTCGCCTCGTCCTACGGCCTCCCCGTGATCCCCCATTCCAATGAATCGGTTCGCGCGAATCTGCACCTTCTCATGGCGCAACCACGACAGGTATGTCCCCTTCAAGAATACAATCCCCGCTTTCAGGCCCGCTGGCAATATTTCTTCACGGATCGCGTGGCCCCCGAAGGAGGACACATCGCAGCTACCCCGGCGCTAGGCCTGGGCATCGAATTGGACGCCGAGAAGATTGTAAAGGTCACTGAAGTCTAGACAAGTCTTCCCCTTCACGCATGTAGTCCATGTGATCTGAGTCACAGCGCCTGTCCTTGGTTGTCTGGCGTTCGTGACCTTGTTGCCTCATTAAGGCGTAATGCCGCTCTAACTAGCGAGCTTTTACGGTCGGGCCATGTGATCCTTGGCTCTTCTCCGCTTTTCCTTCATTTATGCCCTCTTTCTAGGGATTTAGCCCCTTCGTGTAGATGGCCTGTACGTTTATATACTGTAGAACGTATTATCAGCGTACTAAGTATGAGTCTTGTAACTGATTAGCGGATCGCGTATTACGTGTCCACGAATGAGTAGTCTCTATTGAATACTGGACTGCATCAATGGGCGAGGTAACTCTCTCAAGGACCTACTTTTTGGTTGAGGGGTGAAGAAAAGAAATGTCAGGTGAACAGAGATGTCCTCACTGTCACCGGAAACTTGAAGATCTTGATTCAGCCTTTTGCAGTCATTGTGGAGCGTATCTTGGGGACGACTTTCGTACAGGTAACCTTAAAGTCGACACGGGGTGGTATCCCGATGATTTAGCGGGAGGCTTCTATTTGAGAGGACGGGGGCGGACGGGATTTCCTGGAGACCAGCGTGCTGGGTTTACGGCTCCCCCTGTTGACCAATATTATTGTTCACATTGTGGTATGTACATTCCTTCACGAGACGCGGTTAACGGCACCTGTCCTCGCTGTTATGCACCTTTAGTGAAGTCGGGGACCCCAAGGCCTTCGCCTCTCAAATGGTTGATCTGGTTCACCATCGTGCTCATTGTCTCAATTCTTGTTTGGTTCCGATGGGGACATCTATAGGCCGAGATTCGCAAGCTGACGTTGTTCCCAGCTGATGGTTCTCCTTCAAGACACAGTAATCAGATATCCTGCTGCCTTCAAATTCAGGTACTAGGAAAGCTTGTTTGCTTGCTTAGCTAGCTCGCTATCCTTTTGAAGGCTATCCCATCGCCACACATCTTTCGTCGGGTCTATCTAGTTCCCTTCTGTACAACTTCTCTGAACTCTCCCTTCATAACTCCTTTATGTGTATATTACTTGACTCTGTAACCTATACCCCCAATGAGGACGACACACCCCTCATGATGTATCCCAAACGCGACGAATCGATGCGAACGTCCGAATAGAGGTCTCTAGAGAGGTTGGAGGCGGATGAAACCAAGACCCCGTGATCTCGTTGAAAACGAGGAGGGCCTCATTTATATCTTGGATAAGAAAGGACGCTTTATCTTTATCAGCTCCGCGCTGGAGACCCTGTTGCACTATGAGCACGAAGAATTACTCGGTCGGGACTTGATGGATCTCGTTTCACCGGAATGGCAAGAAAAAACCCAAAGCGATCTGTGTACGCTCCTGCAGAACGGGGAACTCAAGGGCGAGACCATTCTCGTGGATAAACGCGGCAGCCGGCATTTTCTGGAGTATGGCTCCATACTCCTCAAAGAGGACGACCACGTGATCGGGGCCGTGGCGATGGCGCGCGACATCGCTGAGATCAACCTGATTCACCGGACGCTGACTGATCAGAAGGCCCGATTACGCATCTTACTGAAGAGTGATACGACGACGGCGCAGGCCTTCCAGCAATACCTTGAAGAACAACAGGCAGCGGACCTCGTTCTCGAGTTCAAAAGGAAGATGAGTGAACGGAAGACCATCCAACGCCTCTACGCGCGATTTCGATGACCCGGGTTTGAACCGCCATCCTACATGTTGATCCTTCCCACGTGGATGCGCGGCGCCGCGTAGTTCGCCGTAGCTTCTCCTCTTTTTCCCCTTCTCGTTGCCCGTGACTCCGTGAGGTCACCTTTTGGCTGGCCAGCTGACCTCGCAGGCGGTATCGCTAGCGAGCTACCGCGTCGTCCCCTCGGGTTTGGTTCTGATGGGAGGTAAAGGAGAGGTTTTTTATACCTATATGAAGAAACAGATAATTTATGGTACCTATGTGGTTTGCGTTACGGTGGAGATAACCAAAAAGGGGTGTGCGATGAACACTCGGTAAGGAGGAAGCTTCTTTGAAGTTGTTTACGGTGGGCCCAGTGGCCTGTTATCCCGAGGTTCTTGAGGAAATGCGGCTTCAAATGTTCAGTCATCGCAGCGACGAATACAAGCGGTTACACCGGGAAACCGTGGCCTCATTACAGCGCTTTTTAGAGACGGACGCCCCGGTCTTCTTGTTTTCAAGCACAGGGACGGGCTTCATGGAGGCCTCGGTGCGAAATTGCGTGGCGAAAAAGATGCTCTGCTGCGTCAACGGGAGCTTCGGGAAGCGGTTCGTGGACGTAGCCCAGTCAAACGGGAAGCTGGTCGAAACGATCTGCCCGCCTCTCGGCGAGCCCGTGCCACCGGATTTACTGGATGACACGTTATCGCGGTGTCGCGACGTCGAAGCCGTGGCCCTCATTCACAACGAGACGAGTGTCGGCGTGATCAACCCGTTGAAGGAGCTGGCGGACGTGGTGCATAAACATGGTCAACTGCTCCTGGTTGACGCCGTGAGCTCCATGGGCGGCACGGAAGTCAAGGTGGACGAATGGGGGGTAGACGTGTGTTTCGCAAGTTCCCAGAAATGCTTCGGCGTGCCTCCGGGCTTGGGTATGGGGAGCGTGAGTGCACGCGCTTTGAAAACCTCGGAGCACGCGACGACGAAGGGCTGGTACTTCGACTTCACGCGGTGGGAGCGTTATCACCAGAACGCCGGGACGCCCATGACGTCGGTGATCCCACAGATCGCGGGGCTCCATCGCATTTTACGTCTGATTGACCGCTGGGGCGGGAAGGAGACCTACTTTGACCTATATGGGGAACGGAATAGACGGATTCGGGAGGGCGTGCAGCGGCTGGGCTTAACCTTGTTCCCGAAGCGGGGCTACGAAAGCCCCACGGTAACCTGCGTCAACGCGCCTCCAGACGTGGGCGGCGTGGCCATCTATCAACGAATGCGGGAAAAGGGATTTGAGCTCGCCAAGGGGTATGGAGACGTCCAAGACGCGACGTTCAGAATCGGGAACATGGGCTACATGACCTTTGAGGACATCGACGGAATGCTGGCCTCCTTGGGCACGTGTTTAACCGAACTCGGCTGAAGAGGAATGGGCGAGAGAAAGTGACGATGACGGTTCGGGTCCTCGTCTGCGACCCCGTTCACCACGATGGAATTGCGGCGATGGAGCGGGCGGGCTTCGTCGTCGACGTGAAACCCCAGATTTCGGAGGACGAATTGCAAGCGGTCGTGTCCACGTACGATGCCCTCGTCGTTCGAAGCCGCACCCAGGTCACTGAAAGGGTGCTTCGCGGGGGAGCGCGGTTAAAGGCGATCGGCCGGGTGGGCGTGGGACTGGATAACATTGATGTAGACGCCGCGGCGAAGCGAGCCATCGCGGTCTTTTCTTCTCCGGAAGCCTCTGCTGGAGCCGTAGCTGAGTTAACCATCGGCTTGATGATTGCGTTGGCGCGGGGCATCCCCTTCGCCGACCACGCGATGAAGGCGGGGGATTGGGCTAAGAAGCGGTTGAAGGGGTGGCAGTTGGAAGGGAAGACTCTGGGGGTGATTGGGCTGGGCCACATTGGTGAACGGGTGGCGAAGGTGGCTAAAGCCCTCGGTATGACGATTCTCATCACCAAGCGTACGCCCCCTGACCCCCAGCTTTTGAAGGCGCTTGAGGCGGCCTTCGTTCCGCTGAGAGACTTACTCACGCGGAGCGACGTCGTCACCGTACACGTTCCCTTAACTCCAGAGACGCATCACCTGATTGGCCGCCGAGAACTTCAGGCCATGAAGGACGGCGCCTGTGTGATCAACACCGCACGTGGGCCAATCATCGATGAAGACGCCTTGTTGTGGGCCCTGCAGTCGGGGAAGCTGGCTGGCGCCGCGTTAGACGTATACGCGGTGGAGCCGCCGACGAATTTCGAGCTGATGAAGCTGCCGAACGTTGTGTGTACCCCCCATATTGGCGGGCAAACGGGGGAAAGTCAGCGGAAAGCCGCAACGATAATCGCGGCGAAGATCATTACCCACTTCGCTAACAGCTGACGCGTGGCGGGTTAAGACGAACGGGCGCGCAGAGCATAATGGCTGGGGGGGCACGGAGTCTCGGCGCTCACTGCCTTCGCCGCACTTGATGGCGGTTCAGGTAGTCCTGCGGGTCGAAGGGAAACATGGTGATGATTCGCATGTCTTCTGGGAAGGTGACTTTGAGAAGGGGGTGAAGGAAGAGTACCCCCATCCCGTCATCCTCCAACGTTTGATCGATCACATCCCGTACGTGTTGGCTTACCTCGCTGAGGCACTCTTCATACAGGTCCCGCACCATGGGACTCGGCGTCGTTCGCATCATCTCCCTCCATGCCGCTGCTTCGGCTGCGTGGAGGGGGTCAACCGCAGCCTGTACGGTAACACCCGTTTCCATCAAGCTTTCAACGATGGCCGCTGCACCGGTCACGGGGGCGGTGTCTTCCGTGTGGGGGGTGAAATCGGTGTAGACGCAGCGGATTCGACGTGCAACGGCCTTCACCCGCTCGCGAACGTACTGCCAAAAGTCTTCGCTTGTCCGATCAAAGTCGGGCGGAACCGTATCCACGAGGTCTTTGAACTCGTCTCGCGTGAACATTCTGGGAACGTAGACGAGGGTTTTCACTATGCGTCACCCTCCATCACAGAACGGTGTCATATGCTCTGATGACCAGGCGCTTGCTCAGGGGTGTCGAAGACCCAGAGCCTACAGTTTTGAACCGCATTTAATACAGAATTTGTTGCTAGCCTCGTTTTGGTAACCGCATTCGGGGCAGAGGCCGGGGGCTGTGGGTTTGGAGGGCTTGGGCGGAGGGCTTGGTGTAGGCGGCGCTTCCGGCGTCTCCGGGGCCTCCGGTGGCGCCGTTGTGGTCTTGAGTAGGATGACGTCTCCGATGACGACGACGTTGTCGCTTTCCACTTTAATCTCATCCTTGTCTTGCGTCGTTACAAGGAGGGAGAAATCCTTGGCTACTAAGTCGAAGGCCAAGTCACGCACTGTGCCGATGATCATGGCTTTGGCGTCAATCACCTGTTTACCAATAATTTTATCTCTGGTGAGATACTTCTTGTCCACGGCTAAGTCACGTATATTTAAGTGGCGGCGAGTTGTATTTAATGTTTTATTCAGGGGGTTGCTGAACGGGAAATGTTGAGCCAACGGGACATCGTCGAGAAAATTCTTTCGGTGAGGCAGGACCTCACCGAGCGCGCCCTCAACACCCTTATTCAGAAGAAGATGGAGGGGGCCGGCCGCCTCTTAACCGAGGAAGGCGCGACCTACATGGTGGCGAACGAGTTAGGAATCGACTTATCCAATGGCAACGTCGTGGGAACGGGGATGAAGATCAAAGATCTCATCATCGGCGCCAACGACGCCACCATCACGGGCGTCGTACTCGCGGTCTCGACGCCTCAAACCTTCATACGCAAGGACGGCGTGGAGGGCGCGGTGGCCCGACTCGTGGTCTCGGATGACACCGGAACCATGAACGTGGTCTTATGGAACGAAAAGACGCGGGTCGTAACCCAAGAAAACATCTCCCCCCAGCAGGTCGTCCGGATCTCCCACGGCTATGTTCGCGCCGGACTGTCTGGCCGTCCCGAGCTGAATGTGGGTCGACGGGGAACCGTGGTCCTCTTGACTTCGCCGCCTTCCCGGACCCAAGCTCCGTCCACGAATTATCTTACGAAGATCCGCGATTTAGCCGAAGGCGACTTCGTCACGTTTCGCGGCGTCGTTCAGGGGCATTCTCCCATCTCCTCCTTTACGCGGTCGAATAATCGGCCCGGGCAAGTGATGCGGGTACGCTTGGCCGATGACACGGGGCGGATCCGCGCGGTGTTTTGGGATGACAAAGTGGACGACGTGCGGACCAGTCGGAGGGGCGACGTCTTGGAGATCGTGAGTGGCCAGGTTAGACGGGGGCTGGGCAGCGTCCTCGAGGTTCACGTCGGCCGACTTGGCCACGTCAAAGTCGTCGAGAACGCAGAGCCGGCGCCGCGGTTGTCCGCCACCTTGACGAAAATCGCGAATTTAGCCCCGGGGATGAATGACGTCGACGTCTTGGGGCGGGTCATGGACGTCGGGCCGATCAGAGAGTTTGAGCGGCGTTCGGGGGGCGTGGGCCAGGTGGGGAGCCTCTATGTGCTGGATGATACGGGGTCGGTGCGTCTCACCCTCTGGAATGAGAAGACGGACGTGTTAGCGGACGTCGCTCCCGACGACGTAGTTTTAGCGGAGGGCGGCTACACGCGCGAGGGCTTAGGCGGCGTCGTAGAGCTCAACCTCGGCGGCATGGGGCGGGTCACCATCAATCCGGGGCTGGAGGCGTCGAACGCCCTTCCCCACTTCTCGTCCCAGGTCCTGAATATCCGCGAGTTAAAGGTGGGCATGCGCAGCATGGTCGTGGAGGGGCGAGTTATGGAAACGCCGGTGGTGAAGGATGTGACCACACGGGCTGGCGCGGAGTTACGGGTGGCGTCTCTCAGGTTACAGGATGAAACGGGCGAAGTGCGGGTCTCGCTCTGGCGAGATCTGGCGGACGCGGTGGAGGGATTACCCGAGGGATCGCGTCTTCGGCTAAAGAACGCTTACGTGAAGATGGGGTTCTTCGGCGACTTGGAATTATCGTCGGGGACGACGACAGAACTCGAAGTATTACAGCGGGCTGAGGCTGGACCGGACGCCCTCGGCGACCGGGTTGACGCCCTGTTCACTCGGAAGATCGATGAGTTGAAGGCGGGGGAGCACGCTGAAGTACAGGGAACAATCGTGGAAATCAACGCGAATTCTCGCATCTACCCCTCATGCCCGAACTGCAAGAAGCGGGCGACGGAAGGAGGCGGCGGCTGGTCGTGCGAGAGATGTGGCGTCATCCCCGCGCCGGTTCCCCGTCTCATCGTCGAGGTCGTCGTGCAGAACGATTCGGGACGACTAAACAGCGTGTTCAGCGGAGCCACGGCCGAGGCGTTACTTGGCATGAGTGGGGATGACGCTTGGGCGGTCTTCGTTCAAGCGGGCAGCGAGGTCGCACCCATTGAACTGGTACGCGAGAAAGTCCTCGGCGCAAAGGTGCACCTGGTGGGGCGGGCGGGGAGAAGTCGACGAGACGGCAACCTCCGTCTCTATGTGGAGCAAATAACGGTAGTCTAGACTCTCCTCGGCGTCTATATGCCCACAGACGCTTTCCGATCCGTGTCGCAGGCTCTGTCAAGCATACCGTACCGACCGGCTCTCTTTACTTAGGGTGTTTTAGCCGTTGAAGATAGGCGGTACTGGTCACGACGTGTCCATACATTAGGGGCCAGCCATGGTGTAGGAGGAACTGTTTCTGGCTCTGTTTGATCGGGGCGTCCATGGACTCCACGAGGTCGGATAAAATGTAGGGGAAGTAGCCTCGCCCCCATCCATCTATGATGGTCGCGTTGACACACCCATCTGCATAGACTCCCGCGATCAGGTAGCTATCATTATCCAGGAGGTCGCCGAGTTCGGGGTTCGTGAAGGCGGAGTAATTATTCTTCTCAAGTATCACGTCTCCTGACAGTACCTCGATGTCCGACGGAAACTTCGCGTAGTCCTCGACATGATTCGTGGCATAGAATGTTGCCTTCGGGTTCTCATGGTAAAGCCGATTGATGTGTTCCGGCAAATTTTGCTCGATCCAGGGCGTTGATTTGACCCAGATAATCTTCCCTCCCATCGCGCGATACGCGTGCGCGAAGCGATTGAGCCGAGGCAACATTTGCCGTACGTTATGGAAATGTAATTTCCACTCGGGGCGCTCATACTCTTGACCACTGCATCCTTTCACAGCATCGATGATTACAAGCGGGTATAACGCTGAACGTATCGAATCCAAGATTCTTTCCTCCTTCTCTTTTGAGCACACTGTTTCGTTCCACGAGTTTATCTCGCTACCCGTAGTAGCGGGATTGGGTTCTATATCGGTGCATGGGGCTGCTTTTCTAAGCCCATACCGATCTTTGTGACGGGGGTGGAGTCCCCTCTTTTTCTCCCGCGTAGTAATGACTGTGCTTTGCGTTGAGGCCCTGAACCCACCTGTTTTCAGTAGCATCAACTAGGCGGTAGCGAGCTAACATGGTGAGCAGACACGCTATGTAACCCTATCCATGAACAACCTATACGTAGACGGTTACGTACAACACGAGGAGGCGCTCCCTGCCGAGGTTCTTCATGCCATGTCGTGTTTCACCGGACACATAGAAGGTTAAGCCCTCCTCAGCCTGGACCGCCTCGTCGTCGACAAGGATGCTGCCGGATCCAGCAAGGACGTAGTAGACTTCCTCCCGTTCAGGATGTGTGTGCGGGGGAAACACGCCTCCCGGCGGCACCTCGATGAGGCCGAGGCCTGCGATACGCTTCGTTCCCACGGCGCTCTGCTCAATCACTCGCTTAATATACGCATGCCCTGTCCGATACGGCGAGAAAGCTAGGGTCTTCGAATCGATCGTCTTCCACAACGTACGTCACCCACTACTTCATGGACCTCTTGGCCGTAAAAACCTTTTCTCGCTAGCCAGCCCGCTCTTCGTACTTAGGGTGACGCGGGTTGTACGGGCGACGTCAAGCATCGACGCTAACGAAGAAAAGTTTATCCCTCCACAGCCCGAAGTGTAAGGAATGCGTTGTCGCGTGAGGTCTTGGGTATGTCTAACGTCGAGACCCTGCGGCGGTGAGCTGTGATGGCGAGGTTTCCCCGCGCGTTTTATATGGTGACTGGGTGCGCCACCCTGACCTTCATAGCTTCAACCCTCACCCAGCCCTTCTTCAGCCTCTACGTCGCTGAGCGAGGCGCCTCCACCATGGAGCTGGGTTTGATCATTTCGCTCATGTCCTACACGACGTTGGTCACTCGGCTGCCACTCGGACTGCTTACGGGGCGCCGCGGGACTTGGTGGGTGGTTCCCTTCGCCCTCCTCGGGCAATCTGCATCCTCCCTCCTCTACGGCTTCGTTTCTACCTCCGCGTCCTTCTATCCAATCCGCGTCTTCCACGCCGTCGCCTTAGCCTCCCTTAACCCCACGCTGATGTCCCTCGCCGCATCAGTCTTACCGGAGGGCAGAAAGGGCGAGGGCTTCGGTACCTACCTCACTTCGGTCGGCCTCGGCATGATGGGGGGGCCGTTGCTCTGTAGTGCGTTGATCTCCTATTTTGACTATCGCACCATATTCTTGCTGTCCTCGATTATCCCGCTGAGCGTCTTTCCCGTCTACATCAGCATACTGCGGAACGAAGCGTTCGGCACACAACTCTCCCGAACCCATCGACGGGAAACAATCCACCAGCCGTCGTGGCAGTATCTGAAGACGATCGTGGCCCTCAAACCCGTGCAGGCGCTTACCTACGGCCGCTTCACCTTCGCCTTCATAATGGCGATCGTCACCACCCTCTTCCCTCTCTATGTAGTCAACACGCTTAAGATAGATCCAGCTGTTTACGCCTTATTCTTCACCATAGAAGGCCTTGCAAACACGTTGGCCAGACTTCCCACGGGGCGGGTGTCCGACGTCATCGGGAGGAAGATACCGCTCACCCTCGCTTTCATCCTCCTCACCGCCGTCTTACTCCTCTTCTCCGCGGTCGAGGATTTCGCTACGATCGGCTTGGTCATGTTCCTCTACGGCGCCGCGCACGGGATCCGGGCGGTGAGCGAGTGGTCGTTCCTAGGCGATGTGGTGCAGCGGGAAAGCATGAGCCTGGCGAACTTTTACTTCTCCAGCGTCTTTGACTTGGGCTCCGCGCTGGGCGCGACCTTCGCCGGCTCCGCCGCAATAATGCTGTCGACGCCCACGATTCTACGGCTTGCGTCGGCCGTCGTTGCGTCCAGCGCCGTCGTCCTTACCTTTACCCAGACGACTCCGAAGAACTAGGCCCAACACCCATCAAGCTTCCCCCTTGGAACCACGAGGGCGACGACGAGGTCTTACCCAGGACGCTTCTGGGCTTCCGCGAGGTCCGCGACGCTCGATTCATCCGTCTAGGCAGAGCGGGTAATCCTCTCCCGTACACGCGAGTCTCTCCTCGGCCTCGCGAATCCCGCGACCCCCCGTGTCACCCGGCAGTGCCTTGATTGATGTCTTTGACGGCGAGGGCTACGCGTCGTAGACACTCCAGGGCGGCGGAATACGTGGGGAAGCTTCGAAGTCCGCACTCGGGTCCCGCGTAGGGCATCCGGGCTTCTCCGAATCGCCGAAGGAGCGTCTTCAACCGCCCTCGTATGGTCTGAACGCTTTCGAGGAAGTCGAAGGGATTCCGGGCTTCCCTACGGATGGCGGTCCATGCGTCTGCGACCTGCTGGCTGATGGCGGCTTCCGTCACCGTCTCCCGTGCAGGCAGGCTGTTTCGAATCAGGCTATCAAACACGGTTACGGCTATGCTGGCTTTCAAGACCTTGTCCTCCTCCTCGAGAAACCGCCGAGTTCGCGGCGCCGCGTAGAGGGGGTCATTCACATGGGACTCCACGATGTCAACGGACCTGATCTGCCAAAAGAGCTCGTTTGAAGTGTTGTGCAGATGGATACATGATTGGCAGCCCTTCGCCTTCACGTGGTGAAAGATCTGTTCCCAAGCGGCCAACAATTCCTCCCTGCCCTCGGCGCCGTAGTCCAGGGCGGGGTCGTCGAAGAAGCCGAAGACGGGCTCATCCACCGTCACGAGCACGACTCCGCCAAACTTAGTGCTAAAAATGTTGTGCTCCACCATCTTAGCAACCGCATCCCCCAGTAGCGTAAACAGCCCCTCTCTCCCAGGGGCGAAGAAGGTGGAGAGGGTGTAGGGCCCCGTGACACAGATCTTGATCTGTACGGGGTCACCCAGTACCTCACAGATGTGCCGACTCCTCTCTCGGAGCACGTGGACCTCGGGGATGAGCAGTTTTTCTCGGGTGATGGAGGGGCTGTCTCTCACCACATAGCCCTCACCCGTTTTTCCGATGCCACTAATGGCGCTCAAAAACATCTCATTCATGTCCCGGAACTGGGGGTAATTCGGGACGTCGACGCCCGCCCTTATCTTGTCCAGAAAGCTCTCCGTAACGCGGGTCTCGAAGTACTCTTTATCGCCACCGTATTTCGCGGGCTGGAGGGCTTCTAGGAAGGGGGTGACCTGGGCGCCCCGGAGAAAGGTCGCCCACTGCCCCGCGAAGGGAAGGCTTCCCACGTCATAGCTTCGAATCATGTACTCCGTCCCCTCTCTCCCCACCTATAGGCGTCCTTCCCCGGTAGAGGAAGGTAACGCTCCAAATAAAAATGTGCGGGTTCGCCTTACACACCCCTTGTTACGTGGCTGGGCACGCCTCTTAACGTCCTCAGCCCTCCGACGCCTCAGCGGGCAATCCCCGTGGCGCCTCTTGCCAGTGAGGGACGCCGGCTTCTTCGCGTGTTCCGTTAGGTGAGGCCCGCGCGTTTAAGGATGAGTGCCCATTCCTTGTCGACGTAGTTTTGGATGCGCTCGATGATCTCGGGGCGCTCCGGCCGAAAGAGGTGTCGGAACCGTCCCTGCACCTTCAGATAGTCCGTGATGGGCTTCTTGCGCTCCGGTCGTTTGACGTAGGGCATGCTGGGGGTGCTGACCGAGTATTCGCCGTCCTCGCATTCCCAGAGGGGGAAGAAACAGGTTTGCACGGCCAGACGCGCCAATTCTACACTCTGGTCCGCGGGAAATCTCCAACCCCGGGGACAGGGGGCGATGGCGTGGATGAACGCGGGCCCCTCGACGGCTAACCCCTTCCGCACCTTGGTGATCAGATCTCGCCAGTAGGCGGGGGAGACGGTGGCGACGTAGGGCGCGTTGTGCTCGACCATGATGCGAGCGATTGGCTTCTTCCACTCCTGCTTGCCGGGGATAGCTTTCCCCACCTGCGATGTCGTGGTCCACGCGCCGTGGGGGGTGCCTCCGCTTCGCTGGATCCCCGTGTTCATGTAGGCCTCGTTATCGTAGAGCACGTGAAGGTAGTCATGACCTCGTTCGAAGGCCCCGCTGAGCGCTTGTAACCCGATGTCGAAGGTTCCGCCGTCGCCGGTGAAGGCGATGACGTGGGGACGAGTCTTCAGCTCCCCCCGCTTCTCATACGCTTTCAGCATGGCTGCGATGCCGCTTGCGTTGGCCGCGGCGTTCTCGAAGGCCGTGTGGATCCACGGCGTCTTCCAGGCGGTGTAGGGGTAGATGCTGGTGGCGACTTCCAAGCAGCCCGTCGAGGTGGTGATGATGGGCTTTCCCTCAACGGCCTTCAGCACCTGCCGCACGACGATGGGTGCGGCGCATCCCGCGCACAGACTGTGTCCCGACGAGAGCAGCTCCTCCTTATTCGCGAGTTCTTTCAGGTTCACGGCCATTGTTACCGTACCCCCACGAAGTTCAGGGTCTGCTTAACGGTCCCCGTCTTGACGACGCGTTCCAGGTCGTCATAGACTTCCTTGATCAGAGCGGCATGCATATCCCGTCCTCCTAAGCCATAGACGTAGTCCACGACAAGCGGGCGTTCATCGCAATCGTAGAGGATGGATCGCACCTCGTTGAACAGGGGTCCTCCAACGGCGCCGTAGGCACCGCTTCGATCGAGCACTCCTAGAGCCTTAACCCCTTTCACTGCCTCGATGATTTCGCGGGCGGGAAACGGTCGGAAGGCCCTGACCTTCACAAGGCCTGCGCGCACGCCCTTCGCGCGTAACGCGTCCACGACGGTTCGCGTCGTGCCAACCGTTGACCCAAGACCAATCAGGGCCATCTCGGCGTCTTCCATCTGGTGGGGCTGAATCAGCCCGTCGCCGACCGCGCGGCCGGTCAACCGCGCAAACTCGTCATTCACCTGCACGATGACGTCCTTCGCGTGTTTCATGGCTTCTTCCTGCTGGCGCTTATGCTCAAAATAGTAGTCGTAGAGTGCTAACGGCCCCATGGTGAGCGGGTGCTCCACATCGATCTTGTAGGGCACCGCTTGACCCATGACGTTGATGAGGGGAATCCGCCGTCGACCAACGAACTCGTGCACCACGTCGTCGGGCAGCACCGCGACGTCCTGCAGCGTGTGGCTGACGACGAATCCGTCGAACAGCACCATGCACGGCAACTGAACCCGCGGGTGCTCACCAATTCTGAATGCTTGAATCATGTTGTCGTAAACTTCCTGCGGGTTCTCCGAAAAAAGCTGGATCCACGAGGAATCCCGCTCCCCCATACTATCACTGTGATCCGCATGGATGTTGATGGGCCCGCTCAACGCCCGGTTGACCACCGCCATCACGATCGGCAGTCGATGGCTCGCCGCGACGTAGTTCACCTCATGCATGAGGGCCAGGCCCGCCGACGCGGTGGCCGTAAAGATTCGTCCGCCCGCCGCAGCGCCCCCGATGCACGCCGACATGGCGCTGTGTTCACTCTCCACCGTCACGAATTCGGTGTCCACCTCCCCGTTCGAGACGTACTCCGAAAACTTTTCCACGATGATAGTTTGGGGGGTTATGGGGTATGCCGCGACGAGGTCCACGTTACACTGTTTCAGCGCGTATGCCACGGCTTCGTCGCCATTGAGGCCCTCAACCGTCTGCTTTACACTCATCTTCCTCTCTCACTCCTTAACCATCGCTATGGCGTCAAACGGGCACTCCACGGCGCAGATACCACAGCCTTTACAATAGTCGTACTGGATGGAGACGGTCTCCCCATCCCAGCGGATGGCAGCGTCAGGACAGTAGATCCAGCAGAAGAGGCATTTTTTACACTTTTCCCCGTCAATGACGGGCTTTAGCTCCCCCCGCCAATCCCCCGTTTTCAATTCTTCGGAGAGCTTCCAGCTCACCCCACCCATCGGGATCTCTTTCCACCCTAAAGGGGTGCTTAACGTGCTCATCCTTTAGTCACCTCGTCGTAGGCTCGTTTGATCAAACTCACGTTGACGTCGCCTACCTTCCCCGTAAACCGCTCCCTCACCGCCGCCATCAGGCTTTCCAGCTGCACGACCCCCGTGGCCTTCACGGTGGCACCGAGCATCGCGGTGTTCGGGATGTTCCGCCCAATCAACTCGACGGAGAGGTCGGTGGCGGGCACCGTCCAAACATCTCGGCCCACAATCTCGTTGGCCGTCCGTACCTGACTCGGCGTCCCCCGCTCATTAACAACTAAGACGCCGTCCGCTGCCAGCCCGTCCAAGACGTTCACCGCCTTCACCAGCGTTGGATCCAAGACGACGACGACATCTGGCTCGTAGATACCGGAGTGAACGTCTATGGGTACGTCGCTTATCCGTGTATAGGCTCTCACGGGCGCGCCCATCCGTTCAGGTGTGAACTCCGGGAAGGATTGAACGTGTTTTCCCTCACGGAGAGCGGAACGCGCCAGCAAAATGCTCGCGGTCCACGCTCCCTGACCGCCTCTTCCATGAAATCTGATTTCCATCATACGCAATTCGTCTCCAAAGCGCAGACTTGGGTATTCTAGTTTATGTCTCATTATAAACCTTTCCGATTCTCACCACAGGAACACGATGGGTCACCGCCGTGGTCACGTCGGAAGACCCTCCCCTAGGAGACCTCCTCGTCGCACGGAGCGGGGATTCGTGCATACCATGCGTATCCGCTGGGTTACGTCGGGACTCCCCGCGCGCGCTTCAGCCGTCACTGGTTTCGACCCATTGATATTTGCGTTGAAGCGCCTTACTATAGCAGAGCCGCCAGTCATACTCCACCTGTTTGCCCCAGTGATAGTAGATCCGGGGATCGATGTAGCTCTTGAGGGCGGTGTTCAAGTTATACTCTTTCGTCGCCTTTTTCAATTCTATCCGTGTCTCCAGCTTCTTTATCCGCTCATCAGCTTTCTTCAACCGTCTGATCTTTGTCTCTTCCTTTCGCGTCTTCGCGACACGTATCTCTTCTCGCCGCGCATTGAGCTTGGTCAAACGATCTCCCATCTTCGTCAGGGACGTCTCCCAGTTCTTCGGGGCCTTCTTCTTATGGTTACAGGTCTTCGCGGCCTCCAAATTGGCCATCTTCGCGGTGTGCATCTTCATAAAGGTGGGGTCATCCCGCGAAATCTTGGATGCCTTCAATGATTCCTCGACGACTTTTGAGGCATGATATGTCCTGAATACCTTTGCCGTTAACCCAGGCACCACCTCGCTGAGGAAGCCGCTCACGTTGTCCGATCGCACTCCCTTGAATATGGCGGATTCCGCGTCCGCCGAGAATCTCCGTATGTTCTGAAGGACGCGGCGTGGTAGTGAAGCCTCAAGACGCCAGTGAATGGAATCCTTGCCCAGAAAGTCGAAGGTCGTCGAACCGTTCTGGCTGAGGGTGATGTGTTCGGGCTTCAGAGTAGTGGCCCCGACGGTGTCCGTTTCATCCGTATCCTTTTCATCACCCACCCGTAGCTTCAGTGCATCGATTAAATAGCACACGGTGGCTATCTTCCGCCTGAGCGGGTCCGATGAGGTGAGGTTTCTCCTGATGTGACGCCGCACTTTCCGCATGTGCTTTTTCAGCTTCTTGGCCTGGTCGAACTTCTCGATGTCCCGCTGCTGCTTGGCTTGAAACGCGTCTGACAGCCAAACGTACTTCATCCTTCCTCCTAACCGGTCCCGCCACTTCGCGACCCACATGGATTCAGGCCGCCAAACCCGCGCCTTCCACGCTCCGTCCGGCATGGGCGCGTCGGGTGAGAGATTTAAGATTATCTCACCGCTTGTTGGCCCCTGCTTCCATTTTCCGCGGAGGGGGTGTCTGCCCCGCCCCATAAAGATGGAGGAGGGCTCCGCCGTGTAGTTGGCGATTTCCACCCGTTTCCCATCCACGAACGCGTAGCCATACGCTTCTTTCTTCGCCTCTCGCCGCTGCTTTCGACTTGCTGCTTGCCGTTTCTTTTCTTCTTTGGTCAGGGCGTCTTTCCGCTTTTTTTCTGCTTCCACGTGTCGTTGTATTTCGGAAAAATCGAAGTCTTGTGGAGACGACGTGCCGCTAAGCCCCAAACAGTGACTGAAGTCCTCGAAAAAATTCGCGACGAACACCCGGTCTTCGACGTATTCGGTGCCGAGCTTTTTGACCCACGCCCAGGCCATCTCTTCTTGCTTCGGCGTCAATGTGATCCTTCGATCTCTGACGGTGACATGAAAGCCCCTGGCCTCGTACCGTGGGATTAGAATACCCTTGTGGATTAAGTGCTTCATCCCGCTTTCCCCCCCAACGTCGCCCTGGCTCCGGGCTCTCAGCGACGAACCGGTGAACAGCTGCTTCCCTCAAACGCGTATACGAAGATTCGCCGCTAAATAAAAACCTGTTCACTCTAAAAACTCTTGAAGATTTTTCTGATGCACGCGCTCAACGAAGCTTGAGACCTTGACGCCTATCCGTCGAATCTTTGCCTCATCCTCTTGCAGCAGCTCCTCTAAAAGGCGTCGGGACCGCCGTTTCAGCACGTCGAGGGCGTTTGTGGGGGCCACAAGGGTTTGAGACCGCGTTCGCACCTTGAGATCTTCGACGACAGCGATCACTCCCACACTCTTGAACCACAGGTTCTTCCGGACCACCACGGCATAGACGTCTTCGCAGAGTTGGTGCAGGTCGCTGAGAATTGTCGTGACGTCCCGCGTGTCTTCGCGGAGCGTGGTTATCCGACTCACTTGTTTCACCCGCGTTTTCCCACGTACAGGTGTCTCATCGACGCCGTGTGAAGCTCTGTGAAAGTAGGTGCCCCCCGTTGTACCGAAGACCCGCGTTAAGTCTTCGACGCTACACGTCGCTAAGTCTTCAATCGTCTTCACCCCCATCTCCACCATCCGTTTCTCGGTTTTTTTCCCCACGCCTGGAACCACGCCTATCGGAAGCGGGGCAAGAAAGGCTTTGACCTCCTGTGGCTTCACGGCAACCAAGCCATCCGGCTTCCTCTGACCCGCAGCAATTTTCGCCACCAGCTTGTTCGGCGCCACCCCAACCGAACAGGTGAGGCCTTCTCTGAGGCGGATTTCCCCCTTTATCTCCGCAGCCAGCGTCGTACCGCGGTCAAAATCGCCCTGTACCCGTTGAGTGACGTCAAGGTAAGCTTCATCAATGCTGACTTGCTCAAACCTCCCAGCATATCCACGAAGCAACCGCATAATCCGATCGGAGACTTGCGTGTAGAACTCCTTTCGAACCGGGATGAACACGGCGTCCTCCTTCCGCAGCCGCTGCTTTGCCCGACTAATAGGCATCCCCGACACCACGCCAAATGCGCGTGCCACATAGTTGGCGGTGCTCACAACCCCGCGGTCATCGCCACGGGAGGAGTACACACACACAACCACCGGCTTCCCCTGAATAGCAGGGGCTTCCCGCTCTTCGCATTGAGCGAAAAAATGGTCCACGTCAACGAGGAGGATCACGCGTGTCCCGTCAAGAATCATCACAAAGAAGAGGAGGTATCCAGAATATTTCCCTTTTGGCCATGAGGTGCCTCATTTCACGTCTTGGTCTACACAAGAAGCAAAAACTCTTTAAGAACAATGAGCTAGTTAGTTAACCCCAAACACTTCTCGAACGAACACCCTGAACCCTGCCTTCAACCCGGGAAGCGTGCCGACATTGAAAACATCGAGAATCCGGAAAGCCCTCCCCTACATGGTTACCCTGAGCATCTTCCAATTAATCGTGTCCACGGTGTTCTACATGGTCGCTGCACAACAACTCGACAAACCTGACCTCGGCCTGGTCTCCACCCTCACCTTTCTCTACACGATCTTTACCACTCTTGCTCCCTTAGCCCTCCCCATTGCTGGAACCAAATATGTATCTGAATTCATTGGCAAGAATGAACGCGACGTGGCCGCAAACGTGGCTCACACCGTGGTGCGACTGGTGTCCCTTCTGTCCTTTATCTTCTTACTCGGCTTCAGCGCGCTGTCCTTCGCGTTTATCTCAGCCTTCCATTGGCCGCAAGACGTTCTGATCTTCCTCATCATCACCTTCGTCGCGTCGTCTCTGGCGGCCCTTCGCCTCACCTACATGGGTTTACTGCAGGGCCTACAGCTCTTTGACCGGTATGCCCTTTCCAACGTGTTGGCCTTAATTCTCGCCCGCTTGGTTGGCTTAGGCTTAATTCTCGTCAATTTTGGCTTAACCGGTTTTGCGGTCGGAACGTTGTGTGGCGAGGTCTTTGGGTTACTGCTCTCAGTCTTCTATTATCGTGGCGCTCTGCCCAACGCGGTGGCGCCCTATGCTTCTATGTCCCTGCTCAAATTCAGTCTTCCCCTCTTTGTCATGAGCATTGTCACCGTCTCCTCGGAGTGGATCGACCGCGCTATCTTTCTCGCGGTGTCCCATGACTTGGAAGCCTTAGGCGTCTACGAATTAGTGATCAGGGGAGCCACCTCTCTAACCGTGATTTGGGCCATAATCGACGTGATCCTCCTCCCCGTTTTCTCCGAAGCCTACGGCCATAAGGGTAAAGACGAATTGATTAAACCCTTAAAGAGCGCCCTTCGGTACTTGGTCTTCATGTATTTTCCCGCCGCCCTCGGTCTAGCGGCGGTCTCTAAGACGGTGATGGCGCTGCTTTTTGGATCGGGGTACGTGGGAGGGAGCCTGCCCTTGGCCATTCTCTCGGTTGTTTCGATGTTAAAGGCCTTCACGATCATTATGGGGTCAACCCTGAAATCAATGGGCGAAACCAAAGTCTTTGTGAAAGCTTCTGTGACTTCCCTCGTCGTGAACGGCGTCATCGTAGCCGTATTGACCCCCTTCTTGAGCCTGTATGGAGCCGTTATTGGACGAGTATGCGCGGTCCTTGTGGTCTTCCTGTACATTTTTTACGAGCTCAAACGTAATATCATGATTGAAATCGACTTCCAAGGCCTGTGGAAAGGCACCCTCGCCTCGATAGTTCTCGTGGTCCCACTACAAGTCTTTGAAGTATTTATTTATGGTAACCTTATTGAAAGCCCCGTCGTCAGCGTCACCCTCGAAATCCTCCTCGGCCTGATAGTCTATGCCACGACGCTCTTTTTGCTAAAGGCCTTAACCCGAGAGGACTTCACGTTATTAAAACAATTAACGCCGACAACCCTCTTAAAACTCGTGGAATTCTTTGAACGACTGATTATTCACTAGTGGGACCGCTTCATGAACGACGTTGTCAGGGACTACGACTAGTTAACCCGAAGGGCGGACAAAATCACGCGTGAAGATACTTAAGGGACGAGGCATAAACCCTAGACGTGTTTAGACGGTCTTGACTTGGGACGGATGGATCATGGCGAGAATTAAGCGAGTGAATTTACTCGATGTAGACGTGGACTGGGTCTGTGCCTGCGGTGAGGAAAACGAGTTTACCCGTATCATCACCACCGATGAGGTCATCGAATGCGTCGAATGCGGACGAAGATTCCGCGTGAACGTTAACATCCTGCTTGAAGACGCTAAATAAACGCGCCAGATTGTCTGCAGCGGAACCCTTGACTGCATGCTAACGGGTGATGTGGTGAATCTCCTTTTACGTCCCAGTAACAGATATCGGATCTTAGAACCCACGCTAGCAGTGGACGGCTCGCCGGAAACCCGTTGGGGAGTGACCTGATGTTGAGGGAAGAGTTTCCCGGTACCTTGGGGCGAAGTCAAAGGATAGCGTTAACCGCCGTCTTCGCCACACTCAGTGTGGTCTGTGATTCCGTGGCGGGCCTCCCTCAATTCACTGAAGGCGTCTGGTATGGCTGGATCTTCATCATTGCGCCCATCACCGGGATTGTTGTAGGCCCCCTTGAGGGCTTCTTCGCCACCTTGATCGGAGTTGCCCTCGGTCACATGGTCTATCCGCGGGGCAGCTTTGAGTACCTTTTTACGATAGGTGCTCCCCTCGGCTCCATGATATCGGCGCTGATATCGCGGCAGCAATGGAAACCGGTCATACTGTATTACTCCTTGTTGTTCATCGCCTATTTCTCGTCGCCCGTCGCCCTGCAACTTCCGATCTGGGGGATGTGGGACACCTACGTCGCGTACTTCGCGATCCTCCTTCTCATCATTTTCTGGAAGACCGAGACACATCTAACGATTCGAGGGCGTGCCCTTCATCTTCTCTTCTCTGCCGTAATCGGGTTGGAGGCGGATGTTCTCTTCCGCATCTTCCTCTTCATCCCCTGTCAAACCTACGTGTCCCTCTTTCACTTCTCTATCGAATACGTGCAAGAGATTTGGACGCTTGGCGCTCTCGTCACACCCATACAGGTGGGCTTATCCAGCCTCGTCACCCTCGCCGTCACTCCATCCTTACTGAACGCGATTTCGTCCAGCCACTGGTTTATTCCCGAGAAACGCTAGTCCCTCTTCTTGCGTCATCCCTTCCGTCTACGAGCACAAGCGTGGCTCGACTTCGCCGTATCGGCTGTAAACACGCCCTTCTCCGTATATGCTCCGAGGCGTTAGGACTGGGGCTGGTTCATCCAGAACTTATACCAATGCTTGAGGGAGTCGTCGCGCCGATCTGGTGTTTCGGACGCATAGAACTCTGGATACCCTTCGTATTTCGCCGCCTCTTCCGCAGACGCTCCTGCCGCAATGAGCCTCTGCATCTCTTCCCTCACCGCTTCAAAAAAGGCGAGTTGAAATTCCACCTCAGCTTTATCGCAGATGGGGCCGTGACCCGGAATTATGACCTCAACGTCAAGGCGTAGCATCGTGTTAAAGGCGTCGATCCACGTGTCCGGATTGGTCGATGGGTCACCCGCCCAAGGGAAGGTCTGGGCGAAGATGAGGTCCCCCGCGAAGAGCCCCCTATCCTCAGGTACGTAGACGATGCTTGAGCCCGCTGTGTGACCACCGGTATGAATCATCTCGATTCTGACCCCATCCGTGAGCACGAATCTTTCTTCGAAGACCGTGGTAGGAAGGACGATTCTTAGCCCATCATACAGCCATGCCCTCTCCGGCCTCTCGCGACGGATCTCCTCCAAGAGCCCTTCTAAGTTACCCGGCGCCCACTCCGTCTTGAGGCCCTGTTTCATCCGTTCCTTTACCAGCTTATGGGCGACGATGTCGCAGTCCTCAAAGGCTTGGCTGCCAAAAACGTGGTCCCCATGGTAGTGTGTTAAGAGGAGGTGGCTGACTTCGTTATCCGTTACATCAGGTATTGAGCGTCGGAAATCTTTACCTGAGACCGGGTACTGGGCGTCGACCGCGACAACTTGCTGGTTCAACAGGATTATCCCAACGTTCCCACCCGTCAGTCCCTCCGTATTTGCATACATTCTGTGTGTGACTTGAGTTAACTTCATGGCGCTTCCCTTGAGTTGTAGGCAGAGCACCTTATAATCCTAGCGGGTTCCCGGGCCTCCGATTGCGCGCTTCCCACGGGAAACAGCACGAGATCCTCCTTTTGCTTGAACTGTTTTTCAGGGTTTAACGATGTCGGCGTCAACGCTGGCTCTGGAAGGCTCTGACACCCCCTCTGAAGAGGACTATTGGGCAGACGGGTTGGTTGACATGACATCGTAGCCCAAACGCGAGACTTCTTCAAGAATTCACGGCGTCCGGGTCAAAAACTTATTATAGGTTTACGCAGTTGTAGCACTACACAAACATCACGCGGAGAAATCTGAAGAACACGCGGCTTTGAGACGGTTTACCGTCTACTTCTAAAGTGTGGGGAGCCAACCTAAAAGCGGAGAGGAACATCCTTGAAGTGTCCAAAGTGCAATTTTCCAAAGGCAAAATATGTTGATAAACAGTTTGAAGAGGTCAAAGAAACCCGGGAGCATCGTTCACGGACCGGGGCGTCCTACACCACGACCGTTACACGAAGAAAAACGGTTTATAAGAAGGGGATTTGTCCCAAGTGTAACCATACTTGGGAAGAACCTAGGAGCTGAGAGCCTTGGTCAAGGGCACGCCATCCTTTGGGAAACACCATAAAACGAGAGTGATACGGTGTAGACGGTGTGGACGACGATCCTACCACATACGCCATAAGACGTGTTCAGCCTGTGGCTTCGGCAAGAGCAGCAAGATTCGTCGCTACTCGTGGCAGACAAAAAAGGTTAACCGAAAGAAACGCATCACCTAGACGGATATGCGTAAAGAGACGCGTGTGACGCGAATACCCTTCACAAGAGAGCGCACCTCAAAATACGTGGGGCTATCTACTCTGGGGAGCTCAGCCCCGTCGTCGGCGTCCCTATCCTGCTCCTTGTTACCCGAGCCTTGCACCATGCTCGCAATCTATTCCGCTCATCATCGGCATAAGTTCTAAACCGTTTCATCGACGCCTTCTGACGCCCCCCTTCACGAACCTCGTCAATCCCTCGTTTCGGCTCATCTACTCGATGTCCTGTGACTCGCTATTTAGCTAGCTGTTGAAGAGCGTTTCATTCAAACTTCTCCTTAAATACCAATGCTTCACTGTTTGCATCCTGCTTCCCACATTCGCCGCCTTAACGCGCAACCCTTTGATTGGTTGAAGAGGTCACAAAACCGTTGGGTGCTGTTTATCCGTATCTGATCTCTATCGACCCGATACGGCTCTTCTTCTTTATCCGTCCTTCGAGGTGAAGACGAATACGGTCACGAACGAGGATGCTAGGCGGCGTGAAACAATGCTTTTTATGCGGCGATCCACGGCATCCGTTGTTCAGACTTCAAGATAGGGGACCTGAACGAGGTGTGGTACATAGTGTTGGGGACGATGGCTATACTCGTTCTTTTCCCCTAGCAGTTCTCCGTGATCTGCGGTGATTACGATTTTACCCTGTAGATTGCTTAACAGTTGTGCGACGTGTTTGAGGACTATTCTCACATTGTACTCGTAGGCTCTTAGTAAGCCCTGTCTTCCCCCTTTTCTCAAGGCTTCGTCTATGGGTGGTGGCGGTAGTGATCGAAAAAGGTTTCCAATGGTCCAAACCACCCTCTGAGCTAAAGCGCCTTGATAAAAACGCGATTCGCCCGACAAGGTCAGCCATAATTGTTTGAGTATTCTGTTCCGTAAAAGGTACATGCCGAATCTGAGTTTATCCGGAGAAAGAATGGATTCTGGAGCCTTATTTGAGAGCCAAATGTAGGGGGGATGAGGCTGGAGGTAGTGGATGATCAACCTCTTGTCGGGATGGGCGTGGGCTGCTGCGACAGCCGCCTGGTTCACCGCTTGGGGCGGAACGGTTCCTACCGTTTCATTCCATCCAAAGTCCCAGACATCGATTATTTTGTGGAAATATTTTCTGGCGTCAAAGCCTACCACGTCCACGCCCTTCGAGTTTATGTAGGGATTTGCGGAAATATAGACCACGTCCTCGTATTTGCCTGTGAAGGTCTTTTTTAGCCATTCGGAGGTAGCTGAAGCAGGCGATAAGGCTAACCGAAGCCTACCTCGTAAGTACTTTTCATACACTTTTTTAAAATAGTCGTATCGGCAAGCGTCCAAGATTATTAAGTAGTCCCACTTCTCTTCCATGAGCTTGATTTTGCCCCTTCCCTCGATCGTGTAGTCCCTCACCACAATCACCCATAGTCTACCGACGTGAAGCTTTTTCCTTAACCGTTATAAATAGTCTATGAAAACTCCTTCCCTTAATAAATACCACGTTGTTTTTGAGCCTGTCTTTGCTTTACAGCGTTTAGCTGCTTGATGTTGCTGATGGTGATCTCTTCTTCCTCCTATGTGTTTGAGTAGACGTCGTTCTCGTGAGCCCTTATCTGGCGGGCTCCCTCTTCAACGGTACTCCTTGGCGGTACGTACCTCCCCCCTCCTTCTTGAGGCATGGCAGCAGGGTCAGACAAGGCCTCATATTCCCGTAGGGGGCTTCTACCCGAAGCCTATAACTCGGTTACTTACCGTCTCCCCTACTCTACGGGGAAATCTGGTGCTTGTGCGGAGTCTGAACCCACGGATTGGCTAGCTATGGATACGATGACCAGGCTTCTGGTTCTAGGCCAGAAATAAGGGGTTGTAGGCTAAACGAGTTACGTTGGAGTAGGTTCTGAAAGGCTTCGTTGGAGGCTAGCTAGCGGGAACGACAGGGTATGCCTCGTTTAAAGCAACGGCCACGCATATCATTAGCCGTTTATGATTACTAGACGCCCTACGGAAGGCGTCGTCACACGGTAATAACCGCATTCCTTTGAGCTGATTCAATCGCTAACTCGGCCAAGGTCAGGGCCTTTAACCCATCGCTGCCCGTGACTAAGGGCTCACGGTCTTCACCAACACTTTCAACAAAATTCCTCAACTCCAGCATTAAGGGCTCCCTCCATCGGGGGCTTATCTCCCGAGGGCCGTTCACGTCTTCAATGATGATGTTCTGGGTTAAATAGTCGAGAGTTACAAGGGCGTTTTCACACGTCACGGTCAATGTTCGCTTCTTGCTGGGCGTCAACCAGTTCGCCTCTATGAACCCTGTCTGAATCCCATTAAATCCCAACATAACTTGCACGTAATCCTCATGTTGATGGCCTAGACTACCCATTCGGGCGTAGAGGCTCTTAGGCTCCTGTTCAAAAAGGAATCGCATCACATCTAAATCGTGGATCGCGGTGTCCTTCACGACGCCGACGTCGCCAATCCGCTCAGGCCAGCGCCCCACCCGCCTGGCAAAAGCCAGGACCACGTCTCCTAGGGCCCCACTCCTGATGAGGGTCTTAACCCGCTGGACACCCGGATTAAACCTTTCGATAAAGCCAACCATCAGGGTCAGTTCTGTCTCTTCAACCTTGGCTAAAAGGGTCTTCGCCTCCTCGGAGGTGCTGACCATGGGCTTTTCCACAAAGACGTGTTTCCCGCATTCAAGGGCCTTCAAGGCGATGTTGAAGTGAGTCGTTGTGGGGGTGCAAATGGTGACGGCGTCCACCTGCTCCCCTTCCAGAAGCTCCTTGAAGCTTGAGTAACGGGTTATTCCGTATTTTTCGCCTAGCTCTTTTGCCTTCACCCCGTCTTTATCGCACACCGCCACTAACTTAGCTTCTGGTAACTTGGAGAACACTCGTAGGTGATTCTTTCCCCAAGAACCCGCCCCAATGACGCCGATCTTTAACCTTGTCAACGCTTCTCATCCATGGTGCTTTGACAAGTAATCTATCAGTCTTCCAATAAAAGGCTTCCACAGATCCGGCTTTTCCTAGATGTTCCTTGTTATTACGAACGCTAGGAACGTGAAAACCGCTGTTATCAACGTGAGAAGCCACACTACTTGGTGCTCGGCCATCGGTTTCCGGCTTAGGATCAATGTCCTCAGGCTTCGAGCTTTTTCTGAGTATAAGCGGCCTGCCTCGTCCATCAGCGTGTTCGCTCTCTCCCCGAGGATGTAGGTGGAAAAGAGGATGATCAGGGAATTAATGATGTAAGGGGTTAGAGAAATCAGAAGAAAGAGTTTCAGGTTCATGAGGATCGAGTAAACGGCCAAGGTTAATCCGATCGAGAAGGATCCAACGTTGCCGATGAACGCTTTTCCCGTATAACTCAGATACCCTAAGACGAGTAAACAGAGAATTGGCACGATTGTGAGCGTAATACTATTCGCGCCTGTGGATAACCCAGCTAAGATCACTAGGCCTGGTAGGGACTCTAATCCATTCAGCCCGCCGAGTTGGTTGTAGGTATTGGTGGTTACTGTGACTATCGCGGGGATGAAAAGCAAGAAAAAGGTCTCCCCCAGATTCACTACCCCGATGAAAGGAAGATTTATCGCGGTGCGCCCCGTCGGCCGCAAAGCCATGTAGGGCAGCGAAGCAAAGATGGGTAAAATGGCCTTATACCGCCACCGCAGATTCACCATGTCGTCGATGAGCCCCATTGTGCTGCCGAAGAGGACGGATGTGGCTAAGGCCAGGGCCACTCCTTCCGTAAGGCCGAAGAAGGAGAGGACGTACCAGTAGCAAACGCTTGTGAGGGCATAGAATATCCCATAACAATTGGGCACCAGAGGCTTACCGCGTTTATGATAATCTACGGCTTTAGGAAACGGCATTACCTTAACTCACGCTCTTGGCTGGAGCAATATGAATATAGGAGCGTATTATATATCTTCTTATCAATCGTCCTTATCCGAGGAATACCATGCTTCTCTCACCGCTTGATTTGGCCAAGTACCCCTTCACCAAGGAGGCGGGCCATCACGTCAAAAGCTTAGACCTGAAGATTGATGAGTTGCTTGATCCCGATTACCTGGAGGTTCTCAACCGGGCTGAGCAACGGGTTGAAGAAGCGCTTCTGGAGGGGGAAGTTAAGTGGTGGGGTGAGCCGTACTACGAAATCGAAACCCTCTCGTACCCTGTGGCCATAATGCTCGTGGTCTTTATTGACGACGACTTTTTGGGGAGAAGATACGCCCTCGCAGAAGCGAAGAGAGCTAACAACCTCTTACGGCGGGAAATCGACCCGGGTAAACTCGTTGAAATCGCGGAAGCCTCCTTCAATTGGCGAGCGCACCACCTCCCACCAGACGCCGGCCCCCTCTATGAGTATTCCCTCAACTTCGTCGAATACCTGCGAAACGCTTCACGGCTTCGCAGCGACAAATGGAAGCTCGTCAACCGGTTAGTGATCAATGGCATGGTCTTCCTAAAAAAGGACGAGTTCGCACGATTACTCAGCGAAGAAGCTCGGAAACAAATCTATCAGACACTTAAATCCAGCCCCAAAACGCGTTTACAGCCCTCGATACTCAGACGCGTTGAACGCATAACCCAGATTCTTGCTGAACGCAAAGACAAGATTAGAATGGAAGAACTGCCCCAACAGACGATAGCCGCTGCGTACCCCCCCTGCATTAAGAGAGTGTATGATTCCCTCCTTGCCGGCCGCCATCTTTCCCACGTCGGTCGCTTTTCCCTGACCTCGTTTCTCCTAAACGTTGGTGTAGATCCTGACGAGTTAGTGAAGGTCTATACCTCAGTCTCTGACTTCGACGAGCGACTTACCCGATATCAAATCGAGCACATCGCGGGAAAGACCGGTTCAGGGACAAAGTACCTCCCGCCCAACTGTGACACCCTTAAGACCTACGGCCTCTGTCCCGGACCCGACGAGCTGTGTCAAACGATAAGGAACCCCTTGTCTTACTATCGCAGGAAGATCAGGTTAATCCGAAGAGGGAGCCGCGTTGACGCACGTCCATGACACCGCAGAGGCCTTTGTAGAGCAGCAGTTCGCGGAATACTATGCGACAGCCCTTGACACCCTGCCCCTCCCCTCTTCGTTTAACGCGCGTGAATTTGGCTTCATCCCCTTCAAGGAAAAAATAATGATTCGCCATAAGGGCTTTCACACCAGTGAAGAGTTCCAGGCCTTCATAACGTCCATGACCCCATCTCACGCCTACTATTCCGCTGCTTACTATGAAGACCCGACCGAACCCATGGACCGGAAGGGGTGGCTGGGCGCAGACCTCGTCTTTGACATCGACTCAGACCACATTAAAACGCCCTGTGAGAGGCGGCATGACTACTGGATCTGTGAGGACTGTAAAAACGCTACAACCCAGCCCCCTCACGGGAAGTGCCCGCAATGTGGGAGTAGAAAGATACGGAAAGAGTTCTGGCTATGCGAAACCTGCTTAGAACTGGCGAAAGCCGAAGTCATGAAGCTCCTGGGCTTTCTATTGGCGGACTTCGGCTTCAAAGAACGAGACATTGAGACTTATTTTTCAGGTCATCGCGGATACCACGTTCACGTGAGGGGCGAAAAGATCCGGTTCCTCGACCAAGCCGCAAGGAAGGAAATCGTCGACTACGTCCTTGGAACCGGCTTGAAACTCGAGTACCACGGCTTGGCGAGGACTTATGGGGAAGCAGATTGGCGGCTCACGGGTCCTAACCTCTCAGATTCTGGGTGGAAGGGACGAATCGCGAAAGGCGTCTACGACTTCCTCCTGTCCGCTACCCCACAGCAGCTGGAAGACGCTGAAGGCTTAAGCAACAGTGTTGTCAAAAGAGCCCTCGCCAACAGAGACACCATCTTGGAGGTCTTGAGTAGACGGGCTTCCTGGGGAATGATAAAGGGGGTCGGCCCTAAAACGTGGGAGGTGCTTG
>Ga0209427_10001017_pt1 | contig 31560 bp, 28 predicted proteins | sample DeeMarSWOR136_30_FD_187465 | JGI IMG/M metagenome (GOLD analysis project Ga0209427, IMG submission 187465) | Marine sediment microbial communities from White Oak River estuary, North Carolina - WOR-1-36_30 (SPAdes) (version 2) | ecosystem: Environmental > Aquatic > Marine > Intertidal zone >...
GGCAGGGCAAGCCGCTGCCCGAGCTGGCAGCGCTGGATGAGCGCATCGAGCATCTGCTTGGCATCGCTGACGCCTTGCGCACCTCGTATCCGCATACTGCCCAGGGCGGAGCCATCTGGATGAATCGCGTGAACGCCCGATTCGGTGATCGCACCCCGCTGGAGGCGATGTTGCAGGATGGCATGGCCGGCATCTTTGCGGTGCGCACGCATCTCGACTGCGCCTACGACTGGTACGTCGACAGCCGCCGCTGAAGCAGCGCCTCGTATGTTTTGAGGGTCCTTGCACAGTGCTCGCGCCTATTTAGACCGAGCTTTTGTGGCGCCTCGGGCCTCTCCGCGAGTTATCGGTCGGCAATCTCTTGCTGCGAACGCCGGTCGGGCATGCGCCATAAGTTGCGACGAAGTAGCCAAACCCGGAGGCCGGCATGTCCATTCTGCTTCTCGTCCCGCAGGACCTCGGAGTGAAGATCCCCGCCAATCTGCGTGCACCGCGCCTTCGTGCCGGCTTCGAGCACGCCAAGCGCGGCGGATATCTGGCGGATCCGGAGTATTTCCGGCTTTCGTTCCACATGGGCTTTCGCGCGGCCAAGCTATGCCGGCCTGAAATCCGTCGCCGTCAAGGCATCCGTGAGTTTCCGCGGCGTGTGCGGATCCGCTTGCGCGCGATCTGGTAGCGCATGCCGCGAAAGTTCGCCGCGTCTATTTCTTGTTCTTGACGGCCAACAGCTCGATCTCGAACTCCAGCGTCTCGTTCGGTCCAATGGCACGACCTGCGCCGCGCTCAGCGTAGGCGAGGTTGGCAGGGACCCAGACCTGCCACTTGGCCCCTTCTTTCATTAGCGGTAGCACTTCTTGCCAGCCCTGAATGACGCCACCCACGGGGAACGTCGCGGTCTGGTTGCGCTTATAGGAGCTGTCGAATTCGGTGCCATTCAGAAGCGTGCCGCGGTAATGCACCTCCACGGTGTCGCTGGTCTTGGGTTGCTTGCCCTTGCCGTCTTTCAGTACCTTGTACTGCAGACCCGAGGGGAGCGTGATGACTCCCTCCTTCTTCTTGTTTTCAGTCAGAAAAGCCTGACCTGCTTCGAGGTTCTTCTTGGCGAGCACCTCGCGTTCGGCCGCCCGGCGCTGGTGCTGCGCTTGAACCGCCGCCTTGATTTCCTCGTCAGTTAGCTTGGCAGGAGCGCCGCTCAGCCCGTCCTGCACGCCCTGAACGAGTGCCTTGGAATCTATCTCGGCCCCCTGGTGCTTCATGCTCTGGCCGACCTGCAGGCCGACGGCGTAGCTGAACCGTTCCTTATCGCTCTGGGGTTTATTCGCGGCCATATTGCAGGCAGCGAAAAGCAGACAAGTGGCGGTAAGTCCGAGTTGAGTCACGATTCTCATGTGTGCTCCGGGTAAGATAAGGAAAGGGTGCGTGTTGTGTTATGGCTGCGCTGGCCCGGCATTCTCGCCGCAATCACCCGCGGCGCCAAGAGGGATTTCATTGATTCGCCGAAAACCGCGCCAGAGTCAAGCCATCCAGCTCGATCTCTGGTGTACGTCCGGAGATGAGATCCGCCACTACGCGGGCCGATCCGTTACTCATGGTCCAGCCCAGAGTGCCATGACCGGTGTTGAGATACAGGTTCTCGTAGAGAGTTGGACCGAGTAGCGGAACGTTATCTGGTGTCATGGGTCGCAGGCCGGCCCAGAACTGCGGTCGTGCGTGTGGTGCCGCCCGCGGGAAAAGTTCACGAATGACATGCTGCAACGCCTGCTCCCTGGCGGGCGCAATGGCGAGCCCATAACCGGAAACCTCGGCGATTCCGGCAGCTCGCAGACGATTACCAAGCCGGGTAATGGCGACCTTGTAGCGCTCATCGGTAAGAGTAGACACCGGCCCCGCAGTTTCATCCTCCAGTGTGAGCGTTGCCGAGTAGCCTTTCACCGGATAGATGGGCAGATTAATTCCAAGCGGGCGCCCAAGTGACGGCGAAAAGCTGCCAGCCGCCAGCACGAAGGCGTCGGCGGTGTCGCTACCCTTATCAGTGACGATCTCGCGGATCATGTTCCCGTGGGGGATCAGGCGATGGACCGTGGTGTTGAAGCGGAAGGTGACACCGGCGCGTCGTGCCACGTCGGCGAGGCCCTGCGTAAACAGGTGTGCGTCACCGGTCTCGTCGTCCGGGAAGCGAATACCGCCGACGAATTTGGCTGGCGAGTGCTGCAGGCCGGGCTCTATCTCAAGAACACCCTTGCGGTCGAGGAGTTGCGCGCGTATGCCCTCGTGCTCAAGCATTGGTAGCTCGTGCGCGGCGGCAGCCAGGCCGGCGGCGTCGCGATAAAGCTGCAGTGTGCCGTGCGCGGCCTCGTCATAGCGGATGCCGGTTTGCTGTCGGATATCCTGTAGGCAACGGAAGCTATACCTGGCGAGACGGAGCATTCGTGTCTTGTTGACGGTATAGCGCGCTCGGCGCGCATTGCCGAGCATCGCCAACAACCAGCGCCACTGTGCAGGGTCGAGGCGGGGCCTCAAGACGAGCGGGGAGTGTGCCTGCCACATCCACCGTGCGGCGTTGCGAAGTAGTCCTGGAGCGGCCCACGGGCTGGCATATCCCCATGACACCTGCCCGGCGTTAGCGTAGCTGGTCTCAAGTCCAGGTGCGCTCTGCCGATCGACCACCACGACGTCATGGCCGGCGCGCTGTAGCTGGTAAGCACAGGCGGTGCCGACGACGCCGCTGCCGATGACAAGAACCTTCATGGACGGTGGGTATGAACGGCGTGCAGCGTCACTAACGTATAACTGGTACGTCCGGGCGGTGATTGTCGAGTATACCCGGCGGCCAGCGGGTCGGATGCCACGGATCGCATCGCACGTTGTTTCCCTGTCGACGGAGAGTTTCCGGCTGGAGGCCACCAAGAGTGACAAACATTATGATTCATAAGGGGAATATTTCGGGTCTCTCGCGAGCGCGTACAATTAATCTAGATAGGGTCCCAACTGAGGCCGGCCTGACGACTGACCCATCCCCCCGGGCGCTGCTGAGCCGGGTGGCGGCACCTGATGTGCCTGTTATGTTGGGGGCTCCAATAAGAATGACTGTTCCGAATTTCATCAGGCGCGCACTTCGCGTGCGCTTCGTACTGGGCGCCGGCTTTGCCGGCATGCTCCTTCTCATGCTGTTCCTCACGGCAATCGGCATCCAGAACATGGCCGCCGCGCAGACGCGTCTCGATCGCCTTGTGAACGAGTACATGGCCAAGGTGCACATTGTTCGGGAGATGCGCACCCATGCGCGCGAACGCACCGTGAACATGCAGAAAATGATTCTGCTCAAGGATGAGTTCGACATCCTGGATCAGACCGTCCAATTTGATCTGCACGCGGGATCGTTTATCGATCTGCGTCGGCGGCTGCTGGCGATGCCGCTCGCGCCGGAAGAGCGCGAGATCCTGGATCGACAGGGTCGCCTCACCAATGTTGCGGTGCCGCTGCAGCGCCGAGTAGTGCAGCTGGTCAAGGCCAATCGCCGGGCGGACGCCCACGCTCTCTTGCTGGAAAAGGCCATCCCGGCTCAGGATCGGGTGTTTGAGACGCTCCTCGAGTTGGAGGCCCTTCAGGAAGATCGCGCCGATGAGGCCGTGGAAGAGGCGACGCGTGCCTATGCGCGGGCCCGCATATGGGTGATAGGCCTGTCCGTGCTAACGCTGGCACTGGGTATCTGGATCGCGCTGGTGGTACTGCGCCTGACCCGACGTTCGGAGCGCGCACTGCGCGACGAGAAGGAGCGCGCGCAGGTGACCTTGCATTCGATTGGCGAAGCGGTGATTCGTACCGACGCGCACGGCGCGGTGGAGTACCTTAATCCGGTTGCCGAGCGCCTGACGGGCTGGAGCCAGCGCGATGCGCGCGGGCGTCACCTGCTTGAGGTCATGCACATCGTGCACGACACCACCCGCGAGCCGCTGCAGGACCCTGTCGCGTTGGCCCTGGCCGTGGGTACGGTCGTGACCGATGCCGGCGATACCGTGCTACTCACGCGCAGCGATGAGGAGCACGCCATTGAACACACGGTCACCCCCATCCGCGATAGCAGTGGCGGTGCGGCCGGCGCGGTCGTTGTGCTGCGGGATGTTACCGAAATGCGGGCACTTGGCCGCGAGCTTGTGCATCAGGCCACCCACGATCCGATGACGGGGCTGCTCAATCGGCGCGAGTTCGAGCGTCGCTTGCAGCAGGCGCTGGACCGGGCCCGCGACGGTAGCGCCGGCGCTCTGTGTTATCTCGATCTCGATCTCTTTAAGACGGTCAATGACACCTGCGGGCATCTGGCAGGTGATGAATTGCTCAAGCAGTTGAGCCTGTTGTTACGCAATCGTGTACGCAAGGAAGACGTGATGGCTCGGGTCGGGGGCGACGAATTTGCGGTGCTCCTGTTCGATTGCCCTCTCACCAAGGCGGCGGAAATCGCTGATGGTCTGCGCCGCGCGTTACGCGATTTCCGCTTCGTGTGGGACGACAAGAGCATTGATGTCGGCGCAAGCATCGGCGTTGTGCGCGTGGCCGAAAGCAGCGGAGACATCAATGACGTACTGCGAGCGGCGGACGTGGCGTGCCGCATCGCCAAGGAGGAGGGCCGCAATCGGATCCATCTCTATCAGCTGGACGATCTCACTGTCACGCGCCATCACAGTGAAATCGGCTGGGTGCAGCGCATCAATCGCGCGATTCAGCATGATCGTTTTGTGCTCTATGGGCAGTGGATCATGCCGCTCGCCCGAGGCCGCCAGCTTCATCCGCACTGCGAGGTGTTGGTACATCTCGAGGAGGACGACGGCATTATCGCGCCGATTGCTTTCCTGTCGGCGGCCGAGCGTTACCACCTGATGCCGGCAGTTGATCGCTGGGTGGTCAGTGCAGTTTTCCGCGCTTTGCGTGACTTGCCGCGCGATTCGGGTGTTTCGTTCAACGTCAATCTGTCGGGGCAGACGTTATGCGACGCTGAGTTCCTGCCGTTCGTGCAACGCGAGCTGCGCCAGAGCGGCATGGCTGCGTCGCGCATCTGTTTCGAGATTACTGAAACCGCGGCTGTCACCCACATGAGCCGAGCAGTGGGCCTGATCGGGGCGCTGCGCGAGGCGGGTTGTTCGTTTGCGCTGGACGATTTCGGAAGCGGATTATCGTCCTTCACATATCTCAAGACCATGCCGGTTGATTTCCTGAAGATCGATGGTGCCTTCGTCCGCAATGCGCCGGTGGACCAAACCGACTTGGCCATGGTGAGCTCGATCAATCAGGTGGCGCATATCATGGGGATTCGTACCATTGCCGAGTACGTCGAGACTGACGACATCCGCACTACACTGGAATCGATCGGGGTCGACTATGGTCAGGGCTATGCCCTGGCGCGACCGCAGCCGCTGGCCGAAATTCTGGAAGAGGTTGCCAAGGGTTATCCGAACATCGCGCATGGGTGAGCGCCGAGACGCGACTGCGTCTCAGGCGTGCAGGTCGGGGATGATACGGCTCTCGAGCTTCGCGACCATGTCCTTCAGCGCCAGCCTGCGTTTCTTCAGGCGGCGCAGCTCGAGCTGATCCATCGTGGCATCGGCACCGAGGCGCTCGATGGCGCTGTCGAGAGCGCGATGCTCGAGACGCAGTTCTTCCAGCCGCGCACGTAGCTGCGCCCGTTCCGTATCGTCGATCACGGCTTCACAGGTTCCCCGGAAACCCGTGGCGATACCCCAGCACTCATTCCGGCAGTGCCTCGACTTGGGCGCATTGGGTGCGAAATTTGGCCAGCGCCGCCTCGAACTCGCTCACGCGCTGCTTCTCCTGTGCCACGATTTCCGCCGGCGCGCGCGCCACGAAGTCCGCGTTCGCGAGCTTGCCGGTCGCTTTGATGAGCTCCTTTTCCAGACGAACGATTTCCTTCTTTAGCCGCGCCAGCTCGTCGACTTTGTTGATGATGCTGCCCAGCGGGATTAGTACCTTCATCAAGTCGACGAGCCCAATGGCCGATTCGGGCGCTTGCTCGCCTGCTTCGAGCCAGGTGATCGATGACAGTCGCGCGAGGGTCGTCAGGTACCGCCGGTTGCGCTCCAGATAGTTCTTCTCTCGTTCGCTGCCATCCTGAAGCATCATCGGTAGTGGCTTGCCAGGTGGAATATCGCGCTCCCCGCGTATGTTTCGGACCGTTTCAATCATGGCCATGACCCATCTTGCTTCCCGCACGGCATCCGCGTCGAACGCGTAATCGGTCGAGCGTGGAAACGCCTGACGCATAATCGTCGCTCCTGACTTGCCCGCCAGTGGGGCAACGCGGTACCACAGTTCCTCGGTAATGAACGGCATGATCGGATGGAGCAGGCGAAGCGTCGCCTCCAGGACCACGACCAGGGTTTGGCGCGTGCCACGCAGCAGCGCCGCGCTGCTCGCCGAATCGTTGAGCACTACCTTGGACAATTCCAGATACCAGTCGCAGTATGAATACCAGATGAGGTTGTAAATCGACTGGCCGGCGAGATCGAACCGATACTCGGCGAACGCGCCATCCACCTCGGCGACGGTTTCTTGGAGACGCGAGAGTATCCAGCGATCGATAACGGTGTATTCGACCGATCCGGTGCCCAGACCACAGTCCTTGCCCTCGGTGTTCATGAGAACGTAGCGGGCTGCGTTCCATAGCTTGTTGCAGAAGTTGCGGTAACCCTCCAGCCGGCCGACATCAAAGCGCACGTCGCGCCCCTGGGTCGCGACACTGGCAAAAGTGAAGCGTAGCGTATCGGTGCCAAACGCCGGGATGCCGTTGGCAAAGTTCTTGCGCGTGAGGCGTTCGATTCGCTCGCGCAGGTGCGGCTGCATGACCTCGCGCGTACGCTTAGCGACCAGCGACTCCAGATCAATGCCGTCGATGATATCGAGGGGATCGAGCACGTTGCCCTTGGACTTCGACATCTTCTGGCCTTCGGCGTCGCGCACCAGGCCATGGACATAGACCTCGCGGAACGGCACCTCGCCGGTGAATTTGAGACCCATCATGATCATGCGTGCGACCCAGAAGAAGATGATGTCAAAGCCCGTGACCAGCACGCTGCTTGGATAAAACGTCTTCAGTTCCGGCGTCTGTTCGGGCCAACCCAGAGTCGAAAACGGCCAAAGCGCAGACGAGAACCAGGTATCGAGCACGTCATCGTCTTGTCGCAATGGCCGGTCAGCGAGGCCATGCTTTTTCCGAACTTCGGTCTCACTGCGACCGACATACACGGCGCCGGCGTCGTCGTACCACGCGGGTATGCGATGGCCCCACCAAATCTGGCGTGAGATGCACCAGTCCTGGATATTGCGCATCCACTCGTAGTAGGTCTTGGCCCAGCTCTCGGGCACGAAGCGGATGCGCCCGTCCTCCACTGCCTTGGTAGCCTCAGCGGCAAGCGGCGCAACCTTCACGTACCACTGATTGGTCAGGAACGGTTCGATGACCGCATTGGTGCGATCGCCTCGCGGCACCATCAGCTTGTGGTCCTGGATGCGCTCCATGAGCCCCTTGGCCTCCAGGTCGGCGATGATGCGCTTGCGTGCGTCGTAGCGGTCGAGGCCGTGATAGGGAGAGCCCGGCAGGTCGATTTTTGCGTCGACCGTAAAGATGTTGATAAGCGGCAAGTCGTGGCGACGGCCGACCTCGTAGTCGTTAAAGTCGTGCGCGGGGGTGATTTTGACGCAACCGCTGCCGAACTCCCTGTCGACGTATTCATCGGCAACGACTGGAATAGTCCGACCGGTGAGCGGTAGTTCTACCTGCTTGCCAATGAGATGGCGATAGCGATCGTCATCCGGGTGCACGGCGACCGCGGAGTCGCCGAGCATCGTCTCCGGGCGCGTGGTGGCAACGACCAGAAATTCCTTCGTGCCCTGAATTGGATAGCGGATATGCCAGAGATGGCCCGCTTCCTCTTCCGACATCACCTCGAGGTCCGAGACCGCGGTGTGCAAGACAGGATCCCAGTTGACCAGACGCTTGCCGCGATAGACGAGACCCTCTTCGTAGAGGCGTACGAATACCTCGGTCACTGCGTGTGACAGACCTTCATCCATCGTGAAGCGCTCGCGGGTCCAGTCCACCGAGGCACCCATGCGGCGCAGCTGGCGGGTGATGGTACCGCCCGAATGCGCTTTCCAATCCCACACGCGGGCAATGAACTGCTCGCGCCCCAGATCGTGGCGTGTTTTGCCCTCCGCATTGAGTTGGCGTTCGACCACCATTTGCGTGGCGATGCCGGCGTGATCGGTGCCCACCTGCCAAAGCGTGTTGTCCCCCCGCATGCGGTGGTAGCGAACAAGCGTGTCCATGAGGGTGTCTTGGAACGCATGGCCCATGTGCAGGCTGCCGGTGACATTGGGCGGGGGGATCATGATGCAGTACGGCTCGCCCGATCCGGCGGGGCTGAAGTAGCCGGAGCGTTCCCAATGTTCGTACAGACGCGTTTCGATCGCGTGCGGTTCGTACGACTTGCTGAGACTCGCTGCGGCGTTGGCCTGGCTGGAGGCGCCAGGTCCTTTTTGAATGTCGCGTTTCATGGGTGCCCCGAAAAACTGCGCGCCCGCTAGCGCGGGCGCAAAGACTGGCTACGACTCCGGCATATTCTCGCGTTTTGCGCCGGCTTTCTCCAGCTCCTCACGCAGCAATTGCTGGAGGCGGTGAATGGTCTTGGTGTCTATCCCGATTTCCCCGCGCTTGCGTCGCTCAATGTTGAGACGCGCTGCGACCCGCACGGCAAGCTCGCGGGCTCGGTCAGCGGCCGGCAAAGGCGGCTCAATGAGATTCAACTGGGCCGCGGCCGGCGGCGGCACCACGACGTCCTGCAATACTGGAAGGTCCCCGGGGTCGATCTCCATATGGTCACCCAGCGTCCCAACAGCCGGCTCGTCTGGGGGTGTGACTGCAGTGGGGGGTTCAGGGCGCTCGAATTCGATTGAATATCCGGGCGCCTCCGCCGCCTCTATTTCGAGTGACGGCACCTCCTCGGATTCTGGTTCGCGATCGACCGGTTCCTTATCCGTGCTCGCGTCAGATCCCGCAAGACCCTCGCGCTGTGCATCGGGTTCAGGTACAGCTTGGGCATCGATTTCGTGCACATGTTCGGGCGCAGCTGATTCTTCAGGCGCCTCGGGCGGTTCGAGGTCCGGAAAATCAGGCGACGATGCGATTGCGCCGTTGTCCTGGTCCCCGATGGTCGGCTCTCCCATCGTCTCGGGTGCTGACTCGTCCACCGAAGGCGGCATAGCCTCAAGCAGAATTTCCTCAGCTTCATCCGTCGCGGTATTCTGCATGTTCACTTGGGGCTCATCCGCCGGAATCGCAGGCGCTTCGTTAAAGGCCTCCGGCAAGTCGGCTTCGTGCGTTGTCGGCGTGCTCGCTTGATGCAGCCCGCTTCCGCGCTCTGGAGACTCCGACAAGTCGGTTTCATTCTCTGGTGATGCAACGGTTCCTGCAGTTGACTTCTCGGCAGGGGAGGGTTCAAGGGTCAGTTCCGCGGCGCTGCCTGCGTTGATTATCGGTATGTCGTCGAACGGGAGTTGCTGCTGTCCCTCTTCCGGCGACGGCACTTCGGGGATCTTCGCTTCCGGCGTTGTCACGCTTGTCGCAACAAGCGATGCGGCTGGCGGCACGTCAATAGTAACTTCATCAGACAAGTTGGCACCCACCGGCGCCTGTGTTGCACTCGGCGAAGTCTCGAAAATCCCGGTGACTGGCTCAGCGGCGAGCGCCGTGGAGGTATCCGTCAGTTCAGACAACACGCTATCAGCTTGAGCCAGCGCCTCGCTAGCATCATAGGACTCGGTCGCCTGTGTCGTTTCGCTGCCCGACACTTCGATTTCCTCCGACCCGGTGTCAGCCGTTTCGGCGAGCGTTCTGCCTGTTTCCGCGCCATCCTCGGGAGCCAGTTCGTGACTAACGAGCGAGCGCAGCGACGCCAGTACGGCACCAACATCTACCGGATCGCCAGCCTGGTTGGCGGTCGGTGCGACGTGCTCGGGCTTGGGAACCTTGCGCGGGCGCCCAACTTTGCCGTAGTGCGGCTTTGGCGGGGGCGGGGGTTTCGGGGCGTCGTGGAGTAGTTCGCCGCGCATGAGGTCCTGGAGCGACTTCAGTACCTCATCAAGCGTGTGCTTCTCTGAGGGTTTGTGGGCGTTGGAAGTCATTGCAATGGCATGCGGCCCCTACAAGCGATGGGTGTCGAGCGGATAACCACGGTCGCGGTAGAAGCGAAATCGTGCGCGTGCACTCTCCTTTTCATCCACGGCGCCACCGACGATCTCGGCCACGCGCTGAAAGCGACTGAAGCACTCCGGAACCTCGGGCGCGAGCGAGATCAGTACGTCCGTAAACTCGGGCGGCGGTGCCTGCGGTCCGACGACCACCGGTGGAATGGGGTCCATATGTTCGGATTGTAGTCCATGGGGGATAAAACTCCCGGCGCTAAATGTCCACAGAAGGTCATTTAGTGCCTGTGCCTGTTCGTCCGAGGCCGTCAGCAAATAGACGCGATGACCGAGCCGAAAAGCCTTGCCAACTAGCTTGCATGCAACCAACTGGCGCGTGCGCTCACTCGCATCGGCAAGCAGGTAGAAATCGACACGCGTCACGCCGGGACCGTTTCCTTCGAGGTCTCGGCGGCGTATTTGCTTGCGCGCTCGATCAGGAACTGGACTAACAGCGGCACCGGTCGGCCGGTAGCGCCCTTTTCCTTTCCGGTCTTCCAGGCTGTTCCGGCGATGTCGAGATGCGCCCATTTGAACTTCTTCGTGAAGCGCGCGAGGAAGCTGCCACCGATGATCGCGCCTGCTTCACGCCCACCGATATTCGCCATGTCGGCAAAGTTGCTGTCGAGCTGCTTTTGATACTCCTCCCACAACGGCAGCTGCCAGGCGCGATCCCAAGCATATTTTCCGGCATTCAGCAGCTCGCGCGCGAGCTGATCGTTGTTGCTCATCAGGCCGCTGGCCTGGCCACCGAGCGCGATCACACAGGCCCCGGTGAGCGTTGCAATGTCTACCACGGCTTGCGGCTCGAACCGCTCGGTGTAGGTGAGGGCGTCACACAGGATCAGTCGGCCCTCGGCGTCGGTGTTCAGTACTTCGACGGTTTGGCCTGACATTGAGGTGACGATGTCACCTGGCTTGTTGGCGTTGCCGTCCGGAAGGTTTTCGCTCGATGGAATGACGCCGACGATGTTGAGCGAAAGTTTCAATTCGGCTGCGGCCTTTATGGCCCCAAGCACTGACGCGGCGCCACACATGTCGTACTTCATTTCGTCCATGTTGGCAGCCGGCTTGATCGAGATGCCGCCGGCATCGAAAGTGAGACCCTTGCCGACCAGTGCGATCGGTGCCTGGTCCTCCGCGCCGCCGCGATACTCGAGCACGATGAGTTTCGGTGGCTGGCGGCTGCCGCGCGAAACTGACAGCAGCGCGCCCATCCCGAGCGACTTCATGTCGGGCTCTTCCAGCACCGATACCTTGAAGTGGTGGTGCTTGCCGAGATCGCGCGCCTGGTCGGCGAGATATTCCGGCGTGCAAATGTTTCCCGGCAGGTTGCCCAGATCCCGCGCGAGGCGCACGCCCGCCGCCAGCGCCTGACCCTCTCGGATAGCCTGTTCACCGTTGGCAAGATCACTGCGCCGTGGCACGGCGAGGATCACGCGTTTCAAGGCCCGCTTGGAGGGTTTGGGCTTGCTCTTTAGTTGCTCGAACCGGTACTGCGAGGCCTCAATGATTTCCACGGCCTGGCGGATCTTCCACGCAACGTCGCGGCCCTTAACCTCGGCCTCGGAAAGAAAGAACGCGATCTCGGTTGCGCCGATATGTTTAAGCGCATCCATCGATCGTGCCACAGCTTCGCGATAGCGGGCTTCGTGGAATTCCTTTTCCTTCCCGCATCCGACAAGCAGCACGCGCTCGCTGGGGACGTTGGGCAGGGTGTGCAGCAGCAGGACCTGTCCAGCGCGCCCGTCGAGATCGCCGCGGCGCAGAATGCCAGTCAGCGCACCCTGTGAGGCCTCATCGAGCTGTTCGGCCGCAGCCGACAAGCGCCGCCCTTCAAACACGGCAGCGACAACGCAACCCGTGCGTTGTTTGTCAGCGGTCCCGCTTTTTACCGAGAATTCCATGCCCGCGTTCCGTTTCTTGCTATGATCATTGTGCGTCCCGGCCCCGATGCCCTGTGATATAGTCCTTGCCGGACTGGTCCTTCCGATTATCGTTCAAGCTGTTATCGAGGCTGAGTCACTGGATTGGGATATTTCAAGCCGGTGTATCAATACGGCACCATTCGCGGGACATTCTGGGTCGCGTCGTCGCCCTTGTCAAAGCATCATGCGTAGGTTTCTTGCGGCATGATCATCTATCGCGCGCTGCAGCGCGAATCCATGCGCACCGCGGTAGCGATCGTTATCGTGCTGATCGCGCTGTTTGTGTTCGTGACTTTCAGCACCCTGCTCGGTCGGGCGGCGCGGGGCGCCTATGCCGACGCCGCGGTGCTGACGCTGCTCGGGCTGCAAGTGCTTTTGCGCCTGGACGTGCTGATTCCGCTTTCCCTCTACCTCGGATTGCTGTTGACGCTGGGGCGCTGGTATCGCGACAGCGAGATGGTTGTGCTCGCGGCATGCGGCATTGGACTGACACAGTTGCTACGTCCTGTGCTGGTGCTTGCCCTCATCTTCTCAACGATATCGGCAGTATTGGCGTTCTATATCAATCCGCTCGCAGATCGGTTGATCGACAAGACGCGCCGTGAAACCGGTACACGCACGGAGGCAAGTATGGTCACGCCAGGCACGTTTATAGACGCGCCAGGCGGGCGGGTGATTTATTCGGAAAATGTTGATCCTGATGGACCGCGCTTCGAATCGCTGTTCGTGACCCGGTTGCAGGCAGACAGGGAAGGCGTGGTGCTCGCGCGGACGGGCCGTCCCGAGGAAAGTCCGGATCGGTCCCACGACCTGCTGGTGCTCGACGACGGTGCGGCGTATGAAGGTCGACCAGGCGAGACGGAGTACCACATTTTGACTTTTAAGCGCGCCACACTACGGATCCGCCCGCGACGTGCCAGCGAGGCGCCGCTGCAAATCAGCGCGACGCCGACGCGTGAATTGTTGCGGATGCCCGGAGCGGAGGCGAATGCTGAGTTGCATTGGCGCCTGGCACGGCCGGTTGGTGTTCTGGTGATGGCGCTGTTTGCGCTCGGGCTCGCTTACACTGACGCGCGACGGGGACGAATGACAAACATTTTCGTCGCCATTCTGGTCTACTTCATTTACTCGAACCTGGTGAACTTCGGACAGGCGCTGCTGCGAAAAGACAGGCTGGCGCCGGTGCTCGGGCTGTGGTGGGTGCATGCGCTGATGCTCGCGGCAGCGGCGTACCTGATCTGGTGCCGTATCAACAATCGCGCAGTATTCGCGCCGTTTCGTCGCGGCAGGTCTGCATGATCCTCTCGCGCATCGATCGATATATCGGTCGCGGCGTCGTTGTAGGCACGCTGCTGGTCCTTGCCGTGATCGCAGCAGTCACCACGCTGCTTTCGCTGGCAGAAGCGCTGCCGAGCTATGGTCGGGGGAGTTTCGGCGTGGCCGCCCTGGTGCGCTATGTCCTGCTCTCGCAGGCGCGCAAACTCTACGAGATCTTTCCGGTGGCTACTTTGATCGGCACGCTTCTCGGCCTCTCTGCACTCGCGCTTGGTTCAGAGCTCACCGCAATGCGGGCGGCCGGTGTCTCGACGCTACGCATTCTCGGCGCGGCCATGAAGACCGGAGTCGCCCTGGTGCTGGTCTCGACCCTATTCGGAGAATTCGTCGTTCCATGGGCGGAAAACACGGCGCAGCTCGGTCGCGCCCGGGCGCTCGAAATCAGCCTCCAGCAGAAGGGGTCGGGGCTATGGCTCCGCGAGGGGTCGCGGTATGTGAACATTGGCGAGGTCCTTCCTGATCTCAGCCTGCTGCGCGTCTCGGTGTTCGAGGTCAATGAGGCGTTTCGGCTGCACGCCCAGACTTACGCGCAGCGCGCAGTCTACGTGCCGACCGAAAAGGCCTGGCGGCTGGAAGGCGTACGCGATACCACCGTGAACGAAGACCAACTAAAGGTGCAGCGTGTTGAGCAGCGTTTGTGGCAGGCGTCGCTGACACCCGAGATGGTAAATGTCTTCTCTGTGCAACCGGAAGGGCTGTCAGCCATACAGCTCGCGCGCTACATCGAGCATCTGCGTAACAATGGACAGGATACGGCGCGGTATCGACTTGCATTCTGGCAGAAGGTCCTGCTGCCACTCGCGACGGCAACCATGATTCTACTCGCCGCCCCGTTCGTCTTTCAGCACTTCCGAAGTGGCGGCATGAGCAAGCGACTCTTCATCGGTGTGCTGCTCGGGCTGGTATTCGTGATTTTGAATCGGACTTTTGGTTTCCTCGGACTGCTCTACGGTCTGCCGCCGATTCTCGGGGCCGGTATCCCCTTATTCCTATTCTTTTTGCTCGCGCTGTACGCCCTGCGGCGCGTGGCCTGATGCTCAGCGGTGCCCACCGCGTTTTGGGAGCAGCTGCAGGTGGGTACCGGACAGGCGATCGTGCCACGCGCGTCGCTCGTGATCGTGCAAGATCCACAGGAATCCCAGACCGAGGCAGGCAAGTGAAACGAAGGCGGCAAGGAATCGCCGCGACGCCTGCCCCCAACTCACCGGACCGCCGTTCGCAGATACGAGCCGCAGCCGCCAGACGCGCATGCCGAGGGTCTGCCCGCCGTGCGTCCAAAACCAGGCAAAGAACGCGAAGGCGATCGCCAGCAAATACAGGCGGAAGGTAGCGTGAGCAACCCCGGTCGAGGGGGCCCCGCCCATGAGCCAGACGATAGGTAGGCTGGCCACGATCATCACGCCTATCAAGAGCAGCCAGTCGTAGAAGATTGCCGCCAGACGGCGCAGGAGGCCCGGTGTGGCCAAGTTAGGCGATGAATTTGGGGCGATCCCCGCTGGATTGCCATTTTCAGCTGAAAAAGGCCCAGACAAGGCTATCTCGCCGACCGCTTGTGCACAGCAGGCGGAAAAAGGCTTTTTGGACAAAGGGTAACGACGCTCGCCACAAGCTAGGGAATATGCAAGTTATTGAAATGCATAAATCTTTGTCTGCTGTTCAAAAAATATTCAAAACGTTGTCACGAGCCCAATGCGGGCAAATTTGGCCTGGAATTGCCCTCTTACGCACACAGCTATCCACAGAACCTGTTGATAGTCAGTTGGGCGGCAAGATACGAAACCCCGCCAATTTGCGGACAAGATTGACTACCCCAATTCACGCAACAACGGCGCCAGCTTGGTTTCCCAGATTTCCGCCGTTATTGGTCCGATCTGCTTGTAACGAATCACCCCGGCTTTATCGACCACGAAGGTCTCGGGAACGCCGTAGACGCCCAGCTCGATTCCGACACGGCCGTCGAGGTCCGATAGGCTCAACTCATAGGGGTTACCCAGCGCTGCGAGCCATTTCAACGCGTCCGCTCGCTGATCCTTGTAGTTGAGTCCGATGATTGGAATCGCGCGATTCTGTGCAAGTTCGACGAGCAGAGGGTGCTCCTCGCGGCAGGCCACACACCATGATGCCCAGACATTGAGCAGATACACGCGTCCACGCAGGTCGTCGCTGCGCACGGTGCGCTTGGAGTCGGCAACCGATGGTAACGCAAACGCCGGGAGCGGTTTGCCAACCAGCGGCGAGGGAATCTTGCGCGGGTCCAGCTTGAGTCCGTAGGCGAGCAGCAGCCCGAGCAATACGAAGACCGCGACTGGAATGAGAAAGCGCTTCATTGTGCCCTACTTGCCAGACTGAAAGGCGCCGCCCTTCATGGCGGCGGCGGCCTCGGGCGGCATGTAGTTTTCGTCATGCTTGGCGAGCACCTCGCGCGCTGCGAAAGTGCCGTCCGTGCCCATGCGTCCGAGTGTGACTACGCCCTGGCCGTCACGGAACAGATCCGGAAGAATTCCCTCGTAGCGCACCGGAATGGACTTGTTCATGTCGGTAACCACGAATTGGACCACCAGGCTGTCGCCAGCGCGTTTGACGCTGCCTTTCTCTACCATGCCGCCAATGCGAATGGTCTGGTCACGAGGTGCCTTGCCTTCCAGTACTTCGGTGGGCGAATAGAAATACACCAAGTTGCTGCGAAAGGCGTTCAGCACGAACATTCCGCCGATGGTCAGCCCCAGCACGCCAACAACAATCAGGATCAGGCGCTTGTGACGAGTCTTCATGAATCGCTTCCCTTGAAACGGTAAAAGTCACGCAGTCGTTCGATGACACTGCGACGGCGGCGCACGGCGACGATGATGTTCACCACGAGGATCACGGCAGCTGCTGCATAGACACCCCAGACATAGGGGGCGTAGCCGCCCATCTCGATGAATTTCGTCCAGTTCACTTGTTCTGCTCGACAATCGGTGCGACCCAGCTCGTGTACTTCTCACGTTCGAGAATTTCGGGGCGCATGCGCATCAGCACCACCGTGAGGAAATACAGATGGAATGCAACTGCCATGATGAGCAGCGGCGCAAGAATGCTGGCATGGATGGTTGGTTTCCCGAGCCGTCCCACTGAGGCCGGCTGGTGTAGCGTGTTCCACCACTCCACGGAAAAATGGATGACCGGCAGATTAACGACGCCGACCAGGGCCAGGATGGCGGCCGCGCGGGCGGCGCGTTTCGGGTCATCGATGCTTGCCTGCAAAGCCATGACGCCGACATACAAAAAGAATAGGATCAGCTCGGACGTAAGGCGCGCGTCCCAAGCCCACCAGGTGCCCCACATCGGCTTTCCCCAGAGTGACCCGGAGATCAACGCCAGAAGGGTAAAGGACGCGCCGACCGGCGCGCAGGCCGATGCGAATACTTCGGCAAGCTTGACGTTCCAGATCAGCACCACAGCGCCGGCGCCAGCCATCAGCATATAGATGAGCATCGACATCCATGCGGCCGGGACATGCACGAACATGATCCGCACCGTCTCGCCCTGCTGGTAGTCCGGCGGCGCAACGAACAGCCCCAGATATAAACCGGCGGCGAGCACCACCACCGTGGCGGCTGCCAGCCACGGGATCAGGCGCCCGGCGAGGGGGTAAAAGTACTTCGGTGAAGCGTACTCGTGCATCAATCGAGCGAAGTCCTGAGTGCTGCGGCCGTTGCCCAAGGCGCCAACACCAGCGCCACGGCAAGGAACGCTGCGAGGAGCGAGAGTTGCGCCTCGCTCGGCATCCCGGTGGCGGCGCCGCTTACGGCGCTCGCCCCAAAAATGAGCACCGGAGTATACAACGGCAGCACGAGCGCTGACACCAGCACCCCACCCCCGCGAAGTCCGAGCGTCAGGGCGGCCCCGACGCTCCCGAGCAGGCTCAGGACCGGAGTCCCCAGCAATAGAGACACGAGAAGTGTGCCCATAGCCGCATCGGGTAACTGCATCTGAATAGCCAGCAGGGGCGCCATCAGGATGAGCGGCAGGCCGCTCAGAACCCAGTGGGCAGCGGTCTTGGCCAGGACCAGTATTGAAAGAGGGTGGGGGGCAAGCAGCATCTGCTCCAGTGTCCCCTCCGCGTAGTCGTTCGCAAACAGCCGGTTTAGAGACAACATCGTTGAAAGCAGCGCGCCGACCCATAACACGCCCGGCGCTAGCGTTCGCAGAACTGACGGTTCCGGGCCGACACCGAGCGGAAAAAGGCTGGTAACAATCGCGAAGAAGATCAGGGGCGTAAGCACATCGTGCACGCGGCGCCAGGCGACGGTGAGCTCACGGCGAAAGACTGAGACAGCAGCGGTGGGAAGGCTGACGGTGCTCATGGCCCAAGACGGATCGACAGGAATTCCAGATTGCCGATGTCAAACTCCTGGTGTGAGGTCAGCGCGACGAGCCCACCCTGCGCAAGATGGCCGGCGAGCAGTTCGGTCACCAGCGCGATCGAATGCGTATCCAGCGCGGCGAAAGGTTCGTCCATGATCCACAGTCTTCGCCTGAGGAGTGCGAGGCGGGCGAGCCCGAGGCGCCGTTTCTGGCCTTGTGACAACACCTTCGCCGGAAATGAACGTAGGGCACTGAGGTTGAACCGTTCCAACGCCCGTTCAATGTCGTGCTCGCTCGCAGCCGCACCAAGGCCCGCTGCCGCTCGCAGATTCTCTGCTGGCGTGAGCTCGCCCTGAAGCGCATTGGTGTGTCCCACATACGCAAGTTCAGCCCGGTAGTCATCTCCCAGTTCGCGAATCGTCGAACCTTGCCAGCGGATCACGCCATCCGCCGGCCGCGTCAGGCCGCACAGCGTACGGAGCAGGGTGGTCTTGCCACTACCGTTGGCACCCAGAATATGCAACAGCTCGCCCGGGCGCAGGGCGAAGTTCAGCCCTTCAAACAGGTTGCGGTCGCCGCGGGCGCAGGCGAGGTTGATGACTTCCAGCAAGGATGCGATTCCGGGGCTAGTGGTTATGTAAATTGTGACCGCAAGCTTGACGTGGCGCCAACGGGCATATCATCTGGTGCCCCGAACACGAATCGAACGTGCGACCTGCCGCTTAGGAGGCGGCTGCTCTATCCACTGAGCTACCGGGGCGTGGGGGCAATTCTAGCATCGGTGCCCCGGACTGCCGGCAGAGTTGTCAGGGCGGGCTCGTTCAAAAGGGGGCGTGTAAGCCGCGATTGCCGGCTCTTGGCATGGGCCGAGTGGCCCGGCCCACCGTTGGTGCCCGCCGAACGACAAGTCCGGTGTCGCCGGTCCTATTCTTCTCTGAGTGTTTGGTGGAGCGGAGGAGGATCGAACTCCCGACCTCTGCATTGCGAACGCAGCGCTCTCCCAGCTGAGCTACCGCCCCAATATCTTGGATGCCGCTTTCTGGCCCCTGGAAAATACCATCATCGTGCAGCGCCCGAAGGCGCCCTCTGGTATTTGGCCAGACCTAGGTCAGTACGGCGACAAAAGGGTCGCAATTGTAGATGACTCCGTAGTTACTGGGAAGCCAGGTATTCCTGTGCCTCGACGCGGCCGCAGCCACCCTTCGAGTAGTGGCTTGGCCGACTATAGTCGGGTGGTTGGCCGGGCAAATACCGGAAAGCAACTCTCCATGCGCAATTTTATGAAGTCTGCCGCCGCCCGGCAGGTGCAGGGCAATGGCAGCTGGGAAGGGATCTTCCGACCTTCCGCGGCGGTGACTGGCGCCCTGGTCGCCGCGATCCTGCTCGCCACCTATTTCTTCTCGTTCACCTGGCGCGCCGATCCCCCTCTGCTTGATGGTGACGACGCCGTCTATGTCCTGATGGCTGACTTTTTTTCGCCATTCTCAGAACGTGACCGGGAGATTCTTGGACTGGTGATGCGGCGCAGCTATTTTCCGCCCCTGTATCCAATGTTGCTCGGTATGGTTGGCGGGATCGCGAGCAACACCCTTCTCGCCCACGCAGTTACTGTCACGATACTGTTCCTCGCGTTCATGGCGTTGCTCGTGTGGGCGAACTCAATCAGCGAGCGCCCGATCGCCGTGACATTACTCGTGATACTGGTTGCGACGTTACCAGCGACCGTCTTTCAGCTATTCGGACTGTTGAGTGAGGGCCTCTACTTGGCCCTTACTCTCGTGGCGCTCTATTTTGCCAATCGAGCTCCGCACGCCAGGTGCTGGCAGTATCTGGCTGCGGTCGCCATCGGCCTGGCCATCCTGTCGCGGACGGTCGGATTCGCACTTTGGCTTGCGTACGCAATATGGCTTGCATCCGGAAAACGCGAGGGGTGGAAGACCCTGCCGCTGATAGCGCTCCTGCCTTGGTTCGCATGGTCGGCGTGGAAATGGAGTTATGGGTACACGTCAAGCTACGCGGGCAATGTTCAAAATCTGCTTTCCGACCAGACATTGTGGGCGGTCGTCACCGAGCAGCTCTCCACTGCCCCTCTTCAAATCTGGCGTGGTTGGATTATCAGCATCAGTCATCTCGAGACGCCGTTGGCCACGATAGGTGGGACTGTCCTTGGGGCGATATGCGTCGCTGGGTTGGCCAGGAGGCTTTGGCAGGGCCGTCTCGACGGTTTTTACGTAGCGATCTATCTCGCGATGCTTCTAATCTGGCCTTATTCCTACGAAGCGCGTCGACTGTTGTTCGTGGTGCTCCCCATTCTGCTGGTCCAAGGACTCGCGATAGTGGACTGGATTGGATTTCGAGCGGCGAAGTGGCCCAGCCTGGGGAGGCAGGCGGGTTCGGTTTATCTTGGCATTATCGGCATCGCGGCTCTCCCGGCGGTCGTTTCTATTCAGGGTCGCCTCATCGCTGGATTGCAGGAACCCAATCGACCCTACGCCATTGCGGCAAGCTGGTATACGTACGCCAACGTTGACGACGCCAAGAAACGCCTTACCGAGCAGTCGGTGCTGGCGCGAGGCTGGCGCGAGTTGGGATCGCGTATAAGCGCCGAGGAGTGCGTTTATCATATCAAGTCTGTTGCGTTCATGCTGTATGCAGATCGACGGGCCTATGCGACACCGCATGCTCGAAGCGAATCTGAATTTTGGGAGAAGGCAACGCTATGTCGCCTTTTCTATCTTGGCGCATTTATCTACGCGCCCTATAGCGAGCCGTTCTATCCCAAACGCTATCTGGGACCGGGAGCTCGCGTGCTTTCTATCGACTATGTTCAAGAAGGCGGTCGGCAACGCCCACTGGGAATGCTAGTGCGGGTCGACGACCCATCACATATCAAATGAGGAACGACGGTGCAGCCTATCCGCTTGGAGGTGTTGTGAACGATCCGGTGCTTTCAGTAGTGATTCCCTGCTTCAACGAGGTTGGGACTATTAGCGGGATCCTCAATGAGGTGCATGCTTCACCCTCTGGTCGCAAGCAGATCGTCGTTGTCGATGACGCATCCCACGACGGAACCCGCCAGTTGCTGGAGGGGCCCTTGCGGTCGCGTATCGATGTTTTGATCTGCCATGAGCGCAATCAGGGCAAAGGAGCTGCCCTTCGGACCGGAATCGCGGCCGCAACGGGCGATATTGTGATCATTCAGGACGCCGATCTTGAATACGATCCGAAGGAGTACTCTCGCCTTACCAAACCGATCGTTGAAGGTAAGGCGGACGTGGTGTTTGGCAGCAGGTTCCATGGGCATGATCCACATCGCGTACTGTACTTTTGGCACTACGTTGGCAATCGTATGCTGACGCTTCTCTCGAACATGTTCACCAACCTCAATCTCTCCGACATGGAGACGTGTTACAAGGTTTTTCGACGTGAAATGATTCAGAGCATCGAGATTGAAGAGGACCGGTTCGGATTTGAGCCTGAGGTAACGGCGAAGATCGCACGACTGCCGGGCGTCCGGATATTTGAAGTGGGAATTTCGTACTACGGTCGCACCTACGCCGAGGGCAAGAAGATCGGGTGGAAAGACGGGTTCCGCGCTGTCTACTGCATATTGAAGTACGGGCTGTTCCGTGCCTGATTCGTCGCTATCTGGCGTCGCACCACTACGAGGAATGCAATGGGCAGCATTGGCGCCCGCCATTGCATTCCTCATTATCAGCGTCGCGTATATCGCGTGGAGCTGGAGCGATCAACTCGGGGATCTTGGCGGTGACAACGCGACGTATCTTTTGACTGCGCATTATCTTTCTCCGTGGACGCCCCACAGCGCGGTTGCTGAACACTTCGCCAAAGTCAGCCAGTATCCGCCGGTCTATCCGTTGGTTCTGGCGCTATTCGGCGGGGCCAACAATCTTCTGGGAGCCCACCTCATAACGACCGCGTTCCTGATCGGAAGTATGGTCGTTCTCTGGTTGTGGCTTCGCGCGCTGGGTCAGTCCGTTTCGGTCGCGGTGGGTCTGCCGGTTGTCTTTGCGCTGCTTCCGGGGACCTACATGCAGGCGCTTTCGATATTGAGCGAGAATGTCTACCTGTTCTTCGTGTTGGTATCTCTCATGTGTGCGACTGCATATGAACGCCACGGCGATCTGCGTTGGCTGTGGGCCGCGGTCGTGAGCGTTGCCGCCGCCGCCCTGACTCGCACCGTTGGCCTCGCAATGCTGGTTGCGCTACTGACATATCTTGCAGTTCGAAGGCCATCAAAATGGACCTGGCTAGCTAGCGCCGCATTGTTGCCCATTGCGTTGTGGCAACTTCTGCGCCCATCAAACTTTGGATACGTTGATTCATTGATGGAAAAGTATGGGTCCGACCCACTCGGATACTTAATCCAGCATTTAGTCCTTCAGTCCAAGAGTCTTTGGTGGGGTTGGCTCGCCAACTTCTCTTCGAGCGAAGTCGGCGCGATTGTCTTGGCAGCTGTTGCGGCGCTGGCGATTGGGGGGACGGTCTGGCGAATACGGCAGGGCGCATTGGACGGTATTTATGTTGTTTCCTATCTTGTGATCATATTGTTGTGGCCGTTTCCCGCCGAGGCTAAACGGTTTGTCTATGTCATTGTTCCCATACTCCTGGTTCATGGGCTCTTGGTGTTGGAGCGGGTGCCCTTGCGTCTGCCCGTAGTCAAACCCTTGGCCCTAAAGCTTCTGGTGGCGCTGCCGATATGCATCCTGCTGTTGCCCGATCTCGCGCTGACCGCCAAACGGTTCTTTACCCCTCTTCCAGATGTGGCAGAAGATTTCCGGCGGAGTATTTTGTGGTTCGGCGGGGCTCCTAACCAGGCAACGCAAAAATTGCTGTTAGAGCGTGCGCTCGTGGATGCTCACCGTGCGGCCGGGAGGATGGTGCCCGAAGGTGGCTGCGTATTCAGCATCAAACCCTCGATTCTTGGCTTGTACGGCCAGCGCGTGAGTTACATCCCGCCTCGCGAGGAGTGGACGGACCAGGTAATGGAACAGTACCTGGCAGAAAAGGGATGTCAGCACGTTCTGATGTTGAGCCTTGTAAGCCCAAGTTTCCGCTCATCCTACTATCCGCTGGAACGGTTGCAGCACCGCATGACTATGGTTCACGCGTGGCACTTGCCTGGTAGCTCGTCGATTCCAGTCGCAATACTCGCGCGCATGCCCGAGCGGGCTCGTGACGGTTCGTGAACCGTCGGCTTCGATCGTTATTCATTCTTTCCCGGTTGTGCATAGCTGATAGAGCGACGAGCCAACCAATTTCAATTCTCCCAAATGTCGGAATTTCGTGAGCTGAGGATCAGTCTGAAACTGCGCCAATCGATCTGGCGCAACTATTCGGCTGCAATTGTGGTCGCGGGAATTCTAGGGTTGGCACTTGGTTTGCGCCTTTACGGAATTCGATGGGGGTTGCCGGACGCTGGACATCCTCTGTTCTCGTATCATCCGGACGAGGTGCCTCATCTCACCGCTGCGCGCGTGCTTGTCGAAGGCGTGATGATTCCCAAGCACTTCCAGTACGGAGGCACGTTCTACTACACGATCCTGAACGCGATCTTTTTCTTTGCCGGGCTTCTTGGTGACTCGCTTGGGCAGGTCAACCGTATTGCGGCCACGCTGTTGCTTGGAAGGTATTTCCTCGTCGGCATCGCAGTGTTGACGATCTTGTTGGTCTATGAGGTCGGTAGCCAACTGTTTAGCCGACCGACGGGCGCGGTTGCAGCGATGCTCTTGGCGGTGATGCCTGCACACATCGCGAGCGCCCAGCATCTGCGGCCCGATGAGATATCAGCGTTCCTGGCCTTGCTGGTTGTCTATACCGCCGTTCGGGTGTTTCGGGCTGATCAGCCCTTGGGCATACGTCCACTTGTCTATGCAGGATTTGTTGTAGGCGTCGCAAGTGCGCTTCGACTTCCGCTCGCGGTGTTCGGCATTGCACCACTCGTCGCCTATCTCTTGCGCGACGGGTGGAGCGACCCACGGCGGATTTGGTCAACAGCGACGTGGCGTGTGTGCCTGATCCTTGCGCTGTGCGCAGCTGGGGGCTATGCGTTGACGAGTCCACATAGCCTTGTAAATCCAAGAATGTTCTTGGCCGGCCTCCATGTCACATGGCGTTACGAAACCAACCCGTTTCCTGATGCGGTTGAAATGGGGCCCGGCCTCTACCAGTACGGTTGGACGATGCTCAGGCAGGCACTTGGGACTCCCCTGTACGTGCTGGCATTTGCCGGTATCGTCGTTGCCGTCTGGCGGCGCACGCGGGAACAACAACTGCTGCTGGCGGGGACAATCCCGTATTTCGTGATCGCGACCTTTGCATCCTGGGTTGTGGTTCGCTACCTCTTGCCGCTCCTGCCCTTGTTGGCGTTGCTTTCCGCCAAGGTGATCACTGATGCCTTTGAGTATGCGGGCACGCGACGTTGGGTGGTCAGCGCACTGGCTGCATCGGCACTGGCGTGGACCATGATGGGCGACCTCGCGTTTCTGCAACTCGAATATCGACGCAACAATCAGGATGTCGCGAAAGACTGGATCGCCGCGGAGATTCCGCTTGGCGCCACCATCGGTACCTTCCGGCAGTACCGCGAGGACGTGTACTTCAACCCGGTAATTCCACACGGGTTCAAGCATATCGTGCTTCCACTCGTTCCGGATGCCGAACCCGCAGAGTGGCTCGAAAGAGAGCGGCCACAATATCTCGTGTTGCATGAGTTCATCTACAAGAACATGGAGCGTCTCGGCGAGCGACATCCGCAGCGACACGTGTACGCTTTGCTTAATGCATTACAGACCGGGAAGTATGAGTTGGTGAAGGAGTTCAAGCAGCCTGTTGCGATTCTTGGGGTGGATTTCTCGGCAAACTTCAGTGCGCATGACTACACGGTCGTGAATCCCGGAATACGGATATATCGGCTGCGGCAGGAGGCGGCTCAAGGGATGCCCGCCGCCGGTCATGCCTCAGGGCGACAGAGCACGTTGAGGCTGCCGCCGTCGGGAATGATGTCCTGCAACAATGGCGTCGTGTTGGGTAGTGCCGTTAAGTCAGGAACACGGAAGAACGTGTAGTGAAGATCCGTCAGGATCTTCACCAAGTCGGCCAGCGATGCGCCGGCTTCCTCCAGACCGTACGGCATGAATTCAACCAGCAGGCTCGGTCGAAACTTCCTCAACGTTTCCACGGCGCCGCGCAGCACGCGGCACTCGTGCCCGTCGACGTCAAGCTTGATGAAGTCGACTCGGGAAATGTTGTGTCGCTCGATCCAGTCATCAAGTGCGACGACCTCGGCACCGTCGGTGCTGGCCGCAATACCCATATGTGTGGAGTGTCGTGTTTCTGGCGCATGACGGAGAGGCCAGCGGGCGTACAGGTCAACGCCCGGCACGTTGCCGCTCTGTGCCGCAAGCATTGCCTGATAGGCTGAGACCCGCTGAGCAATGGCAGGATTAAGAGCAAGATTTCGCTGCAGTCTATGGAACGCGTAGGTCGTTGGCTCGAAGGCAAGGACACGTCCACCGGGGCCGACGAGATGTGCAAAAGGAAGCGTATGGGCGCCAATGTTAGCGCCCACGTCGATCACCACGGCACCGGGGTGGATCAGCTGCGAGTAGGCGCGTATTGACGAGCGCTCGAAGGCGCCAAGTAGATAAATGGCGAAATCGATGCCCTCGCCCAAATCCAGGTCCCAGACAATATCGCCACGAACAACAATGGTGTGGTCGTCGCGCGCGAACAGAGCTCTCGCGGCGTGCACGCATTGATAGGCCCACCGCGCGAGGGTGATCTTGCGTCTCGTACTCAGCATCGTGGCATGTCGCCGGTTCCCGGGACTAAACGCTCTTGAGCTTGCGGTACGCGTACATCACCATCGCCAGGAGCTGCAGACCATGCCTGAATCGATGAATCTTGGTTTCCCCGTATACGCGAGCCCGGTAGCGGATTGGAATCTCCACGATGCGCAGATTGAGCTTGCTCGCGCCGAACAGGAGATCAAAATCACCGAAAGGATCGAATTCCCCAAAATACGCACGACCGGCAACGATCTGGCGATATGCCTCTCGGCGAACGACCTTAGTTCCGCATAGCGTGTCCTTGAGTCGTTGCCCGAGGAGCCAACTGAATGCCATGGCGAACAGTTTGTTCGCGAACAGGTTGAGCAATCGCATCGCCTCATCTTCCATCGGGTACACGAGGCGCGAACCGTTTAGAAACTCTGCCTTGCCGGTCGCGATCGCGTCGTAGAACTTCCGCAGTTCCTCCGGAGGTACCGTCAGGTCCGCGTCCAGTATCATCAGTACGTCACCAATGGCCGCCGCGAAACCTGTGCGCACGGCATCTGCCTTGCCGGTTCCCTCTTGAACGAGCAACTTGATATCGCGGTCCGGGTACACGGCGATTACCCGCCGTATCTCGTCCTGTGTTCCATCCGTCGAGTGGCCGTCGACGAAGATGATCTCCTGGTGACGTCCGAATGGCGGAAGCCGCTTGACCGCTGCTTCAATGTTGCCAAGTTCGTTCCGGCAGGGAACGACAATCGTCGTCGTTAGCGTTTCGCGGGGTGGTTCCGGCAACGGCCTGGCAACGACATAATGGGTCAAGCACGCGTGGTTGATCACCGGAAGGTTACCGATGTGGTTCAGGATCCAGCTCACAAGCGGAACGAACTTGGGAAATAGCAGGCGACGGTCAATACGAACCACCTCGAAGTGGGCGAGCGCAAAAAGATTGGCGACGTCGTCTGGTGACAACCAGCTCCGGGGCGGTGCCGGCATCTTTAGCCGGAGATGCTCGGCAAGCGTCAGAATCGGCTCCCACAGAAAATTGTAGTAGGAAACGATCACGCGCGTCTCGGAAGAACAGAATCGTCGCACCTGATCAAGGCAGCGCTGGATATCGTCCAGGTAGCCGACAAGGTCCGACAGAATCACGAAGTCAAACTGCTGGTCCGCGAGCTTGAGCAGGCTCGTGGCATCGTCCTCCTCAAAGTAAAGCGACGGATGCTTCGCGCGTGCACGCGCGATCATCACCGGGCTAATGTCAATTCCAAGACCATATTCGGGCGCCAACGCCGCCAGCAGATCCCCGGTTCCGCAGCCCAATTGCAGGACGCGCTTGTTCTTGCCAACGAGATGTTGCAGATGGCGCGTCTGGTCATCGTGGTAGTAGCGATTGCGGCGGCGCCATTCCGAGATTTCGGGCGCCAGCTCGTCAAAGTGTTGCCGAATGGCGTCGTTACGACCGCTCACGGGGACGACACTTCGCGGCTATGAGCGGGTTTTCTTGGCATCAGCAGTACTAGGGCGCCGGGCAGGGATGCGGCAAGCATCACCACTAGATAGACAATCGAAAGATTGGCGGCGGAATGGCGCTCAACCCCGATCAACGCGAGCAGCCCGACCAGCGCCCCTTCGCGGACTCCTAGGCCCCCGAGAGAAATCGGCAGGCTTGCGGCAATAAACACCAGAGGGACGATAACGAAATAGCTAACAAGTGGTGCCGCTATGTCGAGGGAGCGCGCAATCAGAAAATACACTGCAATGACCAGCGATTGGAGTGCGATGCTGAGCAGCAGCGCTGCGACGACTGATCGCCTGGCACTGGCGGCGGCGTGACCCAGCGCCGCCACTTCAATGAACCAGCGTCGAATTCTGGTCTCCGAATAGCGGGAAGCGAGTCGATCAAGTAGGCGGACGGCGGCTGGTGTCCACGCGAGACCCAAGACAACTGCTGCCGACAGCGTGAGACCAGCCAGAATGGCGACCAGTGATTGTGGAACAAGTCCCGGTCGTGCAATCAGGACAGCCATCATGCCCATGAGCAGCACGGCGGCCAAGCCGACGATCCGATCAACAAGTGCCGAGCCGATCAAGGTTTGCGTCTGCATGCCACTCCAGCGCAGGTGCAGGATCCGCACAGCATCACCGCCCATGCTCGAAGGTAGCAAATTGTTGAAGAAAATGCCCAGATAGTAACTTGGCAGGACGTGGAGTAGTGCAATGTCGTGCACAACGCTGCGCAGCAGCAGCCACCAACGAACCCCAGCCAGAAGAAAGACCAACAGATGCAGTAATACAGCAGCAACAAGTACAACGACCGGAATCTGATCGAAAGCGGTGCGCAAACCCAGTAAGCTGGTCTGCGACAACAGCCAGTACAAAACGGTCACGGTAAGGCCGATTTTTGCGGCAACGATTGCAGTACGTGTTTTAACTGACGACATAATATCCAATGTTTGGTGTACCGCTTTCAACGAGCATAGCTCTCCGCCGGGTTCTTGTGTTGATGCGTTACTGTTAGTTGCCGTCGACCGCCGAGACGTGTTTGGGCGCGTCTTCTAGTTCGTAGGCCCCCGCGGCTTCACAGACCGCTTACGCAATACCACGAACACGTCGTGTGTCGACAAGCCTGCGGATACTTCGGGAGCGCACAGATTCCCAGTCGGCCGATTGTTCGGGTTTCGCGGGAAGAAGCCGTTACTCATTCAGCTTGGATCGCGCAGGCGAGTTCGTACTCCCAACATCCATCGGCTGAACGCCGTTGGCGGCATGTCCGGTTCCGTTTGTCCGAGCGTCCCCTGCTCGAGTGGGCAGCAGTGCGACAAGAAGCGCCGAGGAAACAATCGAGCTTGCGCGGGCAACCAGCGCGATTTCAATTCCATCCCCCGCACTCAGCCCCGAAATATGGGCGGACAAGCCCATCATGAATTCCTGAATTCCGCCGAGCGACTGAAGAAGACTGCTTTGCCCAAACAAGATTCCGAAGGCGGAAATCATGACTGCCTGAGTCAATGTCGGTTGGGGCAGAAGGAAGAGTGCAATCACGACGAGGTGAAATAGATAGGCGAGTGACACGATTGCGCTCACGGCCACAAACCGCGGCAGCTGCGGGCCCGCAAGGAGAGGCAGGATGTGCCGGGCAGCGGGTATTCGCGCAATCGCAAATCGTAGCAATACCCAGGTAGAGACCGGCACAGCAATGGCAGTAGCCACCAATGGCAAACGATAGGACTCCGGAACACCAGCAATCTGATAGAGAGACAGGCCTCCGACCAGCAAGAAGCAGATGGCGAGGCTCGCGGTAAAGGCGAGGAGCCCGACCGTGATTTGCGTGACCGACAGACCAGCCACTCGATGAAGCACGACATACTTGATTGTGGTGCCGATCGGCATACCGCCGAGTGAGTTTCCCAGTGTCCCCAACGCACCCACGCGCAGCGCGTCCCGAAGGCAAAGCGATCGTTCGTAACTGCGGGCGATGTGGTGCATGGTCAGGGCGCTAGCAAGTATTGTCAGGCTGGCGGACATGGTGGCGACCACCAATAGCAGCGCGCTGATTCGGCTGAGCAGCGAGCTGTCGCGGATCCACCACACAGCGATACCCAACAATACGAGTCCTATCACTGGCCTGAGAGCTGACCATACGCTTCGGGCGCGACGCTTCTTCGGCACTTGCATTACTCAGGTCAGAACGTGATGACGCAATGATTCGATGACTCGTAGGGAAGCATCCAGCGTGGGCATCTCAGGAACGGTGACCAAGCCCGCTGCGCCCACGAGGTGCTGTATATCGGCGTTCAAATCCCAGCTCGCGAGTTTGGCCGTGCGACCGAGCCCTTCCTGTCTTTCAGTTGTTTGGCGAAGAATCAAACAGGGTTTCCCCAAGTAGGCCGTTTCTTCCTGCACTGAGCCGCCATCCGTGATAACGAAACTCGACTCCGTCAGCGCCCGCACGAAATCGGGGTAAGGAAGCAGAGGGCTGGTCGTCACGTTGGGAGCCGAGCGCAGGACCGTTTCGAGTCCAAATCTTGCCAGCGCGTGAACTGTCGGCGGATGAAGATAGAATCGCAAGGGCCCCCATGCATCGCTGATGGCGCGGATGTAATGAATGGCGCGTGTGAAACGCTTGCGGCTGGATAGCGTCTCGAGTCGATGCAGGGTAACCACGCCGAAGCCTCGTCGCGGTTCCTCATTGGTAGGGCGGTTGCCCGGCTTGGTAGATCGCGCGATAAGGGCAAGCGCATCGCGCCCGGTGTTGTAGCCCGTATTGACGATTTTGCTTCCGAACGACGACTGCCGCAGCCAGTTTTCGGCGGTCTCGTCGGGCGCGAAGAGGTATGTGCAGCGTCGGGTAGCGTGCCGGCGGATCCATTCCTCTGGAAACGGATTGAAGAGGTTTCGGCTTGTGAGCCCGGCTTCTACCAAACCCACCTGTAGGCCGGCGCGCCGCGCAAGATACAATCCGAGCAGGGTGGAGAGCGTATCGCCATGAACCAGCGCCACGCCGGATCGGCCGAGGAAGAATCGTTTCAGCACTTCGGTTCTTCCCCGCGCAAGTTGCCGCAGACCGGTGGTGATCCAGCGGGCCGCCTCCCAATAAGTCGTGACCGAGGCGCGTTCTGACCGCAGATGAGTAATGTTCGGCGCCAGACCGAAGTCCGCCAAAATCCGCCCTGTTAGCGCCGCGTGTTGCGACAGGTCAAGAAGATGGTAGGGCATTCCCTCAGAATGAAGGACGTACATCAGCGGCGCCATCTTTATGAATTGCGCCTTGGTCCCAATGGCAAAATGGATCACGGGATAGAAGGGTTGAGAAGGACAATGATGGCGCGCTCAATCATCGCGGCGACTGTAAAGCAGGTTGGTGATCTGCTCGGAAACCAGTCCAATTAGAAAGATGAGCACTGATGTGCTGAAGAGCAGACCGCTCATATTCGTGAAGCGTCCCATTGTCAGGAAGGTAAAGATGTAATATCCCAGCGCGGTTAGAAAGAATGCAAGACTGATCGGCAGGAACATCTTCAGCGGTGAATAGAGTGTGCCGATCTTGAATATAACCAGAAAGAATCGGATACCATCGCGCAGGGGGCGAATATGACTTCGACCGACGCGTCTTTGGGCCCGTATCGGTATGTATGCCACCGGGTACCCTGCGCGAAAGAAAGACATGGTGATAGTGGTGGGGTAGGAGAACCCGTTTGGCAGCAAGAACAGGAACTCTCGAAACTTGTCCGCATGCGCAGCGCGGAAGCCGGACGTGAGATCAGGAATTCGGCGCCCCACCATCCAACTGGCCAAGATGTTGTAGATGGTATTCGCGGTCCACCTTCCGACGTTGGCTTGCGAATTCCCGTCACGTGCACCAATGGCCATCGCATAGCCGTTATCCAGCTGCTCCAGGAGTTGTTCGATGTCGGTTGGGTCGTGTTGGTTGTCAGCGTCCATGAACACGAGGGTGCTGCCGTGTGCGGCCCTTGCGCCAGTCTTGATTGCCGCTCCATTGCCCATACTGTAGGGGTGTTTGACCACTCGTGCGCCGCAGCCTTGCGCGACCGCTCCGGTGTCGTCTGTCGAGCCGTCGTCAACAACAATGATCTCCGCATGTGGATAGCGCTCGCGAAGTAACGGAAGCACCTGGCGAAGGCCGTTCGCCTCGTTCTTGGCGGGAAGAATCACTGACAATACGTCCGAGTCTTGGGTCGAGCTTTGGCTCATGATGGGTAAGCGTCCGGGGTTTTATGGCTATGTTTGTCTAGATCTGCTGCTGTTTTCGCAACCTTGTTTCAGAATGCGGGTTTCATGAACCTGCTCAGGTAAAGGAATAATAGTAGATGACTGCGGCGCCTGCTTTGGATCACCGGGTTTGTAGGGCAGGGGGACGCTAGCGGCTGGTCTTCCCGCTT
>Ga0209427_10001020_pt1 | contig 31540 bp, 27 predicted proteins | sample DeeMarSWOR136_30_FD_187465 | JGI IMG/M metagenome (GOLD analysis project Ga0209427, IMG submission 187465) | Marine sediment microbial communities from White Oak River estuary, North Carolina - WOR-1-36_30 (SPAdes) (version 2) | ecosystem: Environmental > Aquatic > Marine > Intertidal zone >...
GAAAAAATAATGAACAACTTTGGGACGGCAATTTTGATTATTCTAATCATATACTCCATCTTCCTGCCACTGCCCTTGGGGACGCCATTGCTTTATGCAGGTATCGCACTCTTCGTAGTGGGACTGATAATTTGTGAAATTGCAAGAATACCTTGGAGGACTACTCCTATAGATGAACCTATTACCAAGGGATTGTATAGATATTCAAGGCATCCAATATACATCGGGGTATTTGTGCAATACATAGGCATTGGCATTGCTTCTGCTTCTTGGCTTTATTTGTTGCTTATAATCGTATCTATGATCCTGTCAATTCTCTCTGCACCTGCCGAAGAACGGTTCTGCCTGGAAAACTACGGTGATACCTATCGTAAATATTTGAATAGAACCCCAAGGTGGATAGGAATACCGAAATCTAGTTAGTAATTATCCCCGGTTAACAATACTCGGTATTGTTACATTAATAATGGCACAGATTCATTTTTACCGAGCTCGTAACCGGTTTGAAAATCTTGTATATTACTATCATGGAAAAGCAATAAGTGAAGGGCTAATATATTCCTTCAGGATGAACTAGACAACCTTCATGATGTGCATAGCAGCACCCAATACTGGAGGTAACCATGAAGCAGTGGTATGAAGAATTATTTGAGAACTATGGGCAACAATATGACAGAGAGAGTTTTGTTCAAGGAACAGTTGGAGAATGTGATTTTATTGAGCAGGAGATCGGCTTTGACAAATCTATAAGAATTCTGGATATTGGATGTGGGACAGGACGGCACTCAATTGAATTATCAAAAAGAGGTTACAATATTACAGGGATAGATTTATCCGATTCGCAGCTTGCTAGAGCACGAGAGAAAGCAGAGAAACAGGGGCTCAAAATTGATTTCTTGAAATACGATGCAAGAGACTTACCTTTCAATAATGAGTTCGACCTTGTGATAATGCTTTGCGAAGGCGCCTTCCCATTAATGGAAACAGACGAAATGAATTATGAGATACTCAAGAATGCGACAAAATCACTAAAAGAACATGGGGAGTTTATTTTTACGACTCTCAACGGCCTCTTTCCTTTGTATCATTCCGTTGAAGAATTTCATACCTCTACCTCAGAAAAAGGCAATGCTACTTACAGGAGCAACACATTTGATTTAATGACATTTCGTGATTACAACATAACGGAGTTTGAAGACGACGATGGCAATAAAAAGGAATTACACTGTAATGAAAGATACTATGTACCAAGTGAAATCTCCTGGCTGTTGAAAACGTTGGGATATATCAAAATTGAAATATTTGGCGCAAAACTCGGTGCTTTTTCAAGAAACGATAAGCTAACCACCGAAGATTTTGAAATGTTGGTCATAGCTGAAAAATGACGATGATGAAATGCGCCGAGGCATGGCTATTGTTGAGGATGTTTCTAATGGCGAGTATTAAGGGGATTCTTGCCGGGTAACTTTTACTCAGAATGTTTGAATTACGTATGCTTCCTCAGCTAAGTACTTATTTTTTCCTTCTTCCCTGACTTTGACAGTTCCGCGATTGCCGTCAATATCGTTGCCAGGAACAACAAATATGTGATTGTTCTGAGGAGTGTGATATACCATTCGCCTGCAGCTGTACCAGTGATTAGAAATACGTATGACATAGCAGAAAAGAACCAGGCGGCGGCGAATATAGGCAGAAAACCCCATTTTTTACCTGCATTTCTCACTATGTAGAAGTATCCACCCAGGCAGAGCAGTACGAAAAGCCAGTTAAAACCACAGCCGATATAGTTCATTGGTATATTCATTTATTAGTTAACCTCCTTGGTAAGATTTACGGAAGGTTCGTGTCGATGCTTAATTGGCATTATATAGTAGGAACAATTTCTATGGCAATGGTCATACTGGATTGCACTTTTTAGCGCATTGTGCAGCGACTCCACCTATAATGTATATTGTTGGTATGTAGTCTATAATCATCAAGGGGAGAATATACATGAAGATAAGTTGCAAAGAAAGACTTACATTGCTCTGGAAAAAGCACTTCAACGGTGCGGAGCTACCCATCACCTTCTATTACACCGACGAGGAAGGCCATGCCGACCTGGTTAAGCCCGGTTCGGTGCATAGGTGCGTGATTGCGGCATTATTGAAAGTCAGGAAGGGCGTCTCTCTGTGCTTCGGCGCGGATTCGGTGGGCTGTTTCGGCGGGAAAAGGTATCTGGGATTCGCCGAAAATATCATGCCCGATTTTGAGTATTTTCTTTCCTGCGGAATCCCCGGCAAGATGGAAGGGGAACGCTATAAGAAATCGCCGGAACTGGTTAAGGAGTCGATGCAGCATTCACCCGTTTTCAAAGCGCCCGGCCGTTATATCGTTTTCAAGCGGTGGGATATGCTCGAAACTTCGGACGACCCACAGGTGGTCATCTCTTTCGCAGAACCCGACGTCCTTGCCGGCCTTTTTACGCTTGCCAGTTTTGATGAAGCTGATCCAAACAGTGTAATGGCTCCATTTGGCTCTGGCTGTTCCACAATTGTCTATTACCCTTATCTCCAAAGTGAGTCCAGGCATCCCAAAGGTGTCATCGGCATGTTCGATATCTCGGCACGTCCTTTTGTTCCGAAAAACGTACTAACGTTTTCGGTGCCGATGAAGAAGTTTATTATGATGATAGAGAATATGGAAGAGAGTTTTCTCATTACCGATTCATGGGCCAAGGTGAAGAAAAGAATAAGTGTGGTTGAACATTAGTCCAGAATGTGCAATCAAGGCTGTTTCCAGGCGCAGAGTCTGGCAGTAAGGTCTGCCTCATGTTGCTTGAGCCAATTTTTATACTCTCGCCATCTAGGACAGTATTGAGCTACCAGTTCCCAGAATCTCTTTGAATGGTTCATTTCTTTCAGATGGGTAAGTTCATGAATGATGACATAGTCAATCACAGGCTCTGGCGCCATTATTAGTTTCCAGTTAAAGCTAATATTTTTCTTATGGGAGCAGCTGCCCCAACGGGTCTTTTGACCTCGTATGACAATTCGTCTGTAGCTAATGCCCATCTGGAAGCTCAGTTTATCTATTCTCTCGCTTATTAGCTTAGCAGCCTCCGTCCGATACCACCGTTCCAAAACCAACTCCAAAATACCATTTTTGAATAATTTGGGGCTCACTAGCAGTGTATTCACCTCTAGCGTTATGCTACCAGCACCACTGTGGTTTTCCCGCTTGACCAGCTCCAAGTCTCGGCCAAGATAGGGCACGGTATCGCCACTCTTGAGTTCTTTTTTGGTAGAAAGCGATTGGAAATGTCTATATCTTGCTAGGTTATTTGAGATCCATCGTTCCTTCGATTTCAGAAGCCTGGGGAGTTGCCCAATCTTGTAAGCATGAGGAACGACTGCCGTAAGCCCCGTTTGCGGTCTCACCTCAAGCCGGACACGCTTTGCTCTAAGGCTTCGCTTGACTGTATATGTGATGGTCTGCCCATCGATACTGGTTTCACGTTTCTCTATGATAGCTGATTGATGCCAAGTTTCTTGTGCCATGCCTATAGTCTAAAGGTTAAATGTATTATCTGTCCAGAACACAGGCTAGAACACAGGCCAGAAAAAGGACAACGAGGATTTAAGGTCACGAAAGCCTGTTTTGTTACTTTTGCCTATAATATACTAAACCTGCCCTTTTACCCTGACCGGCAGGCAGGCGACCATGAGGTAGACCTCGGTGGCATGTTGAGCGAGTAGCTGGTTGGCTTTGCCCAGCAGGTCGCGGTAGATGCGGCCGAGCCTGGTCTCGGGCACCAGACCCATGCCGACCTCGTTGGAGACAATGACGAAGCTGGCATCGAGCTTGTCCATGGCAGCGGTAAGCTCGTTTATCTCAGAAGTCACCCTTTTCTCCGCTTCCGGGTAGTCAGGCTCATCACAGAGCAGGTTGGAGATGAGCAGGGTGAGGCAGTCTATAATCACCACCTCGGCATCGCCGATACCTTTCTCTATTCCCCTGCCGACGACGGTTGGTATCTCCAGCGTCCGCCAGCTTTTGGGACGGCTTTCTTTGTGCTCGGCAATCCGAGCCTCCATCTCTTCATCGAGCGCCTCGCCGGTGGCAACAAAGAGCACCTTGTCGCCGAGTTGCATAGCCAGCTGCTGGGCGTAATGGCTTTTGCCGCTGCGGGCGCCGCCGAGTATGAGGGTGATTTCTTTAGCCAAGGCTGTACTCCAAAATGTCTAAAGTATAGTGGCTGTCTCTGGCTATGGGGACTGCTTTGCCTATTTTTATGGGCTTCTTGAACATCGGCCCGTCATAGACAAAGGTGTGGAATTCTCCGGCTTCACCGCAGACGTCGATGTTCAACTGGTTGAGTTCAGATGTCAGCTTGTTGTCCACGTGCCTGCCCAGCCACTCTTTGCCGAAGAAATCCGCTTTGACGCTGACCACGATGGCTTTGAAGCCGGCATCGATAAAGTCAGCGAGAAGCCGGGCACCGTCCATTCCCCACAATGGCAATACCGCCCTGAAACCCGATTCACCGCAGACCCTGTCTATCCAGTCCTTGTGTTCCTGAAGGTAAATATCGCCGGTTATCAAGCCGGTAATGCCTTTGAGCTTGAGCTCGCCCAGTGCAGCTTTGAACCCGGCTTCGTAGGTTTCCCATGTGACTTCCTGCTGAAGTATGGGCAGTCCCATAGCCTGGGCCTGTAAGGCTATGAGCTTGCGGTCCAAGCCGTGAGACATAGCCCTAGTTGAATCTGTGTTTATGAAGTTGAGCAGGTGTTTTACCTTGAAGCCTTGGGAAAGCGCTTTCCAGCAGGCAAAGCAGCTGTCCTTGCCGCCGCTCCATGAAGCTGCATATTCGGTCATTGTATCCTCCAAATCAAGACGAGCAGTAGAAGCACCAGGACCTCTGCCAGCTCGTTTATGGCTCCGTAATTATCGCCGGTAAGCCCGCTCAGACGGGAGCGGAAGTAGCTGGCGATGCCGAAGCTGATGAGCCAAAGGGCAGCCATCAGCACCAGCCCCCATAGTTTAAGCAGGGCTACGGCGACGACAAGGGATATGACGGTGGTGATAGTCAGCCGCTGCCAGCTGGCTCCCTGTTTGAAGGCAAGTCCCATGCCGTAGCGTTTGGCGTAGGGAAAGGTGAAGATGATGGAGACCATCGCCCAGCGGCTCAAGGTGGGCATTAGCAGCAGGGCTGGCAGTATCGGCGCTGCGGATAGGGAGACATATTTGAGCAGCAGCAGCAGGACGACGCCGACGATGCCAAAGGCACCGACCTTGCTGTCCGACATTATGGTCAGCCTTTCCTTTTTCGATTCGCCGGCAATAACGCCGTCGCAGGTGTCGATGAAGCCGTCGAGGTGATGAGCGCCGGTCAGGATAACCAGAGCTATGATGAGCAGTGCGTTTACTATGGAGGACGGCAGGACGAGAATCAAGAGGTAGTTAAGACCGAGGAGGATGGCTCCGAGTATCAAGCCGACCAGCGGGAAATAGGTCAGCGATTTGCCGGAGGTCTTGGCGGTGACCTTATAGCGGATGGGTGTTGGAAATATGGTTAAAAATTGAAGCGCTGCCCAGAAACCCATATTTAAGCTCCTCAGTGCGGTTCGAGCGGCTTGGCTTCGGAAACACCGGCTTCGGCGAAGGTAGCCATCTGGTTCAACGTCCTGGTGGCGGCTTCGGCGAGGAAGATGCCTAAAACAGCACCGGTGCCCTCACCCAGTCGCATATTCAAATTAAGCAGCGGTTTCAGTCCGAGGAACTGGAGCAATAGCTCATGTCCTGCCTCTGCCGAGAGATGAGCGGTGATGAGGTAATCTTTAGCCTGCGGCGACAGTCCGGTGGCGATGAGCGCCGCGGCTCCGGAGATGAAACCGTCGATGACCACTGGGATTCTGTAGGCAGCGCCGGCGAGTATAACCCCGGCCAGGCCGCCGATCTCGAAGCCGCCGACCTTGGCTAAGACATCTATCGGGTCTTTAGGATTCGGCTTGTTTGCAGATAGGGCTTTGTCTATCACCTTGATTTTGTGAGCGAGCTGTCTATCGCCAATGCCGGTGCCACGGCCGGTGACTTTCTTGGGTGGTCTGCCGCTGAGAGCAGCGAAAATGGCGCTGCTGGCGGTGGTATTGCCGATGCCCATATCGCCGGTGCCGATGATGTCAAGCCTCTTGCCTATTTCGGCTTCGACCACCTGAATGCCTGCCTCTAATGAGTCTATAGCTTGCTGGCGGGTCATTGCCGGTCCCTGTGTCATGTTCTGGGTGCCGAAATCAATCATTTTACATAATAGTCCGGGCAACGGCTTAAAACCGCCCTTTACTCCCATATCTACCACTATGACCCGGGCGCCTATCTGCTCGGCGAGGACATTTATAGCGGCACCGCCTTTGAGAAAGTTGAGCACCATCTGGCGGGTTACCTCCTGGGGGTAGAGGCTGACGGTTTCAGCAGTGACACCGTGGTCGGCGACCATGGTTATTATGGTCTTGTGCTCCAGCTTTGGTTTAACCTGAGCTTTAATGCCGGCAATCTGGATTGACAGCTCCTCCAGCCTGCCCAGGCTGCCGTGGGGCTTGGTCAGCATGTTCTGGCGGCTCCGGGCGGCTTCCATTGCCGAGCCGTCCAGCGGTTTGATTTCTTTGAGTATTGTGTCTAGGGAGCTGGGCATGGTTTAAACTCCTCAATTCTAGTATTCGATGCCTCGCCTGGCACTTGTTCCTCCGGTAAAGGGGTGCTTTATCATCAGCATCTCGGTGACCAAATCGGCACGTTGAACTATCTCCGGCGGTGCTTTCCGTCCAGTCAAGACCAGTTCAACCGAGGCTGGTTTTGCATCCAGCAAGTCCATCACCTCCTTGATAGTTATCAAGCCCTGGTTGATAGCAATGAAAATCTCGTCCAGTATAACCAGGTCATATTTGCCGCTGACTATCTCCTGCTCGGCATAGGCTAATGTCTGCTGGGCTTCCTGGCTTAGCTGTTCTTTAGATTTCTTAAAACTATCGCCGACGCTTATCTGGACTATCTCAAAAGTTTTATGCTGCTGGGCAAAAAGAAGCTCGCCGGTGGGTAAACCCTTTAAGAACTGGATGAAGGCTACCTTCATGCCCTGTCCCGCGGCTCTCATTGCCAGACCTAAAGCGGCTGTAGTTTTGCCTTTACCGTCACCTGTATAGACATGAACGAGCCCCTTGGAGTTTTTTTCAACCATGATTCCTCCCGAAAGTTATCTTGTAGACCTGTGGCATATCGAGGTTCTGCCTGATTATATCGGCTAGTTTATCATATATTTCCTGTTTGTTTTTTGATGGAGCTGAGGTTGTCGGTAAGCCCAGGAGCTGCCGCAGCCCGTTCAGTAGATGGTGTGTAAAGTCGGCATTGTGAAATAAGCCATGAATGTATGTTCCGAATATAAGTCCGTTACTGCTGGCAGCGCCATCGAAATAATCGGCTTTCCCTTGAGGTGTCTCCAGAATCTGGAATGCCGGCTGGCAGTTGTGGCTTGTGGTCTGGCCCATGTGGATTTCATAGCCGCTGACTTCTATGCCTTTCAGGTCTTTGAGTAAGCCTTCAGTGGCGACAACCTGGGCTTTAATCTGGGTGGTCGTTTTGTCGTGATTAAAAATGGTTGTGTTGTTGAGCAAGCCCAGTCCCGCGATGCTGTCGTGCCTGGACTCTACTTTGTCAGGGTCACGGATGCTCTTGCCCAGCATCTGGTAGCCGCCGCAGATGCCTATTACCGGAGTGCCTGACTGCGCCTGGTTGATAATGGCTTGTGCCAGCCCTTGTTTTTGCAAGTAGAGCAAGTCGGCGATGGTGCTTTTGGTGCCGGGCAGTATAATCAAGTCCGGATTCCCCAGCTCGTGGGCTCTGGGAACGTAGCGGACAGTACAATCCTGCTCTTCCAGGGGGTCGAAATCATCGTAGTTAGAAATATGGGGCAAGCGTATCACAGCCACATCAAGATTTCCGCTGGTCGGACTTGCTTGCCTTTCATCAAGATAGACCGAGTCCTCCTGGGCAATGGCGATGTCTCGGAAATAGGGGATTACTCCCAGGACCGGCTTGCCGGTGCGTTTCTCTAACATATCCAGTCCCGGCTTCAGCAGCTTGAGATTACCGCGAAATTTATTGATGATGAAACCTTTAATGAGGTCACGCTCCTGTTTGGTCAGCAGTTCCAGAGTGCCGACGAGGGAAGCGAAGACACCACCGCGGTCGATATCTCCAACCAGTAGGACTGGGGCGTTAGCCATTTTAGCCACTCGCATGTTTACTATTTCTCTTCTTTTGAGATTTATCTCTGCCGGGCTACCTGCCCCTTCGATGACCACGATTTCATAAGTAGAGCGCAGTCGATTTAGAGAGTCTTCGATTACCTTTAGCAGATTGGGGGTATGTTTGTAGTATTGGCTGGCCTCGATTCTTTCGGCCACCTTGCCCAGGACGATTACCTGTGAACTGGCCTCGGCTTCGGGTTTAAGAAGGACAGGGTTCATATAGACCGAAGGTTCAATGCCGGCTGCCTCAGCCTGTACTGCTTGAGCCCGTCCGATTTCGCCGCCTTCCTTGGTGACGAAGGAGTTTAAAGCCATATTCTGCGCTTTGAAAGGGGCAACCCTGAAGCCTTCTTGGCGGAAAATACGGCATAAGCCGGCTACAATTACGCTCTTGCCTGCGGATGATGAAGTACCCTGTATCATCAAGGTTTTAGCTGGCATGGCTCGGTACTCCAACCTCTTTTATAGCCTCGATTAGTTTCTGGCATTCAGGCAGGGTGCGTGGTGCCAGACGTATGTATTGGGGCAGGCCGAAGGAGGTGCAACCACGGACTAGTATGCCTTTATTTAGCAGGGCTTGTCTTAAGGCTGTGGCATTTCCGACTTTGACCAGGAAGAAATTGGTTTGCGAGGGCAGTGGCGGTAACCCGAGTCGTTCCAGTTCTTTTATCAGGAAATCTCTGGCTTCTCGGATTTTGCTGCCGCACTCTTTCAGGTAGCTGTCAGCATTCAGGGCAAGGACGCCGGCTTTTTGTGCCGGGGCGTTGACATTCCAGGGGGGACGGACACGTTTCAGGGCAGAAATGATTGGCTCGGCAGCTATGGCATAGCCGAGGCGCAGTCCAGCCAGGGCATAGTCCTTGGTCATCGACCGCAGGATGACCAGGTTGCTGCGGTCTACCATGTCCTGGGACGACCATGCGTTTTCAGTGAAAGCGATATATGCTTCATCCAGTACGACAAGGGCGCTCTTACAACTAGACATAATATCCTCAACCTGTTCCCTTGACATGTATTGTCCGGTAGGGTTATTGGGGTTGCACAGAAAAACGGCTTTGGGTCGGTGTTGCTGGAGCAAGTTCGCCATTTCGTCTGTGTTTAGCTGGAAATCGGGCTCTTTTAGGGCAGGCTGTTTCAATATCTGGGTATCGGCAAGGTGACAGGCAACTTCGTATTCGCCGTAGGTAGGTTGAGGAATAAGGACAAGGTCGCTGAGTTCGAAATAGGCGGTGGCTATAAGCCTGATTAGCTCGGTGGAACCGCTGCCTATGATGAGTTTGTCTGGGGCTATGTTTAGCTTTGCAGCTAGAGCTTGCTTAAGTTCACTGGCTTCGGAGTCAGGGTAACATTCGATTGATGTGTCGGCCAGGGCTTCTCTTATGCCTGGAGGTGGCCCGAACGGATTGCAGCTAACGCTGAAGTCAAGGACAGCTTCCGGGGTAATATCAGGCTTGTTTAACTCTGTGTAGTCTATGCCGCCGTGAACGCAGGGGGTAATCTTGTTTATGGCCGGTCTAGGTTGCAACAAGATATATCACCTCGGCTAGTATTGATATCGAACACCAGACAGCGGCGGCTACAAGAATAATTTGACGTGAAGCGTCGATAGTATCAAGCGACAGTGGGAAATGGTTGTCACCCAGTTTGTAATGCCCAGCTTTTTCCAGTTGTACCCCTAGGGCGCCGGCGATGGCACCCATTGTCCAGCCGGCATTAGGGCTTTCTGTTTTCTTGTGGTCGCGAATCATAATATGCCAGGCTTGTGACATGTTTCTTCGACATATTGGGGAGGTTAAGACTATTATTAGGGCGGTAATCCGTGCCGGGATGAAGTTGGCAATATCATCCAGACGGGCAGCGAATTTGCCCAGGTATTCCCAGTGCCCGTGATAGCCCATCATGGCATCAAAAGTATTTATTACCCGGTAAGCTATGGCACCGGGTACACCGAATAGCAGGAAGTAAAATATAGGAGCTACAAAGCTGTCACATATATTTTCGGCGGCTGACTCTACTGCAGCCGATATCAACTGGCTCTTGTTGAGCTCGTCGGTGTCGCGGCTGACCAGAGACTTTAAGCTAATTCGTGCCTGGGCCAGTTTGTCTCTGGCTAGAAGTACTCTAACTGCATCCACGGCTTGCCTGAGTCCACGTAAGGAGAAGGTGCATTTCAACAGGAGCCCGGCAAAGATGATGTAAACTACGGGGTTAACATCTCTCAGGTAGGCAAGCAGGAAGTAAACGGCTGCCGCAATTAGCCCAAGCGTTATTAAGACGATGCTGACACCGTAGGCAAGCTGCCTGGCCTTGCTCGTTTTAGGAGCTAATCTTGTTTCCTGCGAGATGAGCTTTCCCAGCCAGGCTACTGGATGCCAGGCATTTGGCATCTCACCAAAGGTGATGTCAAGGGCGAGGGCTATAAGCAGAATAATAATGATTTCCATGATTTTTTAGAACCTATCTGTCCTTGTCAGACACAATAAGGGTAGCGGGTAAACCATTAATTGGATGTGGGTAGACATAGACTTCCGCTCCATAGACCTCCCTGATGGTCTGAGTGTTGAGGACCTCCTTGGGAATTCCCTGACAGTGAACTCTTCCATCGCTGAGCATTACCAGTCGGTCGCAATATTGAGATGCCAGGTTCAGGTCATGAAGTGTCACTACCACAATTAAGTCTTGTTTTCGGCATAGCTGACGAGCTAAATCCAGAGTTTCTACCTGGTAATTAATGTCCAGATTAGCGGTAGGTTCATCCATAAGTATTATTTTCGGTTCCTGGGCTAAGGCACGGGCGATAGTCAGTCGCTGTCTTTCGCCTCCGGACAGCTCAGCAACTCTGCGCTCGGCGAAGTCGAGTGTATGGGTGGCTTCCATGGTCTTTTGTACTGTGGCTAAATCCTTTTCCCCTTCATAGCGCAGTAGTCCAAGATGTGGCGTACGTCCCATCAGCACCACCTCAAGCGCAGTGAAAAGCTCGGGTAGTGCTGGATTTTGGGGAACAACAGCTACCAACCGGGCCAGTTCCTGCCGTCTAATATTGGCTATATCCCTGCCGTCAAGGAAAATTTGTCCTGAGGTAGGCTGGAGCAGTCGGGTTATGCCTTTGATCAACGTTGATTTGCCGGAACCGTTGGGGCCGATGATGCCCAGCATTTCTCCCGGTTTAGCCTCGAGGCTGATGTTATGCAGCACCGTTCGTTTGCCGTAGCCTAAGCTGACGTTTTCTAATCGCAAATAAAGCATTTAAAATACCGCCCTCTTTCTTTTTCGTAAGAGATAGAGGAAGAAAGGAGCCCCTAAGAAGGCTGTGATTGCGCCTACTGGTATCTCGGTGGGTGCCAGCATAGTTCGGGCAGCAGTGTCGGCCAGTATTAAGAAGATGGCACCGGCAAAGGTAGCCAGAGGTAAAAGAAAGCGGTGGTCGGGGCCCCAGATAAGCCGTACCGCGTGGGGGATAATGATGCCGACAAAGCCGATGATGCCGCAGAAACAGACTGCGGCAGCGGTTATCATGGTTGCAGCTCCGAGCAGGATAAGCTTGACCCGTTCCACATTGATGCCCAGCTGTTGTGCCTGCTCTTCGTCAAGCTGCATTACGTTTAAGGGACGGGCATGGAGCCAGATGATTATTGTGCCGACAAAGATGTAAGGTGCTACCATTGTTACCTGCCACCAGTTGGTTAGAGAAAAGGTCCCCAGAAGCCAGGAGATTATGCCGTGCAATTTGTCGCCTGAAGCAATCATCAGGTATGAGGTGATCGCTGCCAAGAAGGCGCCCAGGGCTACGCCAGCCAGGATGAGGGTTGTCATGGGTAAGGTTTTTCCAACTCTGGCTATGGAGTAGACTATGGCTACAGCCAAAATGGCTCCGGTGAATGCCAGCAACGGGATGCTGGCAGCCTGCCACGATATCGGCAGCATGAAACCGATAACAGCCCCCAGTGCTGCCCCCTGGGAGACGCCAATGAGGTAAGGATCGGCCAGTGGGTTGCGGAAAAGTCCCTGGTATGTGGCTCCGGCTACAGCTAAGGCGGCACCTACCATGCCGGCGAGAATAAGGCGGGGCAGGCGAATATCAAGGATAATGGTCTCTACGGTGCTTGCCCACGTAGGTTCTGCATGGGTAAAAGGCAATTTGGCAAACAGGACATGCCACACCGTGTCAAATGGAATGTGCGTGCTACCTATGGCCAACGTAACTATGACTGTTATTCCCAAAAGTATAGCCAGACCAGCTATGGCGTAAACACGACTGCGCCACCGTATCGGGTAGATGGTAGCCTTTTTAGGCAGGGTTGCATTTTTTAGCAGTTCTAGTGCCATTCCTGGTCGGTTCTCATTTCCTTATCGATATAAAAACTAAATCCCCCCTGCTTGCGGTGCGGGGGGATTAATTCAAAATAATAAATCCCACCCCCTTACTCCGCGGAGGCAGCCGTATCTCGTAGGGCCGATGTTCTGACTGTTACAGCAGGCGGAACTGTGCCGGAATTCCACCGGCTTGCATGCCAATTAAGCTCTCGGTCGCCCTCGAGCGCCCTACCATACTTATTCAGTTGGTTAACAGAATAGCTTGAAATCAATCTGAAGTCAATTGGCATAGTCCTGATAATCTCACATTAGCCGCCGAAGGATGAGTACGAGTAGGCCGATGTTCAGCATTACGCCGCCGGCAATGATTATCCAGATCCATCCCGGCGCTGAGCCTATTGGAGAAGTCGATGGCTTTGAAGTCGGTGCAGTCTCAGTTTGAAAGCAGAAGGTGGCACTGCGGTCACTGGGCATTGGCTCCATAGCCTTTACCTGCCAGAAGTAGAGAGTATCGTAGTCTAAAGCTCCATCATATTTGTAGGCGGTAGTAGGCACCTCAGCTTCGACTACTATATCGGTCATCGCCGCATCTTTGGTTAGAACGAACTTGTACTTTGTTGTCCCCTTAAACGGTGACCAGGAGAATGATGCCGAATCAATTGGACAGCCAAGGCAACCATTGTCTGGTGACAGCAACAGTGGACCGTAGTAAGGTGTGTTTACTGGTAGTCCTGTCTCGACGGTGAAGATTTCTCGCCATGACCAGGGGCTTTGGATAGAGTCGCCTGTAGCCACATCTCTGACCATGACTCTCCAATAATATGAGTGATTAGCTTCGAGGGGAGGCACTGTCCATGTATTTCCATTAGCGTCGGTGACTGTACCCCCACCAGGAGGTATCATCAGAGCCGGAGCATTCAAGTCAGGTGGAGTGTAGAATGGGCCGAGCCAGTCCTCCCCGATATTGGCTATCTCCAAAGTAAAGTTTTCGTCCTTGGCTATCTGGATTTGATAACCTCTTGACAGAGATGTTGGTTTCCATGTGAGATTTATCTCACTGGCCCTACCGCTCACAGGGTCATATGGAACCGTGGCATCGCTTATTGGTGAGGTGGGAACGGGGCCATTCCAGGCTAGGGTATCCACATAGCGCCAGACACCGCCTTGTGGTGGGTTATATGGTCGTTGGTCAATAAGCCAGACTGTTATCGGGTCACCAGTTATCAAGCCGCCGCAAATTCTGAGTCTTGTAGTAGGGTTTGTACCGAAGCTAACAGTGGGGTCAAGACCGGCACCAGCCCATGCCCATCTTATATATGCACCCCAGGCATCAGAGAAGTAGAAACTGCCGTTTCTCGATATGCTTAGCCCGGTGACTGGGGTTGGCCAGCTTGGCCCTCCCCACTGTGTGGACCACTTGTTTATTTCAGGAAGAGGCCAGGACCAAGTCGCTCCACCATAGTAGATTGACCATTCATACATACCACCTGAGTTAATTGCCAGGACCACGCCGTTGCTCTTATAGCCAGAATGAGCAACTACCATAGTGTTGCCTCGGGTGGGTAGCTGTGTGATGATGGGGGTGAAGGTAGTGCCACCATCTGTAGAGTAAACTACATCGTACAGACCGGTTCCTGTACCACCAATAATGATATACCCCTTATCATTGTCGGGTGTCAATCCGGTATAGGCGGTAGCAATGCTGTATCCAGAGACGAGACCAGTTGGAGTAGTGGCTTGACATATCCAGCCTGTTCCGCTATTGGTAAATTTTTGTACATAGTCATTACTGCTGAGAATGTATAATGTCTGGCTGTCCTCGGCAGCCATATCTTGAGAATTAAGGCTTGGATTTATATCAGTCCAGTAATCGCCGAAGTCTGGTGACCACATGACCTTTCGTGTACTCACGGCTGCCCAGAAAACAATTTGCCCATCAGCTTTATCGCCTGCCAGTCTGAGAATAGCATTGTCTGTTTGACCTGTAGCACAATCTTGGTCGGTGGTAGTCTGGCACAGGACCCGTTCCCAGGTAAATCCGATGGGTGAACTCTGGCTACGCCACACACTGTCGAATCCGGAACAGTTGATATTGTCGCTGACCGAAGCCAGGTAGATAGTTGTACAATCTGGGGCTGGAGCGATGTCAATAAACTGGCTGATCCTCGTGTCAATTAAAGTGAGCTGGTTCCAAGTTTCACCGTTATTGCGGCTTAGAGAGAACGCAGATTCATCAAGGTCTTCGCCGATTAGATAGGGAGCTGGCCAATTAACGCCGCCTACCAAGGCTGTGCTGCTGGCTGTGCCAACATAAGCAGTTGAGCCATCGGGTGACCAGGCAACCTGAGCGTTACCATATCCAGAGCCGGCGCAATCATCGGTGCCGGCAGCACCGGTAGGTGGTTTCATGGCTGGATACCAGCAAGGGATGGGGCAGGTGGTGGGTGAATCGGTGAACCAGGTCATCACTGTAGCCGAGCATGGGTTGCCGAGAACCTCACCAGCTAGCAATTTGCCGGAGGCATAGGTGCCGTAGTATGCAATGCTTGAAATCCTCTTGGTTGCAGTTGCCGGCATTAACCAGTAGCCCATGGCGTCGTCGAAGCGGTAGATGCCCGAGCTGATTGTTGGGGCATCGATGCTGATGTAGCAGCGGCGTAATACCGGGGCTTGACCTGAAAAATCACTGGTCAACTCTAGATCAGCGTTTATAATCTGATTCGCTGTGGGCGAAGTGCCAGCGCCTCCAGTGGTAACTTCCGGTGGGGAGCCACCGTAGACTACAGCCCAATCAGTGGTGTTGTTATCCAGGTCGTGAATACCAAAATTGAGGTAACTTCCGGAAGCATCAGAGTAGACGATGGCTATAGTGGCGTCAATTTTGTAGCTGGGTGAGAATTTCAGCGCCATAATATCTCCGGCGAAGTCTTGAGGTGTCCAGTTATGGTCCAGATCATCAGATTTTAATATCCAGACGTTGCCACCGCCACCGGTTCTGGTACCGACGGCAATGTCATGGCTGTCATAATTCGTAGAAACGTCAATTGTGCTGATATTGTCGGGTACTGGGCAATTAGTATTTTGCCATTTGGAGCCACCATCAGTTGATAGCCAGACATTGCGTGGCAGATTGCTGGCATCATCATTTGTGACTATTGCCACGAGGTTAACATCGTTTGGGGCTATAGCCACATTCCATATGCGGAAGTTAACTCGCTCAGTTGGAGTCATTGCCTCATAGAGATATTGGCCTAACATGTCGCTCCATGATATACCGCTATCGTTAGATTTATATAGAGCTCTGCCTCCAGTGGTGTTGTCTGGGCTGGGGATATTAACGGCATAAAAAGTCTTGCTGTCTGAGCCGATGGCGATGCGGTTGACCTCGGAAGGACTGACAATATCGCTCTTTTTGAGGACTGAACCCGGCGCATCAACGGGAGCCCACTTGAGGACATTAGATTCTGCCAGTAAGGGCTTTGGGCAGGTTGCTGTCCACAGGCTAGCCATTACGATGGCGATCAGTAGAGGGCTGAAGGCAGCGAGGTATGTAGTCCTCTTAGTGCTTCCTGATGGGCTGGTTAGCAACCGTGCTGGCCGTTGCGGGCTTTTCATCTGGCATTCTCTCCTTTTCGTTTGGATGTTTAATTTCCGTGATAATAAAAAATCCTCGTCTCTCAGGAGCCGAGGGCTTTTATCACGCTTTATTCGTTGATTCACCCCCTTGCTCCGCGGAGGTTTAACTAGGCTAGGGCTGGCGTTCTGACTTTCACAGTAGGCGGGACTGTGCTGGAGTTTCACCAGCTTGCGTTCCAATTAAGCTCCTGGTTACCCAAGAACACCCTAATAGTTAGTCGTGCAGTAAGAAAGTGCTGGCTCTTTTACATTACTACCTCCAAAATGATAAAAGCGTCATTATGTAGCTTGGTTCTATTGAATTTTTCATTCAGGCATGCCAAATATCTCGGGATGAATGATTTTTGCTACTTCCTCCAAGCCATCTACTACTCTTGGGCCAGGACGCTCTATAAAGTTGGCGTTGCTTATTTTATAGACGCGGCTGTCGCGTATTGCATCCACACCTGTCAGCCTGGTTTCTTTAATTATGTTGTTGTAGATGAGATCCCCTGTAGTAGCCATACCACTGACGATGATGACTTGAGGGTTTTTAGCGATAATCGCTTCTAGTGAGACGACATGGGATTTCTCAAAGTCTTTGCTAAAGATGTTTGCCCCACCTGCCTTCCAGATTAGGTCATCGCTGAAGGTTTCAGAGCCCATCGTCCAAATTGGGTCATACCATATAGCATAGAGAACTCTAGGCCGCTGTTCGGTGGTCAACCCTGCGGTTTTTGTTGTTACTGCTTGGATCCTCATGGCTAAATCATCAACTAGCTTTGTGGCTGCTTTACTTTTCCCGGTAACTTCTCCTATTAGCTTGATATCATCCAGCACAACATCTAGAGATGTCGCTGACGTGACGATGACCGTTAGGCCTAATTTTTCTAATGCCGGAAGCACGGTATTTTCATGAATCGCTTCGGCGATGACGAGGTCAGGTTGTTGCGAGACCACTTTCTCTAGGTCGGGATTAACATATCCAGCTACTCGTGGTTTTTGTTTAGCTGCCTCGGGATAGTCGCAATAGTCGGTTGTACCTACCAGTCTGTCTTCGAGCCCCAGCGCATAAATGATCTCAGTGTTGCTCGGGGCAAGCGAGATAATCCGTTGTGGTAGCTTCTCGATTTTTACTGTTCTTCCCAGGTCATCAACTACAGTTAGGGGGAAAGTAGGCAGTTCTTCGAGTTCTGGTGCAGTCTGTTCAGGTGGTTTCTCCTGGCTTGGTGGTGGCTGTGGCAGGGTAGGCTCCGTAGGTAAAGGTTCACCGTCACAGGCAACTGAGCAAACTAATCCCAGTATTGCCACAAGGCTTAGAAGAGTTAAAATACGCCTTTTCATTTACGATCTCCTCTCTCTGTTCGTAGACTGCAAAAAATCCCCCTGCTCCTAGGAGCAGGGGGATTAAATAAACAATAAATCCCACCCCCTTACTCCGCGGAGGCAGCCATACCTAGTAGGGCCGATGTTCTGACTGTTACAGCAGGCGGGACTGTGCCGGAATTCCACCGGCTTGCATGCCAATTAAGCCCTCGGTCGCCCTCGGGCACCCTACCACAGCTATTAAGTTTGTTAACAGAATAGCTCAAAATCGGTCCGGAGTCAATACCTGTTGTCATGATAATCTCGATTGTATGAAAGCGGATTCGCAATTTGGTTCAAGGTTTGTGGATGGGCCATCGTAGATTTCGCAAAGTTGAATACCCTGAATGCGCGGTTTATGTTTTTGATGCGCTTGCTTGACAAAGCTTTATTGTTGCTCTATTTTATGGGTACGGAGATATGCAGAGATGGGTAGGCGGAGGTCAAAGCCCCAGCTAACCACAGCAAATGGGCCTTTAGACTCAAGCTTGCAGGAGTTGGTGAATGGTTTAGAGGATGAGCTTTTCATCGTAGATGAGGAATACTGTGTGAAGTTCGCTAATTCAGCTGCGATGCAGAAGCTGGGGGGGCAAGTTGGAGATCCGGTTGGCAGGCCATGCTATGAGGTCTTTGAGACTAGAAGCAGACCTTGCAGCTCACCATTGTGGTTGTGTCCGCTAAACAAGGTATTGCAAAGCGGTAAGACGACTGTAATTGTTCACCCAAGACATCCTTTAAACTCAGGCATTGCCTCAAATGAGCACGTTAGAATCATCATGCATCCGCTGAGAGATAGCCGTGGCGATATCAATGCGATAGCTGAACTGAGAAGGGACGTCACGGCAGAAAGGGAGATGGAGCATCAGATTTTGAGGCGTCATCACCATCTTCATGCCTTAAGCCGCATATCGACTGCCACGAGTGGAATAAGGAAATTAGAAGGCATTCTAAATTTGTGCCTGGACATTGCTTTGGAGGCTGTGAACGGTGAAATTGGGGGAATCTTGCTTCTTGATGAGCAAACTCAAAAGCTATATTACAGGGTTTATCGTGGTCTATCCGCGAAATATACTGAGGATATGAAGATAGCTGTTGGGCAAGGGGTAGCTGGTAGAGTGGCCAAGGCGGGTGAGCCTATTTTACTGGAGGATATCTCCAAAGATCCACGTGTAGCACATCCAGACCTAATTAGTACGGAAGGCCTTAAAGGGTTTGCCAGCGTTCCTTTGAAAGCTAAAGATAAGGTAGTGGGAGTGATGAATATGGCGAGCCACCTGCCAGGCAGATTTACCGAGGATGATTTATACCTTCTAAACTCGATGGGTTGCCAAATCGGGGTTGCAATTGAGCAAGCAAGACTATATGAACGACTGGCAAATGCAGCAAAAAGATATCGCGTTCTTCTTCAGCATGCTCTGACTGCCCAGGAGGATGAACGAAAGAGAATTGCCCGAGAGCTGCATGACGAGACCAGCCAAGCTATTACCAGCTTGACCCTTAGCCTACAGGCTATTATATCGATGGTTGAAATGAAAGGTGTTGCTGATTCTGATCTTATGGAGAGGCTAAAAGCAACACATGCCTACACAATCCGTGCTGGCAATGAAATAGTCAAGCTTATGAAGGAGCTCCGTCCTACTTTGCTGGACGAGCTTGGAATGCCTGCAGCAATTCACCGTTATGCCAAAGACACCCTTCAAGCTCGAGGTATCAATATATCCGCCGAGTTTATAGGTACAGACCAGCGCTTCCCACCGGAAGTCGAAGTAACTCTTTTTCGTGTAGCCCAAGGACTCGTAGGAAACATATTGAAGCATTCAGGGGCGAAGAATGCTTTAATCAAGTTAGAGTGCAATGCTGCCAAGTGTGTGTTAAAAATTGAGGATGATGGTAAGGGTTTTGAAGTGAGCAAACTAACACGTGTTGACCCTAGTGGTCGAGGAGCAGGCTTGTTCACTATAAAAGAGCGAGTGAAATTGGCAGGGGGCGTTTGTAATATTGATTCCAGTCCTGGGCACGGGACGAAAGTTACTGTGAATGTTCCACTTCCAACGGATGTGGTAGTTGAAAAAGATAAAGGTCCTAATAGTCGATGACCATACTCTTGTGCGAGATGGAATCCGGTCTCTGCTGGAGCTAGTCGCGGATATAGAGGTGGTCGGCGAAGCAGCAAACGGCAGAAAAGCTTTGGAAAAGGTAGAGCAACTTCTGCCAGATGTGGTGCTTATGGACTTGGCCATGCCTATAATGGGTGGACTGGAAGCGACTCGCAGAATACGCAAGCGATTTCCAGGAACCAAGGTACTGGCACTAACACAGTATGACGATAGCGACTATGTAATTCCTGTTATCGAAGCGGGGGCCAGTGGTTTTGTCACTAAGATGGCCGCGTTTTCAGAGCTCGCTTCGGCTATCCAAACTGTGTACAGGGGAGATTCCTTCTTATCACCATCAGCAGCAACAGCGATAGTGCAGGAATACCAGCAAAAAGCTAATGTGGACGGGGAAAAAGACCCTTATCATCAATTGACAGATAGAGAAAGAGAGGTGCTTAAACTGGTGGTCGAAGGGCATACTGCTCGGGAAATAGCAGATATGTTGGTCATCAGTCCCAAGACAGTCGAGTGGTACAAGACCGGCTTAATGAATAAGCTGAATATACATAACAAGACAGACCTTATTAAGTTTGCCATACGCAAGGGGATTATAGCTCCATAACAGTATAGGCAGAATTACTCTTGCATAGTTGCCTCTAAATTCTTTCCGCCCAGGGTTTTTCCTAATAAATACCAAGAGCTACCCCAGTGAAAATCCTAGGGAAGTGAACCGCCTCATTCTAGGACATTTCCTATTGTCCTGTTGCTTAGAACCCGTTACTATGCGAGTGGGCTTGGTCTATTTGTGTTTAAGGGGGAGACAGGTGTATTCATCTACGACGGATAATGTGCTGGGCTACCATGCTGACGGAGCAGCAAAATCCTCTTTCGACCACAGCTTGATGCCACCATGTCAAGCTGCCTGTCCCTTACGTATGGATATAAGAGAATATGTTGATCTGGTTGCTCAAGGAAGGATCATGGAAGCATTGCGGGTTATCAGGGATGGCAACCCCTTTCCCTCTATATGTGCCTATGTCTGTACTCATCCCTGTGAGGAAGCGTGCAGGCGCAACCAGGTAGATAAACCTATCGCGGTCCGTGCGTTGAAAAGGTTTGCGGTGGAATTTGGCGGTGACAGGATGGTCTATGCTGAAGCTGATACCACGCATAATGAGAAAGTGGCTATAGTAGGTTCCGGCCCGGCGGGGATGGCTTGTGCTTATTACCTCCGTAAGTTAGGTTATCCGGTGACCGTCTTTGAAGCTCACTCGGAGGTAGGTGGCATGCTCAGAGTGGGTATTCCTCAGTACCGCCTTCCTCGTGAGGTATTGGATACGGAAGTTAAAAGGCTGGCTCAGATGGGCACTGAAATCAGAACGAATACGAGGGTGGTCTCTTTAGACTTGTTATTTGACATGGGTTATAAGGCTGTCTTTATAACTATTGGTGCTCATCAAAGTATTAGGATGGGAATTGAAGGAGAAGACAGCCCGGGGGTGATAGATGGCGCAACTTTCCTTCGTGAGGTGAATCTCGGCCTCAAACCATCTCTGGGAGAAAGGGTGGCTGTTGTTGGGGGAGGGAACGTGGCAATTGATGCCGCGCGTACTGCCCTTCGGTTGGGTGCGCGCAAGGTGAGCATACTTTATCGCCGCAGCCGAGCAGAAATGCCAGCAGATACATCTGAAATAGAACAAGCACTGGAAGAGGGGATAAACATTCTATTTCTAACGGCGCCAATTAGGGTTAAAAGGCGAAATGCACGGTTAAGCGTTACTTGCATAAAGATGGAACTCGGCGAACCAGATGCTAGCGGCAGGCGGCAGCCTGTGCCTATCAAGGGCAGCACCTTCAGTAGGCAAGTTGATACTTTAATCACCGCTATCGGACAAGCACCTCAGATGCCGAGTGACTTCAATGTTCGAATAGGCAGGGGAAGCACTATTCAGGTAGACCCGGTTACTCTTACAACCAACAGGGTGGGAGTCTTCGCTGGTGGGGATGCAGTAACCGGTCCAGCAACTGTGACTCAAGCTTTAGTAGCTGGTAGATTGGCGGCTTCTCGTATTGATGACTACCTGAGGCATAGATATCCGCAAGCAGAGAAAGAGGCAAGGGAAGTTTTAAAGGGTGACTTGTTGCCAGAAACAATAGACAGGATAAGAAAAATAGGTCGGCTCGAGCCACCGATTCTCTCCCCTGAGGCGAGAACTGGAGACTTCAAGACAGTGGAGCTTGTTTATGATTGGGCAACGGCGGTTAATGAAGCAAGGAGATGCCTTAGGTGTGGTATGGGAGCTGAAATTGTGTCTCAAGATAAATGTGCCACATGTCTGACTTGCCTGAGGATATGTCCATACAATGTTCCACGATTAGATGCCAGTGGCACAATTCAGATACCATCTGATCAATGCGTAGCTTGTGGAATATGTATCGCTGAGTGTCCCGCCAAGGTAATAATCTTGAGAAAGCCGTATGACCGAAGACAGATAAATGATGAATTACATCATATCCTTAAGTCCGCAGCGGAGTCTAAATTTAAGCCATTTATTGTTGGTTTTTGTTGCCAGTATGGACTTTTTGGCACTGGCACCTTAGCAAGCCTATGGAGAGAATCTGTGGCTGGCATTTGGATTGTGCCAGTATTGTGTGTGGCCAGAGTGGAAGCTGATCACTTATTGCATGCTTTTGAGATGGGTGCGGAGGGAGTTTTTATCGCTGGATGTGGAGAACAATGTGCTAGGGAGAATACTGCTTATAGGATTAACCAGCGGGTTGGAAAAGTTAGGAAGGTGCTCACGCAGGTTGGTCTTCAGCCTGAGCGCGTGCGAGCTTTTACTTCAGGTGCTACATATTTGGGGATCAGTAAAGAGCTAGACATGTTCATTGAGCAAATAGGTGGACTATATTTAACTTCGACAATAATGCAGGAGGTAAAAAGTTGATAGTCGCAGAACAAAAAAATTTGGAAGAAATCAGGCGAATGATTGACCCTTATCAAAGGGTATTACTCCTTGGATGTGGTACTTGTATGACAGTATGTGATGCAGGGGGTGAGCGTGAAGTCTCCTTTCTCCATAGCGCATTGCGTTTGGCACAAGCAAAGAGTGGAGATGGAATTCACAGCTTCTTAGAATATACTGTGAAGCGGCAGTGTGACCCTGAGTTCATAGACCTGATTGCTGATAAGGTTAGTGAAGTAGATGCTATTCTCTCACTGGGATGTGGTATAGGGGTGCAAGCTCTAGCCGAGCGTTTCCCAGATATGTCTGTATTGCCTGGTGTGAACACCTCTTTCATGGGTATGGCCAAAGAAAGTGGTGTCTGGGATGAGCGATGTGCTGCCTGTGGAGATTGTAGATTAGAAGAGACCGCTGGTATCTGCCCCATCACTAGATGCACAAAAGGTATACTGAATGGTCCTTGTGCCGGAACTAAAAATGGCAAGTGTGAAGCCAGTAAAGATATGGACTGCGCCTGGATACTTATCTATAAGCGATTAGAAAGATTGCAGCAGCTGGAGAAAATGCGTCGATTTTACCCGCCAAGAAACTTTCGGGCCATTCCCAGGCCGAAACGAATAACAAGCAAGGTTAGCAGTACAGGAGAGGAAAATGGCTAATTCGTTGTTCGAGGAGAAACTCTATTCCGATAAGTTTATAGTGACGACGGAAATCGGACCACCAAAAGGGGCAGATGTTTCAGAAATGGTTCACCATATAGATTTACTTAGGGACAAAGTTGACGCCATCAACGTAACTGACCATCAAAGTTCTGTAATGCGTTTCCCATCGTTAGGTGGCTGCTTATTGGTACAGGAGCATGGCGGTGAACCTATTTTTCAGGTCACCTGTCGTGACCGTAACCGCTTGGCGATTCAAGCTGATCTTCTTCTGGCGTACTTTAGAGGCGTTCGTAATGTACTTTGTCTTACTGGGGATTCCATCGATGTCGGTGATCACAAAGAGGCAAAGCCTGTCTTTGACTTGGATTCTGTCCAATTATTGAAAATGATAAAAGTAATGGAGTCTGGTACTGATATGGCAGGAAATGAACTGAAAGGTGCGCCGAGCTTATGTATCGGGGCTTCGGTTCATCCTGAGGCGGACTTCATTGAACCACAACTGGTCAAATTTGACAAGAAAGTTGCCGCAGGGGCGCAATTTTTCCAGACTCAGGGTGTTTTCGACTTAGGAAGTCTTCGTAGATTCATGCAATATGCCTCGCAGTTCAAAGTGAAAATCCTAGCTGGCATTATAGTAATGTCTTCAGCTAGGATGGCTCAGTATATGAATGACAACGTTCCCGGGATCATCGTTCCCCAAGCTATAATTGATGAGCTTGCTACTGCTGAGAAAGGCAAGGGACTTCAAAAGGGGATAGAAGTTGCCTCTCGCTTGATAAAAACAATAAAGCAGGAGAACTTGTGCCATGGTGTTCACGTCATGGCAGTAGGCAATGAAGGGATTGTGCCCGACATTTTAGAGGGAGCTGAATTAGTCACTATTGGTCGTTGAGATAGTGTCTTGCGAGGATTCAGAAATAGAGCCCGAATAGAAATAACTGAATTTGTCACAGGAGGAACAGTAGAAATGGGAGACAATGCAAAAATCTTAATTATAGATGATGAACCTGATTTCGTAGAAGCTTTCCGAATGACCTTTGAGGCTAAATCATACAGTGTGGCTGCTGCTTCAAGCAGATTGGAGGCTCAGGAGATGATGAGCGTAGAGCCTGATGTGGTTGTTCTGGGCACCTTAGCTCCTGCCGGGCAAGCATTTGCTATGCATAAATGGCTAAAACAAGATGCGAAATATAAAGACATACCATTACTGGTAATCGATGCTAGGCATGAGGAGAGGCCTATTAAGGGGTGGAGGAGATTCGAAGGCATACAAATTGAGTGTGAGGCTTATCTAACTAAGCCGATAGAGCCAGCTTCGCTGGTGCCTCGAGTTCAAAACCTGCTAGAGGAAACAATTAGGCCTAGAAAGATAAGGGTGCTGATAGTGGATGATCATACCATGGTCAGACATGGAATACATGCCCTTCTAACAGTGCAAAAGGATATGGATGTGGTGGGAGAGGCTGTGAATGGACAAGACGCGCTTGAGCAGGTGCAGAGGCTCTCTCCCCATGTGGCATTGATGGATATAGTAATGCCAGTCATGAGTGGGCTAGAGGCGACAAGACGGATAAGTAGCGATTATCCTTTGACAAAAGTCTTGATTCTGACCCAGTATGACGAAGAAGAGAATATGCTTGTTGCGAAACAGGCCGGGGCACATGGTTTTATTCCTAAGAAGGCGGCGAGTTCAGAGCTCGTGGATGGCATAAGAGCTGTGAATGAAGGTAAATATTTCTCTTGGTCTTTGGCATGATAGTTTGCCAGACGGGAAGTATGAGCGATAAGGCGAGGCTTACCTGCTAAGGAGGGATGTAATGAAACGGATGTGTGAGACCTGTGTATTTGCTAAGGGGTTTGCCATCGGGCCTGGTATATCAAGTTCAGAAGAGGGTGTAAGGTGTAACAACTTAGAATTAGCCAAATATCTTGATAAACTACAGAGGAGTGATTCCTACCAGAAAGAGTTTAAAGAACATGGCTTTATCAATATATTTAGAGTAGAAGCAGTTGCTACTGACGAAAGGGAAGCATGTCAGTTTTGGAAATCTAAGAAGCGAAAAAGCAAGAAGAGTGTAAAGTAGTTCAAAAGTCCTATCCAAAGAGAGTATTTTCTCTCTTGTATTTCCCTGATTGTGCATGGTATAATCTTCCTTTGGCAAGATCAGGCTCGGAGATTTGTGTGCAGGCTAGATTAATTAGTTACACTCTAAACCCTGAGCTTTGTATTGTGGCTGCAGCTTGGCCTTTAACCCCTCAACCAAACATTCAAGAAGTTTGACATAAGCTGAATTTAGACTCATATTGTAACGTCTCGGTTATTGGGGTGACTAAATAAAGTAAATAGGGGGGTGAGAATTATCAGATACATGGGTTGGATCTGAATTTCAAGAATAGGGGGGAAAAGACATGACAGCGAAGATTATCAGTGGCACCGAGGTAGCTGCCCAAATCCGCGGAGAACTAAAAGAGAGGGTAAACAAACTAAAGGAGAATGGAGTAACTCCGGCACTAGCTGTGGTACTAGTTGGAGAAGACCCAGCCTCTATATCTTATGTTACTGCTAAAGCTAAGGGTGCTGAAGAAATCGGAATGCATGAAGAGACTATCCGCCTGCCAGCCGATACGCCAGAAGAGAAGGTTCTGCAGACAGTCGACGAATTAAACAAAGATCCTAAGTTTCATGGCATTTTGGTTCAACTGCCTTTGCCTAAGCATATCAGCACCGACAAGGTGATTAGCTATATTTCCGCAGAAAAAGACGTGGATGGCTTTCACCCGGTGAATGTGGGCAAGGCGCTCAGGGGTGAACCCTGTCCTTTACCATGTACGCCTCACGGCGTTCAGGAGTTGTTGATTAGGAGCGGTAATAGCCCTGAGGGTAAACATGTTGTCATATGTGGGCGAAGCAATCTAGTAGGCAAACCGCTGGCAGCTATACTGATGCAGAAGAAAAAGGGAGCTAATGCCACGGTCACCATCTGCCACACCGGCACTAAAGACATAGGCTATTATGCCAGACAGGCTGACGTTGTCGTGGCAGCCATGGGCAGCCCAAAAGCCATCACCGCTGACATGATAAGAGAAGATGCGGTGGTTATTGATGTCGGCGTCAACCGCGTTGAAGACAAGACAAAAGAGAAAGGCTTTCGCCTTGTGGGTGATGTTGATTTCGAGGTCATCAAAGAAAAGGCGGCAGCTATCACGCCGGTGCCGGGTGGAGTGGGCCCTATGACTGTGACCATGTTGCTGATGAACACTGTTGAGGCAGCAGAGAGAAAGGTGGGGCTTGCCAAATAGGTAAAGATTTAGGAAACCAAAATTTTAGGCTATTAAGCAAAGGCTAAAAATAAAAAACAATAAGGAGGACAATATATGGCGTATGATGCTGTAAAAATGAAGGATTGGCAGATTTCAGAGGCAGCCGAGAAGGAAATGCCAACACCGGACGAGTGGCGGGAGAAACTTGGGCTGCGGAAGGACGAGATTATTCCATATGGGAGGCTGTGTAGGCTCGATTTCATAAAAATTATCGAGCGCCTTAAGCAGAAGCCGGATGGCAAGTATATTGAGGTGACTGCTATAACTCCTACACCGTTAGGCGAAGGGAAAAGCACCACCTCAATGGGTCTCATGGAGGGCATGGGCAAGCGAGGCATGAATGTGGGTGGTTGTTTGCGCCAGCCTTCTGGTGGCCCGACCATGAATATCAAGGGAACTGCTGCTGGCGGTGGCAATGCGCTACTTATCCCTATGACAGAGTTCTCTATGGGTCTTACAGGTGATATAAATGACATAATGAATGCCCATAACCTAGCAATGGTGGCACTAACTGCTAGGATGCAGCACGAGCGGAATTACGATGATGCCGAATTGGCAAAGCGTAATCTGCGTCGACTGGATGTAGATCCAACCCGTGTGGAAATGGGCTGGATACTGGACTTCTGTGCTCAGAGCCTCCGAAACATAATAATAGGTATTGGCGGGAGAATGGATGGCTTCCTGATGCAGTCCAAGTTTGGTATTGCGGTCAGCTCGGAGCTTATGGCTATGCTTTCCATTGTAAGGGATCTGGCTGATCTGCGTGAGAGAATGGACAAGATCACAGTCGCCTTTGACAAGAAGGGAAAACCGGTAACTACCGGCGACTTGGAAGTTGGGGGAGCCATGACTGCTTGGATGCGCAACACCATTAATCCCACGCTGATGTGCACTGCTGAATATCAGCCCTGTATGGTGCATGCCGGTCCGTTTGCAAATATTGCTGTAGGACAATCTTCAATTATTGCTGACCGTATCGGGCTAAAGATGTTTGATTATCATGTTACCGAGAGCGGTTTTGCTGCTGACATCGGTTTCGAGAAGTTCTGGAATGTGAAGTGCCGCTTGAGTGGATTAATACCTCATGTATCTGTGCTCACAACTACCATCCGAGCGCTGAAGATGCATGGTGGTGGTCCCAAGGTTGTAGCCGGACTGCCGTTGCCTGATGCTTACACAAAAGAAGACCTTAAAACCCTGGAGAAGGGGCTACCCAACATGATACATCACATTAACACTATCAGAGCAGCTGGTATCAACCCTGTAGTTTGCATAAATGCTTTCCACACAGACACTAAAGATGAGATTGCAATGGTGCGCAAGGCAGCCGAGGCAGCAGGAGCTCGCTGTGCCATGTCTACACATTGGGCCGATGGTGGCGATGGTGCCTTGGAGCTGGCGGATGTGGTTGCTGATGCCTGCAAAGAGAAGAACGATTTCAAATTCCTGTACCCGATAGAAATGAAGCTGAGAGAGCGGGTGGATAAAATAGCCAAAGTAGTTTATGGAGCTGACAGTGTGTCGTGGACGCCTGATGCTGAATCCAAAGCTAAGATGCTAGAAAATGACCCGCAATATGCTGACTATATGACCATGATGGTTAAGACTCATCTCAGCCTGACGCATGACCCAACCTTGAAGGGCGTACCCAAGGGATGGACGTTGCCTATCCGTGACGTATTAATCTACTCCGGTGCAAAATTCCTCTGTCCATGTGCAGGAACCATCAGCCTGATGCCAGGTACCAGCTCAGACCCAGCCTACAGAAGAGTGGATGTTGATGTAAAGACCGGCAAGGTAACGGGACTGTTCTAAAGAAGGCGAAGGAGATACACTAAGGCTGGGCGGTGCTTTGCACCGCCCAGCCTTTTCAGTTAAAATCATTCGAGAACAAAGCTATTAGAACCTTATTAAATACCTCCGTTTCCATGCAAATTAAGTGAGCTAGCATATGGAAGGAATCGGCAAGATTCTGCTCATAGTCGGCGGCATCATAGTAATCTTAGGGCTGATACTGGTTTTCAGCCAGCACATACCATTTTTGGGCAAATTACCCGGTGATATATTTGTAAAGAAAGACGGCTTTTCTTTCTATTTCCCTATCGTAACCTTCCTTGTCTTGAGCCTCCTGATAACTATAATAGTTAATGTTATCTTATATTTTCTAAAAAGATAAAAACTTCTTTCGATGAAGACTAGCGATTTTGACTATCATTTGCCTTCCGAACTCATCGCTCAAACACCTGTAGAGCCGCGAGACCAGTCTCGCCTTATGGTTCTTCGTCGCTCTGACGGCTATATACAGCACCATTCCTTTTATGAGATAGTAAGTTATTTTCGCAGTGGGGATGCTTTGGTCCTTAACAACAGCCGTGTTATCCCGGCCAGGGTTTTGGGGCAAAAGAGTGACAGCGGCACGAAGGTGGAAATTCTGCTGCTGCGCCGTGTGGATAACAGTTTTTGGGAAATACTTATACGGCCTGGTAGAAAGGTTGGCATTGGCACAAAAATCAGGATAACAAATGAATCTGCTGGCACTGTTCAGGAAATCGTAGCCGAGGTAATTGAACATGGTGAAGGTGGCACCAGAATTGTTAGCCTTTCAAATGAAGAGCTGCTCCAGAAATTTGGCCAGGTTCCTTTACCTCCTTATATACATACCCCACTAGCTGAACCTGAACGTTATCAAACGGTGTACGCCGAAATAAATGGAAGCGTAGCAGCCCCGACTGCCGGACTCCACTTTACTCCGAAGTTACTGGATGAGTTACAGAAGAAAGGAGTTCGGCTTGCTTTTGTTACCCTGCATATTGGGCTTGACACATTTCGCCCTGTCAGAGTTGATGACCCTAGCCAGCACAAGATTCACAAAGAATATGGGGAATTAAACCCTGAAGTCGCTGCTATGCTTCGTCAAACCAAAAAGCAAGGCAAGAGGATAATAGCCGTGGGCACCAGCACAGTCAGACTTCTTGAGGCAGCAGCTCAAACTGGTACAATTCGGCCTTTTGATGGATGGATTGACTTGTTCATACTGCCCGGGTACAAATTTCGTGTAACAGATGCTATGGTCTCAAACTTTCATTTACCCAAGTCAACTCTGCTGATGCTTGTCTCAGCCTTTGCTGGCAGAGATTTAATCTTACGGGCTTACGAGCAAGCTAAGAGCCTTGGCTACGGCTTTTACAGCTTTGGTGATGCCATGTTGATTTTTTAAATTATATTTTCCAAAGTGGTCCACTCTTATATCTGGATTAAGTTCTAATAAGGCATACTAATTACATACAGTAATGCCTCTCTATAGCTTTGCCAATTAGCCAGCACATCTATTATAATTTACTCTACATACAGCAGTACTAGAAAAAACGTTCTGAAGTTTAACTGACCAAAGATGTGTGGCATTATCGGCTATTGTGGCAAACAAACAGCAGCCCCCCTTGTTTTTGAGGGCCTGAAGCGCGTGGAGTACCGTGGCTATGATTCAGCAGGCATGGCTACTATATCCGACGGGCAATTGTTCATTACAAAAGATATCGGCAAGCTTGATGAGATTGAAGGCAAGCACACCTTGAGCTCGCTGCCTGGCAATATAGCTATAGGACATACCCGCTGGGCTACTCATGGCGGTGTTACTCAGGCAAATGCCCATCCACATTGTGATTCTACAGGGACGATAGCTGTCGTTCATAACGGAATAATTGAGAATTATCAAGAGCTTCGTCAACGTCTCACCAATGACGGGCATCGCTTCGCTTCGGAGACTGACACCGAAGTAATACCTCATCTTATTGAAGATGAAATAAAAAAGGGATGTTCTCTCGAAACAGCAGTTTTAGCCGTTGCTCCAAAGCTCGAAGGCTCATATTCTTTTCTGGCTATATCATCTCGTGATTCAGGCAAAATTGTTGGCACTAGAAAAGACAACCCTCTGGCTGTTGGAATAGGTGAACATGGCTATTTTGTTGCCAGTGATGCAATGGCTTTTTCCGGATTGGCTAATCAGCTGGTGCCTTTGGCTGATACTGAGATAGCAGTGCTAAAAGCAAACGGAATTGAGGTTTTCGATGCTTCTGGCAATAAGCTGAAAAAGGAAACGCGACAAATTGACCTGCAATGGTGTGATAGTGATAAACAAGGCTACCAGTTCTTCATGCTTAAAGAGATTATGGAGCAACCGCAGACTATTGAGGCAGCTACTAATCAGGACAAAGAGTCCTTCACCAAGGTTGCCATGGATATACTTAGAGCAGGCCAAGTGATAGTCACTGCTTGCGGCACCTCGAGATATGCTGCTCTGGTTGGCAGATATCTCTTCTCCAAAGTCGGCAGAAAGTTTTGTGATGTGGTTATGGCCTCCGAATTTCATTATTTCGCTGATTCCGTAGACAGAAATACTGTGGTTTTAGCTGTCTCCCAGAGTGGCGAGACAGCAGACGTTATTGAAGGTGTAAAAAGGGCTAGAGAGGCTGGTGCCCAAATAATTTCTATCGTAAACAGGCCATATTCTCAGTTAACTGAAATGAGCCACCATGTTATCTATCTTAATTGTGGTCCTGAATTATGTGTCGCGGCTACCAAGTCTTTTATCAGCCAGCTAGTTGTCTTCTATCTTTTGTCCTTTTCCATGGTCAACTCTTTTGATAAAGCCGTTACCGATCTCAAAAACATCAGCAATAAAGTGGCTAAGACTATTGAGTGGAACAATGGCAAAATTAGTGGGCTGAGCCGAGAATTGAAGACGGCGAATGATTTCTATTATATAGCCAGGGGGATTAACTTTGCCATTGCCTCCGAAGGTGCTCTGAAGCTTAAAGAAATTTCTTATATCCATGCAGAAGGTATGCCGGCAGGCGAACTCAAGCACGGTACGCTAGCCCTGATTGAACCTAGCACACCTGTAGCTGTAATCTGTCCCGATG
>Ga0209427_10001021_pt1 | contig 31538 bp, 34 predicted proteins | sample DeeMarSWOR136_30_FD_187465 | JGI IMG/M metagenome (GOLD analysis project Ga0209427, IMG submission 187465) | Marine sediment microbial communities from White Oak River estuary, North Carolina - WOR-1-36_30 (SPAdes) (version 2) | ecosystem: Environmental > Aquatic > Marine > Intertidal zone >...
TCCTGGGGGAAGAGATCGAAAACACTAAACTCCACATCCAGAGGGACTTCATCAGGTATCCCGGCCATAGGCCCGTCGCCCAGGAGGACAAGATCCTCCAGGCGGTGAAGCTCCTGGGCTCGGCGGAGCGCCCCGTCATAGTATGCGGTCAGGGAGTCCTATACAGCCAGGCATGGGACGAGGTGCAGAACCTCGCCGAACTCTACGACATACCCGTGGGGACCACCATAAGTGGCAAGGGGAGCATAGCCGAGACCCACCCCCTCTCCATAGGAGTCACGGGAGCTAGGGGTGGCACGACCCTATCCAACAGGATAGTCACCGAGGCAGATGTGATATTCTACATAGGCTGCAGCACCGACTCAGCGAACACGGACAAGTGGACCATCCCTCAGCTGGACACCACTGCCAAGATAATCCACTTGGATATAAGCGAGACAGAGGTCGGGAACAGCTACCCCACTGAGGTCCCCCTCATCGGGGATGCCAAGGCAACCCTGAACAGGATGATAAAGATCGGCGCAGCAGGGAGCCGTACGGAAAAGCTTCCCAGGATCAAGGCCCTCAGAGAGGAGAAGGAAGATTACGAAAAATATGTCCAAGACCTCTCGAGATCGGATGAGAAGCCCGTTCACCCCCTCAGGTTCATCAGGGAGCTATCGAAAAGCGTCCCTGACGACCACGTCCTCGTCGTCGATGTCGGTGTCAGCGCAATATATACCTCTACATTCTACAGGGTCCCAAGAGCGGGCAGAAGCATCCTCTACAACTACGCCATGGGCTCCCTGGGCTACGCAATCCCCGCCTCTATCGGCGTCCGATTCGCAAAACCGGATAACTGCATAGTCACCCTCGTCGGGGACGGGAGCTTCGGATTTACCGCCGCAGAACTGGAAACGGTCAGCCGGGTAGGAGGAAACAACAACATCATCCTCTTCAACAACCTCGGTTACGGCTGGATAAAGGCGGCCATAACCTTCTCCCACGGAGGGGAGTACTCGGGCTTCTCCACCGACTTCAAGGAGATCGACTACATAAAGATAGCCGAAGGCTTCGGTCTGAGAGCCTACCAGGTCAGCGGTCCAAGAGAGTTAGGCCCAATCCTCAGCGAGGCCTTCGCATCCGACGATCCCACCTTCATCGAACTCAAAGTCATGCCTGAGAACGAGCTAGTCCCACCCGTACCCACATGGAAGGCAAAGGCTAAGAGTCTCGGCATGAGGCACATCGGCTAAACTCTTCCCATAAAAAGGTGAAGGTACTAGAGGGCCCCCGAGTAGAACCTATACCAGTGCCTTAGAGAGCGCTCAAATCGGTCCCCGGTCGACTCATAGAACTCAGGGTAGCCATCGTAGGCCACTGCCTCCTCCATCGAAGCACCATCTGCTATCAGACGCATCATAATATCCCTAGCAGCTTCGAACCACCTCAACTGAAACCGAAACTCGGCCTTATCACAGAGGGGGCCATGCCCTGGCACGAAGACATCAACATCCATGGATAAAATTTCCCTGAAAGATTCGATCCAAGCATCTGGATCGGCCGTCGGGTCGCCAGCCCACGGGAAAGTCTTCGCGAACATTAGGTCCCCAGCGAACATAACCCTATCATCGGGTACGTAAACCACAGACGAGCAGTCCGTGTGCCCCGGCATATGGATCAGCTCCACATCGTCGACTGAATACCTATCCTCGAAGACCTTGTTCGGGAGCACAATCCTCAGACCCTCGTAGAGCCAGGCCCTCTCAGGACGATTTTTCCTTATATCCTCAAGCATCTTCTCAAGGTTACCGGGTGCCCACTCGTTCCTCAGGCTCTCCTCCATCTTCTCCTTCAGCCTCACGTGGGAGACTATCTCGCAGTCTTCGAAAGCCTGGTTACCAAAAACGTGGTCCCCGTGAACATGGGTTAGCAGCAAGTGAGTCACCGACTTATCCGAGACAGAGGGTATGCTCTCCCTGAAATCAAGGGCTGAGGCTGGGTATTGGGCATCCACGGCAACGACAGCACCGTCCAACACAACGATCCCAACATTACCACCAGTCTCACCCTCGCAGTTAGCGTAGACCCTATCTGAAACCTTCTCAAGTCTCATCCAGAATACCGGTAGATCCTATTCCATATAGTTTAAAAAACTGTCCAAAGAAGCCGTGTGGATAATGGAAACTAATCCGATTCCTGTGGAAAACAGGATTGCGCCCATTATCGCCTCCCAAAGGCTTAATAGCACATAGAGCCCTGTGACTTCTTGCAATGTCTGACAGAAACGTGGTCTACATCGGAAGTAAGCCCGTGATGAACTACTGCCTGGCTGTCCTTAGCTCGCTGCAGGGTGGCGGGGATACCGTCCAGCTCAAGGCGAGGGGCCGCGCGATCAGCACGGCCGTCGACGTGGCCGAGGTCACTAGGAACAGGTTCATGGAGGATCTCACCGTCAAGAACATCGAGATCGGGACGGAAGAGCTCGAGTCCATGGAAGGGCAGAAGAGAAACGTAAGCACCATCACAATAGAACTGAAGAAGGGTTAAGCCCTTTCAGTCGAAGGCTGCTGAACGTATAGGCTTATCATTAAATTAGGTGCCCCGTCCGATGTTTTTTGTAAATATTCTACAACTTCATTAGGCGAGCTTCGTCTTCAAGACACGCATGCCATTGGGCAGCTTCTCAGAGGCGTACCTGAGGACCAGCGCAGAGGTCTTCTTCCTCCAGCGGAGAAGGTAATCCCTGACCTCGCCGGAATGCTCTTTGGAGGCTTCCTTCAGAAGCCAGCCCACTCCCTTCTGAACCATATCGTCCCCGTCCTCCATCAGCCGGTTGGCCACCGAGAACACTGCGTCAAGCATCTCCCCTCTCCTAGCGATTGGTACGAGGGACACTGCTGCCGCCCTCCTCCTCCACCTGTTCTCCGAAATAGTCCATTCCAAGAGCCTCTCGACAAGACTTGGATCGAGGACTATCGTCTCGGCTATCAGCCAGGTGGCCAGACCGTCGGTGTTGGCCCAGTTGGTTAGATGATGGACCCAGCTGTCGAAGACGTCAAATAGCTTCGGTGTGAATAGGTGAACCATACGCTTCATGATCCTGATTCCTACGGATGCCTCGTCGAGCACGCTCGAACTCATGAGCTCAGCTGCTACTGATATGGCGAGGGATAAGTCGCCCTTCACCCTGGGATAGAACCTATTGGCTACGGCGTCGACCTTCGAGGCGGAGAGGCCCAGTGTCTCTATCTCCTCCTTGAAGAACCTCTTCGACTTCTCGGCCTCCCCTGGGTCACCTAGCTTCTGTATCTCGGCCCTGATCTCGGATACGAGCGACTCCATTGGTGTTCTTCCTCTTCTTCAGCCACAAAGAGAGATATCCAGTGGTTAGATGGCTTCTGACTTCCTCAGCTCATCTATCTCCTTGTCGGAGTAGCCTGCTAAGTTTTTTAGGATCTCCTCAGTGTGCTGGCCAAGGATGGGTGGGGGGGCTGAAATCCTGCAGGGGTTCTCCGAGAACTTGATTACTGGTCCAATCTGCTTTATCTTCCCGACTGTGGGGTGATCCATCTCCATGAGCATGCCCCTGTAAAGAACCTGGGGGTCGGAGAACATCTCGTCCATCGTGTAGACGGGGGCGCAGGGGAAACCCACAGCCCTGAGTTTCTCCAGCCACTCGTCCCTCGGCGCCTTCGCGAACTCCTCCTGCAGGGCTGGGATTAGGACACCCCGGTTCCCGACCCTGTCATCGTTGGTGGTGTAACTAGGATCATCCTTCATCCCTGTAAGTCCCATTGCGTCGCACATAATACCCCACAGCCTATCGTTACCTGCGGCTATTAGTATGCCTTTGCCATCACCGGTGACAAATCCCTGATAGGGCACGATGCTCGGGTGTGCAGAGCCCATCTTGGGGGGAACTTCATCTGTTGCGAAGTAGTTCCCCGCCACATAGGTCATCCAGGACACAGAGCCGTCGATCATAGACACATCGAGGTACTGCCCCTCGCCGGTGTGGTCCCTGGCGCGGAGGGCTGAGAGGATGGCTATCACGGCGTACATCCCAGCGCCTATATCCGTTATCGCCACCCCGATTCGGATGGGAGGGCTCCCCGGCTCACCTGTGATACCCATCAGGCCTCCCATCCCCTGGATGATAAGGTCATAACCAGGCCATCTGGCATACGGTCCCGTCTGGCCGAAGCTGGAGATGCTGCAGTATATAAGCCGGGGGTTCACCATGCGGAGGGTCTCATAGTCGGCGCCGAGCCTCGCGGTCACACCGGGCCTGAAGTTCTCAAGGACGACATCGCATTTCTCAGCTATTCTGTACAGTGCCTCCCTCGCCTTGTCCTTTTTCAGGTCCATGGTGATGCTTTTCTTCCCCCTGTTGACCGACATGAAGTAGCTGCTCTCGTCACCGATGAACGGAGGGAAGGCTCGGGTGTCGTCTCCTCGACCGGGTATCTCGACCTTTATGACCTCGGCGCCCAGGTCCGCCAAGGTCAAGGAGCAGAAGGGCCCGGCCAACACCCTGCTCAGATCGAGGACCCTAACTCCCTTGAGGGGAGGATCCCCCTTAACTATAGTCATGATTGATAATCGCCTCTTCCTACGTTTTAGACTTTACACATAAAAAGAGAGTAGAGACATTTCAGAATGCTTCAAGGGCCCTTCTGAGGAACTTGGAAACCTCGCCAGCCATCTTGGCGGCGGATTCCAGGTTCTCGGCGACCCTTATTAAGCCCGTTTCCAGTGCCTCGGAGGCGACCTCCTCGAACCTCGCCCTATGCTCTTCATTATGCCCTATCCAGTGCTCAATGAGCTTCTGGAGCCTAATTTCCTTATCTGACATATCCAGTCTATAGGTAGGTAAAGGGTAAAAGGTTAAAGGTCTGTCAGTTCTCCATATAGATTCTCTCGAGGCACATCTCCTCGGCGCTCTCCCTTACCAACATTGTCTCGATCCTCAGGTGGGGATCGAACCTTCTGAGGGTCTCTTGGATAGCGGGGAGTGTTAGATGGGTGCAGAGGTTCCCTAGGAAGTAACCGCAGTCCACACCCACATCGAGGAAGGCGTAGTAGAATGGGCACCTATCCACCCTGAAGGTGACGGACTCTGCATCCTTGGCGTGGACCTCGACCTCCGAACCCGCCTTCTCCATGAAGTCCTTGTAGACCAGTACTCCCTTTTCGAGGGGTTCCACATCATCGGGTATCCTCCGTCTCAGCTCTTGCTCGATTATATCTGCCTGCTTCACAATGGAAGTCTGGAGCATCTCTATGCCCCGGTCTGTGCCAAGCTCCTCTATCACCTCTATCAGGAAGAGCACGAGGAGGACGTATGAGCGCCTGATGCCTGTGAACATATCTGATACTTCACAACAACCAAGTTTAAGACGTTTCTATTCCCCAAAAAAAAGCCCCATGATTGTTTTCGGTACTAGCCGAGTTAAGTCAAACTTTGACTCTGGTGAACGGCCAAATAACAGATTGGATAGTATCCTGTCGTTGAGGGTTCGGGGATGCTCTATTGTAGGAGGTTTAGGCGGATCGTTGATGTTGCAGAAATGCTTCCAGTACAGGTATTTTCCCAGTGTGACCTCTCGTTTGAATAGCCTGTGGAGAGTAACATCCACGGTGCCCATCCACTTGCGCCCTAGGAAGCTTCCCGCGAAGGCCATTCCCAGCAGGTAACCGCAGACGGCCATGAGTGCGTTTATCCACCAGTCCACGTTCAGTCCCTCATATCTCTAGTGATATACACTTATCGCTAGAGATATAAATACTTATCGCTAGCGATTTAATACTTCTTATCTATGTTACGGCCTTATAAGCAGGAGCTTTTCAAAGTATCTCCCTTTCACAGATATTCTTTCAGGGCTTCTTTATACCCGTACTGTAAACTTACACCAGCACACAGGACTAGTTCGAACCAATAGGTGGCCAGCCTCGTCAACAAAGATATCGCTGAAGCGAGGGACAGAGGTATGCCAAGGAGGATGAAGGCCCCCGTGAGACTCGCGTCGATCACGCCGAGGCCGCCGGGGATGAAAATGTTGAGCTGCTGTATGAACTCGATAAGGGCATATATGAGCACCACAACCCAGAAGTCTATCTCCTGCCCCATCGAGAGGGCGACCAGGTAGGCCGTTAGGGAGCCTGTGCTCCAGTGGAAGGCAACAGTGAAGACTGACAGGATATTCCTAACAGGATCGGTCATTAATGTCTTAACAGCCGACTCGATCTCATCTATGACCGTAGGAAAATCTCCTCCCCCACTTCCTGTGTCATATAGCCTGTTAAAGACGTTCCTCCGAATCCAGCTAGGGCTTATGCCATACGCCTTTCGTAGAAGCGTGGGGTTTAGGGCTGAGCCGTAGACGATACTTGATGCGACGGCAAATAAGATCACGAACCAGACAAGCCCAGGGTTGACGGGAATAGATTCTCCTCGTAAAACCATCACCATCATGGCTGCTATCGCGATCAAGAATCCAAAAGCGATGTTGTAGTAGGCCTTGTGGAAGACCACAGAGGCGATGGCCTTCCCCATGTCCGAGTTCTCCTCATCCTTAACGAGATAGGCCCTTATGATCTCGGTGCCGACGGGTATAGGTATCAGCCAGACGACGAAGAGGCTCACGAACATCGACTGGACGGCCTTCCGCACACTTATCCTGATATCGAGAGTCCTCAGAAGGAGATACCAAGACCAGGCGAAGAAGAATAGCCCAATGTAGTTGATCATCACAGCTAATGAGAAGACGATAATGTTGAAGCGCCCGACCTCCATGAGGATCTTAAAGGGATTCGAGTAGGCGAGGTATGCTATGAAGATCACGAAGCCAAGGGAGGTCATAAGCAGCCCCCTCTTCTTCCTCAGCACCTTGATCCTCCCGTTAAAGTCCGATCATTTACCATAAATAGGTTGAGCATCGAGGGGATGGATGAGAGAGTACTACTGAGGTGCCTTTTCACGTTGGCCCAGGGTATGGACACTTTCGAGCAGTTCCTCGCAGAGCACGCAGATGACAAGATCGTGACCGTAACTCCCGGAGGTAACCACGGCGACACCCTCATCCACATGGGCATGATAAAGAAGCTGGAGGAACTCGGGTGCCACTATCAATGTCTAAATCTAGAGGAGATCTACAAGAGACGGATTCAGGTTGGTGCTAAATATCTACTCAATATCGCTGCTTGGTGCCTGGATATAGATCGAGGATTCAGCCTTTTTAAAATTCCTAGGGATGCTGACCTTATTCTTTTCGATGGAGGAGGATACATGAACGATGTCTGGTATGGGTCGGTGCTTCTTAGGCAAGTCATGAGATGTCATAAGCAGCCGATTGCCATTGCACCCCAGAGCTACCTATTCAGGAAGACGGATTTCATGGATTTTTTTGAAAAAGGGAGAGAGGCCACGCTCTTCTGCAGGGAGCAATACAGCCTTGAACATCTATCAAGCACTTCAGTACCCGAGAATGTCCGCATCTTCTTATCAGGTGATACGGCCCTGTATCTTGAGAAGGAAGACCTCAACGAGTGCATCGAGTCATCTTCTGAAACATTTGATCTTGTGTGTTTCCGCCAAGACAAGGAATCAATCATCTCTCAACAAAGTAAGAGGGAGATTATAGAAGGCACCGAAAACCCTATAGTGGAAGATATCTCTAAAATGGGAGAATTGGGCGATTTCATATCTATAGTCTCCAACGCGAGAAGAATATATACAGACCGCCTCCACGTCGCCATCTTGGGACATATCTTGAACAAGGAGACCACATTATACAATAATCGATATCATAAGAACAAGGGCGTTTATGAGTACTCGTTGATGAAAAATTCGAAGGTAAGATACGAGGAATTGTGATTCAGAAATCATAGTAGTAGGACTCTTTAAAAAGCAATCGAGACAATTGATAGGTAGTTATGAGTTCTGTTCTAGCCGAAGATCTAACGATCTCGATTGTAGTGCCAGTAAAAAATTCGGCTAGAACGATTAGGGATCTAATGGATTCTCTGATGAAACTTGAATACGACTCAGGTAAACTAGAAATCATAGTCGTGGATGGAAATTCGACCGATAACACGAAAGAGATCGTTAAGGGGTACCCGGTTAAGCTAGTGGACGAGGAGGGAAAGGGCCTAAACGCGGCCCGGAACACAGGTATAAAATGGTCGAGCGGGGATATCATAGCCTACACGGATGGAGACTGCATCGTCCCGCCCAATTGGGCTAGGTCCATAGCTAAGAACTTCAAGGATTCATACTCGGGATTCGTCGGTGGTCCCGTTGAGGGCTTCGACAAGGAGAACTTTCTATCCATATACATGGATGAAACTTTTTTCCAAGTAAAGCCAGGATTCAGATGGAGGCGGGAGGCAACCGACCTCGTCCTCCTCGAGTTCCCCGCGGGGTGTAATATGGCCTTCCGACGCCACGCCCTTGAGAAGATCGACTTTTTTGATGAGAGGATAAACCACGGCTTTGACGACCTATACCCTGTCGAGAGGCTAGGTAGCAGGGGATTCCGCATCGTCCTCGACCCCGATGTCAGGGTCTACCACCAGCATAGGACAGACCTTATGGAGCTCCTGAAGCAGCATTTTAAATACGGTAGAGGTGGAGCCTTGCTTGTTATCCACAAAAGGGCGAGTAAGCTGGCGCGCTGGTTCACGACATACCTGATCTCGACGGCCTTCGCAGTCGGGCTGCTCATCATACTCGCTATTTCCGCAATCTGGATGCGCCACCTGCTCCCCCTCAACTTGAGTATCGGGCTTTTTTCACTGGGTTTTATATTCTTGATGACCCTCTACTTGGAACCCGCTCTCAGGACCCGGACACTGAAGAAGATCATTGTGTACCCTATACTCGACATCGCCAGGGGCTTAGCCTTCACCTTCGGCGGTTTGTCCCAACTGTTCAGGGAGATCTTCGGCGGGAGAGGTAAGGATTAAGTTATAAGTTGATGTCAATTCCCTTATCAACCGGTGGTATTTTGCCGGTCCTACTCAGACCCTTCAAGAAAGAGGATAATACCCAGGTAATGGAGATCGAGGGCGAATCCTTCAGCGACGCCTGGCCATCGAGCTTCTTTTCCTACCTCCACAACAAGGCACCTGACCTCTTTATCGTCGCGGAGGAGAATGGGAGGATTATTGGTTATATAGTTGGGGAGGTAAGGGAGATCATGCTCAGCGGGCTCTCCTACATGTCGAGGATGGGCCATATTTTGAATATAGCCGTAGACAAGGAGATGAGGAAAAGGGGTGTGGGTACCCTCCTGATGCAGAGGATGGAGGCTATTTTCAGAGAGGGAAATGCCTCCCGTGCGACCTTAGAAGTCAGGGAGTCCAATGCCAACGCACGAACCTTCTATCATGACCTAGGATATAGAGAGATAGGTCGGGTGCAGGCCTACTACCAAGATGAGGATGCCATAATCATGGGAAAGCCCCTTTAGTAAAGGGCAGTTCGGGGCTCTCATGAGCACCTGCATTATATATACGGACCAGTCATCTTACCTAACATCGGGAGCTTGGTAGTTCCATGGGAGAGATAAGGATAGCCGTTTCGGGGGTGGGTAACTGCTGCTCAGCCCTCGTCCAGGGAGTCCATAATTTCAGGAACAGCGGAGAACGGATAGGCCTAATTCACGAGAAGGTGGGGAAACACTCGATCTCGGACATTAAGTTCGTCGCCGCCTTCGATATCGATCGTAGAAAGGTGGGGAGGGACCTCTCCGAGGCCATCTTCTCGGAGCCGAACAAGTACTCTGGAATGGCTGTAATCCCGAAGCTGGGCGTTGAGGTTCAGATGGGGGAGGCGAAGGACGGCGTAGAGGGTTACTCTGAGGCCGTGATTGAGGTCTCAGATGAGAGGGCGACGGATATTACCGGGGTGCTGGAGGATAAGAGGGTCGATGTCATGCTCAACCTCGTCTCGGGGAGCGCATTAGAGGCCTCAAGGTTCTACGCCGATGCCGCCCTCAACGCCGGCTGCGCGTTCCTGAACGCCACGCCCTCGCCAGTTGCGAGTGATGAAGCCATCTCTCTCCGTTTCAAGGAGGGAGAAGTTCCCCTAGTAGGCGATGACCTACTCGACCAGATAGGAGCCACAGTCGTCCACATCGGCCTCCTAGAGTTCCTCGACGACAGGGGCGTCCACATCGACGAGAGCTACCAGCTCGACGTCGGAGGGGGGGCCGAGTCCGTAAACACCCTCTGGAAGACCCGGGGTTTAAAGAGGGATATTAAAACCATGGCAGTGTCAGGCTCGGTGCCATACGAGTTCCCGCTTGTCTCGGGATCGACCGACTATGTAGACTTCCTGGGAAATAAGAGGGACAGCTTCTTCTGGTTTAAGGGGCGGTACTTCGGGGGAGCTCCATTCACGATGGACGTGAAGCTGAACACCATAGATGCCCCAAACGCTGGCGCCATACTCCTCGACTTGATTATGGGCTTAAAGATAGCAGCGGATAGGGGGATGGCAGGGCCCGTACTTCCCCTCTGCTCCTACGGATTCAAGAGGCCCCCCGAGAGGCACAGCCTCGCGGAGGCATACAACCTTTTCAGGGGCTTCATAGAAGAGTAACATCTAGGTGACCCCTTGTTCCTGATATTCATCCTAGGCACCGCCGGATCTGGCAAGTCCGAGCTCACAGGCGTCTTCTCCCGATGGCTCCAGCTCCAAGGTGAGGACGCCCTTGCCGTGAACCTAGACCCGGGCGCCATCACCCTGCCGTACTCGGCGAACGTTGATGTACGCGATTACATCAGGATCGAGGCCCTGATGGAGGAGTACGGCCTTGGTCCTAATGGTGGGCTTATGCTCGCCAGCGAGATGATGGTGGACATCATCGACCAGCTCGCCTCCGACATAGACGATTTTGGCCCCGATGTGGCCCTGATTGACACACCCGGTCAGATGGAGATGTTTGCTTTCAGAGATATCGGCGCCTCTATCGCTGACGGCCTATCGGACGAGGGGAAGGGCATCATCTACCTCTTCGACGCGGCCCTGTGCCGCGACCCCCTGAACTACGTCATGAACATGTTCCTCGCCTCAGCCGTGAACAGCCGATTCCTGCTCCCGCAGGTGGCGGTGCTCTCTAAGGCTGACCTCCTGGGAGACGAGATTGAGGAAATAGAGGGCTGGGCGGAGGAGCCTACGCTGCTCGAGGAGGCCATAAACCAGAGGCTGACGGGTACAAACAGACTTCTCAGCCAGGACATGATCGACGTGATAAATAGGCTGGGCATCGAGTTCACACCAATACCTTTCTCCACCCGTAGCAACCTCGGATTCAACAGGCTCTACTCGGAGATGTCGAGGGTATTCATGGGCGGTGAGCCATTCACCTCCTGACGCCCGAGGCTTCCTCTAAACGGGCATGTTTCCGTGTCTCTTAGGTGGGTGAGGCCTGATCCTTTTCCGGTCCAACACCTCGAGCAAGGCCTCTAATCTAGGCCTCATATCCCTTGGCATGATCACGTCGTCAATGTAACCGAGCCTGGCGGCCATATACGGGTTCGAGAAGTCCCTCCTGTAGCTCTCGATGAGCGACTGCCTCCTCTCTGGGTCCTCGGCGATCTCACGCCTGTAGATCACCTCGACCGCCCCCTCAGCCCCCATGACCGCTATCTCCGCCTGAGGGAGCGTGAAAACGAAATCCGCTCCCAGGTGCTTGCTACCGAGGGCGATGTATGCTCCCCCGAAAGACTTTCTGAGGATGACAGTTATCTTCGGTACAGTGGCCTCAGCGTACGCGTAGATCACCTTTGCCCCGTGTCGGATTATCCCCCCGTGCTCCTGGTCCACCCCCGGGAGGTAACCTGGGACGTCCTGGAAGGTGATTACTGGCAGGTTGAAGGCGTCGCAGAACCTGACGAACCTCGATATCTTGTCAGAGGAGTCGATTGTCATGCAGCCCGCCATAACGGAGGGCTGAGACGCTACAAACCCGAGGCTCCTGCCATTGACCCGGGCGAAGGCCACGACGGCGTTAGGCGCGTAGTTAGGCTGGATCTCGAAGAGGCTTCCCCCGTCCGCCATAGCCTCAAGGAACTCCCTAACATCATAGGCCTTGTTCCCTTCGTCGGGTATGATCCCCACCGCGGACCTCGTCGGCTCGACGGGTTCATGTCTGGGCGGGTCATCTAGGTTGTTGTCTGGGATGTAACTCAGGAGCCTTCTGATAGCGTCGAAGACATCATCTTCCGCATCCAGGGTAAGGGAGGCGATGCCTGTGATGGATGCGTGGGTGTCAGCCCCTCCGAGGGCCTGGGGGTCGACGTCCTCCCCGGTGACCTGCTTGATCACCCTCGGCCCCGTGATGAATGTGGTGCTGATCCCCCTAACCATGAGAGTAAAGTCCATCAGGGAAGGGGAGTATGAGGCGCCCCCCGCCGTAGGTCCCGCGATGACTGCGAGCTGAGGGATGACTCCTGAGGCGGAGACGTTCCTTCGGAATATCTCGCCGTACCCAGCGAGGGAGGCCACACCCTCCTGGATCCTGGCTCCACCCGAGTCGTGAAACCCTATCACTGGAGCCCCATTCGCCAAGGCCTGGTCATACAGGTGGCATATCTTCTTGGCGTGCATTTCGCCTAGTGAGCCCCCCATGAAGCCGAAGTCCTGGGAGTAGACGAATACCCTTCGCCCCTCAACAGTGCCGAGGCCTGTAATCACCCCGTCTCCTAAGCCCTTCCGGCGGTCCATCCCAAGGGCTATGGCCCGGTGCTCCACGTATGGGGCGATCTCGACGAAGCTCCCCTCGTCGAGGAGCCCGTGGATGCGCTCTCTCGCGGACATCTTGCCCCTATCATGCTGATGTCCGGCAGACCTATCCCGTTGATCCTTAAGCTCTTCCATACGTCGACTCAGCTCCCCCGCATCACCACCGTCCAAAGATTAAACCACCGTCAGCCTTGAAGTGCACTCAACCCTTATTATTTTCTTCTAGGAGCCCTCAGAATTGAATATCACTAGACAACACTAATCACACACTTGACCTCTCGTCGAAGGCGATAGTAAACTTATAATTCACCCGGATTAAAGTAATCTCGATTTTAGTTTGTCCACCACACTGAGAGAAGTAGCTTTCTCGGAGATTCGAGATCTCGTCTATAGGTCTGCAAGCGTCTTCAGACCCAATGATATTTTGTCTAAGGTCCTCGGGGCACTGAAGGAGGCGGACCGCTACGAGGCCGTGGTAACCTCGGACGGGTCATACGGGTTAATCACGATCAGGGACCTGCTTGACGTGGACCAGCCTTCCAAGACTAAAGTAGACGGGGTCTGGAGATCGACCGGATCGGTTGCCCCCAGCAGCACGGTCATCGACGTCGCCGGGAGGCTTGTGAGGAATAATGTCAGAGCTCTACCCGTCGTCGAGGACGAGGAAGTGGTTGGCGTTATCTCACAAGTCGAGCTAATCTCATCTATGTATGGCGTCTCCGAACTCAATGCGGTCCCGGCAAAGGAATTCATACGGAGCCCCGTCTGGTCGCTAGATATCGATGAGAGAATTGTATACGCGCGCCGCCTCATGCTTGAGAGGGGGATCAGCCACATCCCCGTGGTCGAGTACGGTAGGCTGGTGGGAGTCGTCACAGCGGCTACGATCGTCCACTCTTTCATTATCCCTGCCTCTAGGACCACGGACGGTGACAGGATCGAGGGGAAGGTTCCCCGGTTTCCAGGCGAGGTCAACGGGATAATGGACATCCATCCACTGACGACTGGACCTGAAGCCTCTGCCCTCGATATCGTGAGGGGCTTTCAGGAGCGGGGGAAGAGTGCATGCTTCGTTACCGACGCACGGGGCGCCATATTGGGCATCATAACCCCAAGAGAACTCATGAGGGTCCTACTGAGGGTTATGGTGGAGGAAGAGCTCCCCGTCTACATAATGGGCCTTTCTGACGAGGACTTCTTCGAAAGGGCTGTGGCGGAGGAGAAGGTCCGCCGGGTTGTCAGGAGGGGCATGAGGTTCAGGCCTGACATAACCGAGGTGTCCATTAGGATAAAAGGCTCTCAGACCAAAGGGAACCGTACGAGGTATGATTTGACCGCCCGTGCCCTGAGCCCGGATGACCAAATTAATGCTGAAGCCGAGGGCTGGGACCTGCTGAAGGTATTCGACGAGTTATGCGACAAACTGGGGAAGGCGATAGGGAGATCTAAGCCAGGGACACCCGGCAGGGTGAGGAGCAGACGTTCCCGTAGGGCCTCCTGACGGTTAAATCTATTAACAGAGAGCCCAGATTCGTCCTCGGGAATGGAATATGAACGGATTCACGGTTGTCGTCACGGAGCCCATACACGAGGCTGGCATCGAGCTTCTACGGAGGGAAGGCGTCAAGGTTATATCCTTGCCACCCGGCTCGGACATCGACTCCCTACGTGAGGTCTCGCCTGAAGCCGACGCCCTAATCACCAGAGGCAGCATCAAGGTGACCCGGGAGATTATGGCCTCCTCCCAGCGACTGAGGGCGGTGGGGGTCCACGGCATCGGTTGTGACCACGTCGACCTAGAGGCGGCTAAGGAACTCGGGAAGGTCGTCCTGAACACCCCGAGGGCACTGACGGAGACGGTTGCTGAGATGGCGATCGCCCTCATGCTGTCGCTGACACGCAGGATAGTTAGCGCCGACAAAGCCGTCCGGACTGGGCAGTGGTCCCGGAAGTACGGCGACCTCAAGGGGATGGAGATCAAGGGGAAGACAGTGGGGATCGTGGGCCTCGGGAAGATAGGCACAGCTGCCGCCCGCCGCCTCAAGCCCTTCGATGTGGAATTGGTCTACTACTCCCGGACGAGGAGGGGGGACGTCGAGGAGGAGTTGGGCTTGGAGTGGGTTAGCCTTGAGGACCTCCTGAGGAGGAGCGACATAATTTCTCTCCACGTTCCACACACCCCAGAGACATACCATCTGCTATCGTCAGAGGAGTTCGAGATTATGAAGGATGGCGTCTACATAGTCAACACGGCTAGGGGGAAGATAATCGACCAAAAAGCCCTTGTGGAAGCTCTGAAAGCGGGGAAGGTAGCAGGGGCTGCCCTGGATGTCTTCGAGGTGGAGCCTCTGGAGCCAGGGGATTCTCTCGCGTTAATGGACAACGTTGTCCTTACCCCCCATCTCGGAGCAAGCAGCGAGGAGGCGATGATGAGGATGGCCACGCAGGTTGCCGAAGGGGTATTGAAGGTCCTCCGAGGGGAGGCGCCGGACCACCCAGTGTTAATGTAGATACTCCCATGAGAGACGAGCTTTTAGCTTCCTTTCACTTATAAACTATACTTACCATGCATTCGTGAGGGATGTCTCCTTGAGAGATGAGGAATTGGTTGGTAGAATTAGACGTGCTGCCCACAACTACGACCAGTATAGCGGATGCTCCCAGAGCGTCCTCCTAGCACTCCAAGAAGGCCTCGGCATAGGCGACCTCAATTCCTTCAAGGCCGCCACGGCCCTCTCCGGAGGCGTGGCCAGGCGAGGTGAGACCTGCGGAGCAGTGCTGGGAGCGGTGATGGCCGTCGGCATGGTGAAGGGCAGGGAGGGGATGGAGGACTATGATTCCTATGTAGAGGCCACCAACATATCCAATGAGATCTGCGACGAGTTCCAGCGGAGGATCGAGAGGGAGTTCGGTCTTAAGGATAGGCTTGACTCGACGCTTTGCAGAAACATTCATACGCTAATATACGGGCGCTCCTTCGACCTGAGGGTTCCAGCCGAGAGGGACGCCTTCCTGGAGGCTGGGGGTCACAGCGATGAGGGATGCTACAAGGTCTGCGGCATCGCCGCCGAGATAGCGGCCGAGAAGCTCCGGGAACTGTTGTGATATAGAAAGGATGAGCTTTTCCTCGTTTTTTCATCTATTGGAAAAGGTTTAAACATGGCGACTGAAAATTTTTCTAAATATATGTAGGAGGTTTTGAATTGCCGAAGGTTGTAGTCGATCTAGATGTCTGTGAGGGAGCCAGGGTGTGCGCCGAGGTCTGCCCGATGAACGTCTATGATATGGTAGATGTCGACGGCGAGAAGAAGGCGCAGCCGACCCGGATGGAGGACTGCATAATGTGCATGGCCTGCGTCAACTCGTGCCCAACACAGGCCATAACTGTCGAAGAAGAGTGAGAAGGTACTCTCCTATTTTCCCCTGTTTTACAAGGATTTTTTATTGCCTGACAGCTATCGCCCTAACGATGTCGGCCGTGTTCTCGCACCAGTCTGCGATGGTCTCGAGGGCGTCTAGGAACATGTTGAGTAGTATTAATGCGCCTGTCTTGAACCCCGGGAATTCCAGATGCGCCAGGTGAGCCCTGGCGATCCCGTAGAGCTCGTCAATATCCTCCTCGAGCATCTCGACCTCGTTGGCCAGGTTGAGGGCCTCATTACGATTCTTTGGAAGCGCATCGATGCAGTTTCCCAGAACGGTGACGCAGTCTACGTTCGCCCGGCACATCCTCAGCGCGGCCTCCTTCATCTCTTCAGGGGCTTTGTCGAAGGGGAGTATCACTAGTATCCTACCAGCCTCCTTCGACCAGTCAGCGATCCAGTCTACAGCCCTAACGAGTTCCATGAGATCGTCCCTCTCCTCTGGGAACATCTCGCTCCTAGTGAGCTCCTCCACCATCTCCCTCCTGAGAGCATCGGCCCTCATCTCGAGCTGGGAGACACTCTCGAAGAAGTCTCTGCTGTCCTTTTCCTCGAAGGCGGCTGAAGCCTCAACCATCTTGTATAGGTCGCTGACAGCGTTCTGGGTGAGCTTCAGATGCTCCTCTACCATCTCAAGCACACGCTCCCCCCGTTTGGGGGCGAACCAACCGAACAGTCTCCTTGCCATTTCTCTCCGGCAACCCGATTTTCTCTTATATAGTTTTTATATAATATATAGTTTCTTCGATTTAAATTCGCATCATGTAGGATACTACTACGACGACGGGTAGAGTGTGGAAAGCTACTGCGACGAGCAAGGCCATTCTACGGGAGGACGCGATCTTCTCCGCAGTGTATCGTACAAGCATGCTGAAGGGTTTTAATATCGGTATGAAGAGAAGGGCTCCCGTCAAGTTGATCGCCAGATGCACCAGCCAGACGCCTAAGGAAATGGAGTCGCCGGTCGCTAGAGCAGCTATCATCACGTCGAATACCGTCCCGATGTTGGCCCCCAGGATGTATGGCAGAATATAATAATCGGCTAGGATTGCGCCGCTGCTCGCCAACGGGACGAGAAGTGAGACCATCACCGTCGTACTCGGTACGAGGACCGTGAAAAGGAAACCGGCCATGAAGGCCCTAACGGGCTTCGTAAACGTGGCCCGGATGAGGTTCCAGGAACGGGGTATGCTGAAGATGGCCGTCATGTACTTCTCAAGGGCCATCAAAGCCGCGATGAGCAGTACCCCGCCTAGGATAAGACCCGCCCACGAGGGTATAAATCCGAGGAGGACGTCGACCCAGGGTGTTGTGATGTCGATGATGTCCGGGAAGGCGTTGAGCCAGGCAGCTTTGATGAAGAAGTCTTTGCCCTGGAGTGCTATGTTCGTGAACACACCCGTGTACAGCTCAAGGGGGTAGAATATCATCAACGTGAAGAGGTTGTATAGGACGTGGGACATGGTCACGTTGAAGCTCGCGGTCAGGCGTCTGCCCCCCCTCATGTGACCTAGCAGAGAGATGAGGAAGGGGGTGACCGTTGTACCTATCTCCGCGCCGATGATGGTGGCAACAGCGAGGTTGATGGGCATCACACCAGAGGACGTGAAGGCGACGATTATCGAGTCAAAGGCCCCGCTGCTGTGAAGGAGAGCCGTGCCGATCCACCCGGAGAAAACGCCACTGGTGGTGTCCCTTATTAGGAGGACGATCCTCTCAGCCAGGGACTCACCCATGATGACAGCGGAGGACTTGATGAGTACTATGCCCGATACGAAGAAGTAGATCGAAGCTAGAGAGCCTAAAGCGTTCTTTGACCTTGTGCTCAAACGTATCTATATGTACTAACTAATATGAGATAAAAAGGTCATTTATATAGAATAGATAGATTATGATGACCTCTATAGATTATGAGGTCTGGTTTCGGCCCTCTTGTTCTTGTATCGTCCATGTTTTCACATCGAAATGCCCTAGAAGCAAGTCGAGCCGCGAAAGGGACACCCCTACAACAGGGTAGAAGCATCCGTGAACCTCCCGGATTTGGATAGCGCCGGCTTCCTGGATTGCTCGCCCCCTGCCTTCCTGGTGGGCTCACCTGTAGCCACATACGCCTTGATCTCATCATTAGCCAGCAGGCGCATCTCGACCTTCGTCTCCACGACGTCCGAGGCCGTCTCCCCAGTCTCTGCGTCTAATATGGTGATCCCGGTTAACACCATATGCTCAGTTCCCCCTAGAATCTTCAGCTTCATCTCTGCCTCTTGGGAAGTAGCGGTTGGCCGAGTATACGACCGTCGATCACAACGACCGTGTCCGCGCCTATCATAATACCCTTATATATCTCGCCGGCGGCCTTTGTGGCCTTGGCGTAGGAGTTTCTTGAGACTATTTCTTAAGGTTCGCCATGGACTAGGGCTTATACCTCCCAAGGATCCACCACAGTTAAGGGTATCCCGAGCTGCTCCTTCAGCCGCCTCCTCCGGGGGGAGGATAATGCCAACACGATTTTAAGCCTGGGAGCCGTAGCCTTCATATCCCGTTACAGGGCTATTGGATTAAAGGGTGCGGTAGGTTTGGAGAAGGTCTACTACGATGCCATCGAGCTTCCCATAGGGACTGTATGGGTGGCTACCACGGAGAAGGGGCTGGTCAATGTACACGCACTTGGCACCGAGAGGAGGTTCAGGGCAGGGCTGGAGCGTTTAAAGGCTGAACTCGTGCCCGATCCCGATAGGTTCGGGGAGCTGGGGAGGCTGTTGGACTCGTGGGTGGAGGGGCGACCCACGGAGTTCGATCTTCCCTTCGACCTGAGGGGGACCGAGTTCCAGAGGGAGGTCTGGCACGCCATCCACAGGATACCATACGGGAAGCTCTCCTCCTACGGGCGACTGGCTGAGGATATAGGGAAGCCGAAGGCGGCTAGGGCCGTGGGGAACGCTGTCGGGTCCAACCCCCTGGGGATAGTCATCCCCTGTCATCGAGTCATCTGGTCGAACGGTGGCATAGGGGGGTTTGGTGGTGGCTATGACGAGGATTCGCTGAATGTAAAGCGGAGGTTCCTGATGATCGAGGGGGTGCTACCCCAGGTCGAGGGGCACCCTGAGAGGGAAATGGATCTCAAGAAGTTCTTTGTCTAGACGGGCACCGGTAACGTTTTCCTTTTTCATGCTCCTGTCTTACCCGTGGCTTATCCATGCGAATAGTTACGGGTACAATCTCACATGAGACGAATGTCCTGTCCAACATCCGGACGGATCTGGAGCAGTTCAGAAGGAGGCTGCTGCTCCACGGAGACGAGGTCCTGAAGCACTTCGGGAACACTAGGACCCCCGTGGGCGGCCTCATAGACGGTTGCGAGGAGAAGGGCTTCGAGCTCGTGCCGACGGTCTTCGCATCCGCCACCCCGTCGGGGAAGATAACAGCCGAGGCCTTCGATTCGTTGCTGAGCGACCTACTGGAGGGCATCCGGGGCGCCAGTGAGATCGACGGAGTCGCCCTCCACCTCCACGGCGCAGGGGTCAGCGAGGACTACGACGACATCGAGGGACGCATCCTCGAGAAGGTTCGGGAGCTCGTTGGCGAGAAGCCCCTTGTCTCCACCTTCGACCTCCACGCAAACCACACAGAGCTCATGGTGGAGAAAGCCGACGTCCTCATCGGATACGATACCTACCCCCACGTCGACGGATACGAGAGAGGGCTTGAGGCGATAGGGATCATAGAGAGGATGCTTGAAGGTAGCCTAGTACCTAGAAAGGCCTTCAGGCAGCCGCCGATGATGCCCGCCCTCCAAGCCCAGTTCACTGGACGGCATCCCATGAAGCGGCTCATGGAGGCGGCTCTTGAGATGGAAAGGGAACCCGGAGTCGAGACCATAACCGTTGCCGCAGGGTTCCCCTGGTCGGACTTTAAGGATGTGGGCCTAAGCATAATAGTCACCACAAACGATGATCAGGAAAAGGCGAATAGCCTCGCCGACGAGCTTAGTGACTTAGCCTGGAGCCTCAGGAGGGACTTTCTCGTGAAGCCTATGCCGGTCAAAGATGCTATAAAGAGAGTAAGGTCGGCGGCTGAGGGCCCCATCATTCTGGCCGACATAGGGGACAACCCTGGTGGGGGTGCTCCGTGTGACGGGACTGTCGTGCTCAGAGAAGTGCTGAATGCCGGACTGGAGAACGGCGTATTCACGGTGATGGCGGACCCTCAAGCTGTCGAGAAGGCCGAGGAGGCTGGCGTGGGCAGCGAGATAACCGTAGAGCTCGGGGGTAAGACAGACGAACTCCACGGATCCCCTCTCAAGGTCACGGGGCTGGTCCGCCTCATCTCCGATGGCAGGTACATCAGGAAGGGTCCGATGAGCACCGGCGCCGAGGCCGAGATGGGGTTGACCGCCGTGCTGAGGGTCGGAGGGGTCGATGTCATAGTCACCGAGAAGAGGCTCCAGCCCACCGATCTCCAGCTTTACAGGAGCCTAGGGATAGAGCCCTCGGAGAAGAAGTTCATCGTCGTCAAGTCATCGGTCCACTACAGGGCAGCCCACGATCCTATCGCCAGTGAGATCATCGAGCTTGACACCCCAGGGCTAACTAGCCCACGTCTGGCTGGTTTCGGCTTCAAGAGGCTGAGGCGCCCTATCTTCCCGTTGGACGTCGAGATGCTGGGGATCACCGAGCTGAAGAAGATGGACGAGGAGTAGCCCCAGATATCCTTTAATATTTACTTACTTCCATTACCTGAGTTGACATCCGTGAAGCCTCTGGAAGGCATCCGTGTTCTCGACCTCACTCACGCCCATGCAGGCCCCATCTGCACTTTATATATGGCAGCGATGGGTGCCGAGGTCATCAAGATCGAGCCACCATGGGGTGATATGACCCGCATGTTCCCTCCCCTGGTCAAGGGAGTAAGCCCCTATTTCGCGTTCCTAGACCGCTGCAAGAAGGGAGTCACTCTCAACCTGAAGGAGCCCAGGGGGAAGGAGATATTCGAGGAGCTGGTTAAGAAGTCGGACGTTGTGATGGAGAACTTCAGCCCGGGGACTATGGACGACCTCGGCTTGGGCTGGGAGAAGCTAAGAGAGCTGAATCCCCGCATCATCTACGCGTCCATCTCGGGTTTCGGTCATACAGGTCCTTGGAGTGATAGGCGGAGCTTCGATCCCATCGCCCAGGCCGCGAGCGGGTACATGTGGCTCATGAGGGACGCTGTCGATCCAGAGGGTTCTCTGGTCCATGCACCTGAGGCCATCGCGGACACGATACCCGGTTTCACCGCCCTCATAGGAATTCTTGCAGCTCTCAACCTGAGACATCGAACGGGCGAGGGCCAGCGGGTGGATGTCGCTCAGATGGACGCCATGATAGCTGTCCAGCAGAGCTTCTCTTTCTGGACATTGGCGGGGGTTACCTTCAGAAATGCGATTAAGGGTAGGGGCGACTACATCTATGGCCTCCATGAGGCTAAGGACGGCTGGGTTATGTTCAGCGTCCCAGCGGGTCGTATCACTGACTGGTTCAGGGGCCTCCTGGGAGTGGAGGAGCTTAAGGAGGAGGTCGTTCAGAGATGGGTGGAGGAGAGAACCGTCGACGAGGTAGTCAAACTACTTTCGGAGGCTGGGGTGCCGGTGGCACCCGTCAACGACCTAGACCAAGCAATGATCAACGAGCAGGCCCTTGCGCGGGATATGTTCGTCAGGGTAGATCACCCCACACTCGGCGAGACAAAGATGCCTGGCTTCCCCGTGAAGTTCTCGGATGCTTTGGTAGACATCTCCAGACCCGCCCCCCTGCTGGGGCAACACACTGAAGAGGTTCTCTCGAAAATTCTTGGCCTACCCAATTCTGATATAGAGGTACTCCACAAGGACGGCGTCATCTAGACTTATTCATGTGCTCTGTTAATATGGATATACCAAATTGTTTAAATGAAAATTTCATTCCCGAGTATAGGAGTAAACCTTTTTTCTCCTACATTTTTCTGCGATACCCAGTAAACTATATGTTTCATCAAAATATGCTAACTAAAACGTGGCACACAGACACAAGTGCATAATAGGAGGGTCATAAGGGGTATCGAGAATAGATCTGTTTTGAACCATCTGTTCTTTTTTGTAGTCCTATCAAGGACAATAAAGGTAATCCTCCTTACCACCATGCCCTTCTCAGGCGTAGACTAGGAACCCTCCTCCTCCAGACTCCTACCTCATCGACGCCGAAAAGGACAAGAACGAAACACCCAAAGGCGCAGGAGTTACCTCAGAGCCACCTACAAGCGTACATAACTGTACTACTGAAAACAGCTTCCCACTAACTTTTAAGCACAAAAACGGAAGCTTCAACGCTGGGACATAAAAACCGCATGTCCCCTGAGAACGGGCACCAAGATTCCACAGCAACTCTCTTCGTCGTTCTCAGGGGATCAACTTCCCCGCAACACTCCCAATAGCATCCATAACCTACAAGGCACCCAGGCGGTACCCAGACCCAGCCAAAACCAACAGCAGAACACCGCCAAAAAACGAAGTAACGATAAAAACCCACCAAACACCCCTACCCCAAGACAGAGGGGTACCCCCGGCACCTCACCCCTCCAGCAGGCGCCTGTACACCTCTAGATGAGCGTCCACCACCCTCCCCCTCTCATGCACCCTGCGCACGTACTCCCGCCCTGCCTCCCCCCTCGCCCTCCACCGCTCCCCCTCCATCAGCAACCCCAACCCTCTATCCAGCCCTCCTACACCCACATGACAACCGAACTTGCTCGCAAACCCATCAGGATCATGGAAACTCAGTATGGCGCAGCCGTGGGCCGCCGCCTCTAAGAACGAGATGGGCAGGCACTCAGAGACGCTCGTATTCACCAAAACCCAGGATTCCCCAAGAACACGCCCCTTCTCCGCCCCATCCACAAACCCCGGCATCTCAAGGTTCGGGATTGACCCATACCTCCTTCTGAGAAGAACATCCCTCCCCCTGTCGTGGGCTCCGCCCATCGCCACGAACCTGACACTCGGGAACCTACCCGCGAGTTCGAAGAAGAGCTCAGGCTGCTTCTCGGCGTCGAACCTCCCCAAGAAGCACACAGTTGGCTCATCGGCCTTCCTGACGACCCCCTGCGGTACCACCACGGGATTCGGTAGGAACCCTGGATCCACATCCAGACCATATATAGTCCTCACCTTCGGGATGACATACCTAGCCTGACAGTAGACCCCATCCATCCCCCTCATCACCCCCACGAGTTTTGGACCGTAGAGAAGGTTGAAGAGCTTCCTCCTCCAGGGATAATACCTGCCCACAGTACGCCAATCCTCCCTGGTTCGGGGATTCTGGCAGGTGACAACATGTCTCCGAGATGGCATCCTCCCCGAGGCTATCCCGGTTCCCCAATTCACCCCCTCCGAGTGGTACACATCGGCGTCGCAGAGCTCATAGAGCGAACCAGTGGACGGGTAACCAAGCAGGCGGAAGCCGTACACAACCATGCCATCCAGCTCCTCAACAGGCCGCTGTCCCCTCCCCCTTGGCACTACAACCGTCGTCCTGACCCCTCGCTCCACGAGGGCAGTACCGATCGACCTCGTACACATACCGATTCCTCCGTACCTTCCCCACCCAAATAGCTCTGTGGCCACAAGGCAAACGGAGAGGTCCATATTAATATATTCAGCTAAAACTTAATTTAAGATCACGGTGGTCGATCCGCCATATGAAAGTCCTCACCCTCACTCCCTCCTACCCGCGCTTTGAAGGAGACTACCATGGACGCTTCATTAGAGATTTCTGTTACATTCTCCACGAAAAGGGCGTAGACATATCGGTCCTCGCCCCACGGGCTCGAACGATGGGAAACCTACCATCTAAATTCGACGTAAAGCGCTTTCCCTACCTACCCTCACAGAGAATGGAACTCCTGTCGGATAGGACGATGAAGGGTGCGCCCCTCAAGCATCTGCTGCAGCTCCCCCCTTACATGTTATCCGCCTATATACACATGCTATCACGCCCCTCAGACATAATCCACACGCACCTCGCAATACCTCTGGGATATCTAGGCACCCTTGATCCCAGAGGCACCCCCCTGGTCGTAACCTGCCATGGAAGCGACTGCACCCTACCATACACGGATCCGATTTACAGACCTATAACGAGGCTTACACTCATAAGAGCTGACAGAGTTATCGCCGTCTCCAACTTCATTGAAAGTCTCGCTATAGCCCTTGGCGCCACACCAGAAAAGACAGACGTGATCTACATTGGTGTAGATATTGAGAAGTTCAGGCCCTCAGACGATAAGGAAGCCCTAAGAGCGAAAATGGGTATCCCTGAGGACACGACCATTATAGGCACATTGGGACGACTCGTACCAGATAAGAGGGTTGTGGACCTTATTAAGGCCGCACCACTCATCTTTGAAAATATAGACGCATATTTCCTAATAGGGGGTGATGGCCCGCAAAGGTCATACCTCGAAGATGTGGCCTCTAAAATAGGCTACGCAGATATCAGGTTCTTGAGGGAGGTCTGGGATGCACCATCGTTCCACAGACTCTGCGATGTCTTCGTTCTAACCTCAATAAGGGAGGGGCTCTCAATATCCCTCCAAGAGTCAATGGCGACTGGATGCGTCCCTGTCGTGGTAAACGGATTTGGGTGCTCCGAACTGGTAAGAGAGGGCGTGAACGGCTATCTTTTTAAGCCCGGAGATATAGCGGAATTAGCTGAAAAAGTTAAATTAGCTGCTTCAAGATTAGAGTTGGGTAAAAGGGCGAGAGAGACGATCGAGCAGAATTTCGATCTTGACAAGAATACATCGAAATATATAGAACTCTATGAAACGCTCCTTTAGATTACAAGATCACATTTCAACTCTTGATCGTATATGGCTGAATAAAGAGTTGTAGAACCTCAAGACACACGTGAGCTAAAATAAACTACTACCCCTTAGAGACGCTTAGGAAAATAGATCGGGGTGCTTGGGGTCTTGGATAGTAGGCGGTCGAAGCTTGAGATTTACTTGGAGGTTCTTAATATCATTAAGAATGGTATATACAAGCCGACCCGCATCATGTACCAGGCAAATATTTCATGGCAGCCACTTATGAGAATCCTAGGATCAATGATATCTCAAGGCCTAGTAGATGAAATCGATTTGAAGAAACAGAATAGAAAGCGTGACAAACGGACTAGTAAGATGTACAGAATCACTTTGAAGGGAGAGCAAGTCATAAGGTACTTCAAAGGCGCTAAGAACTTCGAGTTGGATGACATCAATATTCCCCTATGATAGATACAACTATGTAATCTCCGGTATTTAGCTGAGAGATTTTTTTTAAAACAAGGCATTTAAACAGTGGTTGTTTGATCATAACTCTCGTAGTCTGATGGCCACGGTAGCTGGGGTCGACGAGGCAGGGAGAGGATGCGTCATAGGACCCCTAGTCATAGCAGGTGTCCTCTTCAAGAAAGAGACTATAGAAGAACTCAGCCACCTTGGCGTTAAAGACTCGAAGAAACTGACCGCCAAGAAACGTCGTGAACTTGAGTCAGAGATCAAAGATATCGCTAAAGAATACAAGTTTTTCGATCTACAGCCTAAGGAAATTGACAAGGTTGTGAACCGGGGGGTACCTTTACGTAAATTAAACTATCTAGAGGCTATGGTAATGGGGAAGGTGATACGGGATCTACGTCCTGATGTCGCCTTCGTCGACCCTGCTGACGTTTTAGTAGATAGATATGTTAAGCAGATCAAAAGGGTGCTCCCGTTTGATTTGCACATGGTTTGCGAGAAACACGCAGACGATAAATTCCTAGTTGTATCTGCCGCTTCAATCTTAGCCAAGGTTAGAAGGGATCGATTCATAGAGGATCTGAGAGAGAGATACGGTGATTTCGGGTCAGGGTATTGCAGCGACTGGAAGACGATAGAGTATCTCGAATCGTGGTTTAATGAGCACGATTACAGCCCATCATTCATTAGGGCCTCCTGGTCCACGGTAAAAAGAATTCGAGGGGCTTAGGACTAGGTTGTATATTTTGCTATTACCATGGCATGGTCCCTCTCATAAGGGTCTAACCTCAAGAACTCCAATATATTGAATCCTCCTTCCTCTAAGATGCCTATCTGAGAGGTATAGACCCTATTAGGTGAGAGGGATACATCCACGCTCCTAGACTTTATCGCTATCACCAGTAACCCACCAGACTTCAAAAAAAACTTGGCGTTATTAACAGCAATTATTGCTTGGTTGGGTTGTGCAACGTCTGCATAGATAAGATCGACCTCGGGGACAATCTGGCCGTATGAGGACGGGTTTCGAGCGTCCCCCAAAATCGGTGACACGTTTCCTCTATGACTGGCTACTTTAGTAATCATATCCCTCATAGACCGGGGTGCGAAGTCGACTCCCCAGATATGGCCATTCAAACCCACGATATCTGATATATGAGAGCATGTAGTACCTGAGGCTACACCTAGATAGAGGACCTTATCGCTATCTGAAAAAGGCGATTTGGTCAATCCCTTGAGAATAGCGGCCGCGAGTTTGCTTCTATAAGGATTCCAAGATCGGTACTCAAAGCCCTCGACGATGATGAGCTCCTCCCCGTAAACAGTGAGGCCTGGTGTCAAGTTCCGGGTTGCCAGCGTTACCCTGTCGTCAATGTCCAACTTGAATATATTTGGGAAGATCTCTCTGGGTCGCATGGCCAATACTGTATTGATGTTCTCTATAAGGATAAATTTATGTAAAAAGTATATATTACGCTTCTACTCTTTGTTCCATCATCTTGGCCTGATCGATGGCCATCTTTTGAAGCCAGGCCATAGGGGTTTTAAGCTCGTTCACCTTCTTTGCGAAGTGATGACAGTTGACATATGCAGGTGAATTGCATATCCTTGTAAAGAAATCCTTGGTAATGTAGACCCCGCAGTCTTGGAGGTATGGACAGTCCTTCCTTTTAAGCTTCTTTTGGAAGGCTTCTGAGAGCGAGGTCACCATCTTGTATCTTTCCTTCCATCTTAGGTATAATCTGTATTAGTGGTACATGTTCATCGGATTTATACTTATCTGTATTAGTGTTCAATAACATTGTTACTCGTTTTAACACTCACGAGTATCTGTTAGTATATTTTAAGTACCTGAAGTAAAATTTGTACAAAGGGAACAAGTATGTCTGCCGACGAGAAGATCTATGTAGGATCAAAGCCCATCCTAGCGTACGTGACGGCGGTCGTTACCGCTTTCCAGAGAGCCGACAGCGTCAAAGTTATGGCTCGGGGCAGGGCTATAAGCAGCGCCGTGGATGTCGTCGAGGTTACCAAGAGGAGCTTCGTCACCGACATTAATGTGGACGATATCGCAATTGGTACCGAGAGGCTCGGGGAAGCGGGATCGGAGAGGAACGTCTCAACCATATCAATAAAACTGTCACGACCAAAGAGGTAGGCTCGATAACCCAATAGTGGCTTATGAAAGCCCCTGTACAGTCACCATCTATTTGGGCTCATTAATGGTTACGAGCTTACTTTTCGTCCAGTTCCTTCCTTAACTGGACTCCTATAGAACTTCCTGAAAATGCATCTGCTCTTGCTGCAATGGCCAGTTTCCCCGCCAAAACACGGGCTAAGTGGCCACGAGCCTTCTTGGGTTTGGAGTGGATGTACGGGTGCTGGAAGATCAAGCCATGTTTTGGCGGTCTGGACCCTGACTTCTTTGATCGGTATAAGGCCTTCTCCGCTCCAAGGACCTGAATTGTGCTAGATGGCTTCATGGCTAGATTTTTTATCCCTCTAGCTTTCTCCATCAGCTTAGCCGCAAGGATTGTCCCAGCCACCTCAGACAGATTCGGCGCAACCTCAACAGCCAGAGAGGAGATGTATAATTCAAGTTTCTGCCTATACTCATAGAGACCAAGAATGTTTAGAGCCAACCCCTTTAGTTGCTCGTTGTCCTCTGGTATCATTGGTGCGCCCATCGATTTTTCAGCCATTTTAATTAAGTTAGAGGATTTACTGCTTCTGAAGCCCAGTTCCACAAGACCTTCAATGTTTATATTGGACCTGTCACCAAATTTTTCGACAATATTCGCATAAGTCTTATGATGGTCAACCTGGCGGTCGAGCTCTGGGAAATGAAGGCCATACCACTCTCTGAGTTTATTTGAGAGGACATTGAGAGTCCTATCAATCTCGTTAAGAAGCTGAACGGACTGATTAACGGCAGCTCCTCTATCGGATTGAGCTCTCTGAATGGCCTTCCTCGCCATAAGCAGGGAGACCTCATGGCTCACGGAGTTAAATTCGTTGACATCATTCATTAGGCCGTACTCGATGGCCAGCTCTCCCAAGTTCTCTCTGAGTTTACGAGTCGGCTCAAGTCGGTCCCATAAAATCGTCTCGACGTTATAACTCTCGCCTATAGACTCTGCTAAAGTTTTACTAGAGAAGACGAACTTTCTGTAGCCCCTCTGCTTCATCTTTTCAGCGAGTTCAGCTATCTCCTTTATCACTTCACCTCTTCTCAGTCTATCAATAGCTGTTGCTATCTGTTTGGAATCTGGTGGGAATAAGACTTTCTCTACTATTACACCTTCTTTTGTTAAGCCAAAAATCCCTATGAGCGTCTCTATTACATATATGCTGGGCTCAATGTCTACTTTTTCACTCAAAGTTTTACTCTCCGAAGGCTTATCAACAGTGTATGCGTGTACTGAAGACGGGATGTCCCAATTAAGCTTAGCAGTGGAACTCCCAGGGATCAGGCTCAGAAACCCAGTCCTTAACGCTGCAGGCATCCTTGGGCTGTCAACTAAACTACTCAAGCGGGTATATGAGGGGGGAGCTGGGGCTGTCGTCACCAAGAGCATCGGTCTTCATCAACGGCATGGCCACGACAACCCCACGTTGGTATCGGTGGAGGGGGGCGTTCTGAATGCCATGGGGCTGCCAAACCCAGGAGCCGAGTATTTTGTGGATATAATAAAAGAACTCAAGTCTGAGAGCATTCCAGTTGTAGCCAGCTTCTTTGGGGCAACAATTGAGGAGTTCAAGAATGTGGCGGATATCCTCTCTGAGGCCGGTGTAGACGCCCTTGAGTTGAACTGTAGCTGCCCAAATGTTGCGGAGGAGATGGGCATGCTTGGTGCTGATCCTCTTAATACCGAGAAGGTCACGGCTGCCGTTAAGGAGGTAGCAAAACCCCCTGTCTTCGTGAAGCTATCGCCTAATGTGACCGACATCGGTGAGATAGCCAGGGCAGCTGAGAAAGGTGGAGCCGACGCTATAACGGCTGTTAATACACTTAAGGGGATGGCTGTCGACATCGATTTAATGAGGCCAATCCTAACAAATGTAACAGGGGGCTTATCAGGTCCAGCTTTGAAGCCTGTGGCCCTAAGATGCGTATACGAGGTTTCCAATGCTGTGAACATCCCCGTAATAGGTTGCGGGGGAATCATGAGTTGGAGGGATGCAATTGAGTACCTCCTCTGTGGCGCTACGGCCGTCGAGATGGGGACAGCGGTTATGACAAAGAGCTTCGATGTATATGGAGCGGTTGCCGATGGAATAAGAAGATATCTCAGGGAGAATGGTTTCAAGGAGGTGAAAGAAATTGTTGGGCTCGCAAGATAGACACGAACAGATGAGAGTGACGAGGATCATAGCCTTGACCGATGAAGCGACAGATATGAGAGGTCTTCATTTCATTGATACGTTATGTGCACAAGCTAAGCCTGGTCAGTATATAATGATCTGGAACCCTGAAGCTGAGGAGGTGCCTATGTCCTTGGCTTCCTTTAGCAGGGACGGTACGTCATCTGTATTGGTACGTGAAGTAGGAGAATCCACTCGAGCATTATGCGGGATGAATAAGGGCGACAAGATCGGTATACGAGGGCCCTTTGGTAACGGCTATGTCCTCCAAGGAAAGTCACCTCTTATCGTATCGGGTGGTACGGGTGTGGTTACTCTGGTACCTCTGGCTGAGGAGTACGTTGCTAAAGGTATAAGGCCAACCTTCGTACTGGGCGCAAGGAACGAGAAATTACTCCCCTTTAGGGAACGTCTCGAAAACTTGCTGGGAAAGGACCTACACATATCAACGGATGATGGGTCTATCGGTTTCAAAGGATATGCTTCAGAACTCGCCAAGGAAATCATGGGAGAACGGAAATTTGACTCGGTATACACCTGTGGGCCAGAATTAATGATGGTTAGTTTATTCAAGGAGACAGAGAAACTTGGACTAAATATCCAAGCGAGCCTTGAGCGATATATAAAATGCGCTGTCGGCCTTTGCGGTAGTTGTGCTATAGGCCCTTACAGAGTCTGTAAGGACGGTCCTGTCTTCACCACTGAGATGCTTAGAAAAGTATATGATGAATTCGGGAAGTCTCGCTTAGACCCTTCAGGTCAGGCCATAAGAGTCGAACACTAGCTGCAGAGATATTATTTAATAGTAACGTAATCTACCAAACATGGTTTTAAAAGAAGCTGAGGTCGACATCCTCTTCCACTGCTTCTACATGCCAATAGGTGTGAGAGAAGGACACCCCATACTTAGCATACAGTGGCCTCTCACCCCTATGCCAGAGCCTGAGGTCGGAGAGGTTTATGAGGGCCTGACCTTCAACCTTGGATCTACGAACACTGTCCTAATACGAGATGAAGGGAAGACCATTGTAGTTGACCCAGGAATAATTCAGCTTGGTAGGTACGGAGCTTTCGAAAAGAGACTTGCGGAATTCAACATAAGATTAAATGATGTAGACATGGTCGTCAACACCCATTGCCACTACGATCATGTAGAAGGTAACTATCTCTTCAGGGGTAAATCCCTCATCATACATGAGAAGGAGATCGATTATTGTAGACAACTCTACTGGCCCGAGTTCGTCGATGCCTACATTGGTATCATGCGTACAGATGCTGTGGAAGGCCCACGACAGCTCACTGAGAACGTGCGAGTAATCGAGACTATTGGACATACGCCCGGTAGCATATCAGTGATCGCTGAGACGAGGGAGGGAACTGTCGCCTGTGTTGGCGATGCAGTCATCGTGAAAGAGGATCTCCTTGAGCTTAGGGCTCCATCGGTCGTCACGAAGAATATTGATCCCGAGACATCCATACAGAGCCTGAAGAAGATAACCAAACTGGAGCCTGCCCTCGTGATACCTGGGCACGATGCTCCTTTCTCCCCAGATAAGAAAGATTTATAGACCTTAAGGCTGTAGGGTTTGGCGGTGTGAAAATGCCTACACACGGTTCGCTAACAAAGGCTGGCAAGGTTAGGGCTCAGACCCCTAAGATTGATGGGACACCGAGGCGGAGCCCGACCCCTCGTCGTAGGAACAGGGTAAACTATGTAAAGAGGTTCT
>Ga0209427_10001022_pt1 | contig 31538 bp, 28 predicted proteins | sample DeeMarSWOR136_30_FD_187465 | JGI IMG/M metagenome (GOLD analysis project Ga0209427, IMG submission 187465) | Marine sediment microbial communities from White Oak River estuary, North Carolina - WOR-1-36_30 (SPAdes) (version 2) | ecosystem: Environmental > Aquatic > Marine > Intertidal zone >...
AAGCTCTCTCTGCCCGAACCTCGAGAAGGCGCTGACCTTTCTCGACGACGCACTCCTGCCGGCGACCTCGAACGCCGTCGAGCGCGGCGTCGCCTGGCTCGCGCGCAGCCAGCGCGAGGACGGCGACTGGGACGAGCCCCAGTTCACTGGCACCGGCTTCCCGGGCGACTTCTACATCAAACGAAAAGGACGAACTCAGTATGTTGTCGCCTAGGAAGCCGAATTTACGAGCTTGCTCGACCGCAATTCTGGAGTGCTTTACGGCCAGTGGATATTCGTTACGGACGTAAATATATCCCTTCCGAGCGCCGATTGCCCAGGCTCCAATCATCATACCTTCCAGAACCAGATGAGGATTGCCTTCGAGCACGCATCGGTCCATATAGGCTCCAGGGTCGCCCTCGTCCGCGTTGCAGATCACGTACTTCTCATCCCCCGGTGCCTCCCGGCATTCGCTCCACTTGCGCCCAGTCGGGAAACCGCCACCACCACGGCCCCTTAGTCCTGAGGCGACAATCTCCTTGATGACATTTTCCGGAGTCATGCCACGAAGCACTTTAGCCAGAGCAGAATATCCACCAGCCACGATGTAATCCTCAATTGAGCAGGGATCAACATTGAGGTTCTGGGAAAGGAGCTGCCGGTCCTGCGCCCGGTAAAAGGGAATATCAGACATTATCCGTGCAGTCTTTCCTGAAACCGGATCGGTATAGAGCAGTCGCTCGATAATCTCCCCTTTCACCATAGTCTGATAAACAATCTCAAAAGCATCCTCCGGCGAGACATGACAATAAAATACGTTGCTCGGCTCGATAATGACGACAGGTCCTTGCTCACAAAAACCATGGCACCCGGTGACGCACAGGCGCACCTTCGTGTCCAGCCCTTGCCGGGATAATTCGTCCCTGACCGCGTCAATGACGGCCTGGGAACGCGAGGCCTTACAGCCGGTCCCTCCACACACCATTACTGTGGTGGTAATGTTTTGCCGTTGCTCCCGGAACCGCTCACGCAAGTGTTCCAGTTCGCGGACACTATTGAGCCGGGACATTTTGCTTATCCTCTATTTGCTGGTGGCGGAGGGTCTCGATCAGTTTGCGTAGCTTCGCAGGAGTCATGTGGTTATGATAGGAGCCGTTTTCTGCAATGATCGGTCCTAGCGCGCAAGCGCCCAAGCAGTTGACGTGTTCGACGGAGAAAAGACCATCGGGGGTCACCTCGCCTTGTTTAACTCCGAGCTGGCCGGTAGCCTGGTCGAGGAGAAGACGGGCGCCCCGGACATGACAGGCTGTGCCCATGCACATAGTGAGAACATTTTTGCCAGACGGCTTTAACCGAAAGGCCTTATAAAAAGAAGCTACCCGGTAGACCTCAATAAGCGGCACACCAAGTTCCTGAGACACAGTTTGCATAGTCTCTTTGGATAGATAGCCGTATTCTTTCTGAATGTCCTGAAGAACTTCGATAAGCTGGTTCGGTTGACTGCGGCGTCCTTCCACGATTTGATCGAGCGCTTGGGGTGGCATTTTAACCTCCTTGGCTTGAAAGACTCTTGATTGTTTTCAGAATACCTGATAGTATAAGTGATGTAAATACGGAATAAATGCAGTTATAATGCCTATAAAAAATAGGCAGTGAAGCGGAGAAATGTAATGGAAGATGAAAAAACCTCTCTGTCTCCATCTGGCGGTCGGCATCCGCCTTTTCCCTCGAAAGACCTGGCTCTTTTGTGGCGGATTCCGTTTCCCACCGAAATTGAACCCGAAGAGGTCGAGTTCGCGCTACGCGAGCGCATCAAGGAATTGAACTGCCTTTACGGGGTCTCACAGCTGGCAGAGCGCTATCTGCATTCTCTAGACGGTCTTTTACAGGAGCTTGTGAACTTCTTGCCCCATTCATGGCAGTATCCGGAGATTACCTGTACCCGAATACTCTTTAAGGGAAAGGTTTACACGAGCGATAGATTCAAATTGACTAACTGGCGGCAGTCATCGCGGATCTACATGTATCATGAGCCAGTGGGTGAGTGTGGCGTTTTCTACTTGGAAGAATGTCCGCCGGCTGATGAAGGTCCTTTTCTGAAAGAAGAACGCGCTCTGTTAGATGCGGTAGCCGAGCAGATCGGCAACATTGCCACCCGGATATCGGCGGACTTGGAATTGCAGGAGACTAATCGACAATTGACTCTGGAGCGCCAGGCTTTGCAAGAAGCCAATACTGCCCTGCGGATACTCCTATCCAGGATTGAGCAGGAGAAACAGGAAATCCACCTGGATATTAAAACGAATGTGGAAAAAATCCTTATGCCTATACTGCGTGCTCTGTCCTTGCAACTACCCCCAGTCCAAATGAAATATGTGGAGATGCTCCAGGCTAACCTCGAGGAAATCACTTCGCCGTTTATCAGGCAGTTGTCCATTTCCTACCATTCTATGACACCGACCGAAATTGCCATCTGCAACATGATTCAGAACGGAATGCGCACCAAAGAAATCGCCGAGATGCGGGGCGTATCCGAGGCCACCATCAACCGCCATCGGGAGAAGATCCGGCATAAACTCAAAATCACCAACCAGGATGTTAATCTCGCCACTTTTCTGCAATCGAGCATGTGGAAGGAGAAATAGGAAGTAGCAGATTAGGAATTAGTGATTCGCTAGCTCAACTATTGTGGCTCCGGCACCACCCTCACCCCAGTCACCATACCGGAAGGACTTGACCAGAGGATGTTCTGCCAGCGTCTCGTGTACTGCTTGACGCAGCACGCCCGTTCCCTTGCCATGGACAATGCGCACAGAAGGCAAGCCAGCTATGAAGGCGGCGTTAAGATAGCGGTCGAGCTTTGGCAAAGCCTCGTCTACCGTGAGCCGCCTTATCCGCAACTCCAAATCCACTGTCATCAGGTTAACCTTTCAAACCTTAGTCGGAGAATCTCCTTCGTGTTTTCGGTGACCTTAACCCTATCATCTATTCTCCAGCCGACTACCCACAATATTTGCTTGGGTGAGCAAGTCAAAGGCACCCGGTCTCTCCAGGAACGGGGAATCTTGGAGTCAACCATAAAATCCTGGAGTTTTTTGGTTTGCCTCATGCCCAAAGGTTGAAAACGGTCACCAGGTCTACGCCGTCGCACCACCAATTCTCTACCAACCTTATCCAGGTCAAAGCTGGCGACAAGACCATTGTCATCGCCAACAACCTCTTGAATTATATCCGCTCTAATCCGCCAGCCAGGCAAATCAGTTTCGCCAGGAATATTAATTTTGGATATGCCCTTCAGAGGAGGTAGGGGGCATATAGAAGCCTGCGCTGGAGCCAAAACAAGGCGGCCATATTCTGTAGATAACGTCAAGCCATCGGGCAGGCATAACTTTTTACCTGCTGGTTTTGATAGGAAATCCATCATCGCCTCAATGTGGTCAGCCTCAACATCCTTAAGATTACCTCGGAGTTGCTTGACTGCTCTTCTAAAGATTTGTCTCTGCATAGCGCGTGGCAAGGTAACCATGTTGCTCATATCCAGATAGATTACGCCACCTTCCTCCCTGGCTAAATCCTTCCACAGCAATGAGGCTTTTTCCTCGACAAAAGATATGTCGCCTACAGCGATATCTGCCAGCCTGAGTAAAGCCGTGTCAATGCTAGGATTATAGCTTCTGAGCACGGGTAGCAGCTCAAGTCGGACACGGTTTCTGAGGAAAGAAGGCGATACATTGGAGGAATCGCTCCGCGGAGCCAGGTTGTATAGCTGGCAGTAGTCCAGTGTTTCCTGCCGGGTAAGCGCAAGCAATGGTCGCACTATTTCAAGAGGGCCGCTGTTTTCGCCGTATGGCAATACGGAATGGGGCTGTAAGCCGCACAATCCAGTTGTGCCTGCCCCACGCAGCAAATGCATTACAATAGTCTCAATATGGTCGTCACGGGTATGTCCTACCACCACCTTAGAGGTACCTATACCCTTAGCTATCTCAGCCAGGAAGTTATAGCGTACCTCCCGGGCAGCCTCCTCTAATGAGACACCTTTTTGGTCACGATATGCTGCCACGTCTCGACACTCGATCGTTGCTGGTACATCGAGTTTACGTGCCAGATCAGAAACATAACTGGCATCAGAATCGGATTCGGCGTCTCGAAGCTGGTGATTGAGATGAGCTACATGCGGTTCCACACCCAGCTCTTTTCGCCACCGCACCAGGATGTGGAGCAAACAAACTGAGTCGCCTCCACCGGATACTGCCACTACTAGCTTATCGCCGGCTGAAAAAAGATTATGCTTCTGGATAAAGCTGATGACTCTCTGTTCCGGAGTCTTGACTTTACTACTCAAGTCTAACCCTCTCTCAGATGACAGGTGTCACCCAGCGATACTAGACGAGATTGCCTGTCTTCCAAGTCAATTATACTAATACTCCCAGTCTGCACTCTAATCCGCTCTACGCGAGTCAGTGGCCATCCTAAAGCCTTGCAGATAGTGGCAACGACAGCGAAGTAATGGCTCACTACCACTACTGTTCCCTGCTGATGCCTTTCGTTTATAGCCTGAATAGTTGCCCAAAGCCTGTTGGCCAAATCGGCTACACTCTCACCGCCGGGTAGCTTCTCCAGGCCCTGTCCCTGCCGCCACTGGAGCAAAAACTGGCTGAAATTGACACCAGTATCGGCTATGGATACGCCTTCAAGCTCACCAACCTCCATCTCCCGTAAATCGGGCTCGACTTGCAACGTCAACCGATGGTGACTGGCAATGGCTGTGGCTGTATCTAAAGCACGTTTTAATGGGCTGGAATAAATGGCGTCGATTTTCGTTCCCTTTAAAGCCAGCCCCAGCCTCTCCACCTGTTTTCTCCCCACCGCACTTAATTCAGTGTCACTGCTGCCACCCTGAATCCTTCGTTCCTGGTTCCAAGCGGTTTCACCGTGCCTGACTAGAATGAGTCTAATCGCTAACCTCCTTGATGAGTCTTTAGATTGTAATGGCGAGCCAGACTAACACGCTTAGTATACGGTGGATGGTCATAAAATAGAAGCTCCACCCAGCGGCTGGGATTGGCTACAGCCAGATTCTGGTCGGTGAGCTTGGTCATTGCTGTAATGAAAGCCTGTGGGTCAGCCGTCAGCTCTAGGGCGGCTTTATCAGCCGATGTCTCTAAGTAACGGCTGTAGGCATTATTAAGTGGCGTTACTATCAGGCCAAAAGCACCAAGAAATAGAAGTAGGAGGGGAAAAGCGGCTACATCGGCAATCCCTTGAAAATCCAATGGCATAAGACCAGCTCTTAAAACCAGATCAGCCAGATAGAAGGCTAGCAGAAACATGACGGCTTGAACAGCGATAAGCTTTGGGATATCCCGATGAAGGTGATGGCCTAGTTCATGCGCCAATATTACCTCTATCTCCCCTGAAGTGTATTGCTGGAGTAGAGTATCACTTAGAATAATACTTCTCGTCTTACCTAAACCTGCTAACATAGCATTAGCCGTAGTGCCTTTACTACTTAAATCCATGGTGAACACACCGACAGTCTTGGCATGCGCTCTCTTTGCCAGATTCATCAACCTTTGCTTGAGCTCCAGATTATCAAGAGGTTCTAACTTGAAGAAAATAGGCAAGAGCAAAGTCGGCGTCAGCCGTGTTAAAAGCAAGCTGAGCAGCAGTAACAATACGCCAGCCCACAACCACCAGACACCTGAGAAGCGGTCTAATAACCAGTAAACGATAATAACTATTCCCAAACCTAATAAGACGCTTAAGGCTGAGGCTTTGGCTCTATCTGCTAGCCAGGCGCCAAGCCTTTGAGTTGACAGACCGTAGCGCCGCGGTAGGATAAAGCCTTGATAGTAAGTCAAAGGTATCATGATTATACCCAGGCCAAACGCTAAAATCACAAAATACAAAGCCGATGCCCAGGGTTGAGGAAAGGATAAGAAAAAGCTCATTCTGGCTGATACACCGCCGAAAACGAGTACTAGCAGCACAGCACCGACTATTGCCAGCTCAACAAGGGATAGCCATCTCATGAGCCTGGCGTATTTCTTAGCCAGTTCTTGGCGATCGATATCCAGGTGTGGCTCTGTTAGCTGCATTATTTAACCAGATTCTCTTCAGCTCAGAATTAGCTTGGTGCGGTGGACGGATTTGGGATGCTGAGAGAAGCCCAGGGCCTTAGTAACTTGCTCTGGCCTGCCGGTGCCCTTTTCATCGCAGCGCAATCTCATTCCCAAAACACACAAAGAATCGTGGCAGTCAATAAGCCATAATTCATCTACCAGGGCACGCAAATCGTAATAGCGGGCTCCTGTATCTCTGAAATGGTGCCAAGGTAGTTCCTTGGCTGAGAGGAAAGATTGTAAAGCTGACTCCACCTCTTCTCGCCCCTGCTCAGTCTCTACATCAACCTTATATTCTATGAATCTAATTTGAGATTGAAGCGACGGGGCCCTCGGTCCCACTGGCCGGACATCAAGCAGTTCGATGCCTTTAGGTAACTGCTTCTCTATCTGGGCGGTAAAAGATTGCGGGGACACCCATCGGGACAAAAATACATCCATTAGCTCAGCCTGGCTGGTCACACCTACTGATAGAGGTGCTGCCAGAGCAATCTGTGGATGGGGAGTAAAACCCTCTGAATAAGCTAGCGGAAGTCCAGCCCGACGTAAAGCCCTCTCCCAGAGCCTCATCAAGTCTAAGTGCGAAAGGAATTTAAGTTCTTCACCGCGGCTAAACTTCAGGCGCAGGCGCTGCATCCTTTTCCTTGACTACAAGAATCTTCTCTATCTTCCGCTCCCGCATTTCAAGTATGGTCAGCTTCAAATCTTTGTATTTTAGGTGCTCTCCTTGCTTTGGAATGCGACCTAAATGGCTGAGGATGAAACCAGCTACGGTCTCATAGTCACCGGTAGGCAAGCCTAAATCCAATTCCTCATTAGCCTCTTCTATTCTGAGGCCGCCATCGACCTCAAATGTATGAGTATCTATAGCTACAAAGTCTTCTTCTCTGCCAGCCAGTTCATCACCGATAACACCCATTATCTCCGCAGTCAGGTGCTCCAGGGTAGCTATGCCAGCCACCCCGCCGAACTCGTCAACAACTGCAACCATATGGTAATTGTTATCCCTCATCTCGGCAAGAAGCTCACCTAGGCGCTTGGTCTCAGGTACAAAATGGACCGGGCGCACCATTTCATCAATAGGGGCGTCCATATTCAAAGAGTTATTGGCCTGAGCCATGACTATATCCTTAACGGATAGAACGCCGGTCACATTGTCAGTGGTCCCTTTGTAAACTGGAAAACGAGAGAAGGGATATTGGCGATATGTATCAAGAAAGGCTGCCAGGCTCGTCCCTTGCTTTACCCAGGTAACTTCTGTCCTGGGCTGCATCACCTCACTAACCGGCCGGTCAGCGAACTCGAAAGCGTTTTGCAACATATCAGCTTCCTCTTCTTCCCAAACCCCTTCAGCCTCGCCAACGGTAATAGCGGTGCGGAATTCCTCCTCACTAATCGTTGGCTTCGGTTTAGCCCCTTCTTTAGCGACATTGGTGAATCTTATACCGATATGGTTCAGGACATAGACGAACGGATAAAGGATAATCGAGATAAATTCTATTGGTCTCGCATATAGCAGAGCTATTCGCTCCCCATAGCGGGTGCTCAGGCTTTTTGGGATATATTCAACGAGAACTAAGGTTATTATTGTAATGACAATCGTGGCTATGGCTGCTCCTAAGTTCTCACCCCACAGTGATATAGCCATCACTGTTCCCAGAGTAGCCACCGCGGTCTCAAAGAAGTTGATGCCCAAAAGGACAGTAGCCAGGAACTTCTCTGGCTTCTCCAAAATCTTAGCCACGACCTTAGCCCTCGGCCGATTGGTATGTATGAGGTGCTTGAGGCGAAGCCTTTGCATGCCGATGAAAGCCGTCTCGGCACTGCAGAAGAAGGCTGCAGCTATTAGGGATATCAGAAATAATATTAAATATAAACTGTTAATACTTTCCATACGCAACCCAACCGGATACCTGGTTGGGTAACTCCATATCATCATAGCATTGGGCTTTCGTAGTGTCAAAGAGTTGGCAGCCATTGCCCATTTTGCATTTCCATCTTGCAAGCAGTATCATCACCATTGGAGATGGTTCAAATAGAGCTTGTCCCAGACCTTTCCCACTGCATTGAAACCGTAGCCAGAAAGGAGTACGAGAATCTGGCGAGGAGTTATTTACAGGCAGGCAAGGGTGATAGTGAATTGGGGGAAAGGATAGAGCTGCTTCGGAGCTTTTTGGAGTTGGCGGATTTCAAAAAGCTGCGTCAGCAGAGCGAAGTATATTTGCTAAAAGGTCAGAAAATAAAGTTCATTTTATACCAGGAGCTCGGAAAGGCTGAGTACAGGATGCTCCGAAGCTGAGTCATGTGCCTCGTTTTTCATAATCGGGGCACCAGACGGCGTTAGGACGTTCCGGATGATGACAGGTGCTGCGCCAGTCCCACTTGCAGCTGTCGCAGAGCAAGATGCGCATACCAAGCATCCTCTTGATACGTATTTTAGCCCTGTCCAGCCAGCTCGGCCTTAACTTCTTGCTTTTAGGCATTCAGACTTCATAGAAAGTCTACCCAATTCAACTAGCTGCGTCAATATATAATCAGTAAAAGCGAGACATCTTGACATAAATAGCTCGCTTCGTTAAGCTGTTGCAGTATTGATGGTGTAGGCTCATCGTAAATGACGTAATCTGGAGGTGGCTACTATGAGGCACAGGCTCGTACGTTATGCTCTTTTATTGCTGGGCGTTATTCCTGTCATTTCCCTATCTGCTTGTGCAGGAGGCCGGGGACCCGACGTGCAGTGGTCTAGGACTTTTGGCAACGGCGGCGGGAGTATCTACGGAAATTCAGTTCAACAGACCACAGACGGTGGCTATATATTATGCGGAAGAACGGAAACTCCTAGTGAAGAAAGAGTCGCCTGGCTGATAAAGACAGATGCTGCCGGCAACAAGCTCTGGGATAAGATATTCAACCCGGGGGTAGATGGTACGGCAGAGGCAAATTCAGTTCAACAGACCACAGACGGTGGCTATATATTGTGTGGAACTGTAGTTACTAAAGAAACCGGTATATGGCTATACTATATCTGGCTGATAAAGACAGATGCGGATGGCAATAAGGTGTGGGACAAGCTGTTTGTCGGCAGCCAGCGGGGAGCTTCAGGCCACTCAGTCCAACAGACCACAGACGGCGGCTATATCATATGTGGAAGAAGTGATGACTACCTGTGGCTAATGAAGACAGATGCTGAAGGTAACACAATCTGGGATAAGACATTCGCTGCCCGGCATATGGACCAAGGCAATTCTGTTCAACAGACCGCAGATGGTGGCTATATAGTCTGTGGATGGACACGTCCTCTAATAGTTCGAATGGTAGGTAAGCCTAATGTCTGGCTGTTAAAGACAGATGTTGACGGCAACAAGCTTTGGGATAGAATGTTCGGTGGCGAACTGTATGCCGAGGGAGCTTCAGTACAACAGACCACAGATGGTGGCTATATCATCTGCGGAGTAGGAGAAACTGAAAAGAATATCGGTGCTCTAAGCCACTTGCTGCTGAAGACGGATGCTAACGGTAACAAGGTCTGGGATAAAATATTCGACCGTGGCTATGGCTATTCTGCCCAACAGACCACAGACGGTGGCTACATACTGTGTGGAAAAACTAGGTTCCACGCTGGCTGGGTCATTAAGACAGATGCGGAGGGTAACAAGCTCTGGAATAAAAGGATAGGCGAGGGATTTGCATCGGCCAATTCCATTCAACAAACTGCAGACGGTGGCTATGTAATATGTGGAGGTGAATACTCCTCCGGAGCCAACCATGTCCTGCTGCTCAAAATAGCCCCGGAGCAGTAAGGCGTGGGTGCTCATAAGGAACCGAACATTCGCTGTCGCTATGTAACTACCGGCGAGGGGTGCTCCTGGAAGGGATGCGTCCTGGCAACCAGTGAGAAGAGATACGGATACTTCGATTTCAGGTGTTCCACGTAAGACAACCACTCGACTATTAGCTGACTATGTACCCGCTGAATATCGCCGCTGATGTGCTTAATATCAGCCGGTGGCATGTCTTCCAGTGATTTCCGTGCCTCCAGCTCCTCGGTCAGATGGAAGGTAGCCCAGAGTAAATCTGTAAATTGTTCATGTTCCAGAAGGTTTGGGTTTTCTAACAGCGCCAGCAAGAATTGCCGCTTCTGAACAAGGAATTTTTTTAGCTCCTGTAGGTTTATGCTACCTAAATCTGGTTCACCTTCGCTGGTTTCAACAAACCTCATTGCTTTTTTGAAATCTGCGTGAGTCCAGTTCTGGTTAATGTCAAGGTGTTGGCAAATATCCTGGCTTTTCTCAAAGCAGCCGAGAAGCCTTTGAAGCAACTCTTTGCCCACCTCGCTGAAAAAAGCCCCCACGACCATGTTGAGCTTCTGCATGATAGCCTGCTTCTCACGGCGAGCCAGCACACGCTCAATCACTATAACCACCAGGAATACCTCAAGTGGCAGGAAAGCTAGGTCGCCGACCATGTAAATGAAGATGTGATGCACATCGTGAAAGATGGCGTAATGGACAAAATATACCAGCGCAGATAGTGCGATAAGTATGGCGGCAAGAAAAATGAAATTTAAGTAGCGTCTCATTGTCTTCCTCCTAGCAGTGCTTGTCTAACAGTTTTCTCTACCAGATAATATCATACCTACCAACAAAAAAGGGAGATTGTGCATAGAATCCAGCGCCCCGCGGTTTTAAAACATAATCAGTCGAGGTTCAGACAAGTCAACACGATACCACTTGACTATGGTATTATTTTAGGAGAAGTGATTGCGTAGAGGCGCTTATGTTGGTTTGGGTAAAGTTCGCAATTTGTTTGGCTGTTATACTGGTAGCTGGAACGAGGCTTTCGAAATACGGCGATGTAATTGCGTTGAAGACAGGGCTGGGACGTGTTTGGGTTGGCGTGATCCTTCTCGCCACGATAACTTCTTTACCGGAGCTAGCCACAGGCATCAGCTCGGTAGCCTTGGTGGGCAACCCTGATTTAACTTTGGGTGATCTCTTCGGGTCAAACCTGATAAACCTGGTCGTTATCGCCATAATCGATGTTTTTTACACCCGTGGTCCGGTGCTTCACTACCTGGGCTCTGGCATCGTTTTAGTTGCTATATTGAGTACCCTGCTTGTTGCAGCAGCAGCTTCTTTTATCTATATCGCCCAGAGCGTGTCTTCTTTAGGCGTATTAGGCTATATAGGTTTCTACTCGCCAATACTCTTATGCCTTTACCTGCTGGCTCAGTATATGCTATTTCGTTTCCAACGGACACCGGATGGCCAACCTGCCGATAATGGGTCGGTAACCGCAAACTATGAGGGTGTCTCTCTAAGGAGGGCAAGCACTTTTTTCGTAGTAGCAGCGCTGGCAACCATTGCAGCAGGCGCGTGGTTGGGGTTGATTGGTGATGAGATATCTCAGGTCACCGGTCTCAAAGCCAGTTTCGTTGGTACGATATTCCTGGCTGTTTGCACATCAGCGCCTGAAATTGTGGTCTCAATTTCGGCCTTGCGTCTGGGTGCGTTGGAAATGGCCGTGGGCAACGTAATCGGCAGTAACTTGTTCAATATGGGGGTTGTTATCTTCGTCGATGACCTGTTTTATACTACTGGGCCTATTCTGTCACACGCATCCATGGACCATGTCGGCACTGCGCTCTTTACTATACTGATGAGCTGTGTTGTCATTATCGGGCTTATTTTCCGGCCCCGATTTTGGCCGCGGATTTGGGTTGGCGTAGATACTGCCGTCCTAATACTGCTGTACATTGGTGCAGTTGTCGTCCTCTATTCGATGGGCGGGTTTTAACATAAAGCCATTTGGTACAGCGAGCTGATTCGGGTGTGCAGTCTCTGTATAATAAAAAAGGAGCCGAACCTGCGGTTCTCCTCGCAGTCTTTTGGGCTTGTTAACTGGCGATTTCTGTCTTGTGGCATGATTTGGTGCTGAATTAACGCTTTTTCGGCAAAACCTGTTGACCTGGATGATATAATGTGTAATCATATCTAATGTGGTTACGTGGCTATGGTTGCCTAAGTGTCAAGTTATAAATGGAGGGTACAGTACCACAAAAGTTAGTCAAGAGTTATAAAAAGTTGGAGGTTATTTTTTCGGAAAGTAGCTCTGGCAAAGACATGTACATCGTTTGCTCGGGTAAGGTTTGGCTTTATCAGGGCAAGACGGAATCGATAGTGAGAAGGAGGCTGGCAAATGGCTGTATCTAAGTGGTCAATGCTAATCTTGGTTTTACTCTTTGCTTTGGTGGCTGGCTCAATTAGCTGCGGAGAGCAGTCGGTTCCTGCAACATCTTTACAATCTCCCAGCGAGGCCACCGTGATCTCTGTGGTGAGTGGAGAGGTGATGGTGATGAAAGCGGGCGCTGATGCCTGGAGCCAGGTATCCCCGGGTATGGCATTGGGGATAGGTGACCGTATTAAGACCGGGCCGGGTTCGAATGCTGTAATTACCTTTTTTGAAGGTACTACTATAGAACTGGCAGCAGATACTGAGGTCAGTGTCGCTGAGTTAGGTGTCGCTGAGGGGACTGGGTCTACTGCTATCAAGCTGCGGCAGCAGATAGGTAAGACAACGAGCCGGGTGCAAAAGCTTGTTGACCCTGCTTCCCGCTATGAGATTGAGACGCCAGACGGTGCTGCTGTGGTTCGGGGTAGTGTGGGGGATGTGATAGTTACAGAGGGTAACAGCACCACAATAATTAATAGACAGGGTCAGTGGTTTGCTGTTTTTGATGGGCAATATATACACGTACCTCAGGGATATAAAATCACCTTTTATCGTGGTCAGCGAATTAAACCAGTACCGGTACCGCTGCCCCCTGTGGAAATTGTGCCACCGCCGCCAGTACCTCCCGGAGCTAGTTATCCATCTGGATACCAGCCTCTGCAACGAGATATCCTAATGCCATGTATTTCCCTAACTAAGACCGCCGATAGGACTTGGGGTTGTGTTGGTGACAACATTACGTATTACTATAAAGTAGTCAACTGCGGCGACACGCCATTATCCGACATCGTGTTAACTGATGATATGGCGGGGACAGCCACCTACCAGAGTGGTGATACTAATGGTGATAATAGGCTTGATGTTAACGAGACATGGATATTTACGGCAAACTATAAAATAGAAGGAGGCAAAAGATCGTTTACACTGGTTAATACAGCTACCGTCTCGGGGAGGGATACTCTAAATCGACTACTAGTCATTGACCGGTCTAGCACCAGTGTAGAGATATTAGTTCCTTGTCCAGGATAGCGTCAGTGTAGAGGTCTCAATTCCTTGTGTTGGGAGACAGGAGGTTAGCCACGATTAGTGTTCAAGTATATGGCGGTATACATAATGCAATATGTATTCGGGATAAAACTGAAGATGAATGGGCTTGCACATGCCAGCTTGGAATTGGACTTTGACGACCAGAAATAGAAAGGTAGAGGCCCAGCATCGAGTTTTAACTAGTTCATCACCAAAGGCAAAAAGAAGTCGGCGCCAACGTAAACACCTTTACCATACCTTGATACTGTTAGGTGTTGGCTGTCTGTTTACCCTTCTGGTAGTGCTGGTTTATCCCTTTTACAGTATCAATCTGTTTTTATCGGATCAGCTTTTCACACCTGAAGCCTCAAGTCCCAACATAGTCATAGTAGGTATTGACGATGCCACGCTCAAAACTTACGGTAAGTGGTCAGAGTGGCAGCGCGAGCTTCACGCTCAGGCTATTGAAAATTTGAGTGAAGCTGAAGCCAGAGTGATTGGGTTTGACATCCTTTTTACTGATACTTCGGCTGATGACTTGGTTCTGGCGCAAGCAATAGAGACGGCTGGTAATGTTGTCCTTCCAGTGGTCGGTGTTGAGCCTTTGACTTCAAATAAACCTGAGATTACATTTGGGCGTTTCTTATTGCCGACAGAACCACTTAAACAAGCGTGCATCAGTCTAGCCCATGCCAATATAGTTACCGATGGCGATGGTGTGGTACGACGGGTACCTCTGTTAGTCGGGGACAATTCAGGGCGAAGTTATCCTGCTTTTGCGCTAGCTGCGCTTCATACCTTGTTTCTCAAGTCGCTTCCAAAAGAATATACAGTTCAAAATAATAGACTTCACTTACTTGACCGCGATATTCCAGTAGATGCTTCTAGCGGTCTTCGAATAAACTTTACTTCGGCTGGTGACAGTTACACCACTCTTTCTTATGGCGATGTTATTACTGGGAACTTCGACCCCTCAGTTGTTAAGCACAAAGTGGTGTTAGTGGGTATGACGGCTACCGGTGAATTAGATACCTGGATGACTCCGATTTCAGCGAGCAAGATGCCTGGCGTATGGATACATGCCAATGCTATAGATACGATTCTCAGGCAACGGTTCCTGGTGGATACTGGCTGGGGCACTAACTTAATGGTAATGTTGTTTCTGGTAATAATTACTGGACTCGCTTTGCCTCGGCTCAAGCTGAAGTGGGGTGGTGTCTTGGTGTCAGCGCTGTTTCTTGGCTACCTGATAGCTGTTTTTCTTGCCTTTGATAATGGTTATGTCATGACCGTTCTTTACCCTTTGATGCTATTGCCCTTAGCTTATGTCACTAACGTTTTATGCGTGGTGATAGCTGAGCAATCTGATAGGCAGTTCATAAAAGACCTTTTTGGAAGATATGTTTCGCCGCAAGTGGCAACAGAAATTATTGGACTGGCTGATGTTGGAAAGCTTGAACTTGGTGGAGAGGAGAGAACAGTTTCAGTTTTCTTTGCTGATATTCGCGGCTTTACTGAAATTTGTGAACAGATGCTGCCGTCTGACATTGTTAAAATGCTTAATAATTACCTGCCGATCATGGTGAAGCGGATTCTTGATAATGATGGCATGGTCAATAAGTTTGCTGGTGACAATGTAATGGCAGTGTGGAACGCGCCTAAGTTTCAGCAAGAACATGCCAGGTTGGCAGTGAAGGCAGCGTGGGAAACTCAGCAGGAGATTATGAAGCGGCAGCAAGATGACCCTTCATTGCCTCGGATACAATTCGGTATTGGTATCAATACCGGTGAGGCACTGGCTGGCAATGTAGGCTCATCAGGGCGTGCTGAATATACGGTTATTGGGGATGCTGTTAATATGGCTTCCCGCATTTGTAGTGCTACTCCCGGTGGCGAGGTCTGGATTGGACCTGAGACCTATAACTTGGTAAGGGATTATGTAAAGGTTGCGGAACTGGAACCACAATCGTTCAAAGGCAAGGCAGAGCCCGTTGCTGTTTACCGAGTAGAGGGGTTCGGGTAGCCTGATTTAGAAGTAACATAACTATTTTGTATTGCCAACTCTAGCTCAAGGAGTGGTACAACTGTCTGAGGCAGTTCAGAGTCTTTGTTTTAGCCTACTCTTCCAGGGCCCGCACTTCGGCATTGGTCGTGCGTAACCTTTGTGATAGGTCCCTCGAGAGCCTGCGGAGTATGTGTGCGGCAAGTGCCGGCTCGGTCTGAGTGAGCTGTTGAAAGTCTTTCTTGGACATAAACAGCAGCTTCGTATCGGTCTCGGCTCGCACTGTTGCGGATCGAGGCTTATCTTCCAGAATGGACATCTCGCCGAAAAACACACCGTCGGCAAACGTGGCTAAACGATAGTCTCTGCTACCGGTAAAAACACTGACGTAGCCGGAGAGGATGAAATATATTCCGTCTCCTGCCTCTCCTTCCCTAAAGATAATCTTCCCCTTTTGAAATGATACCGGTCGCACGTAGCGTTGAACGAGTTGCAACTGCTCAGGAGACAGGTCCTTAAACACGGATATATCATGCAGTTCGAGTATCTGTGTGTCACGCCGTGTCTCGCTCATTTCCTCCTTGACGAGAAGGTCTTCAGCCCACTCCAGGGCATCGTCCGTAGCTGGAAAGATATGGTCGCGACCGATGACGTCAGTTACACCCACGTCTTCCAGGTAGCTTCGCAAGCGCTCCTTATTTTTGTCTCCCGGCATGTCTACATAAGCCATTAGAAGGTGATTGCCTTTATCTTTTACGCTATCTGCTATTTGATGCAGTAGCTGGGTGCCGGTGAGATCGATGGTATTTACCCGTTTGAGGTCTAAAATAATGAATTTGCTGTCATAGTCCTTTTCGATTTCGGTTAGCAATTTATCACAGGTGCCGAAGAAAAGGGCGTCGGAAAGTTCGTATACTTTAATCTGGTGGCCATGTTCCTCCAGAATTCGCATGGCTTCCTGAATTCGCACTTTCTTCGAGTGTATAAGCTCTCCGGAATATTTTCTGCGTATTATTGTCTTATTTATTTGCTCCCTCACGAAAAGAAGACAAGCGATTACCAGGCCTATGCCTACGGCAATCACCAGGTCAAAAATGACCATGGACACGGTAACAGCCAGGACAATAATCATGTTTTCTAAAGTCGATTTCTTTCCGAACAGAATTAGACTCTTATAATCCACCATCCGTACTGCGGTGACCATGAGTATGCCGGCTAGAGCCGATAGCGGAATCCACTTTACGGCTGGACTCAACAACAGCACCACAAGCAGAAGCGATACGCTGTTGATAACACCTGCAAGGCGTGTTCGCCCGCCGTTGTTTATGCTGACCATGGCAACTGATGTAGTGCCGGCGGCAGGTAGGCCACCGAAAATGGCCGAACCTAAATTACCGATTCCCTGGCCGATGAGCTCTCTTTTGCTGTTATGCTTGTTCTTTGTCACCATATCAACAACAACGGAGGTAAGCAGCGTATCCAGTGATGCCAGGATGCTGAGCGTTAGCGCCGGTATGATTATATAAACCCACTTAGACAGGGGTATTTCAGCAGCGAAGTTGATAAATGACAGCGCCTTATCAGGAGTGGGCAAAGCGCTGGGAATAGAACCGACAATCAGGGGGTTGTTTTGCGGTTGAAGCAGGTCCGGGCTGGCGATGAAACCGATAAGAAAAAAGGTGGCAATTCCAGCGCAAACTCCAATCAGCGCAGCGGGTATAACACGGATTAATCGGCCTGCGTACACGGCGGCAATGATGGTAATTATGCCGATTGCAACAGTTATGGGATTGAAACCGGCCTGTCCTGTGATGAGTGAACTGAAGCTTACGGAGTCATCCACACCGAAAAACGGCCGTATCTGCGACAGGAATATGAGCACTGCGATACCGTTCATGATTCCGGAAACTACCGGGAAGGGAATATACTTGATTAACCTGCCGCCGCCTACAGCTCCCAGCACAATCTGGAATATCCCGGCGAGTAATATGGTTGCTGCCACCATGAGCAGAATTGCTTCCGCTGTGCTCACGCCGAGGTGAGCAAATTCTGGGTCCCTGGCAAAGCGGGCGATAAACGCTGTAATGACAACCGCCATCGGTGCTGTGGGGCCGGTAATCTGTGCCGGTGTGCCGCCGAATATGGTTGCCAGGAAACCGGCAATGATGAAGGCATAAAGGCCGGCAAGAGCTCCTTGGGCTACATAATCAGGTCCGAGGGGCGCAAAGGCCGCCACACCGAAGGCAATAGCAAGCGGTAGAGCGACTATCGAGGCTGTTATGCCACCGAATAAGTCACCACGTAGATTGGCAAATAATCTTAGATTACTTACCCTTTGAATTAGTTGTTGCAAAGAATGCTTCAAAGTCATCCCCTGCAAGTGTCATAGAATATGTATATCTACCACACCCCTAGAAGCCAAGATATTCCACCCTATAGGCCAGATATGAAAGCCTCCTCCGATTACTGCCTTACCATTATAGCATCAACGCTGGTTAATGCTATATGGCATCACCTGTCCTATAGCAACTCACCCTTTACATTTGAGGGGTGTTGAGGTTTAAATAATATAGAGGCTTGGACAGGCGGCTATTTCTCAGGAATTTACCTTGCTGACTTGGCAGCGGAATCTCCGGTTGGGTGTTGAACAGGAAATAGGGTCGCGGGCATTATCGCTAGTGAGAATATTAACATTGGGTCCTTGATCCCAAGGATTGCCCCAACCGAAATCAATTATTACCACTCCAGGCGATACTTCATTGGTTACCTTTGCCTTGACTTTAATCATTCCATTTGGAGAGTTGACAGCTACAAGGTTACCATCCGCGATTTTACGGCTTCGAGCATCTTCGGGATTCAGCCTGGCCAAAGGTTCGGGCTCTAACTTTTGTAACGCAGGTATGTTGCGGAAGCGTGTATGGACATATACCCCTGGTTTGCGGGTCGTGCCGATTAATGGGTAACTATCTGGCGAAGCAGTCTTACCGGCGAACGGGGCGTCCGGCTCTTTGAATTCAGGCAATGGCGGGTAGCCATAGTCTTTTAACTCTTGCGAATAAATCTCGACCTTGCCTGAGGGAGTTTTGAAGCCGTGTTTGAGGTATTTCCGGTACTCCAGCGGCGGAGTGGTATAAATAATTGGTTGTCTCTTCAGGTCGTCCACAGTAATCCCGCAGGCTTTAAGCCTGTAGTTGATCCACTCCTCTGTGTTAGTCCAAGGGTACGCTGCATTCAGCCCCATTCTTGTGGCCAGTTCGTATTCCATTTCGAATGCGGGATAGGATTCACCTACTGGCTCTATGACCTTTGATTTCAGTGCAACGAAGCCGCCCTCAGCACTGGCGTAAGACTTGAAGCCATACTGCTCGAACTCAGAGGCTTCGGGCAAGATTATATCAGCCATTTCGGCGGTGGCTGACTTGAAGATATCACAGACGACCAGAAACTCGAGTTTCTCCAATGCCTGCTTGGTCTTGGTACTGTCGGCGTTGATTAATGCTGGGTTTGCATGGTAGACGAGCATTGCCTTAGGGGTATATGGTTCTCCACTTAAAATAGCGTCGACAAAACTTGGAAACGGTACCCGGGGATACAATGGGTATCTGTCAGCACTCAGGCGCTTTATCCCCGACGGGTGGTTGATGAGGGGGGATAAGGTAGGTTTAGGCAAGAAAACGTTACCCCCTTCTGTGTCCAGATTGCCGGTAATGGCACATAGAATGCCGATAGCTCGTACTGTGTGCACGACATTGGGATACTGGTCGGGGCCGTTGCCTGCTAGGATGATGGCCGGTTTTGTAGTCGCGTATATCCTGGCAACCTCGCGAATGTCGCTTGCCCGAAGCCTGGTAATGCCTTGTGCCCATTCTGGTGTAAACCTCTCCACATGTTCGGCTAGCTCTTCGAAGCCTACCGTCCACTGTGTCACAAACTCCTCGTCGTATAGTCTTTCCTTGATAATCACATTGAGCATAGCCAGAGCTAAGGCATCGTCTCTACCTGGTTCGATAGCTAGCCACTTATCGGCGATATTGGCGAGTTCAGTGCGCATGGGGTCGATAACGATGAGCTTAGCACCGCGGCGTTTGACTTCAGGAATCAACTGGGTAAATCTGCCGTGTGCACCCCTATAGTCTCTGGAATCAGAGGGATTGGAGCCCCACATTACCAGGCAGCTGGTATTTTTGTAATCCGGCCAAGCCATGCCCCCATAAACTGTTCCGAAGGCAATGTCGCGTGGTATATGGCAGATATGCCCGGAACCAGTTAAATTCGTCGAACCATAGGCAGCCATAAACTGGACGAAGGCATCCCATGCAGCCTGGGTTACTGGGGCGCCGTTGCACCGTATCAGGGTTTCGCCGCCATATTTCTCTCTGATTTCCAGAAGTCTCGTTGCCGTTATGTCCAGGGCCTCCTCCCAAGAGATTTGTTTGAAGCCACTTTTTGTCTTGCGTAGGGGATACTTAAGGCGGTCGGGTGAATAGACTAACTTTGCTGCTGCGGCGCCTTTTGGACATATATCACCTCTGTTGGCTGGGTGTTCTGGGTCGCCCTTTACCCGCCGCAGCACACCGTTACTAACATAAGCGAGTAGACCACAATTATTATGGCAAAAGCCGCAGACAGTCCGTATAGCCTTCTCGTTTGGTGATGACAACGTTTCTCCCCCTCAGATTTTTGAGATAGGTACTTTCCTAACTACCTTCTTACTTCCTTACCTCGTGGTCCAGTGGCATGCGTAGCACCATCTTGGCTAGGTCCCAGCAATGTTCATACAAATGAAGCCCTTTACTGAAGGCTATGAGGCAACCGTCATCCACTCCAATCTCCCTAGCCATATGTTCTTTTAATAGTTGCAAGCCACCCAGGTTTGTGGGGAATCCACCCCACAAGTCCCAGCTTCTAAAATAAACGATGAAATTGAGGCAGCCATCCTGAACACGAGTGTCCAGTACTCTTAGACATGGAGGGTCTTTCAGGTAAATACTGTTGCGATTACCAATCGTCATACACATCTGGTTTGTATCTACCCCTTGCTTATAGCGCTTGACTACCTCGTCAATTTGTGGAGCCAGATCCTCCCCGTAAGTGTATTCTTCGTTCTCTTGCTTGGTGTCAGTCATTAAATATGACATATACTCTTCGATAACTTCATCTGTTGTAGGTGCTGGCACTCCCGGGGGTACATCAGGTCTCAATGGTCTAACGCTGGGGTTACGAATTATAATTGCGACTAGAGGTATTTCTTTCCGATGGGTGCCCTCGAAGCTACCTTGCTGTATACGATATGTTCTACCTTCCAATAGTGCCTTCTCAAGACATTGAAACCAGGCATCTCCGATGGTGCATGCCTCAACTACTGTTAACTCCATACAGCACCTCTGCTTGTCTAGGTTTGTTATCCGAAGATAATTATATCAATATCGGGGTGTTTGCGGTAAGCGTCTGGATCAAATCGCAGAGCTATTCATTTTGCTCAGTGCCACGGGCAAAAGACAATTCTCTGCTTAATTTTTTCAAGCAGAGTAGCATGAAGGTGGGTAGCTGTCAATGCCCGGTTGGGATGACCGCAGTGGCTTGGATACCTTGCCTTCTTTAAGTTATAATTCGGTTTAAGAATAAAATGAATTTTGCTGGCAAGCTTCTGGCAGCTAACCGACGAAATAAGAGTCTGCTTTGTGTTGGGCTTGACCCTGACCCTGAATTAATGCCGAAAGTGGGTCTCCTAGAGTTCAATAAGGCGATTATTGATACTACTGTTGACCTGGTATGTGCCTATAAGCCCAACCTGGCTTTCTATGAAGCTTTGGGTGTCAGCGGGCTTAAAGTTTTACAGAAGACCATTGAACATATACCCGACCATATCCCGATAATCGGCGATGGTAAGCGAGGTGACATTGGCAACACGGCTAGAGCTTATGCTAAAGCCCTTTTTGAGACATTTGGTTTTGATGCAGCTACGGTAAGCCCTTACCTCGGTTTTGACTCGGTTGAACCGCTCATCCGATATAATGATAGGGGAGTTTTTATCCTTTGTCGTACGTCTAATCCCGGGGCGGTGGATTTTCAGGACCTGGTTGATGCTCAAGGCATACCGTTGTATGAAACAGTGGCTCGGAAAGCCAGAGAGTGGAATGCGCATGGTAATATCGGTTTGGTTGTCGGCGCCACATATATCAAAGAGCTAAAAGCGATTCGGCGGTTATGCCCGGAAATGCCGATTCTCATTCCGGGCGTCGGTACCCAGGGTGGTGACCTGGCCTCTACGGTCAGATATGGAATTGATGCTCAAGGGGGAAATGCCATTATCACTGTCTCACGGCAAGTCATTTACGCTTCTCAGGGGAAAGACTTTGCTCAAGCTGCCCGCAATAATGCACAGGAGCTACGCGATAATATCAACAAGTTAGTTGACCAGATTGTCCGCTGACAGATATGGAAATAAGGCTCGGCGATGTAGTTCGGTTGCGGAAAAAGCATCCGTGTGGTGGCGACGAGTGGCAGGTGGTGAGGGTGGGTGCTGATATTCGATTAAAGTGCCTTAAGTGCCAGAGACAAGTTCTTCTGGAACGAGAAATCTTTGAGCGCCGAATGAAAGCCTTGGTCTCGAGGTTTCAGCTATCAACTGAAGCCAATACTGAGGTAGATATCTAAAGAATGCATTTTTACGGGTTTGTTGTTATGAAATCGGCATCTATCAGGCAATTTTTTCACTGGAGAGCTAATTCACTGGTGACTGTGCCAGCTTTTTACCTCTAGTCTATAATCGTTACTGAACATGATTCGTCATATTTTGCATATTGACCTGGATGCCTTCTTTGTTTCTGTAGAGCAGGCTTTCGCTCCAGAGTTACGTGGCAAGCCTGTAGTCGTTGGTGGGCGGCCTGAACGCCGTGGCGTGGTGGCCTCAGCTTCATACGAAGCCCGTGCCTTTGGCATTCGGGCTGGTATGCCTCTGGCACAGGCTTATCGTCTCTGCCCTAAAGCGATTTTTCTTCAGGGTAGCTTTCCATCCTATCGCGATGCATCGGAAAGATTTATGGGGATTCTGGCTGATTTTTCGCCTTGCCTGGAACCAGCAGGATTGGACGAGGCTTATCTTGACGTTACGGGCTGTGAGGCTCATGGCACCCCACGTCAGCTAGCATTGCGCATAAAGGAGCGTGTCAAGAAGGAGCTTAAACTGATTGCCTCGGTTGGTATAGCCAGTTGCAAAGTGGTGGCTAAGATTGCTTCTGACATGGGTAAGCCAGATGGCTTGGTTGAGGTGGCCGCGGGACAAGAAAAGGAGTTCTTAGTGCCGTTGCCTGTAGCCAGCTTACCCGGCGTTGGAGGCAAAACAGAGCAGGCGTTGAAGGCGATGGGAATAAGGACTATTGGCCAACTGGCAACCTTACCGCTTGAAACAATGAAGAATCGTTTTGGTGCTGCTGGGGTGATGATTCATCATTATGCCAGTGGCATAGATAATCGGGATGTGGAACCACCTGGCGAGGCCAAATCCATTAGCCGAGAAACCACTTTTGCTGAAGATACCTTAGATCGTGCCTTTCTTCAAGCTATCCTGCGTTATCTCTGCGAGAGAGTCGGTGCTGAGCTGCGCCGGGAGAGTAAACATGCCAGGACTGTAACCTTAAAATTGAGATATGCTGATTTTGAAACCGTTACCCGCCGCATTAGTTCGAGAGAAGCTACAGATGCCGATGAAGTCATTTTTGCTGGAGCAGTTAAGCTGCTTGACCAATCTCTGGCTAGAAAGCAGAAACTGGTGCGTCTCATTGGTGTTGGAGTATCGAACTTGACTGGTTATGGCAAACAGCTTAATTTACTCGATTCCAGGCCGCAACGCCTTTGGAATCTAGACAAGGCTATTGACAGTATCCGCAATAGATATGGCTTTACCTCCATTCAGACAGGACGCACCTTGCTGCTTAAGGATATATTCGCTAGCCGCGAAGATGATTATACACTTGGGACCCCATCGCTTTCCCGGTAGGCTTGTCTTTGTCAACAGTCAAGGTTATAATTAAACCCAACCTTTTCATCTTGAAATTCGGAGAAAAAGGAGGGTAGATATGCCTCCATATGCTTATTTTCGCAAGCAATTTGTGCCCCTTGCTGAAGCCAAAATCGGTATTCTAACCCATGCCTTGCATTATGGTACCGCTTGCTTTGATGGCATTCGCGGCAATTGGAATGATGAGCAGGAGCAGCTGTTTTTGTTCCGTATCAAAGACCATTATGCGCGCATGCTCAAAGGCTGTCATATTTTGAAGATAAACGTCCCTTATTCGGCTGACGACATGTGCCAGTTAACCGTGAAGCTTGTGGAAAAGAGCAGCTACCACGAAGACATCTATATCCGACCCCTGGCTTATAAAAGCTCAGAAGCCATCGGGGTACGGTTACACGATTTGGAGGATGATTTCTTTATCATCGTTGCCACTTTGCCTGCTTATCTCGATGCTGATGAAGGCGTTCGATGCTGTACCTCTTCTTGGAGGCGCGTTGATGATACCATGATTCCAGCGAGAGGAAAGATTAGCGGTATCTACGTTAACAGCGCTCTGGCTAAGACCGAAGCTAATGAGCGAGGCTTCGATGAAGCCATTTTGCTGAACCACGATGGTCATGTTTCCGAAGGCAGCGGTGAGAACATTTTCTTTGTTCTAGAAGGTAAGCTGGTAACACCGCCAAGCTCCGATAATATCCTGTTGGGCGTTACGAGAGACACGGTAATCCAGCTAGCCCGAAATGAGCTGGGTATAGAAACTGTGGAAATGTCAGTGGATCGCACCGAGCTTTATCTCGCCGACGAGGTGTTTTTTACAGGCACGGCTGCTCATGTCAGTCCGGTTCTTGAAATTGACCATCGCCCGGTGGGAAATGGGAAAGTGGGAAAGGTGACCAAGGAGTTACAGCGCCTCTATTTCGACGTGATAAAGGGCAATAATCCTAAATATCTCCATTGGTGCACGCCTGCATATTCTAAGCTGGTAAAGACCGGCTAGAGTTAGCCTCGAAGGTTGCCAAACTATATCGCAGATTTGACTGCAATCGCTGGTTATATTGTGATTTTATTCCCGGATTTATATCTTCGAGCGGGTTGGGAGATCTAACAGAGCTTTATTTGCAGAGCCTTTAGCAGGTAGAGGAGACGGCAGCTTTCTTCCAAAGTGGTAGTGTATTGATAGGCCTCTTCAAGTATTTGACCGGCAGCAAAACTTCCGTGACCACGCACTAGTATAATTTTATGTGTTGTGAGTGCCTCAGCTATTTCCTCAGCACATTCCCCGGGCTTTACAGTTGTTCCAAAACTTAGAACCGGCACTCTTGATAGTATTAGGTTTCCTTCGGTATCGCAAGGGATGATTTCTTGCTCGGAAAAGGACAGGGCAACTGCATAAGCAGGGTGGGCATGTACTATAGCCGAGGCCGGTGTGCGTTTGTAAATAGCACGATGGACTGCCAGTTCTCTTGAGGCTAGGGGTGTGAACCGGTCATTTTTATTGATCTTGGTTTCTACGAGGTCATGTTCTTCAAGGCAACCCAGCATGCTGCTCCGGTGGGTGATGCATAGACGTTCTCCCAATTTAATGCTGAGATTACCGCTGTGAGAGGATACCAGACCTCGGGCACAGAGGTCGCGTCCAACAGACTGAAACTGAGAAATTAGCATCTGTCCTACTTTTACACTAATTTTATGCTGGAAGTCAAATCTAGGAATTCCATCAGGCTAGGTGACGAATGACGGTAATAACCTTGCCCTGTATTTCTATATTATCAGGTGTGGTATAAATCGGCTTCATTTGTGTATTTGCCGGCTCGAGGCGAATACGGTTAGCCTCTCTGAACAATCTTTTTAGGGTAACTTCCTTTTCAGCTTTGAGCCAAGCGGCTACCATATCGCCGTTTTTAGCGTTGTTCACGTATTCCATCAAGACGATATCGCCGTCCTTTATCAGGGCGTCAATCATGGAGTTACCTTTTACCCTGAGTGCATAGACTTTCTGTTTACCAAGTGTCAAATCCTCAGTAATCTCTAGTTCTTCAGAGGCGACTGTGTTCCAGGTCTCTGAGTGAGGAACAGGAATTGGCTCACCGGCAGCTATTTCGCCTATTATCGGCACGGAGACAATATGCTGATGCCTCTGCTTGGTGTTTATAAATTCGACGCCACGAGATATTTTAGCGTGGCGTCGTATGTATCCTGCTGCTTCCAACCTGGCCAAGTTGTAGGCGACTACCGAGGTGGAGCTTATCTTGCAGCCGCTGACGATGTCCCTGACTGAGGGCGGGTAGCCTCTGGTGTCAATGAATTTTCGGATAAACTGGAGGATGTGTTTCTGTTTTGGTGACGGCGCTTTATCAGTCATGACAAATTTAATGCAACTAATTAAATTACTTTTCAGGCTGCGTCAGCACTGGTTGTCTTCTGTTCAGCGGTGCTGGCAAGCTTGGCTTGATTAAACTTCTTCATCAAGCGTGACTTTTGCCTAGCGGCAGTGTTAGGATGGATGACCCCCTTTTTGGCAGCTCTGTCGAGGGCACTTGTGGCAGCTAGCACAGCTTGTTGGGCTGACTCAAGCTCGTTGCTTGAAATAAGCTTCTCTGCCCTAATCAAATGGGTCTTGGTAGCACTTTTGACTGACTTATTTCGTAGTCGCTTTCTTTCTGATGCTCGTGCTGCTTTTTTTGCTGATTTACTTCCGGGCAATCCTGCCTCCTTTCTAAGAACTAAGACTGGCTTTGGCTTGGCTGATTCTTGTGGCGCTTATAACACCACGCACACCTTGGATTTTAGACAGTAGTTGGGTTAACTGAGTCATATTTGTGATTTCAATAGTAGCGAATACCGAGGTAATGTCATTGTGATCTGTAGTGTTCATGCTGGATATATTTACTTTGGCCTCAGCGACGACTGTAGTGATATCCCGAAGCAAGCCTACTCTATCCCAAGCGTCTATCTGTACATCGACAGGGTAAACATCATGTATTTCTCCCCAGCTCACCTCGATGAGTCGGCTCTTGTCTTCGACATTGGTAGCATTTATACAGTCTTTTCGATGCACGGTAATCCCGTGGCTCCGAGTAATATAACCTATAATATGGTCGCCAGGCAAGGGATTGCAGCAACGGGCTAGTTGAGTAAGTAAGTCACCCACGCCTAGAACCTGAATTTCTGCCGTTGTTATCTTTTCAGTCCGTGCGGTTTTGGTTACAGCAGGAATTTCTTCCGGTTCGATGGCTAGCTTGAGCGCCAACTGATGTGGGGTAATGCCACCGTAGCCGATAGCTGCCAGAAAATCATCAGCGCTTTCATAATTGAACAACTGCGCTGTTTCTTCAATGTTGGTCATGGCTATGTCTAGCCGCTTGAGTTCTCTTTCCAGAATCTGTCTGCCGCGTTCTATGTTCTGCGTTCGTTCTTGTTTCTTGAACCATTGTCGAACTTTTTCTCGGGCGTGTGAGGTCTTGACAAAACCTAAGTCAGGGTTGAGCCAGTCAAGACTGGGGCCTTTGTTGACTTTAGCAGTCATAATTTCTATGATTTCGCTATTCTTAAGCTCGTAGTTTAAGGAGACTAGCCTGCCATTCACCTTGGCGCCTATACATCGATGTCCTAGCTCGGTATGGATGTGATAGGCGAAATCGAGAGGCGTGGCGCCCTTGGGCAGGGCTTTTATTTCGCCTTGGGGTGTGTAAACAAAGACCTGATCGATAAAGACCTCTGTTTTTAGAGATTCTAGAAATTCTTCGCTGCCAAGCTCGCTTTGCCACTCAGTTAGCTGGCGTAGCCAGGCTATCTTGTCCTCAAAGCGGGTATCGTGGTCGGCACCCTCCTTATAGCACCAATGGGCGACTATTCCGGAACCGGCTGTCCGGTGCATATCATGGGTTCGAATTTGTATTTCCAATGTAGTCGTGCCCTGGCATAGAACGGTGGTGTGCAATGACTGATATCCGTTGTCTTTAGGATTAGCGATATAATCATTAAACTCTTCAGGAATGGGGTGCCACAAGTTGTGGATGACACCCAGTGCTTTGTAGCAATCCGGGATTGTGTCTACCAGTACCCGGACGGCGAACAGGTCATGAATGTCGTCGAAATCCCTGCCCTGAGCTGTATATCGGTTCAGTTTATTGTAAATGCTGTAGATGTGCTTTGGTCTGCCTATGATTTCCGTCTTTATCTCAGCTTTATCCAGTTCTTGCTTTAGTATTCCGCTAATCTCGTTTATAAAAGCTTCTCGTTGCTGCCGGCGGGCAGCTATCAAGCGCGCCACTTTGTGGTATTGGCGCGGCTCCAGATATCGGAAGGATAAGTCCTCCAGTTGCCACTTCATTTGCCAGATACCCAGGCGGTGGGCAAGGGGTGCATATATATCCAGTGTCTCTCTGGCAATGCTGCGCCGTTTTTCTGGTGACAGAACTCCTAAGGTGTGCATATTGTGCAACCTGTCGGCTAGTTTTATAAACACCACTCTCAAGTCCTGGGCGGTAGCAATCAGCATCTTTCGCAGGTTTTGAGCCTGAGATTCTCGTTTGCTGGCTTCGCCCCGGCGTAGGGACAATTTACCCAGTTTGGTGGTGCCGTCAACGAGTCTGCTTACTTCCGGGCCAAATTTAGCCTCGATTTTGGCCAAGGGCACTCCACAGTCTTCGGGCACGTCGTGGAGTAGGGCTGCGGCTAGAGTGGCGGCATCAAGCTGAAGGTCGGCTAGTATCAGGGCGGTCTGTAGTGGGTGGTCTAGATATGGGTCGCCGGACTTACGTACCTGCCCTTTATGGGCGATTAAGGCGAAGTCATACGCTGCCTCAACCAAGGCCACTTTTTCCGGAGGCAGGTATTCTTTGGCTTTATTTATAAGGGCACCAGCGTTCATCTCAATCCTGCTACGATAGTATGATAATGCAAACAAAGATGCAGATGCAAATTCGGCTCTGGGGAGTTATGCCAAAAAAATGCGTCCCAGCTTGGGCTGTTCAACAGCACAGGAGAGCAGTCACGAGACGAGACCGAGATTGTCGATTGGGTGAAGTACGAAGACTTGACAATCTTTGTCGCCTATTCTATACTATGTTGACCATAATAGTCAACATAATGAGGTAAGATTGTGAAAATATCTACCAGAGGTCGGTATGGGACCAGGGTGCTTTTGGATTTGGCTCTTCATGGGGGGAAGGAGCCTGTTCCATTAAAGGACATTGCCCGGCGGCAGCAGATTTCGCTTCTGTATTTGGAGCGTTTGATTGCCCCTCTCGTAGCAGCAGGGATGATAAGAAGCACACGGGGTGCTCGTGGTGGAGTCCGGCTGGCCAGGTCGCCTCAGGAGGTAAGGCTTAGCGAAGTGATTGGGCTGCTTGAAGGCTCGATTGTTGCGGTCGGCTGCGTTGGCGACCCTGATGTTTGTCCTCGTTCTGAGCTTTGTGTCACCCGAGATGTCTGGAGTGAACTTAAAAAGGCGATGGACGGGGTTTTGGAGTCTATAACATTGCAAGACTTGGTCGAGCGTCAAAAGGGGAAGGAGCAGTCTGTGGAGGAGATGTACTACATATAGGTTGCAGGGTGATATTTTGAACAAGGCATGTATGCAGGAGGAAGATTGGAATGGCAAAGATAAATATGCGCTGCCCATTTAACCAGCGGCTTTGTGACGAATGTCCGCTTTACCGGGGTAGACATTATTACCTGTGTTTCTGTAAAAAATATCGGGGCTACATTGGTGAGCCAGAGGGACAGGCTAAATTTAATACTGCCCAACATCCAGTTGACCTCGCGGCTGTATGGAAGCAGCTGGAGCCGTGGGCTGGCACTGGTCTTCTACCGGGAGCTAAGCCCGAAATCAAGCTGAAGGTCATATATATGGAAAGTGGAGAAACCAGAGTTTGTGACCTTGATGAAGCCAAAACGTGGGACTGGAGCAATCCGGAAATAATGAGAATGATTGGTGGCGTTCAAATTACCAGCTGGGATAAGCTGGTTGAACTCGTATTGTTCAAGGCTAAGAAGGGCTATCGGGAAGTAGAGCTTTATGAAGCTCCGCGTTTCATGATGTTGGCAGGAGGATAAAGTCAGGATGGCCAAAACCCGAAAAGCAGGCAGCTTTAAACGTAAGACAGCAGAGATACCCAAGCTAACCAGGTGTATAGCCAAGGATATTACGGAACTTATCGGCAACACTCCTCTGGTCAGGCTGAATAAGATAACAGCAGGTACCGGGGCAAAACTTGTCGCCAAGCTGGAGTTCTTCAACCCTTGTAGCAGTATTAAAGACCGCATCGCTGTGTCAATGATTAGAGCCGCTGAAGAGGCAGGGTTGGTAGGAAAGGATACTGTGATTGTCGAGCCTACCAGCGGCAACACTGGCATTGCTTTGGCTTTTGTCTGTGCATCACATGGTCACCGCTTGATACTCGTCATGCCAGAAACGATGTCAGTGGAACGCAGGCATATTCTTTCTATGTTTGGTGCTGAAATGGTGCTGACTCCCGGTAATGAGGGCATGTCTGGAGCGGTAAGGAAGGCTCAAGAGTTGGTGGCAGAGAACAAAAATTACTTCATGCCGCAGCAATTTAAGAATCCGGCTAACCCTGAAATTCATCGCGAGACCACGGCTGAGGAGATCTGGAGAGATACAGATGGCAATATAGACATTCTGGTCGCAGGTGTTGGCACTGGCGGCACCATTACCGGCGTGGCTGAGGTTATAAAGAAGAAAAAACCTGGGTTTAAGGCTATTGCTGTTGAGCCGGTCGATTCACCGGTTCTTTCCGGTGGTAAGCCTGGACCGCACAAGATCCAGGGCATCGGGGCTGGTTTTATTCCGGATGTTATGAGGCTGGATTTGATCGACGAGATTATTAAGGTAACCAGCGATGATGCCGGCATGACAGCCAGGCGACTAGCCAGAGAAGAGGGGATACTGGCGGGCATATCTTCCGGCGCAGCCGCCTGGGCTGCTCTGGAGGTTGCCAGGAGGCCAGAAAATGAGGGAAAGCTAATTGTGGTGATATTACCGGATACTGGCGAGCGTTATATATCCACCTGGCTTTTTCAGGAGCTTTGATTTTACTGTACCAGACATTTAGAATTGTACAAGGATGGCCCCGATAGTTGGTGGTATTGTTGGGGGCTGATAGATGAAGAGAATATATCTGGATTACGCTGCTACCACGCCGACGCATCCTGAGGTTTTGAAGGCGATGTTGCCCTATTTCACGGATGACTTCGGCAATCCTTCCAGCATACATTCGTTTGGTCAGGAAGCCAAGGAAGCCATTGAAAAAGCGCGGAATCAGGTTTCAGCTCTCATCGGCGCCAAAAGCGAGGAGATTGTTTTTACCGGCAGCGGAACAGAAGCGGATAACTTTGCCTTGAAGGGTGTGGTATTGGCAAACCAGGGCAAGGGTAATCACATTATTACCAGCTCAATCGAACATCATGCCGTGTCAGAGACCTGCAAGTTTCTGGAAAAACAGGGATTCTCGGTCACCTATCTTCCTGTGGATGGTTATGGCATGGTTGACCCGGTCGGTGTCAAAAATGCAATGACAGGTAAGACCATGCTCATTTCGGTTATGCATGCCAGCAATGAAGTAGGTACCATAGAGCCTATAGCCGAGATAGGAAATATCGCCAGGGAGGCGGAGATCTATTTGCATACCGATGCCGTGCAGACAACAGGGCATATCCCGGTAGATGTAAACAAGTTGAATGTTGACCTTCTGTCCATATCGGCACACAAGCTCTACGGTCCCAAGGGAATCGGCGCGCTGTATATCAGAAAAGGTACCAAGATAAGCTCCTTGATAAACGGTGGTAACCAGGAGAGAGGAAAGCGGGCAAGTACTGAGAACGTGCCCGCCATTGTGGGCTTCGGCAAGGCAACGGAAATCGCGCAGCAGGAAATGCTCGAAGAAGCCCAAAAGCTGACTGTACTTCGTGACAGGCTAATTGATGGCATTCTGGGGAGCATTGAGCATACCCAGTTGAATGGCCACCCTGTGACCAGACTGCCCAACAATGTAAATGTCAGCATTGATTATGTGGAAGGCGAGTCGATGCTGTTGAATCTGGACATTGCCGGAATCTGTGCTTCCACAGGTTCAGCTTGCAGTTCAGCCGAACTCGAGCCATCACATGTTCTGCTGGCGATGGGACTGCC
>Ga0209427_10001023_pt1 | contig 31522 bp, 31 predicted proteins | sample DeeMarSWOR136_30_FD_187465 | JGI IMG/M metagenome (GOLD analysis project Ga0209427, IMG submission 187465) | Marine sediment microbial communities from White Oak River estuary, North Carolina - WOR-1-36_30 (SPAdes) (version 2) | ecosystem: Environmental > Aquatic > Marine > Intertidal zone >...
GCAGGAGTGCGGAGTCATGCGTGCAGCGTAAAGCGTCTAGCGTCTAAGCGTGTTGCGGAGCCACGCCACTTCGTTTGCGATGCCTTTTTCTAAATCATACTTGGGTTTATATGATAACACGCGCTTCGCCTTGGAAATATCGGCACCGGTGTGAATCACATCACCCTTTTGTCTTTCAATATGCTTAGTTATTGCCTTTCTACCGACTACCTTCTCAATAATGCGTATTGTCTCATTCACCGAGATCCTTGAACCACCGCCGATATTGATGATCTCACCGTTGGCTTGCCTATTCATTGCCGAGATATTGGCCTCGATTATGTCATCAATGTAGGTGAAGTCCCTGGTTTGCTCACCATCGCCGAAGACCATTATCTCACTATCATTAAGAATCGCCTTGATAAACTTGTGGAATGCCATGTCTGGACGCTGTCTCGGACCGTACACGGTGAAATAACGTAGGGTTATTGCGGGAATACCGTAGCTCTTATGATAGAGACAGCACAAATGCTCGGCGGCGAGCTTGGTCACGCCGTACGGTGAAATTGGCATTGGCTTCATGTTCTCGGTTGTCGGATACGATTCGGCATCGCCATACACCGACGATGAAGACGCAAAAATGAATTTCTTCAATTGTGAATTCTTTGCTGCCTCGAGCAGATATTGGGTCGCGCACACGTTGTTCTCGGTATAAACCCCAAAATTCGATCCCCAGCTCGCACGAACACCAGCCTGCGCCGCTTCATGAAAAACAATATCAACTTCCTTCAACAAAGTAACAAGGTCAGCCTTTAACACATCGGTTTCGTGAAAAACAAAAGAGTCATTGTTTCGCAGCTTGGCGATATTCGATTCCTTGACCGTACGCGGATAATAATCAGTGAAGCAGTCTACACCAATGACTTTATGCCCTTCCTCAACCAACCGCTCAGCCAGGTGCGAGCCAATAAAACCCGCGACACCAGTAACGAGTACTGTCATATTCTATCGATGCTTACCCAATCTTCGAATGTGGATCTTTGAACTCGACTATAGGAATGGGTAGGATTGGACACCGGCATAGCAACCAATCGATGGGTACTGACAATCTGCTGGCAACAATATTGAGGAACGCAGGGGGAATGGGATTTTCAGCTCTCTCATATTGGTGGTACTCGTCAACTGTCACATTAAAGATTGCTGCAAATCTGTCTTCGTCCATATGTATACTCGCACGCAGCGCCCAGAGTCTCCTGTTAGACGTCTCGATGTGGTCGATAACGAGATTTTCCATGTATACATCCTGAGGAACAACCATTGCCACAAAATCACGCATTATATCCAGAGAAAGCAAACAATCCCGCGGCTTCATTTCGATAATTTCTTTAATTCCTCGAGTTTTTCAATATCGATGAGGTCGGTGGGACGTGCAGTCTCCTTTTTCATCTCAAGCAAAGTATCGTAATCGACAACCGAAATCTCAAAATCATCTATTCCTTTGCGTGTACGCTTCACATCGGCAAGATTCTTTGTCAGCAGTACATCGATTTGCAATAACTGAGACTCAGGATTATAGAACGTTAGAACCTTGGCATTCTTCTCGCGTATCCATTCCTTCCGCTTATTCGCATCAACCATTTCCATCGGCTCAATAGGTACGCCAGGCTGAAAATTCAAAACCGACAATACTCTCATGAAACGTTTGAGATTATCTTCGGAGAAATCTATCATGAGATCAATGTCTTTCGTGAATCTCACATAGCCATAAAGAACAACCGCGACGCCGCCGATTACAGCGTAGTCGACTTTCTCCTTTTCCAGAGACCTCAGTATATCTTCTATCTTCATATTAATAATGGTTAACGCGCGGTTTTATTATACAATCAAAACCAATAGTTGTCAATGAATCCAGATTGTACGCGGTAGTATGATCTTCCTCGGTTGTATTACGATACTGATGTTGTGCCGAGTCTGCCTACGGTCCAAATGATTTGATGACGTCATCGATGGTCGTCAACGTGGCAAACCCATAGGAAAGATTCAAGAGTGCCGCTTCGTGCATATCTTTGCTGAACGTAGCAGTTCCATCCCCCACAAAATAAACCTCGAATCCCCTCATGAATGCACTACGAGCCGTGGTCTCGCAGCATAGATTAGTCAAAACACCACAGATTACCACCTGACGTATGCCTTTATTCCTTAATAACGCCTCCAACTCTGTATTAAGAAACCCGTCATACTGATGTTTGACAACAACCGCACCTCTTTTTGCATCAAGGATGTCTACCACCTGACTCATCGGATCATCCTCTCTTATCTGCTCACTCCACCACCGAAGCATCAAGTTTCCTTCATCTTCGGAATCGATATGCCGGGTGAAGATTACTGGCCGCTTGTTCTCGATGAAAGCATCAACCAGTCTCTTGAGTCTTGCGGCTAGCGCGTCAGACTCGGGTACAAAAAAACCACTCTCCTTGTCGCAAAAATGCCGCTGCATATCAACGACGATCAGTGCCGCCGAATCTCTATCTATCTTGAAATCATCTCGCATCAGATGAATCTCCTTTCTGCAACGCGTGTATTGTAGGGTTATCAATCGATAAGGACAAAGCGCCGAGTGAGTTCTACGCCTGGAGTTCTCACAAAATATACTCCATTTGGAAGTCTTGATACCGATACGGCCCATTGTCCAGATTCGACAGCAAATCTCCTCACCGCCTGTCCAAGTAGATTAAAAACATCTACTTCAATCGCATGCCCACTCATATTATTGATGTTCAGCATTCGGTGCTTATGTAAGAGCGTTGGTGCTATCTCAAACGCTACATTGTCGACGCCTGCAACATTAACGTCTCTTTCTATACCCGTGGCAATTTGTGGAGACTCGACCGCATCCAGCATGAACTGACTCGATGCCTCGAGCCTCACATAGTGTACAGAATCCAATCCAGTACCAGTAATATCAAACTGACTGATGGCACTGTTGGCCATACCCAGTGTCTGCCACGAACCGCGCCAATCATTACTAATCTTCACAGTCGCCGAACCCGCACCCGACGATCTATAGACAAACAAATCATTCCCATCTAAATCACGAATCGGGCGACTAAACCTAAGCACGATCCACTTTGCTGCATCTAACTGGTACGCCTGATTATCACTAGGCCCGAGTGCCCAAACCGGATATGTCATGTTCGAGTATGTTGATACGTATCTCGTGCCAATGACTTCGGTTGCGTAAAAATGCAGGCTCGAGTCCGGGACGAGACCAACATTCAGGAAGACCGATGAATCAGGCGTATCAGAAGGAACAACGACGCTATCAATAGTCTTTGGCACATAGCCTGGAGAGAGAACCGTTATACTATAGGTACCAGGCAAATAAAAGCGCTGAAAATCTCCGTTGATATCACTAGTATAACTGTGCCAATTCGCCGGTTGGACATAGACCATAGCCCGCAGAGGGATGGAATCGACACTCAACGAATCAAACACTAGACCATGAATCCCCTGACCGGCCTTATGCATGAGCCATAACATGGCCGGGCAGTCACGGGCGAATATAATATCGATAGAATCAGCAGGAGGTGTTTTGATATAGCACACTTCTATTGACCAAGCGATCTCACCAGCACATCCATAATCATAATCTTTGGTACATCCGTTAATCGGATACATCCCGATCGAACCCTGACCATACGGGTAACCGGTAAAACCTGCATAGCCCATGGACATGTGACGAATGAGATTCTGCTCGGGCGGTGTCAGATATGTCGTATAAGACCAAGGTTCTGACAAAAAAACCGTACCGGAGTGAAACGATACATAACTGACAAACGGATGGCGCCAGAAATGCTCCATGAATTTCCACGATTCATTTTCGCTCAAGAAATCGCTACCACACGCGTATTCATTGCCCCACATCCAGCCCCAATTTCGATTCAGATCAACACCATTAGCATTGTATCTTGAGTTAGCGACATATCCATCAGGGTTCACCAAGGGCGCAATCCAAATCTCACGTGTATCGACCAGACGTTGGACCAAGGTGTCAGTGGGATAATTCTCGATAAGATAACTAATCATACAGAAACTTACTGCCCAAGCAATCTTTTCATTACCGTGTATGTTTCCCTCGAAGTGTACCACGGGTTCTACCTCATCGACGTGGGCACTATCGGAAATCTTCATCGCAAGCAAGAGCCGGTTTTGATGACTGTAGCCGATAGTATCGAGATGGCAGATATCTGGATGAGTTGTCGCAAGCGCGATCATCGAGTCGCAATACTGCTGATAATTAAGGTACTGGCTTCGCGTGGTTTTCATCAGGCTATTTTGCCGATATATCTCAGTAATATTCTCCTGTAGTAAATTAACGTTGAAACCCATACTGGAGAGTGTTCGGTACATGTCCTTGGAGATTTCGGCCACAACATGATTCGGATGCACCTGATTGATGATAACACCCATCCGATCGAGCTGCTTAACCTCCAATCTGTTAGCAACATCGATCCTAACCAAATCTAAATTCTCAGCGCTAGATATGCAAAACAGGAAAAGCAGAAAAATAATATACTTCATATAGCCTCCGCTCACGTTTAAGAGATATCAATAACCAACTGCATTATACGAAAGCATGATAGAGGTGTCAAGACGTGAACCAGTATACCGGCTGTCGGATGGGTTTTACTCCTCCTGCTAATGCGGGATTCACGTTTTTCCATTCAAATCAAAGAATTTGAGCAAAAACGGAATTGACTCCCCCACCTTACTGCTGACTCACTCGAAGAATAAGCAAATTGTTACCGTGCAAGCGTAGCCGAGTACAAGACTATATATCTTTTGCACCGTTTTGAAATTCGTGCTTAGGATTTTGAATTTGTTTAGGGTTTCGATATTCGTATTTCGGATTTACTTACCCAACACTGTTCAACGACATAATGGCATAACAATCATGTTCTCCATTAATGTCCGAGCGAGGCTGAGAAGGAATCGTTATCTAATGTATCCCACGGGAATTATGTAGAGCGGCTCTTCCTCCCCTAGTTTCAAAACAGACTTCAAATCATCATCGCGAAAGGCACCCACTGGCACCGAACCTAAACCCAGTGCTACGGCTTCGAGGTGTGTGTTCTGGGCACAGTGGCCCGCTTCGATATACACATAGTGAACGCCACGCTTGCTATAACGTCGCGTCGTGCGTTCGAATATTGCGGTCACAATTACAACCATACCCGCGTCAGCAATGAACCGCTGCCCCAATGCCGCTTTTGCGATATCGCCCCGGATATCCATATCTATCTCGCGTTTGATTCCGTGCGCCTCAGGAACGTACCTGAATAGACCGTCCTCTTTGGCAATGAAAATCTCCAGAGGATATGTTGCACCGGCCGAAGGGGCAGTGCGGAATCCATATCGATCTTCGGTTATCCCTTGCGCGGCCCACAATATGTTTGATATTTGCTGGAGTGAAAGTGCCTGGTCTCTGTAGCTGCGAACTGAACGCCTCGCCTCCATGCACTCCTCAACTGACATATTAGTAAACTGGGGCGCGGGAAGTTTGACCATATTATCTCCTCCCATCATTGCAAAAACCAACAGACCAAATAGCATAAATCCTCCTCTTTTGTGTAACAATCATTTTGGATAATTGTGACATTATAGAATTATGTTAGTGGAAGCTTCATACCCGTGTATCGTCGTTTCGGTCATTTGAATTTCGAAATTTGCATTTGTTTCGGATTTGTTAAACACTGTGTCTCCCCGTCACCTTGTCTCCATATCACAAAGTACTCGTGCGGTGTTGCAGTGTATCTCAACCGTGTCATTAATATCCTCGGCATAACCGCCTCCGAGAACGGCTATCAACGGAGAGCTTTGAGCGTGCGCCCTCTGCACGACCAACTCATCCCTCTTTCGTAAACCCTCAATGCTCAGCCTAAGGCTGCCCAACTGGTCGAAAACGTACGGATCAGCACCAGCAAGATATATGATAAAATCTGGGTTGAATTCGTCAAAGATCCTGGCTAATGCCCCTTCCAGTTTCTGAAGGTATTCCTCGTCACCCACACCATTATCAAGCCCGATATCCAAATCGGATTTCTGCTTCGCCGGGTAAAGATGTTCCTGGTGAATCGAGAATGTAAATACGCGTCCCTCATTTTCAAAAAACTTCGCGGTTCCATTGCCCTGATGTAAATCACAATCGATAATCGCTATTCTCCTTAAACCCTGTTCCAGCATCATGACCGCGCCGAACACTACGTCATTCAAGTAGCAAAACCCTTCGGCATGATCCGGAAATGCGTGGTGAAAACCACCGCCAATATGATAGCATGCACCACTATCCAAGGCCAATTGTGCGGCGCGGTACGAACCGCCGCAACAGAGGATTTGCGCCTCGATGATGTTTTTCTGGACCGGCATTTCCGAGGGGTACGTGCGTGCTGTTAAACGAAGATTGATTAGATCATCAAGATACTCCTTGGTCACAATCTTGAGCAGCTGCTCGTTATTAGGACGTTCCGGCACAAACACATGCTGGTCATCGAGTACGCCCTCCTCACTCAACTTCTGTCTTATGCGGTCGTACTTCTCGGTTGGGAACACATGAACACCAATGTCAGCCCGGTATTTTGGGGAATGGACGAATTTCATTCTTAGAACCGCATCATCAATTGGACATAGGTACGATTGTGAAGCCATCCAGGCATTGGAAGATCGCCCTCCATTGCCTCGACAATATAAATCCACACGTCCTTGTAGCGGTACTCGAGTCCAAGGGTAAGACGCCGCTCCCTTTTATCGACACCCTGATTATTACTGTAGAATTGCTGCTGCAAGCCAAAATGCCAGACAAAATTACCGCCCGGGTGAAATTCGATATCAACCAGGTATGCGTATATATCTCTTTGATAATCGACGATACTGTCCATGCCCGTGCTAAACAGATACGAGGAGTCATCAAGGGTCTTGTAATTGTAAGTGAAGTACAGCGTCGGTATCCATTTATCACTAACTCTGTAGGCAAGCATCGGCTCAACAATAATTTCGAAATTATTTTCTTCATGTACTTCACTGGTGTCGATGTGGTAGAACTCGGACTGTTGAAGATCAAATAGACCACCGAAACGTAATTTACCGATGGCTTGCCAGAAACGTGTGCGGAACGCACGGTGCAGCCCGCGTTCATAAAAATATGGTGGATAAGTTAAATCCCTTTCTGTCGAACGTAACCAGTAGCGATTGCTCAGTTCAAAATTTAAATTAAAATAGCCATCCTGCCAATACTTGTTGATATTGGTTTTCCAATTGATAGGAAAGCATTCATACGTTACCTTGTCTCTTCCCTCCGGTATATTATGTAGCGAAAAATTGCGGTCAAAATCTTCAACGATGACAAGCGTCTCGAGGTAGTTTAGATAGTCCTTACCCAAAAAGAACCCAGCTCCGAGTTCATCCTCGCCCTTATAATAATGGGGCGCCACGCTTAGTAGTATGCGTAGGTTTTCACGAACTTGAATGAACGGTTCGAAATAATGATTGGAAACATGCTTGTTGTAGTCACCAAGATACTTATTTCGATAGCGCAGACCCAACCAAGATGAGAGCTTGGTCTCGACTCTCGCGTCAAAATCGATATACCAGTTTTTAAGGTCGAGACAACCCTGGGAAGTACGAAGTGCATTGGTGGAAGAATCCCAATGGACAATCCATGAAGGAAAATAATGCGCCAATTGTTTGTCTAACAGATACTGAGTATTGGAATCTTCGGGTACATACAATAAAAGGAAGCACGCCAAAAGCATATCAATGTATCACAAATTAGGAATAATTCTGAAAAGCACAAATATCAACGCCGAAACCACCAGAATTAAAAGAAAGTAAAGAAAGAAAACATTCCTTTGTTTCTTTTTTCTCTTTCTCTTTGCCCGTTTGATGACCGTTGTTTTATGTTGTGCCTGGTCGATTCGCTCGACGACCTTACTCAGGACCTGCTGACTATTGGCAAGATTTTTCCAACCGACGAACAATTCCAAATCCTTAACCATTTTGCCAATGTTCTCGTATCTACGGTTCAGGTTTCTCTTCAACGCTTTATTGATGATACGGGCTAATCTGAAGCTCCGGTGTGGATCGAGCCAGAACGGTGATGTATACTTACCCCGGCCTATCTTTGCGGTGATCTCCTCGGCACTACCTCCCCAGAAAGGCTTCTTGCCCGTAACCATCTCGTAAAGCACGATGCCGAGTGAGTATATATCCGACTGCGTAGACAACTTCCTGCCCAAAGCCTGTTCTGGAGACATATAGCACGGTGTACCGATCAACGTCCCGACCGACGTCTGCTCACGTGCGGTCTCGTCCTTGGCCACACCAAAATCAGTGACCTTTACCTTCCCCTGTCGAGAGATCAATATGTTAGTCGGCTTTATGTCTCTGTGTATCACGTTATTCTGATGCGCGTAATCGATTGCCAAACACACCTCACGGGCAACCAGAGCGGCGAGCACGGGTGGCAGCGGCGCCTCACATGCTACGATCTCCGCGAGGTCGACGCCATCGACGTACTGCATTACAAGATAGCTGTTTGATCCGACGCTGAAATAATCATAGATCGATACGATATTGGCGTGTTCGAGTGTAGCAGTTATCAAAGCCTCTTGCTTGAACCGCCTACGGAATTCACTGCTGGATGATTTACCTAATTCTTTCACGACCACCACACGGTTGAGCGGCATTTGTATCGCGGTGTAGACTCTTGCCATCCCACCCTTACCAATGATATCGAGTATCTTATAGTTGCCAACGAATTTTGTCTCTTTACGCATGATACTTACAGACGCGATTCCTGCCTGCTTTCTTTGCCTGATACAGAGCCTGATCCGCCCTTTCGATGATCATTGCCAGTGACTTGCCATCTTCGGGAAAGGTAGCGACACCGACGCTCACGGTAATTGCTACACCCAGTCTATTCTTTGTTTGCTTCTCGATTATCTCTCGTATTTCCTCACCGATTCTTGCGGCGTCCGCTGATGCCGTGTTAGGCAGCACAACAACGATCTCCTCTCCCCCGTAGCGCGCAACGAAGTCGGTCTTTCGACATGACTTCTGAATTAACCAGGAAACCGCCCTTAACACACCATCCCCTGTCTTGTGACCATACTGATCGTTGATTCGCTTGAAGTGATCAAGGTCAATGAAGAGTATCGAGAACCTCTTACGACTCACTCTAGCCTTTTCAAATTCCTGGGCAGCCGTTTTGTCAAAATATTGTCTATTGTACAGGCCAGTCACATTGTCCGCATTGGCCAGCGTTGCTAACCGTTTCCTGCTCTTGCGGACGAAACTCTCAATATCTTTGAACTCTCTCCTCAGCGTTTTATCGTCGATCTTCTTTCTCAGTGTACTGAACTTATCAGAAATGATCTCGGTATCTTCACCGCGGCGCGCCACCTCGGTCTCCTCAATGAATAAGTGGCTGCGTATACCATCATCGAAGAGAATCGAATACTCACCGATTGAGATTTCATCGCCTGAATTCAGACGGTGCCGTTCGACCTTTTGTCCATTAACATAGGTACCATTGGTGCTTTTGAGATCCTCGAGGGTGTAGCGCCCGCCATCTCCTCGAATCCGCGCATGGTGTCTCGAGACATCGTGGCTGCTCAGAGTGAGATCCGTGTCATCAGCCCTCCCAATCGTATACGCACCCTTGCCGAGAACTAACCTCTTAACGACCCTACCAGCAGTCACTAATAACAATGAATACTCTTTTCTTCTCATAGCCTTAATGTACTCAGCCGATCGGCGGCAAAAGCATTCATAAAACCGAACAGAGCGCTACGCACGATCGCCAGCATATAAGAATATATCGCCAAATAATGAATGTTGCTCGGCCCGGGCGTAACCTATTTTTACGATCTCCAACATGCCAAAGAAATAGGCAACGGCAACCGACACATCATTTTTTTCCTTCAAAAACTTCAGAAAATCAATCTTACCGTGCGTCTTCAAGATAGTCTTGATCTCTTCTACAATATCTTCAATCGGAACCTCTTGTCGTCTGACAACGATGCTCTTATCTTCTATCGGCTTGAGCCCACGTAAGGCGAGAATAAGACTCATGATATCGCCCTCTTCAAGCGGCGGTTCTTCCTTGCCGATTCTGGGAAACTGTTTGCTGCTTTCTGCCTCCATGATACTGAAAGCCTTGGCAATCTCCTTGTACTTTTTGAACTCCTCAACGATTTGCATAAGGGACACTGGCTGTCCGGCCTCCTCATCCTCAGGCGTACGCGGCAGTAGAGATCGCACTTTAAGTCTGATCAGAATCGCTGCCATCAGCAGAAAATCCGCGACATCCTCAAAGTCGTCACGCTCAATCTTTCTGACATAATCAAGGTACTCTTCGGCGATCTGAGCAATCGGGATGTCAAAGATGTCGACTTCTTTCTTGCGGACAAGATAAACCAGGAGGTCAATTGGCCCGTAATAGATGCCGATATCTATTTTCATAGACTAAAGGCGGAATCCTGAAATGTCAGAATCGAAACGGATTTATACTCAAGACATACTTCGCGTGGATTATTGATTGAAGGGTGATAGACGCCACCAACCGCGGAAAGCATACAGAATATTCTAGCCACATTTGTGTTTCTGTCAATATCATCAATCTTTGTAGACATGTTGACACGAAATTCGTTGTAGCTATAATAGACACATGACCATGTCAAGGCGTAAATTTAGAATCCCTGACATCTGGCGGTTTATCATTAGCATCGCCATATGTCAGCTTGCAGGAATCATCGGTTCTGTTTTCACCGCACCGGCGGTTCCCACCTGGTACGCGGCACTCAAGAAACCCGCTTTTAGTCCTCCCAATTGGTTATTTGGGCCCGTATGGATTACCTTGTATGTACTCATGGGTATATCCTTGTTCCTCGTCTGGCGCAAAAGCGTGGATATACCAGCCGTGAAAACCGGGCTCACGGTATTCGGCGTGCAACTTATATTGAACATCTTATGGTCGGCGGCATTCTTCGGACTCAAATCACCAGTCGCCGGTCTCTTGTTCATCATTGCGTTATGGATAGCAATATTAGTGACGATACTACGATTCACCAGAGTATCAGAATTCGCGGCCATACTATTGGTTCCTTATATTGTCTGGGTGAGTTTCGCAGCTATCCTCAACCTCTCACTATTTCTCCTTAATCGATAGATAGGAAGCGTCAGCTTGAGCGATTTTGTCAAACCACGGGTTGTAATTAGCAAGTGCCTTGGGTTCGCGCGTTGTCGCTGGAACGGTTTGACAATTCAGGACGAATTCGTCGAACGATTGAAGCCCCACGTAGAATTCATGCCAGTTTGTGCAGAAGTTGAAATCGGTCTCGGTGTGCCGCGTGATCCGATTCGTGTGATTTTGAGTAACGAGGAACTTCGGCTCGTGCAACCCGCAACCAAGACCGACGTCACAAACAAAATGCGCAAATTCTGCAATACATTCCTAACCTCACTCGATGAAGTCGACGGGTTTATCCTCAAGTCGAGATCGCCTTCATGCGGCATCAAGGAGGCAAAGATTTACCCAACCATGGAAAAGAGTGCAGCAATTAGGAAAGGAAGCGGGTTCTTTGGCACCGCAGTGCTGGAAAGATTTCCTAATCTGCCCGTTGAAGATGAGGGTCGGCTGCGCAATTTCATAATACGAGAGCATTTTTTGAAAAGGATCTTTACCATAGCCCGCTTCCGATCAACAAAGAAAACGCAAAAGATGAAAAACCTCGTTCAGTTCCAAGCCGAAAACAAGTTCCTTTTCATGGCTTACAATCAGAAGGAATTCAGAGTCATGGGTCGAATTGTTGCCAATCACGAGAAGAGATCAGTATCCGAAGTGTACGATAACTACGAAGTACATCTTTACGCCGCGTTAGCAAAGACCCCGCGTTATACCTCTTATATAAATGTCTTCATGCACGCCATGGGTCACTTCTCAGATAAGTTGAACAAACAGGAAAAGTCCTTCTTCCTTGAGCTCATGGAAAAATACCGCAGCGGCAAAGCTCCGCTGAGAAGTGACACAGATGTGCTCATGTCATGGGGCGTCCGATTCGGAGAAAAGTATCTACTAGACCAAACCTTTTTCAACCCATATCCGGAGGAACTGCTGGACATAAGCGATTCAGGGAAGGGGCGTGACTACTAATATGAAGACCGCAAGGCTATTTGCGCACCTAAGGAAACACCACAGAAAAACCGGTCGACCGTTAGTGACTCTGAGCTATGCGCAGAGCCTGGACGGGAGCATCACAACACGCCGTGGTGTACCGTTGTCGCTGAGCGGCCGCGAATCGCTCAGGCTGTGGCACCGGCTGCGTGTTTGTCACGACGCTATACTAGTCGGTATTGGCACCGTCTTAGCCGACGACCCGCAGCTCAACGTACGTCTCGTGACCGGAAGTGATCCCCAACCCGTAATTATTGATACAAGTTTGCGCTTTCCTTTGAAGGCACTCGCTTTAAACAGCAGTAAATCGCCATGGATCATTACTACACAGAAAGGTGACTCGAAAAAACAGAAAAGACTAGAGTCACTTGGAGCCCATGTCATCCGGCTCAAGAAAACCCGCAGGGGCTGGGTCGATCTGCGCTCTGTGCTCGAATATCTTGCACAAAGAGGTGTAGACAGCGTCATGGTAGAAGGCGGGGCCCGCATCATCACGAGTTTTCTCAAGGCACAATTGGCTGACCGCTTCGTGATCACTATCACTCCCTTCTTCGTAGGGGGCGTACACGCCATCGAGGAGTTGTTACCCAGAACCAAACAGGGTCGAGACGTTCGCCTGGAGAAAACAAGAATCCTGGGATACGAGTGGTACGGTCGTGACCTTGTGCTCTGGGGCACGTTGAAATAAACCATGAAGAATCTGGCGGTCTATTTCACCGACGTCCGCAAAATCGAGGTCCGAGAACAAAGAGCTCCTGCTATTCACGAGCATCAAGTGCTTGTGCAAACAGCATCTTCGATCATAAGCTCTGGCACGGAGATGCTATTCTATCATGGTCTCGTACCCAAAGAGATACCGGCTGATGAAAATATTCCAGTTTTGTCCAGACGCCCGGGATATCCGTTCAAGTATGGTTATGCAGTAGTAGGAAGAGTAACTGAATGCGGCAAGGCAGTAGATCCGAAATGGCACGGCAGATTGGTATTTGCCTTTCATCCCCATGAGAGTCTTTTCGTGGCCGACCCAACCAATTTGGTAGATATTGACGGCTTGGACGTCGAAGATGCGGTGTTTCTCGCGAACATGGAGACGGCAGTCAATTTCTTGATGGACGGCAAGCCAATGATCGGAGAAAGAGTATTGGTCTTCGGACAAGGTGTGGTAGGACTCTTGACAACCTCTCTGCTCACTCAGATTCCCCTTAGCAAATTGATCACGGTGGAACCATATCAAACAAGAAGGGAAATGTCGCTCGAGTGTGGTGCTCAGGTATGCCTTGATCCTTCTCAAGACGACTTTGCAGGACTCGCAAAAGGTCTACTCAAAGGAAATAGGGCCGACTTGGTCTATGAGCTGACTGGCAACCCTCACACCTTGCAGCAAGCCATACCACTGACCGGCTTTGGCGGACGCGTGATCATCGGCTCTTGGTATGGAACGAAAAAAGAAGAAACGCAACTGAATAGCCACTTTCACCGGCAACGCATAAAGCTGATGAGTAGTCAGGTCAGCACGTTGGCACCAGAATTGACCGGTGTCTGGACAAAACAAAGACGCCTCGACGTCGCCTTGGAAATGCTCCCACGTGTCAAACCTTCGCGCCTGATAACACACCGGATTCCGATACAAGAAGCTGACAAAGCATACAGGCTATTGGAACAACACCCAGGGCAAACGATCGGAGTATTACTAACGTATTGAATAACAGAAAGGCGGAATCATGTATACCATATCAGTAAGACGTGATTTCACTGCTTACCACTATTTGGTGGGTGGCAATTGGGGACCGGAGAACGACAAACATGCGCATCATTATGGCGTCCAAATAGAATTAGAGGGGCATGAACTCAATCGCTATGGCTACTTGGTCGATATTGTCGATATCGAAAGAGCGTTTGACACGTTGGTCAGAAGATATGAAAAGAATACATTGAATGGACTAAAGGAATTTGAAGACCTGAATCCCAGTATCGAAAACTTCTCACGTATTCTCTGCTGCGGATTCATATCCACCCTCGAAACGAAGAACGTCAAAGCAGTCAAGGTCAAGATATGGGAAGACGATATTGCATGTGCATCCTTCAGGCAGGAGCTTTGATTGCGAATTGGTCTGATTATCTACGGAATGCTCCAGACTGTCACCGGTGGTTACATCTACGATCGAAAATTAGTGGAACACCTAAGAGAATCTGGCGATGAAGTATTCGTTGTATCATTACCTTGGCGCAATTATGTAAATCATCTCCTGTATAACTTCTCGTCCGCTCTAATACATAGAATATCAGCACTCGAATTACACATACTCCTTGAGGACGAACTGAATCATCCCTCTTGCATTGTTCTCAACCAACGGTTAAGAAACGAAAAACACCCCAGCATCATATCAATCGTACACCATTTACGTATGGACGAAGACCAAACGGCATGCAAACCACTCCACGTTTTCGTCGAACAAAAGTATCTGGAAAGCGTTGATGGATTCATCTTCAATAGCAGGGCAACGGAATCCTCGGTGGCTAGGTTTGCTGATGGCAAGCCGTCGGTCGTCGCCTATCCTGGCAAGGACAGGTTTTCGTCAAATATGACAGAAAACGAAATCGCCACGCGTTCAGCGAGAAAGGGCCCATTAGGAATTATCTTTCTGGGTAATATCACACCACGTAAGGGTTTGGCCACACTCATCCGCACCCTGCTGCTTTTGCCACGTGAAGAGTGGACACTAACAGTCATCGGCAGTTTGGAGCGCAATAAGAATTACAGCGAGAGAATACTTGATGAGGTGAGGTCAAACCACCTTGACAAGAACGTTATCTTCACTGGACCGATATCCGATACCGAAGCTGCCATGCATCTACGCAAGAATCACGTCTTGGCCGTGCCATCATTTTATGAGGGTTTCGGACTGGTCTATATCGAGGCTATGGGATTCGGTCTGCCGGTTATCGGAACGAGTGCGGGCGGCTCTAAGGAGATCATTGAACACAATGTGAACGGTTTCATCACAGCACCGGACGACAGCTCGACACTGAAGGAATATCTAAGAAGACTCAACAAAGACCGAGCGATACTCCAGAAAATGAGCATTAATGCCGTCCAGAGTTATCAGAGATTCCCCTGCTGGCAAGATACCGTTACTAAAATCCGTAATTTCCTTTGCACAATGAATAATTAGTGCGCAAAAATGTTTCATGGGGTCACTTATGCCTTCCTGAAATGTTGCAATACGACCATCGGTAGGATGAGAGAAAATGATACAAAATGAACGCATAAAGGTAATGAACGAAAAACCGGTCGCCACTAAGAAATATGTCCTGTATTGGATGCAGCAGGCACAAAGAAGTGAATACAATCATGCTCTGGAGTATGCAATAAACCAGGCCAATGAATTAGACCTGCCGGTGATCGTCTACTTCGGCATAACCGATTCGTTTCCGGATGCCAACGAAAGACACTACCACTTCATGCTTCAAGGATTGCAGCAGACAAAACAAGCGTTGGCTAAACGCGGGATACAAATGGTAATCCAGCATTGCACTCCTGAAACCGGCGTTCTGGAACTGACAAAGAACGCAAGCCTCTTAGTGACCGACCGGGGATATTTGAAATTACAACGCAGGTGGCGAAGCCACGTTGTCAAAAACGCACCGTGCCGCGTCGTGCAAGTCGAAAGCGACGTCGTTGTGCCGGTCGAAACAACCTCGTCCAGGGAGGAATACGCCGCCGTAACAATAAGGCGCAAGATACAGAAACACTTAGATGCGTTTCTGATTCCACTCAGAAAAAGAAGATTGAAGAAATCTTCACTATGCTTGAAATTCAAACAATTCCCAATCGATCGCATCGATAGAGCAATTGCCCGACTGGAAATCGACCGCAGTGTGGCAAAGTCAAATCGATTTATTGGTGGAACCGACAATGCCAAGAGATTGCTCAGAGATTTCGTACGACACAAGTTGGATCATTTTATCGACCAGCGAAACGATCCATCGAAAGACATGCTTTCCTTGATGAGCCCATATCTGCACTTCGGACAAATTTCACCACTATACATAGCCCTGCAGATCCAGCGCACCGAGAGTCCAGGTAAGAATGCATTTCTTGAGGAGCTCATAGTGCGCCGAGAGCTGAGTATGAATTTTGTTTACTACAATCCGTGGTACGATTCTTACAAAGGACTCCCTGAATGGACACGCAAAACATTGGCTCAACACAGAAAAGACAATAGGCAATACGTATACGATCTCGAGCAACTCGAGCGAGCCCAAACGCACGACCCTTATTGGAATGCTGCCCAGAAAGAAATGGTTTTATGGGGAAAAATGCATGGCTACATGCGGATGTACTGGGGCAAGAAAATCATTGAGTGGACCACAGACCCACAACAAGCATTCCGGATGGCTCTATACCTAAATAACAAATACGAGCTGGACGGCCGGGATGCGAACGGATACACCGGGGTTGCCTGGTGTTTTGGCAAGCATGACCGCCCATGGCCTGAACGCCAGATATTCGGCAAGGTACGCTACATGAACGCGGATGGTTTGAAACGTAAATTTAAAATTGACAAATATGTGGTAAGTATATTAGATCAAGAAGCAACTTAAGCCAATTGCTGTTTCTTGATTTCTCTTATAAGAATATTAACCAACCTTGCATCAAACTGCGTGCCGCTGTGCCGCTTTAATTCCTGAAATGCCGCCTTTCTACTCCTGCGCCGTCGGTAAGGCCGATCCGTTGTCATAGCATCAAACGCGTCGGCAACACAGATGATCCGCGCCACAAAAGGTATCTCCTTACCCCTTAACCCCGAGGGGTAGCCATCGCCGTCGAGCCGCTCGTGATGATGCAAGATGTTCGCGGTTAGCTTCTTCAGCATCTCAATAGGTTCGATGATTGCAGCACTGAACTCGGGGTGACGTTCCATATACCTCTCTTCCCGGCGAGTCAGACGCCCTGGCTTGCCAAGAATCCTATCCGGGATGCCGATCTTACCAACATCGTGCAGTATCGAAGAAATCTCGATTTCCTTCAACTTCTCCTTGCTACGCGTCACCGCGTGGCCAATCATCAGAGCATATTCGACGACGCGACCAGAATGACCTCGCGTATAGGGGTCCTTGGCATCAACCGCCTCCACGATCGCACGAATCGAAGAAAGAAACAGATTATCCAAATCGCTATACAGCGAAGCATTTTCAACCGCGATCGCGATCTGATTCCCCAATGCCGCAAAGAGTTCAAGGTCACCCTTGTCAAAATGCCTGCCCCGTTTCTTATTAAGCACCTCAGCGACACCTATGACCTTACCCTTAACAATCAGTGGCACGGCTACGATTGAGCGGGTCACCCACTTGGTCTTCTCATCAACGCCACGAAACCACCTGCGGTCTTTTCTAACGTCGGGGACGAGCAAGGGCTTCCCGTGTTTTGCTACCCAACCGACAATACCCTTACCCATGGGGACGCGGATCTCTTTTGCTTCTTTACCCTTCTCTCCGCGTGCCGTGATGAAATACAAATCCTTTCTTCTCTCGTCGATACGGAATACCGACGAAGCCTCGGCATCCATGACCTCTTCGGCTTTCTGCATGACCGTATCGAGAAGCTCATCAATATCGAGAATACCGGAAAAAACCATTGACGTGTTGATTAGCGTCTCGAGACGTTTTATCTTGTGCCGTAGCCTAGATACTTTTGATTTCATAATTTCTTTCTCCGGCACCGAATTTTTCGGCATACATGAGTTGTACCTGTGCATCGACTTCGGGATGTAGCTTGTCAATTGGTTCTTTCACAAAATCGTAACACGCCTGATCAATACTGACCGGATCAAACGATGCAAGAATGCCCACGTCTGGAGCAATCATCGGTTCGTTGGTGTGAAAACAATCACAATTTGGTGAAATATTGATCAGGAAATTCAAGTAGAATACCTTCTTATCCTTTAAAGCACTCGCCGCATACTTCGCAATGCCCTTCTGGATGTCTGTACTAGCAGCATTCCATGAGAATTTAATGGCCCGTTCCGGGCAGACCGACATACACCCGGCACATCCGGTGCATTTACCTTTGTCGATCTTAACAGTATCTTTGCTCTCTTTTATGGCATCATGTATGCAGTACTCAAGACAGGTCAGGCACGCCGTGCAGCGCTCATCATCGATATAAGGTTTGGACCTCGAATGCATCTCCAGCTTACCACCCTTTGCGCCACAACCCATGCCCAGATTCTTCAAGGCACCACCAAAACCGCAGTTGAGATGACCCTTGAAATGCGACACGCAAAACATCGTATCGATGTGTCCAAATAGACTGGCGACTTTTGCACCATCGATTTCTACATAGTCATCACCATACAGGCCATCAGCAATGATCATGGGTGCAAAATCAAACCCGTGTTCTTTGGCAAGGTCGATATGAAGATCAGCACGAAATCGGCGGCCCGCGTAGAGCGTTGTCGTGTCGGTAAGAAAGGATTGACCACCAGCCTTATCTATCAACTCCACCAGCCTTTGCACATAGCGCGGATTAACGTAATTGATATTCTCATTTTCGCCAACATGCAGCTTGATGGCGCTCGGTGATTTCTTCTGCAATATTTTCAACCCGCCCGCGATGTCGATGAGTCTATCAAATACCGTGAGCACATCGTCTTTGTACCGCTTTCTCAAATCAAGTAAGTACACAACCGCCATTAGCAAAATGATACACACATTCAAAAAAAAGTCAATAAGTTCATATATGAAAGAGCCCGATGTGTGTACCGTCATTGACAAAAGGTGATTTCTAAATAGAATTTATCGTGGGCGGTTTCGGTACAATAATATCGCTTGTATTACTCTTGGCGGCAATCGGAATACTCGTTTTCATCGCACGCGAACTAGACCAATCCCGAAAGCGAAAACTCTCCGGCATCATACTGGTTCTGGTATCTGTTCTCTTCTTTCTTGCTCAAATATCATTCCTGTTACACCCGGAAGAAAGATACGAGAACTGGTGCGGCCTTTTCGGGCATTACTCCTCATTTGGTCTGTTCTGGTTGATCGGGTTATACATCTTAATAATCCCTTCTTTGTTGGGCTATGCCGGTTACGTGCTGATTTCTGACGCCAAAAAGAGGTTCGGGAGTTATCTGTTATTCTTCATCCCGATTGGCGTCATCGCGGACACGATTCTGGCGTTGTTCCTGAAGATAAGTGTTGCCAACATGCCCAGCGGTGGTACGCTCGGGCTCCTGATCAGCGGCTTCCTTTTGGATTATTTCGGACAGGTCGGCACCTACCTGATCCTGGGATTCAGCATTGTCGTCGTTCTGTTCATGATGATCAGAGAAAAGGTATTCCCAAAAATAACGACTGCAGAAGTCGTGAAGGAAATAACAAAAATCCCCAAGAAGAAACTAAAAAAAGAGAAAAAACCAGAAACCGAGAAACCAACCGAGACAAAACCCGAGAAGAAAACCCTGCGACGTATCGATTTCAAACAGGAATTCCTTAATCTCTTGCAAGCCCGGACCAAGAAATATGGCGTCGATAACGAACAAATAAGGAAAGAATCGGAGATCCTCACCCGACGCCTCGCCGAATTCGATGTCACGGGCAAAGTGGTAGCCGTAGAATCCGGACCCGTAATATCAAGATTCGAATTTCAACCTGACCCGGGAATAAAAGTCAACCGGATCGCGAATCTGGATAATGACTTAGCCCTGGCTCTGAAGGCAACGCGTATCCGCGTCGTCGCACCGATACCAGGCAAATCTGCGGTGGGCATCGAGGTGCCGAATCGTGAGCGAGGCCTTGTCTACCTGAAGAACGGATTGATGGATGAGAATTTTGAGAATCATCCGTCGCCATTGGCCATTGTCTTAGGTGAGGACATAACGGGCAAACCCGTTTGTGAAGACATCGCCGTGATGCCACACATGCTAATCGCCGGTACAACGGGCTCGGGCAAGAGCGTCTGCATAAATACACTGATCGACAGCATTCTCTACCATTCAACACCTGAAGATGTGCGTTTCTTGATGATCGACCCGAAAAGGCTCGAACTACCCATGTACAATCCCATTCCCCATCTCCTGCGCCGTGCGATCATCGAGCCGAAAAATGCGGTCAACGAATTGGAGAAACTCGTGGCCATAATGGAAATGCGCTACCGGGATTTTGCCCGTGAAGGTGTACGTGACATCGACGGCTACAACGAGAAGATGCGAAAAAAAGGAGGTCGGAACAAGCCTTATATTGTCGTGGTCGTCGACGAGCTGGCTGATTTAATGCTAACCGCACCCAGTGAGATCGAAGAGAACATCACGCGCCTGGCCCAGATGTCACGTGCCGTTGGCATACACCTGGTGCTCGCCACCCAGAGACCCTCGGTCGATGTCATCACCGGTTTGATAAAGGCGAATTTTCCGTGCCGAATTGCCTTCCAGGTCGCCTCGAAAACCGATTCGCGCACGATCCTCGACATGAACGGTGCCGAGTCGCTTCTGGGACGCGGCGACATGTTATTCCTGCCGCCGGGTAAGGGAACCCCAGTGCGGCTGCACGGCTCCTATGTCGCGGCCGACGAGGTGAGTGGTATCGGTCAACTCATTGCCCGGATTTATCTGCGCGAATTACTCAGTGATATCGAAGGTGACGTTGACGAAATAATAACCGCGATCATCGATGAAGAACTCTGGACAATATTCGTCGACACGAAGGATGTAGCATTCGAGGAAAAACGCCGCGCCCTGTCCAACATTATCTCGGTTGAAAAAATTGATGAAATCATCGACGCCGGCTACTACCCGAAACTGAGTGAGACAGAAGTCAAAGAGATAACGTTGGAACCAGAAACCGAGTTTACGGTTGATCCCTTGTTTGAAGAGGCGGCGCGTCTTGTATTCAGGCACCAAGTTGCATCTGTATCGCTCTTGCAGAGAAGATTGAACCTCGGCTATGCCCGTGCAGGTCGTATCGTCGACCAGCTTGAGGCTGCGGGTATTGTTGAATCATTTCAAGGAAGCAAATCAAGGAAGGTACTCGTCGAAAGGCAAGAAGAACTCGACGCGATACTACAGAAGTACACGAGTCCCTGATCAATCAACAACTACTATCTTCTTACTAGTCTTCTCAACATCACTCGTGATAGCGACAAAATAGACACCGGCGGGAACGGAGAGACTATTGTTGTCTCTCCCATCCCAGGATATGACAAATTCGCCTGCGCCGTAAATAGTCAGCAGGTCGCGGATAAGATTGCCATCAACGTCGTAAATCGAGACACGTTCTGTCTCCTTACCCCGAGTCCTGAGGGCTATGGAAAACTCTCGCTTGCTGATCGATGGTTGCACCGAAATGATCAGATTACTTGACTGGCTCAATGATACTTCTTCGCCGACACCTGTCCCGGTCACTATGGCGAAGGCACTCGGCGTCATGCTCATGACCGTGTCGGTCGAGGTCATTGCTGTATACCGAATGTAGCAGTTGTTGGAATTGATGTCCTGCGGTACAAACCACTGATATTGGCCATTGTCCGGAAGCGGGTCGGCAATCATCGACCAAGGGCCAGCAGGTCCGGTTGTCGAGCACTCAAGGCGAATACATGATGACACAGCGCCTGGTACGCCACATGCCCATCTGATGAAACGTCCGGAACCAGCCCTGAGCGTTTCCGCACCGCGTGGGTACACCGGGAATACAAACAGACTGCCCGGGCTCGATGTCTCCTTGAAGAATCTTAGATGGTTGATTGCACTCCAGGAATCACCCTCTTTCGCTACGAGTGCAATATCAGGGTATCCATTGTGGTCTGCATCACCACCGACCCGGAAGGCACTATACGTACCCGGTGGTGGCGTCGTGAAGGTCGCATCGATTGTCCAATTGCCCGCACCGTCACCCAACCAAACGCTGGCCGTGCCGTCACCAAAAGCCACCACATCCACGAATCCGTCAATATTCATATCGCACAGTTGCGTCACTGAGTAGGAGCCTGAGTTAGGTAAGGAACCACCAAACTCGACCCACGTATTATTACCCGACCATGTCCAGACTTCGACACCGCCGTTTGAGTTGCAGAAAGCAATATCTTGATTACCATCGTTATCGACGTCGCCGAGCGATGGTCCCCTTCTGCCTAAATTGCCACCAGATGGAAGATTGCCGTCGGCCAGCGCAAAACTTCCATCGCCGTCTCCAAGATATACAGTACCATAGGCATGGGCGACCACAAAATCAGCATTACCATCGGCATCGACATCGCCAAAACAAAAATCCATCGTGGAGTTACCGCCTAGAAATCCAAAACATTGATTCCATGTACCATCACCGTTATTCAAGAAGATATGCACGCCGTCGCCTGCGCCAAAGGAGTTGGCACCAAGATCCAATAGACCATCGTTATTGATATCGGCAACGTCGGTGCAGAACATGCCCCACTCATTGGGATTACCGATCGAGATACCGTCATCCCAAGGCTGCCAATTCTGGCCCGTGCCATCCCCGAGCGCTGCTTCCAAAATCGAATCGCCGAAATCAGTACTCGAGTAATTATGATGCATCCCGTATCCAACATCCAGGTAACCATCGTTATTCAAATCACCTATTGCTATTCCACCGTAACCAAAGTTCCCGTTCTGAAATACGCTCCAGTTGCCGTTTCCATCGCCAAACCAAACCATGATGCCGTGCTCCTGCGTGTTGATGTAAGGCGAACCATGATCGCCTATGGAAAGAATGTCGACGTTGCCGTCGCCGTCGATGTCGACTACTTCCACCTCGGTACGCCCGGACTCCAACTCGGGGTTTCCCAACCCGCTTGACGATTCGATGTAATCGAGAGCATAAACAAATACCCATAAAACCACACACGCGATTGGCAAAAGACTGAGTTTATTCATTACACCTCCACAGTGATCGGTTGTGTTTATTATACGATAACAGAATCGTTCGTCAATGAAAAATGTCCGTGGCCCGCTAACACGATCTATCGGTAATCATAGTGGCGGGCCACTCAGGATCGAATACAACAAATAGCCTCCAAAGGCGAGAAGCGAGAGAAAGTAGAACCACTCGCGTGGCCTAGTGGTGAGCAACGTGTAGAAAAATGTGCATGAGGCACATACGATAGCACCCACCATGACCTGGGGGATAAAGAACAAGTAGTAAAGATAGCATGTACTAATGAGCAGGGCAATGGGCAGGCGTCCGAAAACGCTGCCCCGCTGATACAACAACACAGGTAACGTAGTAATGCCGCGTGCTTTATCCCCAACTACATGATCAATGTCTTTGGCCGAGAAGCCCACGGTTACCGCAATGAGCGTAGGTACCAACAGTTTCCGAGGAATTGCGTTCATCGCTCGGACTCCGTAGTAAATTGAAAACCCAATCGCGATAGAAAGTATCACGGCCACTGCGAGAATAAACGTCGAAACCAGTGGTATGCGTTTCGAACGCACCGGAGGAACAGAATAAATGATACCTAATAACAGGTAGGCACTAATTATGAGCAACGCGGAAAAATTAATGATTAATGCATAACACAACGACAAGAGCCCAAGACACATACCAAGAATCTTATAATGCTTTCGTGGGACACCGTGCAGTAAGGGATTCTGCTTGCCTGCAATGCGGTCAACATCAACATCAAAGAGGTCATTGATGACCTGTACGCTCCAGAATCCAAGGCCCAGACTCATAAACATGACGGTCAAACCGAGATAATCAAAAATCTCACCATCGTATTTGATTCCCAACTGATGTGTGGAAACGAAGAAACCGAGAATCGCTGTGGCACCATAAAACGCCATACGCTCGATACGCATGCTCTTAGTCATCCCTCCGAAGCGCTGTCGATTCACAATATACAAAAAAACGAAGAACAAAACCGAAAACAACAACACATATATCGCAGAAAATTTCTGCGTGTCAGTATAAAGAATACTACCCGAGACAAAGACATACTCGGGACGATTTCCGGCCAGGATTGTCGTGATTCCGCCAAAGCAGATAATTACGACGAGACTCGTGACTAATAATAGAACCGCGCGTAGTAGACTCCTTGTCTTGACGTAACCGTACATTCCAGTGAGTAGCGTAATCAAGACGATTGTGATACGCTGCCCTGGTGAAACCCCGATATCGCTCAACTGAACAAAAGGATTCAGGAAACCGACAAGATACGGCTCGAGGCGTACGGGATAAGTGATCACGTAGCCTCGGTTGAATACCCAATCAATAACCGGTACCAATAACAGAACAAACAAGCCCATGCTTGAGGTCTTGGTGACCTTCTTTACATCCTCACCGGTCATCGCGGCTATTATGATTACCAGCAGAAGAAAAAGGCACAGGTAGAACATTGGAAAATGAACAAAATAGGCAAGGATCGAGCGATAGGAGAATGTTGAAAACCCAATTCGGTGACAACCCTCGAGTACGCCCTCCAAGAAAAGCCTCAAGAATATCCAAGAAGCAACCGTGATGAGGCACTGAAACAATGTCGCCTTTTCGGTTGCCGCAATGACACGGCCAGTTATGACACTGATACCCAGTGGCTTTTTACTCATGGTATACTACACTAATTTGCCAAGGATGAAAGGAGAGAAATCATTATGCAGAAATCCATGTCCTCGTAAAAGAAACAGGGGCAAGACGGCGTGCCGTATTGCCCCATTCCAATGGTCTTACCTGATATCAATCGACGTCGAGCACTGCTTCCAGGTCTTTTAGGTGCTTCCTGACCAAGTCTTTGTTCACCTGAGGAACATCCTTGTAGGCAGCGTTGGCCTCTTCCATACTCTTCATCATCTCCTTTGCCATATCACCTTCCATACCCTTTGTTTGTTCCTTCATCGCCATCATTGCCGAATCCACAAACACGGCAGCGATAGACATGAATGTCTTACCCATGGCCGGCATAAATTCATTCCAGGACATACCCGCCGCCTTCAATTTGGCATCCAGCTCTGGCACTTCTTTGTGCAACATCGAATATTGACCCATCATGGCCATAAATGCATCCGGCCCTTCGGTAGACTCCCAATCCTTACCAGCCTTCTCCATCTCAGTCCTGAAGGTAGGAAACGCCTTGATGAATCTCATAAGCTCAGACTCACTTAATTGGGAATAGTACATATCGGCTCCGGCCTTCTCCGCCGGTTTCTCGGCCTCAGCCTTTGGAGTTTCCTGCGGCGCACCGCAGAACACCAGAAGAAAAACCGTAAGCATCACGACCATCAAAGACTTTCTCATCGAATCCTCCTTTTTGTTGAAATCTAAAACTATTCTTTGTGTACAGAAAACTAAAATGCTACAACTTGATTTCTTCCTAGCTGTTTGGCCCGGGCAAGCGCCCGACCTACCTGCTCGAGTAACACGGTCAAGGTCTCGGCGCTGCTCGGATAGGTAACAACACCCAAGGATATCGTCACTCTCTTCCTGCCTAGACCCTTGAGCACAATCGGGGCCTGCTCGACTGCGCAACGTACGCGTTCCGCGACGTTCGCCGCTGCTTCATTACTCGCCTCTGGAAAAAGAATGGCGAATTCCTCCCTCCCGTAGCGTGCCAGGAAATCCGTATCACGGACATTCTTCTTCAGGGTTTGGGCAACATGAACCAGCAATTTGTCGGCTGCATTGCTACCGAATCTCGCATTGAGACTGCGGAATCGATCCACATCGATCATTGCCAAACTTAGTTGACGAGCATACCCTTTTGCTTTCCTTATTTCCATATCCAACACCAGATCAAAGTACCGGCGGTTAGCAACGCCGGTGAGCGGATCGATCAACGACAGCTGACGGATTTCTTCGGTCAATTGGCTGTTCTCTTGTACCGAAATGTCGCGTGCTACTTCTGCCGCGAGATGTGCCGCCAACACCGTCATGAGCGACTCATCGACACGCTCATAAGCATTAGTCGTTTTCATATTCTCAAGAATGATCGCGCCGTACACTGTGCCTTGGTGTAGCATTGGCAAACCCAGAATACTTTTCGCAGCTGAACGGCCAGTCTTAATGCCATACTTCTTATAGAACTTAGCCACATCCTGATTCACGACGACCTTCTTTTTATTTTTCATGATCAAAGCGGCAAGACCATGGATTCCAGACGCCGCTACCGATTTCCTAAGCTCCTCTTTTTCAACTGGTGCACCCGCTCGATCGATCATGACCGACACTTTCGTGTTCTGGAAATGGTGTTTCAATTCTTGCTTGATGCTGCTGAGCAGTTTCTCAAGCCTATATTTTCGTGTGGTGATTTTGCTTATTTTAATAAGGATACGTAGAAGCGATGACTCTTTTGAGTCGGTCATATAGTAAAATATAGCCAACGAAACACTCGTGTCAAGATTGGATGAACATGCCTAAACGATGGCCCCAAACTGGTTGGTAAGCTTATTGTTAGAGGAGGTATACTGGGGAGAATATCAGGATATCAGGTGCGTAGTGTGTATAGCGCAGCATTGATGAGCCAGGATGCAAGATGCAGGATAAGATATTGTCATTATGTCGCTTCACCGCAAGCGTTGTTTATAGGATGTCCGTTGACAAATGGGTCCACTTAGATATAATTCTGGGATGATCGAAAAGATGCAAGTGAATACGAAGAAACCGATCGAAATGGTCGACATCACGGCAGAAATCAAGAAACTCGTCGGTAAGGTCAAAGTGGACCAAGGATTGATGCATGTTTATTGTCCGCACACGACCGCGGCAATAACCGTCAACGAAAACTACGACGCGTCAGTACAGAAAGACATAAGCGAGACGCTCAGCTCCCTGATTCCGCATCACTCAAATTATGCGCATACCGAGGGCAATGCCGATGCCCATATCAAATCGGCAATCGTGGGATCATCGAGGACACTGTTCATTCAAGGCGGAGAAGTGTGCCTTGGTACGTGGCAGGGCATCTATTTTTGCGAGTTTGACGGGCCAAGAACTAGGGAAGTCTGGATTAAGTTTATTCAAACTTAAATTTTCATTGAAAATGAAATGAAGGAGGCATGATGCATAAGAAATTGTTTATTCCCGGCCCTACTGAAGTAAGAAAGGACATTCTTGATGCCCAGGCAGAACCAATGATTGGACATCGAATGAAGGCATTTACCGAACTCTATACCGGGATAATCGGCAAATTGAAGGAATTGCTCCAGACGCAGAACTTCGTGACCGTACCCACTGCGTCGGGTACAGCGCTCATGGAGGCCGCGATAAGGAACTGCGTTAGCAAAGACGTACTGTGCTGCACCTACGGTGCTTTCAGTGAACGCTGGTTGAAAATCGCTAAGGCCTGCGACAGAACAGCCAATGCAATCGCTTTGGATTGGGGCAAAGTTGTAAAACCTGAGATGATTGAAGAGAAACTCAAGGCAAAGAAATACGAAGCAGTTACGGTGGTACAAAATGAGACTTCTACCGGCACCAGGGCTCCTATTGAGGAAATCGCTGAGGTCATGAAGAAATACCCGGAAACGCTCTTGCTTGTTGATACGGTTAGCTCTTTGATGGGCGATAAAATCGAGATTGATAAACTTGGTATCGATGTTTGCCTAGCATCTTCTCAAAAGTGCTTTGCCTTACCGCCAGGTCTAGCGGTTGGCATCATCAGCGAAAAGGCCCTCAAGAAGGCAGAAATTGTCAGTGGCAAAGGTCACTATCTGAACTTCCTCGATATCAAGGACTATTTTGAAAAAAAGGGGCAGACACCGACCACGCCGGCAATCAGCCTGATGTGGGCGATGTCCAAACAGCTTGATAAGATGAAGGCCGAAGGCATGGAAAATAGATATAAGAGGCATACGGAGATGGCCACATATGTTCAAGACTGGGCCAAAAAGAATTTTGCATTATTCACGGAGCCGGGCTATGAATCGGTGACTGTCACCTGTATCAATAATACAAGGAAAATAAGCGTTGCCGACCTCAATACCGAACTTGGCAAGCGTGGTTATGCAATTTCCAATGGTTACGGAAAACTCAAGGAACAGACTTTCCGGATTGCCCACATGGGCGATTTGACTTTAGATGAAATAAGGGAATTAATAGATAACATCGACGAAATACTGAAGCTATAAGCTTATCTGCTCCCCAGTATTTGTTTCCGGGAATTAAGGAGGAAGCAATGAAAGTATTGGTTTCTGACCCAATTGCAAAAGAAGCGATCGAGCTTCTTAAAACATCGGGCATTGAGATTGTTGAAAAAACAGGAATGTCACCTGATGAATTGGCCAAGGTGATACCTGAATTTGACGGCATCATTGTCCGTAGTGCTACCAAGGTCACCAAGGACGTCATCGAAGCCGCGAAAAATCTCAAGGTCATTGGTCGAGCCGGCGTAGGGCTTGACAATGTCGATCGAGAAGCGGCAAAGGTCAAAAACATCAAGGTCGTGAATACTCCCGCGGCAACATCGATTTCCGTTGCCGAACTCGCAATGGGCATGATGTTTAGTGCCGCCCGAAGAATACCGCAGGCAACATTTTCTACTAAAGCTGGAAAATGGGAGAAAAAACAATTCAAGGGCTTTGAGTTGTTCGGAAAAACGCTAGGTATTATCGGCATTGGACGCATTGGCACCGAACTGGCAAAGAGGGCCAAGGCCAATGGCATGAGCGTGATTGCCTATGACCCTTATGTTAAGGAAAGCGAACACGCAAAGGTCGTGGATTTTGACACCCTGCTCAATGAATCAGATTACATCTCACTGCACATCCCGAAAACCGACGAAACCACACACATACTGAACAAGGCGGCTTTCGACAAGATGAAAGAAGGCGTAGTCATTATTAATTGTGCACGCGGGGGTGTTGTCGATGAAGACGCCCTGTACGATGCGATCAAGAGCGGCAAGGTGAGAATCGCCGCAATGGATGTCTACGAGGTCGAACCGGCAAAGGAACACAAGTTGTTCGGACTGGACCAGGTTATCGTAACGCCACATATAGGTGCGCAAACTGCAGAAGGCCAAACCCGTGCAGGTGTGCAGGTCGCCGAGCTGGTGAGGGACGCGCTCAAACAATAAGCTGCCCAAACTGCAAATAGGGCACGCAAATATATCGCCTGTATCCTACGGGTAAAACGACACAAGGAGAGAACATGCCCGAAATAAAACCTTTTAAGGGTATCCGCTACAATTCGGAAAAAATCGAAAATCTCACCGATGTAATAACCCAGCCCTACGATCAGATCACGGATCGAATGGAACGAGAATATAGAAACCGAAGCGCCTACAACTTCGTGAGACTAGTGCTTACCAAATACGCCGAGGGACACGACCGCCAAAAAGAGTATGCCGATGCCAAAAGATTCTGCGATGAATGGCTCAAGGCTGAAGTATTTACTCAAGAAACTAAGAATTCAATGTATCCATATTGGCAGGAATTCGCGATCGGTGAGAATACTTATCAAAGGAAGGGATTCATGTGCCTGGTGCGGCTCGAAGAATTGGGAAAGGGAAACATATTACCCCACGAGAAAACACTTTCGAAGCCCAAAGCTGACCGACTGAATTTGCTGCGGATCACCCAGAAGGATCTTGAGTCCGTTTTTCTGCTCTATACCGATCCCAAGAACGTCGTCAACAAAGCATTGGACAAATATTGTACACAAGATCCGTTAATAGAAGTCAAAGATGACAAAGGCGTCATTCACAAACTCTGGCGGGTCGATAAAACAACAGTCATAAACAAAGTAGGTAATGCACTGCAAGACTCCATCTTTGTTATTGCCGATGGTCATCATCGCTACGAAACCGCATTCAATTACCGTAACGAGATAGAGGACATTGACGAAAACCACCCCGCGAATTATAAGCTCATCACGCTGGTCAATATCGAAGACCCGGGTCTCGTAATACTGCCCACACACCGGCTGATAAGAAATATCCAGGATTTCAATCTGGAAACATTCTTAAAGAAAACAAACGAATATTTCGACATCAAGAAGACCGACCGTAATACTATCGTTAATGATCTAAAAACCGGTGAACTGGGGACTTTTGGGTTCTATAGCGCGATAACCGCATACATCTTGAGATTGAAGTCTCGAGACATAATGAAAAAACGCCTGCCTGACCGCAGTGATGAATACCAAAGCCTCGATGTGGCGGTTCTGCACACATTGCTGATCGAGGATGTTCTTGGCGTCGAGCCGACCAAAATAGAGGACCACGTGCGCTACGAACGAGGTGAAGAACATACCATGAGGAAGGTCGATTCTGGCGAATTCCAGATGGCCCTATTGATGAATCCGACCAGGCCCGAGCAGGTGAAAGAAGTGGCGCAAAGGAGAGAACGCATGCCCCAAAAGTCGACCGATTTCTACCCGAAACTCGTATCCGGACTCGTATTCTACGACGTGCGGTAGCACTCCACGGAAGTCATCAATGTGGCACCTGGCAATCTGGAGTTCGCGGGCCTATTCCTTGTCATTTTAACAAAATAATCATACGCCGTCGACGTATAGCTAACAGATTGATGCTGTTATAGCATGATTCTTATTGTCAAGAATAATGTCCTGACATCCGACGCCTGAATATTATGCTGAATACCAATGGCGTCCAGGTGTTTGAACGACTCTACCCTATTGGACGGCTGGGACCACGCCTATGCACCATACTTTGAAATGGTGGGTGATTCAATCATCGACACTCTAGTAACTGCGTCCGATATCGGCGATCCTCAGTTCTTTTATCAATTTGATATCACCACACTTTACAACATGCAGGCTTCACAATGGTTTCCTGCAATTGCCTGGATGCGAGTATGGACGTCTACGCCCTTTGACCATGATCCGCATCTAGCTATTCCGGATCCTTCAATAACTGGAATAAGTGGTAGCATTGTGATGCCGGCCGGTAACGTAATCCAACTCATGCCGAATCCGTCGCGCGACCTTGCAGAAATTTCCTTTGTGATAAGAAAATCTGGAAATGTCCGTATTTTGATATATGATGCAATGGGCAAATTGGTGAACACAATACTGGACGAGGCCAAATCAGTTGGAGAATATTCGACGAGCTTTGACGGAAGAAACCTGAGTTCCGGCATCTACTTTGTTCGAATCGAAACACCCGAAGCAAAGATGACGGAGAAACTGACATTAATAAAATAAAGACCATATAGCGTCATGCACAAAGTGTAGGGCGACTACAAACATGAAAAGGGGATGGTTATTCCATCCCCTTTTTTCAACATATATTCAAGAACTAAAGCCTTCCCAAAAGCCGTTGCACAATATCCTCGGCCCTGATCCCCTCGGCCTCAGCCGCGAAATTGGTGATGATACGGTGCCTGAGTACCGGAGCGGCAATGCTCT